>Ga0265316_10003988_pt1 | contig 14780 bp, 5 predicted proteins | sample 4522metaG_FD_202092 | JGI IMG/M metagenome (GOLD analysis project Ga0265316, IMG submission 202092) | Rhizosphere microbial communities from Carex aquatilis grown in University of Washington, Seatle, WA, United States - 4-5-22 metaG | ecosystem: Host-associated > Plants > Roots > Rhizosphere >...
AATTCCTTCCATGACGCGGGCTTGGAGGACGAGGCGCTCAACCTGCTGCGCTGGGCGGACGACTACTTCATGCGCTCGACCTTCCTCGACGGCAACGGCAACCTGGTGGCGTTTGCCCACCAGGTCAGCGACGCAAGCGATCACACCTGCGGATGGATGCCCCCGGAACTGCGCCGCATCGACTTCTGCCCGCGCAAGGGCTACTTCACCAACGCGGAAACCCCTGCCGCGGACGTGACTGCGAGCGCAGCCGCCGGCTTGGCACTGACCTCGCTGGTGATAGGTGGCAAGGACGCGGCCTATGCGGATAAGGCTCTCAAATATGCAATCGCACTGTACAAATTCGCCGCGAAATACCCGGACAGTGTCGGAACCACCACGGGCGGTCTGTACACCTCGGAATATGCCTACGATGATTTGGCCTGGGCTGCCGTCTGGCTCTACCTCGCCACCGGCACGCAGTCATATCTCGACGATATTATCGGGCCGAATGGCAATGGCGGCGGCTGGCTGGATCGTTTCCCCGGTTTTGTGACGACCTGTTTGCAGAGGACCGCAGCGAGTTGCTGGACCGAATCGGCAACGCACGACTGGAACTCGGTACGCACGGGTGTGTTTCTCAAGATGGCGCAGATCCTTCGTGACCTGAACAGTCCGCTGGCCAAGGCCATGGCTACCATCGCACGCGACGATTCCATGAAGTGGCCGCAAGGCAGGGTGGCCATGACTCCGGCGGGATTCTCGGTGATGTATGCCTATGGTTCCGCGCGCTACAATTCGGCGGCGCAGTTCGTGGCCCTGCTCTATGCCAAGCTGTTCGGCGCCCAGGACAGCGACGCGGTGAACGCGATTCAGCCATGGGCCAAGCGGCAGATGGCCTACATCCTCGGCGACAACCCGCTCGGCACCTCGTACATGATGGGGTACACGAACAAGTATTGCAGCCAGCCCCACCATGCCGCCGGCCACGCGTCGATCTGGGGCCAGCCCAACAACCCGGTGGCCAACCGCCACATCATTTGGGGCGCACTGGTCAACGGCCCCGACGGCAACGACGGCCACATCGACAATCGCGCCGACTTCGGCAGCAACGAGGTCACCATCGACTACAACGTCTCGTTGATCGCCGCACTAGCGGCCCAGTACGAATTGCAGGGCACGGGCCAGTGCCCGCTCTCGAACTTCCCGCCGCTCGAGCCGGAAGGCAACGAGTACTACACCCTCACGAACAGCAACGACGCGGGTGCCTGCCGCTCGCAGGTCACTGTCACCCTGGTCAACGAAACCAGCCATGTCCCACGCTACGACACGCACATCAGCATCAAGTACTTCTTCGACATCAGCGAGCTTCTGGCCAAGGGTGGTTCGATCAATGACGTCACCGCCAGTCTCATTTACGACCGCGGTGCCACCGAGTTCGGCGAGCCGACCAGCATCAGCAAGCCCAAGGTTTGTCCCAACAGCCCCTCGACCTACTACATTGAGATGGGATTCGAAGGCTACCAGTTCTGGGGGCGCATCGTGCAGCTCAAGGCGCCGCGCACCTTCATGATCGACATTGGTGTCAACAATGGCGCGGGTTGCACCTGGGATCCTTCCAACGACTGGAGCTACGCCACGTTGGCGGCAGCACCGGCAGACGGATCGGATCCACCCAAGACACCGCACCTCCCGGTGTACAGCGCAGGCGTTTTCGCCTGGGGCGCAGAGCCACCGTCCTGTTTCGACCCGAAACCAGCCATCTGCACGCAGTGAGGGTCAATCTGACGCCGCTGCTTTTGACAGGTTCCACAGGTCGAACGCCTGGCGCGACAGGCTTCCTGGCGCAGTCCGGCATCCAAACCCCGGCTTTTCGCTGGGACGCATGAGCCGTCTTCCCCAGTCCGAGCCACTTCTACAATACACACGTCTCGCTGCAAGAGCGTAGCATCCCTACCGCCTTTCGCCGCCCGGCATTCACCTTCGCCTGCCCGAACAGAAGGAGCCTCTGATGAAATCCATCGAACGCCCATCGAAAAGCCATCAGCATTATTCCCTGTTCGTCTGGCTAGTCGCCGGCATGGCCATGTTTGCAGCGAAGGATGCGCTAGCGACGGAGTACTACGTGTCCCCCACGGGCAGCGATACGAATGCCGGGACTCAGGCTGCGCCTTTTGCCAGCCTTCAGAAGGCAAACAACTCAGCCACGGCGGGGGATACCATCTGGATGCGTGCGGGAACCTACTACAGCACGACCCAGATCGTGCTTTCGAAGAGCGGAACCTCGGACACCAACCGCACCAAGATTTGGGCGTATCCGGGCGAGGTGCCTCTTCTCGACTGCTCGAAGTACCAGACGACCAGTCCGGGTACCAACACTCCAGCCATCCTCGTGACTGGGAGCTATATGCATCTCAAGGGACTTGAGATCGCCAACAGTAAAGTCGGGGCCAGCGGCGACCACTCCTATTCCACGGTGCAAACCAAGGGTGCGAGCTACGACACCTTCGAGCTGCTCAACCTCCATCACGGCTTCGGGGCGGGGCTGTTCATCGACGATACCAAGGGCGGTGGAGGACACCTCATCCTCAATTGCGATTCGCACGACAACTACGACATCAACGGCAGTCAAGGGGACGGGCAAAACGCCGATGGCTTTGGCCACCATTACCAAACAACCGGCGCCAACTCGACCTTTAGGGGCTGCCGTTCGTGGTGGAATTCCGACGACGGTTACGACTTTATCTACCAAGATGTGCCTCTCGTCGTCGAGAACTGCTGGGCCATGGGCAGCGGCCACCCCGTCTTCGGCACCGCCAGTCCCGTGGACGGAAACGGCAACGGCTTCAAGATGGGCGGCAACGTGACCAACACTCGCCACATGATCCGCAATTGTGTCGCCTGGAAGAACAAGGACAGCGGCTTCTATTCCAATCACTCGACGGGTGGACACACCTGGTACAACAACACGGCCTTTCAAAACGGCACGGATTTCAACATGCTGTCCGGCCCCAGCGCTGCGCCCATCCAGCTCACAGGGACGCTGGCCCATATCCTGCGCAACAACATCAGCTATACTAACAAGACCGCCAACATGGGCGGGGCCGACACGGCATCCAACACTTGGGATCTCAAGATCACGCCCAAAGCCACTGATTTCCTCAGCATCGCAGATCCGACCGTCTCAGGTACGGGTCAGGCCATAGAGGCAAGTTCACCCGCGCTCGGACCGCGCCAGGCGGATGGCAGTCTGCCGGATGTGGATTTCTTGAAACTGGCTGCTGGTAGCCAAATGATCGACAAGGGCACTGACGTCGGTCTTCCACATGTGGGCGCCGCCCCTGATTTGGGTGCTTATGAATATGGCGCTACGGGCGGCACTCCGGCAACTGGTGGCACACCGGCGACTGGCGGAGCCACGGCGACTGGCGGGGCCACGGGAACCGGGGGCAAGAGCGGGACCGGCGGTGCCACAGCAAGCGCCGGGGCCACCGGGAGCGGGAGTAAGGGCGGAGCCGGAGGCACGCCAATTGGTGGAGGAACGGGCACCGGCGGCGCGCCAATTGCTGGTGCGCCGGGGAATGGCGGAACTACGGCGGCCGGAGGCACGACGGGAGACGGTGAAACGGGTGGCGTGGTTGCTTCTGCGGGCACCGTCGAAACCGGCGGCAGCCCTGTGGTGACGGGCGGAAATGTCGCGATCGGCGGAGCGACCGACACTGGCGGGGCATCGTCCAGCAGCGCCGAACCGGGCACTGGTGGGGTTGTGGCAGGGGGAACTCCGGCCCCGGGCGGAACTTCTGGAATTGTTGCATCGGCGGGTGCGACAAGCGATACCGGCACGGCCCAGGCAACCAATGGCGGGTGTTCCTGCCGCATTGCCGGAACCCGGACAGGCAACCATGGCGCGTTGGCGCTGCTCGGGCTCCTGATGGTCGTGCTCTGGCGTCGGAAGAGGTAGGGCGTCACCAGCACACAATCTAGCTAGCCGGCAGCTCGCCTGTTGTCTGCCACCCTGTACTCCCCCATATTTTCCAAGTACAGAGTCGGCTCGATGGATGCCGGCTTCCTCCCCTCAATGGATGCTGGAAACTGCGCCACAGGTCCACCATGGCGCAATAGGTACAGCGCGCGACGACTGCGCCTTCGCACGCCAAGATCCAGATGCTATAGTTTGCCGCTATCCCAGGACACTATGAAAGGCCACACCATGAGGAACTGCCAAGTCTTGCTGGGCATCACGATCCTGGGCACTGCCCTTGTTGGCGCGTGTTCGAATGGTGACGCCGGACCTCAAGCCAGCGGAGGCCAGGTATCGGGCACTGGAGGTGAGACCGGCGCGGGGGGGACCTCAAATTCGGGTGGCGCAACTGGCGGGCGCGCGGGCAGCGGTGGTGCTGCGACCGTCGGCGGTGCGACAGCCACGGGGGGTGCGACCAGCCCTGGCGGGACGATGGGCGGCAGCACGGTCGAGTCCGGAGGCAGCACGGCAGCCGGCGGCTCGATCGGCACTGGCGGAATGGCGGACACGGGTGGCGCTATGGTGGGCGGAACGACTCACACGGGCGGAGCGACCGACAGCACGACCGGTGTCGGTGGAGCGACTGGAGGAACGACTGGCATGGGCGGAACGACTGGCAGCACGACCGGTGTCGGCGGAGCGACCGGAGGGAAGGGCGGAGCGACCGGAGGCTCGACCAGCGGCACAGGCGGCGCGACAGGCGGTAAGGGCGGAACCATCGGATCAGGCGGCATCGTGGGCTCGGGAGGCACAAAGGGCGGGGCATCCGGGGGCAGTGCAGGCCAGTCCGGTTCGGGTGGATCGATCCCGTCCGGCCCGGCGGTGGCATTTCCCGGCGCGCTCGGCTTCGGCAAAAAAGCGACCGGCGGGCGAGGCTATGCCGTCTACCATGTGACCAACTTGAACGACAGCGGCGCGGGATCCTTCCGCGACGCCGTCAGCGCAGGAAAACGCATTGTGGTCTTCGACGTCGGTGGCTACGTCCTTCTGACAACGGCTGTGTCAGCCAGCAGCGACCTGACCATCGCAGGTCAGACGGCGCCTGGCGACGGCATTGGGTTCCAAGGCTTCGAGGTCTCGTTTAACGCTTCGTCCAACATAATCGTGCGCTACGTGCGCTTCCGCCAGGGCCTCATCGATCCCGATTGGAGGAAGAGCGGGATCAACCTGCTCAATGGCAGCAACATGATCTTCGATCACATCTCGATCGAGTTTGCTCAGTACAACAACATCGACGCGGTGGGGGCGACCAACATCACGATGCAGTATTCAATCAACGCGGACCCAACCCACCAGCAGTTCGGAGCCCACACCGAAGGAGGCGGCTTCTTCACCTGGTACGCCAACCTCTGGGCCAATGCCCATGGCCGCTTGCCCCTGGCCAAGGCCAACACCCAGTACGTCAACAACGTGGCCTACAACTACCAATACGCCTATTGTGCCGGGGATACCGGCGGCTCCAACTGGCACGACATCATCGACAACTACTTCATCGCAGGCCCGTCGACCAATGCCCCAGGAGACGATTTCTATCAGATGAACGCCGGGCAAACCGTGTACGCCAGCGGGAATCTCCTCGACAGCAATGCGGACGGCACACTCAACGGCACGGACGCAGGTCAGCCGGGCGGCACGACCAAGGCAACGAAGGCGAACTCAACGGACACCGCCAGCCTGCCCACCACCAGTGCGGCAGCCGCATACGCCGACGTCCTGGCCAACGCGGGCTGCTGGCCGCAGCACCGCGATCAAGTCGATTCTCTCGTAATCGCCGACGTGAAATCGCTGGGAAAATCAGGCAAGTTGTGGACGGACCAAAATGCCACGGGCCTCACCAACCAAGGCTACGGGACGCTTGCGGGCGGAACCGCGCCGGTCGACACCGATAAAGACGGCATGCCGGATGCCTGGGAAACCAAGTACGGCCTGAACCCGAACGACCCCTCCGATGCCACCGGCGACTTCGACAAGACCGGCTACACGAACATCGAAAAGTACATCAACGGGCTCGTAGATGGACTGTACCCCTAATTCGGCGCAGTAAAGACGTACTGGCCAGAGCCGACCACGAGTACCAAGGCGTTGGCCTGCGCGGTGCTTGAAGTAACGCCCGAGGCGGTTGCAGCAGGGGCGCCGCTTTCGGTAACGGCGACCGGCTTGCTTGTCGGAATGGTCACGGTGGCGGTGGCATTGACCGGCACCGTGACCGACAGGGTGAGGCCAGTGCCGCTCTGCTGCCAGTTGCTCACGATCGGCCCGCGGATGGAATGGTACTCGGCATCGACCGATGTGAGGCCGGTCTGAGGCTGCGGGTGAATGAAGAATTTCTTCCAGCCCGGACCGCTCGGATCGGGATTGATGCCGCCCAAGCCATTGTAGAGCCATTCCTCGGCATGGCCGAGCATGGCGTGGTTCTGTGAGTCGGCTGGGTTGGCGTTCCAGGCTTCGGTCAGCGACGTGGCCCCCTGACTGATTTGGTAGAGATAGCCCGGCCCGGTGGATTGCTTAAGCATGGAGTAGATGGCATCGCCCCGGCCAGCTTTGGAAAGCGCACGGATCACATAGGCAAAGCCAATGTCTCCGGCGGTGACCTGGTTCTTAGCTGCGGTGACCGCTCCGACCAGGCTGGACAAAACCGCAGCTTGTTGGTTGGTCGGGACAAGCCCAAGTGCCAACGGCATCGCGTTCGCGGTCTGGCTGTCCCGATCATACGCCCCGGCGCTGGTCAGGAACTTCGTATTGAAGGCGTTGGTGGTTGTGGTCAGGGTCGATTGGAATTGCGTTGCGTCGGCCTGGTTGCCCAGAAGCTGGGCGGCCTGCTGCATGACCTGCAGATCCTGCAAATAGATCGCGGTCGCTGTCACTCCAGCGGTCGTGAGTTGCGAATTTCCAGGTGCGGCCGGGCCGACATCGTACCAGTCGCCCAGACCGTAGCTCACGATGTTGCCGCTGGCCTTGCCGCCCACGTAGCTCGTGTAGCGCTTCATATTGGCGTAGTGCTCGTCGAGCGGACCGCGGTCGCCGTACATTTGGTAGACGTACCAGGGATTGATGACAAAGGCGCTGCCCCATTCCGGTGAATCGCGGAAGGCGCCACTGAATACGGTGAACTCGGGCGCGATATCGGGGACCAGCCCGGTGCTGGTCTGGGCGTCACGGGCGTCGCGAATGAACTTCTCGTAGTAGGCGGCCACGTCGTAGTTGAACATGATGCTCGGGAAGAGAAGGTGCGACGTCTCGAGCCACCCGAGTTTCTCCCGGTGCGGACAGTCGGTGATGATGTTTTGCAGGTTGCTGCGAATGGCCGCCAGGATGAGGGCGTGAATCTTGTTCAGATCCTGATCCGATGACGTGAACTTGCCGACATTCTCCGCCGAGGCGTAGATGAACTTCCCGGTGAGGCTCGCGATCTGGGGTTTGCCTGGAAAACTGGCGGCCTGCGCAGCAGGGACCGCGCCGTCGACCTGGACGTAGCGGAAGCCGGTGTAGGAAAAGCGCGGGTGCCACACCTCAGTGCCGCTTCCCTTCAAGGTGTAGGAAAACCAAACCGGGCTGCCCGAGCTCGCCTGACTGACGTTCCCTCCGCTCAACAATTCGCCCGGGGTCAGTTTGACCGTCGCGCCGGCGGTCCCTTGCACGGTCAGCTCGGGCCAGCCAGCGAAGTTCTGCCCCAGGTCGTAGACGAAAACACCCGATTGCGGCTGTGTCACCTTTACCGAAGCGAACTCCTGTTGCACTTTCACCGGCGGTGCGGACCGGGCGATCAGCGAAGGAGCAGTTCCCGTGGCCACAGTGGCCGGTGTGAAGGACGCGCCGGTGAAACTGGGCTTGTCCCAGCCGGCCGGTTCCTGGCGGGCGTCGAAATCTTCGCCTCCGTAGATATTGCTGAACGTGATCGGACCGGCCGCCGTCGTCCAAGAGGTGTCGCTGACCACAGCATCCTTGCTGCCGTCGGTGAATTCCATCTGCAGGCGCAGGATCAGCTTAAGCGATCCGAACGACCCCGTGAACTTGGCGTAGCGGCTGCTGGCGGGCACATTGTACATCCCGTTGCCCAACAGCACGCCCAGGGCATTGCTTCCTTGCACCAAGGCCTTGGTCACGTCGTAAGTGACGTAGTGGCAATTCTTCGTGTAATTCGTCCAGCTCGGTTCCATGACCGCGTCGCTGACGTTGCTGCCGTTGACTCGCAGCTCGAACTGCCCCAGTCCGCAGATGGAAACCAGGGCTCGTGCGAGGGTCTTATTGACTGTGAACTCTTTACGAAAGATCGGCAGTGCTGTTCCTGAACCGCCGGTAATCCACTGTGCGCCCCAGTCAGTGGTGGCGAGCAGCCCAACCGTGAACTCCGAGGGTGCGCTCCATGCCGACAGCCGCGCTGCTTCATCGCGCACGCGCACCTGCCAGTAGGCGTGTGTCCAAGAGCCGAGCGCTTGCCCGGCGTAGACCAGGCTCGATTCGGTAGAGGTCACAGAACCGGTACTGAAGAGATCGCCCTGGCCCGCGGCCAGCTTGTCCGGCGATGAAGCCACCAGGACTTCGTAGGCCGACTGGCTGAGCCCGCGCGCTTTGCTGTCGGATGACTGAAGCTCCCAGGCCAGGCGCGGCGTGGCGGTCTGTATGCCCAGCGGTGCGTCTTGCAGCTCGCAGCGCAGACGAACCGGGAGGACCGGGCTGTCCGCTGTGCCTCCTTGTCCGGCCGTGCCCCCAGCTCCGCCGTTTCCTCCCACGCCCGAGGATCCACCCGTGCCGCCCGAACCAATCTTGCCCCCTGCACTTGCTGTCGTACCCCCGCTTACTGCGCCGCCTCCACCTCCGCCACCGCTCGAACCCCTTGCGCCGCCCGTGCCCGTCGATCCGGCCACCGCTCCGGCCGCCGCGCCCGCGCTACCGCCCGTCGCCGCAACGCCGCCCGTCCCGGTCTGACCGCCTGCCGGGCCAGACCCTGCGGCGCCCGCCACCCCGCCCGCTCCTGGCGTCGCGCCCCCCGTCCCTCCCGCGCTGGAACCGCCGGCCCCCGCCACACCCGTGCTCCCGCCAAGGCCAGACGAACCGCCCTGTCCTGCGCCGCCCTCCTGACTGGCAGAGTCGCCGCCCTTTCCAGCCTCCCCCGCAGTCCCTGTAGCCGCATCGGCCGCGGCATTGGAACTGCCCGAGCTGCAGCCGGCTGCCGCCAGCAAGAGCAGCGCCACGCCCATTTCTGCAACTTCTTTCACGGTCGCATGGCAAGTTCGGCACGCGCGCGAGAATCGGTCGGGTGTGTTCATGTCGTTGGCTCGTCTGGGAATTACTATGGCGCCAGCAAGAACAAATACTCGCAAGAATCGGATCTGAGAATCTTACGGGATGGCGACAGTAGTGCTAGGCCAGGTGCTTTCCCGCGTCCGGCTCGAATGGTCAATAGCACATCCCACATAAGCGACATCTCCCTACTCGGAGTCTTGCCTGAATTGCGATGCTTGAGCGTGAAAAAGCCCTTCAAATCCGTCACACTCACCGGAACCCCCACGCCCATGAACACCAAGCTGGTTTCGACCACGTTAGCGTGCGCGATCGCCCTTGCCTGCAGCAGTAACGCCCCCAACGTGAACCAAGATGGATCAGTAGGCGGCGCAATTGGATTTGGGGGCAGCTTAGGAACCGGAGGAATCGCTGCCACCGGAGGCATAGCCAATGGGCGCTCGGGCCTGACCGGGGGTCAAAGCGGCGGAGCAACCAGCACGCTTTCGTCGACGCGATTGTCGGGGGGGACGACGTCGCCTTCCTCTGGCCCGGCAGGGACCGCTGGCCAAGGAGGGGCAACCTCGGCCTCCTCTGGTCCGGGAGGCCAGAGCGGGACTGGCGGCCCAACGACAGTCTCCGGCGGCAGCACGCTGGCAGACGCGGCCGTAGACCGCGCAGCATCGGGCGGCTCAGGCGGAAGCGCGGCCACGGCGGCAGACGCAGGCATCGACCGCGCGCCATTGGGTGGCTCAGGCGGAAGCGCGACAACAGATGGCGGAGGAAGCGGAGGAATCGCAGGGACAAGAGACGCGGCCCAGTCAACCGTTGCCGACGCCGACACGCAACCCGCCGGCGATGGCGGAAGCGGCAGGACTTGGCAGCAGCTCCAGAGTGATTTCATTGACTGGCGCTTCGGCATGTTCCTCCATTTCGGGATTCTCACCTACACAGGATCCTGGGCAAAGCCGAATCTCGACATCACCCAATTCAATCCCACCAACCTCGACTGCAATCAGTGGGCAGATGCGGCGGTAAGCGCCAAAATGACATTTGGCGTGCTCACGACCAGGCACCACGACGGCTTTGCCCTGTGGCCAAGCAAGGCCTCTACCTTCAACGTGGGAAACATCTCGTGGCGCGCCGGCAAGGGAGACGTCGTGCAGGAATACGTCACCGCCTTTCGCGCCAAGGGGCTGAAGCCGGGGCTCTACTACTCTATCTGGGATTCGACCCAGAACAACGGCAACAACGGGCCGCTCTCGGCCTCGCAAATGCAATACATCAAGACCCAGTTAACCGAATTACTGTCAAACTACGGCGAGATTCCGTTTCTGGTGCTCGACGGTTGGGCTTGGAAGATGGGCCACAGAAACGCTCCCTTTGCCGAGATTCACGACCTCATCAAGTCGTTGCAACCAGACATTCTGATAACCGACCATGACGGCATCCAGGGCCCGTGGGACGCTGACCTGGTGATGTACGAAGAGCCCAAAGGGGTGTTCTCTCCGACGGGAAACACGATTGCGGCGGGTCAGGACAACAAGATCAATGGCACTGGCGGAAACGACTGGTTTTGGGCACCGGACATTGGAAACTTGATGACCGTGAGCTCGATCATCGACGGTCATCTCAAAAAGCTGGAGCCTAGCTACACCAATTTCATCCTCAACTGTCCGCCAAATCGCGATGGACAGCTGGACGCGGCGATTGTGACCATTCTCGGGCAAGTTGGGAGTTCGTGGACGCCCAACGTCAGCCGGGCGCCGCTGCCCGCGCAGGTTCCGCTCAACGAGCATCCCTACCTGCCCACCGGGGCGACCGCCACAAGTGGGACCGCCAGCAATGCGATTGATGGCGTGAACGACGTGGGCGTCAACACGGTGTGGACATCCTCGACCAGCTTTCCACAGTCGTTGACGCTCGATCTGGGGTCGGTGAAGCCCGATGTGGGGTACTTCGGCTATCTGCCGGGCTACGCAGGCAACGGACCAACCACCAACGGCAGCATCACGTCCTACAAGATCCTGGTCAGCAGCGACAATTCCGTCTACACGACCGCGACCTCAGGGACCTGGCCGGGGGACGGAAAGTACCAAGGGGTTCTCTTTGGACCGATGGCCGCGCGCTACGTTCGCCTGGAAGCCGACGCCGTGAAGGGCACGGGCGGCGCGCAGGCCACCGAAGTGGTCGTAGGAGCCAGGAGATAGCCGATGAAGACCAAGGCAGGTTCTGTTGTTTTCGCGTGCCTGCTCGGTCTTGGGTGCAGCAGCAGGGCGCCCAATGTAAGCCAGGATGGATCTGGTGGTGGTACGGCTGTGCTGGGCGGCGGCTCTGGAATTGGAGGAATCGCGTCGACCGGAGGTGCCACCTTTGCCAGCTCGATCAACGCCGGCGGCAATGTCGGCGGAACGACCGGCACGGCCTCCTTTTCAACGCGATCCTCAGGCGGGACAACTTCCTCTAGCTCAGGCGGCGGGGCGGGCAGCGGTGGCCAGACCACAGGGGGAGCAGCATCGACCTCCTCCAGCCCAGGTGGTGGGGCGAGCAGCGGCGGTCAAACGACATTTTCCGGCGGCGCAACAGTAGCTGACGCCGCCGTCGACCGCGCGCCAGCGGACAGTTCAGGTGGAAGCCCAACGACGGGTGGAGGGGGGAGCGGGGGTGGCTTGGCGACCGGAGGGGCTCGGGACGCGGGTCAACCCAGCAGTGCCGATGCCAGCACGCTGCCATCCCCAGACGGCGGAACCGGCAGGACTTGGCAACAGATCCAGAGTGACTTCATCGACCTGCGCTTCGGCATGTTCATCTGTTTGGGCATTCTCACCTACACGGGATCCTGGGGACAACCAGATCTCCCCAAAGACCAATTCAATCCCACCAATCTCGATTGTAATCAGTGGGCAGATGCGGCGGTAAGCGCCAAGATGACATTTGGCGTGCTCACGACTCGCCACCACGACGGCTTTGCCCTATGGCCAAGCAAGGCCAGCACTTTCAACGTGGGCAGTATCCCCTGGCGTTCCGGCACGGGAGATGTGGTGCAAGAGTATGTGACGGCTTTCCGAGCCAAGGGATTGCAGCCTGGGCTCTACTACTCGATCTGGGATTCGACCCAGAACAACGGCAGCAACGGCGCACTCTCGGCCTCGCAAATGCAATACATCAAGACCCAGCTTACCGAGCTATTGTCCAACTACGGCAAGATTCCTCTTCTGGTGCTCGACGGTTGGGCCTGGAAAATGGGCCATCGGAATGCTCCCTTTGCCGAGATTCACGACCTCATCAAGTCTCTGCAACCGGAGATCTTGATCGTCGACCATGACGGCATCCAGGGCCCCTGGGACGCTGACCTGGTGATGTACGAAGAGCCCAAGGGCGTCTTTTCGCCCACGGGAAACACGATTGCAGCAGCTCAGGACAACAAGATCAATGGCACTGGCGGCAATGACTGGTACTGGGCGCCGGACATTGGCAACCTGATGACCGCCAGCGCGATCGTCGACGGTCATCTCAAGAAACTGGAAGCCAGCTACACCAATTTCATTCTCAACTGTCCGCCGAATCGCCAAGGACTGTTGGACCAAGGCATCCTGGATATCCTCACTCAGGTTGGGAGTTCGTGGACGCCTAATGTCAGCCGGGCGCCGCTGCCCGCGCAGGTTCCGCTCAACGAGCATCCCTACCTGCCCACCGGGGCGACCGCCACAAGTGGGACCGCCAGCAATGCGATTGATGGCGTGAACGACGTGGGCGTCAACACGGTGTGGACATCCTCGACCAGCTTTCCACAGTCGTTGACGCTCGATCTGGGGTCGGTGAAGCCCGATGTGGGGTACTTCGGCTATCTGCCGGGCTACGCAGGCAACGGACCAACCACCAACGGCAGCATCACGTCCTACAAGATCCTGGTCAGCAGCGACAATTCCGTCTACACGACCGCGACCTCAGGGACCTGGCCGGGGGACGGAAAGTACCAAGGGGTTCTCTTTGGACCGATGGCCGCGCGCTACGTTCGCCTGGAAGCCGACGCCGTGAAGGGCACGGGCGGCGCGCAGGCCACCGAAGTGGTCGTAGGAGCCAGGAGATAGCCGATGAAGACCAAGGCAGGTTCTGTTGTTTTCGCGTGCCTGCTCGGTCTTGGGTGCAGCAGCAGGGCGCCCAATGTAAGCCAGGATGGATCTGGTGGTGGTACGGCTGTGCTGGGCGGCGGCTCTGGAATTGGAGGAATCGCGTCGACCGGAGGTGCCACCTTTGCCAGCTCGATCAACGCCGGCGGCAATGTCGGCGGAACGACCGGCACGGCCTCCTTTTCAACGCGATCCTCAGGCGGGACAACTTCCTCTAGCTCAGGCGGCGGGGCGGGCAGCGGTGGCCAGACCACAGGGGGAGCAGCATCGACCTCCTCCAGCCCAGGTGGTGGGGCGAGCAGCGGCGGTCAAACGACATTTTCCGGCGGCGCAACAGTAGCTGACGCCGCCGTCGACCGCGCGCCAGCGGACAGTTCAGGTGGAAGCCCAACGACGGGTGGAGGGGGGAGCGGGGGTGGCTTGGCGACCGGAGGGGCTCGGGACGCGGGTCAACCCAGCAGTGCCGATGCCAGCACGCTGCCATCCCCAGACGGCGGAACCGGCAGGACTTGGCAACAGATCCAGAGTGACTTCATCGACCTGCGCTTCGGCATGTTCATCTGTTTGGGCATTCTCACCTACACGGGATCCTGGGGACAACCAGATCTCCCCAAAGACCAATTCAATCCCACCAATCTCGATTGTAATCAGTGGGCAGATGCGGCGGTAAGCGCCAAGATGACATTTGGCGTGCTCACGACTCGCCACCACGACGGCTTTGCCCTATGGCCAAGCAAGGCCAGCACTTTCAACGTGGGCAGTATCCCCTGGCGTTCCGGCACGGGAGATGTGGTGCAAGAGTATGTGACGGCTTTCCGAGCCAAGGGATTGCAGCCTGGGCTCTACTACTCGATCTGGGATTCGACCCAGAACAACGGCAGCAACGGCGCACTCTCGGCCTCGCAAATGCAATACATCAAGACCCAGCTTACCGAGCTATTGTCCAACTACGGCAAGATTCCTCTTCTGGTGCTCGACGGTTGGGCCTGGAAAATGGGCCATCGGAATGCTCCCTTTGCCGAGATTCACGACCTCATCAAGTCTCTGCAACCGGAGATCTTGATCGTCGACCATGACGGCATCCAGGGCCCCTGGGACGCTGACCTGGTGATGTACGAAGAGCCCAAGGGCGTCTTTTCGCCCACGGGAAACACGATTGCAGCAGCTCAGGACAACAAGATCAATGGCACTGGCGGCAATGACTGGTACTGGGCGCCGGACATTGGCAACCTGATGACCGCCAGCGCGATCGTCGACGGTCATCTCAAGAAACTGGAAGCCAGCTACACCAATTTCATTCTCAACTGTCCGCCGAATCGCCAAGGACTGTTGGACCAAGGCATCTTGGATATCCTCACTCAGGTTGGGAGTTCGTGGACGCCTAATGTCAGCCGGGCGCCGCTGCCCGCGCAGGTTCCGCTCAACGAGCA
>Ga0265316_10003989_pt1 | contig 14779 bp, 14 predicted proteins | sample 4522metaG_FD_202092 | JGI IMG/M metagenome (GOLD analysis project Ga0265316, IMG submission 202092) | Rhizosphere microbial communities from Carex aquatilis grown in University of Washington, Seatle, WA, United States - 4-5-22 metaG | ecosystem: Host-associated > Plants > Roots > Rhizosphere >...
CCGCGCGGCAGCCTCCGTTCCACGGGGAAGGTGTTGCTCCCCGTCGATCCGCCAGATTTGCGTCGATTTCGCGATGCCCGGCGGGTGCACGCTTTGACCAAGACACCGCCGATCGCCTATACTTGCGCCCCTTGGCGAATTAGCTCAGCTGGTTAGAGCAGAGGAATCATAATCCTTTGGTCCGGGGTTCGAGTCCCTGATTCGCCACCATCAAATCAACGGCCTGCATCGCTGCAGGCCGTTTTCTTGTGGGGGCGGACTGCTCCACGCTCACCCGTGCGGCAAGACGCTTCGGCTGCCGGCGGAGACGCCGATCTCGATACGCCGAATCGTCTGCCGGCATGCAGACGTCGCGTTGCCCGCGATCGGGCACGCCCGTCCGCAGCGGCGCATCCATGCGGGCGGCGCGCCAACGAAAACGCCGCGGCGGGCCGCGGCGTTTCGTCCTGTGCAGCGCGGGCCGTTACTTCTGGGGCACTTTCGACCAGCTCGAATCGGGATTGAATTCCTGCATCGCCTTCGCCGCCGCGGCGCCATTGGGCCCGAGGTCCTTCTCGTAGACAACGCCGTCCTTGCCGGCCATGAACGACATCACGCCGGTCTCGCCCCACTTGACCGGCCACGCAATCACGGCGTAGCCGCCGGTCATCGAACCGTTGACGGTATAGCTTTTCGCGCCGCCGGGTGCGTCCTTTCCCTGCGCGGCAAGCACGCGATAGTGATACCCGTGATAGCCCTGTCCCGGCTTCACCGTCGCGACCTCGGACCCTAGCGGGCTTTCCGGCTCGCCCGGCTGCGTAGGCCAGTACAGGCCGTCCTTCTTCCCCTTGGTGGAAATGACGCGCGACGCGTAATCGTTCTTGCCGTTGTGGTCCCGGTCGAATTTCCGGTAGTCCTCTTCCGCGTCACCGATGGCCAGCACGACCTGGATCGCGTTGAGCTCGTTCCTGCCGATGCGGCGGATGCGCAGTTCCTCGGGCGTCGCCTTGGTGTCGAACGACCAGCCCGCAGCAGTCTTCACGATCGGAATCGGCAGTGTCCAGCCGTTGGTGCCCACCTCGAGGTACGCCTTGGCGTCGCCCGACGGAACGATCTTGTGCGAGCGCGCCCACGCCGCGAGGAAATTGGTCACGCTGTCTTCGGTGCGGTGCGGGATGTACTTCGCGTAATCGGCGCCGACGATGGTCTTGAGCGCGTCGCCGTCGTTGGCGGCGAGGCTATGGACGAACGCGTTCGCGGCCGCATCCGGCGTCGGATACGCCGTCTGCGCATGAATTGCAGGCGCAAGCATGAACGCGGAGGCAGCAAGCACTGCGCTGAGGAACCGCGTGGCGCGATTCGGGAGAAGGGTATGCGTTTTCATTTTTTCGGTCTCCAAGTCAGCGCCGTCCGCCGCCACCACGTCCGCCGCCACCACCGCCGCCGCGGGCTCCGCCGCCTCCACCACCCCCCGACGGCCGCGATGCGCCCGCGCCTCCCGAAGGACGCGAGGCCGCGCCGCCGGACGGACGCTGCATCTGCTGCATCGACCGCTGGCTCGAATTGCCGCGGCTGATCTCGGAGCCGGCACGCCGATCGCTGACGCCGGTCATCGCGTCGTTGCGCGAAGGCGATGCGCGATTCTGCGCGGCGCCGCGATCGAGGTTCTTCGCCTGCTGGTTGAGGTTGCCGCGATTGGCGTCGCTCAATGCGGCGCGGTCGGTGCTGACCCCGCGATTCTGCAGCGACTGCTGGGCGCGCTGGCGGTCGGCATCCTTGCCGCGGAACTGGTCGCGATTGGCCTGCTGCGAGCGGTTCTGCACGTTCTGGCGGGTCTGGTCACCGCCGCGATACGGCGTGTTCCCGCGGTTGTCGACGTTGTGACTCCACTTGGCATTGTTGAAGTTGCCGTTGTTGATCCGGTGGTTGACGTTGATGTTGTTGTACCGGTTGACGTTGATGTTGACGCTGCGGCCCCACCAGTTGCAGCCGCCCCACACGGCGTTGCGCACGCCGATGCCGATTCCCCAGGCGATCCCGGTCGCCACCGCGGACGAGAACCAGAAGCCGGGCGGATAAGGCACGTAATACGGCGGATAGGCGGGATACGGCCACGCGCCGTAGACGTACATCGGGTTGTAGGACGGCACGTAGATGACCTGCGGGTTCGTCTGCTGGATGACGATCACCTGCGGCGGCGGCGGCGGCGCCGAGGCCTCGACGACGTAATCCGGCGGCGGCGCGGTTTCCGTCTTCACGACGACCTCGCTGTTGGACTTGAGGTTTCCCGCATTCTGCGCAGCTGCGCGCAGCCGCTGCACCGAGTCCATCACGTCGTCGGGCTGGGCGAGGAACGCGTCGCCGAGATCCTTCACCCAGTCGGGCTTCTCGCCCATCATGATCGCGACCTGCGGGAACGCGACGAGCGACTGCACGCTCGGGTCCCACGGCTCGTTCTCGACCATCGTCACCGCGTCGTCGCCCTTCGCTTCCGAGTGGGCGCGCGACCATTTCGCGGCTTCGGCAACGTCGGCCGGATAGGTGGAGGCCATCAGCACCTGCGACAGCAGCGCGTCGGGATAGAGCGCGACCTGGGCGGTCAGCTGGTCAAGCTGCTCCTTGGAGAACGGCTTGTCGGCGGTTTGCGCGGCGGCCAGCGCCGGCACGGCGAATGCCAGCACCAGGGCAGGCCAGCGCAGCCAACGGAAGAGGTGGATGTTCACGGGAACTCCTAGTTGCCTTCGTGCGCAGGTATTTCGCGCAACGAAGACCATTGATCGGCGTGCGTCGGACATTCTAGCCGGGCCTCCCGTCGGCGTCCATGGCTCGGGCATGGTCTTGCGCATCTGTCCAGGGAGGCGCCTCTGGCAGAATGTGCCGATGCCCCCGGATTTCGCCGGCGAACTCGATGGACACCGCGCCTACCTCCTGCGGGTCGCGCGGCTGCAGTTGCGCGATGAAGCGCTCGCCGAGGACGTCGTCCAGGAGACCCTCGTCGCGGCACTCTCCGGCTCGGGCTTCTCGGGCAGGTCGAGCCTCAAGACGTGGCTCACCGGGATCCTCAAGCACAAGATCGTCGACGCGATCAGGCGCAAGCAGCGCGAACCCGTCGCGGCGAGCACTCTCGGCAGCCTCGATGGCGAGCAGGACATCGAGGATTTCGATGCGATGTTCGACGAAACGGGACACTGGAGCCCGAAGCCCGCCGACTGGGGCGATCCCGCGGCGGCGCTCGAATGCCGGCAGTTCATTGAAATCGTGGATTTCTGCCTCGAGAAGCTGCCGCCCAACACGGCGCGTGTGTTCATGATGCGGGAGGTGCTGGAGCTCGAGACTGCCGAGATCTGTAAGGAACTGGCGATCACGGCGAATAACCTGTGGGTGATCCTCTACCGGGCCAGGATGGCGCTGCGCCTGTGCCTCGAGCAGCACTGGTTCGCCGCCGAGGCGTCGCAGCGCGGCGCGGCCGGACCGGGCGCCCGCTGAGCATCCCGATGCGCGGACACTTCTTCTCCTGTCAGGAAATCTCGCGCCTCATCTCGCGGCTGCAGGATGCGCCGCCGAGCTCGTGGGAGCGCATCAAGCTGCGCCTCCACCTCATGCTGTGCGACGCGTGCACGCGCTTCGACGCGCAGATGCGCGTGCTGCGCGAGGCGATGCGCCACTATCGCAGCTGACAATGCGGCGGGCGCGGCGGCACGCCGCCGCGCGTATCATTGCGGGTCATGGTTCGCGTCACGATCAATGGTAAGGCACGCGTGCTGGCCGAAGACGCGGCGAGCGTCGCGGCGCTCGTGCGTTCGCTCGGCTTCGAAGGCAAGCGCGTCGCCGTCGAGCGCAACGGCGAGATCGTCCCGAAGAGCCGCTACGATGCCACGCCCCTTGCCGACGGCGACACGCTCGAGATCGTCCGCGCGGTGGGCGGCGGGTGACCGGGCGCGCTAGAATCCTGCCATGAACGCTCCGCACACCCCGGCTGACGCCGCCTTCGCCGACCCGCTGCTGATTGCAGGACGCGCGTATCGGTCGCGCCTTCTGGTCGGCACCGGCAAGTACAAGGATTTCGGGCAGACGCGCGCCGCGATCGTCGCGTCGGGCGCGCAGATCGTCACGGTGGCGATTCGCCGCACCAACATCGGCCAGGACCCGGGCGCGCCTTCGCTGACGGACGCGCTGCCGCCCTCCGAATTCACCTATCTGCCGAACACCGCAGGCTGTTACACGGCGGACGACGCCATCCGCACGCTGCGTCTCGCGCGCGAGCTCCTCGACGGGCACACGCTGGTCAAGCTCGAAGTGCTGGGCGACCCCAGGACGCTGTTCCCGAACGTGCGCGAGACCATCAAGGCCGCCGAGGTCCTGGTCGCCGAAGGCTTTCAGGTGATGGTGTACACGTCCGACGATCCGATCATCGCGCGCGAGCTGGAGGCGATCGGCGTGGTGGCGATCATGCCGCTCGCCTCACTGATCGGCTCCGGCATGGGCATCCTCAATCCGTGGAACCTCAAGCTCATCATCGCCGATGCGAAGGTGCCGGTGCTGGTCGACGCCGGCGTCGGCACGGCCTCGGACGCGGCGATCGCGATGGAGCTGGGCTGCGCCGGCGTCCTCATGAACACGGCCATCGCCGGCGCGACCGATCCCGTGCGCATGGGTCGCGCGATGCGTCTTGCGGTCGAGGCCGGGCGCGAAGCGTTTCTCGCCGGACGGATGCCGCGCAAGCTCTACGCCGCGACCCCGAGCTCGCCCGACGCCGGCCGCATCGGCTGAGCCGCGTGCGCGTTCGTCCGGCCGGCATTGCGGCGCTCGCCGTCGCGCTCTTCATCTGCAGGCCTGCCTTCGCGCTGCCGCTGTCCCTCGACGAAATCGCGAGCGTCTGCGGCAGCGGCGCCGGGCCGGAAAACTGCGGCCGCCGCATCGAAGCCGTGCAGTTGAAGCGCCTCCCAGATATCGCGAAGCGCGACGGCGCGACGCTCGTCGTCTCGCTCTTTCCCGCGGGCAGCACGAGCTTCGTCGACGCCGAAGCGCAGGGGCACGAGCGCACGTACAGCCTCTACGACTATCTCAGCGAGATCAATGCGGTCGTGCTCTACGTCACGGACGGAACCGACGCGTCGTTCGTGCTGCTGCAGCGCGCGACCGGGCGCCGCACCGAGCTTCCGGCCGATCCGCGCCTGTCGCCCGACCGCCAGAATCTCGTCACGTCGGATTTCTGCACCAGTCGCTGCAGCAGTGAGATCGCCATCTGGCACGTGACGCGCGACGGCGTCTACAGGACGCATTCATGGCGACCGAGCGCGACGTGGAGCGACGCGATGGCGACGTGGAAGGATGCCGGGACCGTGACGATCGAATACACCGTCGCAGGGCAGGCCACGTCCGCGGTGCTGGAGCGGCGCCTCGCGGACTCCGACTGGGCACGGCACTGACCCCGATGACGGCCTCCGCAACCACCGATCCGCCGGCCGACAATGCCTCCACCGCGCATCACCGCCCGGTACGAAGCTTCGTGCTGCGCCAGGGGCGCATGTCGCCGGCGCAGCAACGCGCGCTCGACGTCCTGCTGCCGCGCTTCGGGTTGCCGTGGCAGGAAGCACCGCTCGACTTCGATCGGGTGTTCGGCCGGCGCGCGCCGCGCGTCCTCGAGATCGGCTTCGGCATGGGCGAGACGACCGCCGCCATCGCGCAGGCGCATCCCGAGCAGGATTTTCTCGGCATCGAAGTGCACGGGCCGGGCGTCGGTGCGCTGCTGCAGCGGATCGAGCAAGCGGGGCTCGCGAATGTCCGCGTCGTCCGGGACGATGCCGTGGCGGTGGTCGGGACGATGATTCCCGAGGAGTCGCTCGCGGGGATCCACGTGTTCTTCCCCGATCCGTGGCCCAAGAAGCGCCACCACAAGCGGCGGCTTCTCACGGCATCGTTCGTTCACGCACTTGCCCGCAGGCTTGTCCCGGGCGGCTACCTGCACGTCGCCACCGACTGGGAGGACTACGCGCAGGAAATTCTCGCGACACTCGCCGCGGAGCCGCTCATCGTCAACACCGCGTCGGATTTCTGCCCGCGGCCGGCGCATCGGCCGCAGACCAAGTTCGAGACGCGCGGTCTCAAGCTAGGGCACGGCGTGCGCGACGTCGTTTTCCGTCGGCGCGGCGGTGCCTGAACGCGCTGACCCCGGTTCGATGCAGAACGCGCTCGCTCGCGCGTGAACACTGCTTCTAACGGGCCGGCACGGCCTCGAGCGACGCGGCGGAGTTCGGCGCCGCTGCCGCGACGTCGGGGTTCGCGGCGCTCGCGAGCACGTCCCTGACCGCCTCCAGATAGCGGTGACCGTAGCGGACGTCGGGCTCGAGATAGGTGCCCTCGGCCCATTCGTTCCACGCATTGAGAAAGATCATGTGCTCGGGCGCCGGCCGCGTCGCGGTGACCTCGACCAGCTGCCGGAACCAGTATTCGAACCGCTCGGGCGACGCGCCCTTGAAGATCCGCGCGCGCTTCCGATAGCGCGCGGTGTTGTCCCAGTCGACGAAGGCGCCGGGAAACGCCGGGATGCCGCCCTCGCGCTCGACCTTCAGCATCTGCTTCCAGACCATGTCGTAGTCGTAGAAGGTGAGGCCGGACAGGAAGCGGTAGCGCAGCGCGCGCAGCAGGTCCTGCGCCTTCTCGGGCAGCCGTCGCAGTCGCGCCACGATCCTGCTCGTCTCCAGCACCGCGCCTGCGAAATCGGGCGAGAAGATCGCCTCGAACGGCTGGAACTGCATCGTCGCATCGAAGTGCCGCAGCACTTCGGGAACCGGAAACTCGTACTGCTTCATCGCGACGAGATAGAGACCAGGCAGTCCGCGCTCGCGCGCGAGATTGCGCCAGAGATCGAACATGCGGTCGATCTCGTGGATCCGGTGCGCGCGATAGATGAGGAACACCGGCTTGCCGTCGACCTTGATCGCGCGGTCGTCGCTCCACGCGCGGAACAGGTAGTCGAAGTGACGGCGCCACAGCGCAGGGTCGGGCTTGTGCGTCTGCTCCTGCAGGATGTGATGGTCGCGGCCGTCCCAGCGGCGCGACCATGTCTCGTTCGCCCAGGCGAGGCAGAACGGGAAGTCGATGTCCTTGCGCTCCTGCACGATGTTGGTCGGCGTCTCGAGGAGCTGTTTGCCGTCGAACCAGTAGTGGTAGTGGCAGAAGCCGTGCACGCCGTGCTGCTTCGCGAGATCGATCTGCCATTCGATCGTGCGCGGATCGGACTGGTCGTAATAGCGCCCGGAGAGCGGCACGCGCGGCTGGTAGTGGCCGCGGAACTGCGGCTTCGCACGGCGCACGTTGACCCAGTCGGTGAAGCCTTTGCCCCACCATTCGTCGTTCTCGGGGATGGCGTGCAGCTGCGGGAAATAGAACGCGACGAGCTTGACGAGTTTTTCTTGGGTCATCGATCGGAACGTTGCAAGGTCGGGCGCGCATCGCGCGCCCGGCAGGTCTGCCGCTAGGCCGGTCGCACAATCCCGACGAGGCGACGCAGGATCCGCTGCAGCTTGTTGACGCCGCGCCGCCACAGCGAGGGCGGCGGTGCGGGAGCGAATGCGCCGTGCACGGGCAGCGCCACGTGCATGTCCTCGAAGCGCTTCGACACGCGGGCGCCGTGCTCCGCGAACCAGGCGTCGAATGCCGGGTCGCGGGACATCTCGACGAGCTCCATCACTGCGGGCGGCGCATCGCGGCCGACGATCAGCACGCCGAGGCCCCAGCAGTGCGAAAACTCGAAATGCGGGTATTGCGCCTTCACGCTGTCGAAGAACCTGCGCACGCCGAAGCGCAGCGCGGCCTCGCCCGTGTTGTGCACCGTGACGTTGGTGTCGTGGAACAGCACGACGGCGCGGTCGGAGAGCTTGGGGAACCAGGTGTGGAAATCGTTGCTCACGGCCTCGAACGTGTGCGTGCCGTCGATGTGTAGGAGGTCGACCGACTTGTCGTCGAACAGCGCCACCGCCTCGTTGAAATCCTTGCGCACGAGCGTGGCGATGCCGGGGTACGTCGCCGCCATGTACCCGGAAATCTCCTGGAACAGGTCCTCGTCGAACTTCCCCATGTGGATGTCGCCCTGCCACAGGTCGATGCCGTAGCACCTGGCGTCGATGCCGCACGCCTCGACCGCCTGGCAGAACGCGGCGAACGACGAGCCGCTGTACGTGCCGAGCTCGACGACGATCCGCGGGCGCAGCCGGCCGATCAGCTCGTAGGCGAAAGGGATGTGCCCGATCCACCAGGGTGATTTCAGCATGCGCGGCGAGAGCTTCCCGGCCCACGTGAACCGCTCGGCGCGGGTCGCCACGCCTGTTTCCGCAAGGGTCATGCGAGAGGCTCCGGCAAAACTGCGATTATCGCCGCTTCACCGCCCTTGCTCAAGCGACGACTGCGACGGACGAATGGGCTTTCCGGCCGCATTGATGCGCGCGGCAATCCTCCGTCCAGCGGCGATGCCGGGCAGCTCGACGCACCGGTACGTGATCTCGGCGGCCGCCAGCAGCGCGAAAATGGCGCCGGCCACACAGGCGGGGTAGAGCCAGCCGCCATCCGGAACTCCCCAAAAGCCCACCAATGGATAGTCGCGCCGCAGTACCACCAGCACGACGGGATGCAGCAGGTAGATGCTGAAGCTGCGATCGGCAAGCCATTGCGCGAAACGCGTGCGCATGAGCCCGCCCGGATAAAGCGCCTGCCACAGGCACAGCACCGCGAAAGGCAGTCCCCACACCGCGAAGTAAAGACCGCTCGCACGCCAGTGGAGTTCCAGCGGATCGACAATGGCGAGCGCCAGCAGCAGCGCGAACGCCACTGCGAAGCCGGCGCTCGCCACCTCGCGGCGCGGGCGGACGTCGAGGGCCATGAAGACGCGGTAGGCGAACAGTCCCGCCGCAAACGCCGGCAGGTTCCCGACCAGCGAGTAGTAGGCAAAGTATTCCGGCAGCGCCGGGACCCCGGCGGTGAGCCGCCACATCAGGGCGCTCGATGTCGTCGCCGCCACGAACAGCAGTGCGAGCGCGACCCGGCTGCGAAAGAGGAACAGCAGTCCCGGCAGCAGCAGGTAGAAGATCATTTCCACGCCGACCGACCAGCCGGCGTACACCATGCCCTGCTCCAGCCCCGGAAACAGGTTGAACGTGAACGTCGCGTTGGCGAGAAGAGCTCCCCAGCCCGGAAAGGCGACGCGCCATGCCACGTAGCCCAACATCACGTAGTACAGCGGTGCGATCCGGAAGAACCGCTTCACCAGATAGGCGGGATAGCGCGCCGGCGCGTAGCGGCTCGAGTGATACAGCGAGAACGCGCTGATGACGAAGAAGAGCTGGACGCTGAGGTAGAAATGGCCGGTGAGGACCGCGAACCACGAATCGCGCGGCACGCCCTCCATCGCCTGCAGATGGAACAGCACGACCGCGGTCGCGGCGACGGCGCGCAGCCCGTGCAGGCCGTCGAGCTTTCGTTCCGACTGGATCAGCAGTGTGGCGATCGGCACCCGGCACTCCTCACGCGGCGCTTCGTTCGTCGGCGCGGGCATGCACCGCAACGCAAGCTCCGAACGACGGGTCCCCCGCTCGCGAAGGCCGGGATGCCGGGCGCGCGACCGTCACGCCTTCGCGTCGTCACCCGGGCCATTGGCCGGGACGGCCCGGCCGAGTGCGTCGACCTCGTCACGAAACGCGATCACGAGCTCGGCCGCACGCCGTGCACGCCATGGATGCGTCATCACGTTGAGCGTGCCCAGCTCGTGCACGAACGCTTCGCAGAGCGCCCTCAGGCGGCCGAGGTCGCCGTTCGCCCGCTCGAACGCGGCGCGGGTGTGCTCGTAGGCGGCGACGCTTTGCGCATACGCATCTCGCGTGTCCGCATAGGCCTTCGCACTTTCGGCGTAGGCGCCCGTCAATTCCGCATAGGCGGCGCTCAGCTGCCGGTACGGCTCGGTCAGCCCGGTCTGCGCTCCGATCCCCACCCGGAATCGCGCGACCGGCCGCGCCGCGAGCGGAACCAGCGCACGGTAGTCGCTCACCATTTCGGCCGTCGTGCGGCCCGGCGGCTGCGCTGCGAGGTTGCGCGCAACCGCTTCCAGCAGGTCAGGCTGATCGTGCAGCGTGCGCAGGAGCGCGACCAGCGCGTCCTTGTCGGTGGCGAACCGGAAGCCGTTCTCGCCGTGCACGACGCGATCCGTGAAGCTGCCGAGATCCGTCACAAGCGGCGGCACGCCGAGTGCGGTCAGCTCGCTCAGCGTGTAGCTGAACGATTCGGGCACGATCGACGCGAGCAGGCCCGCGTGCGGCGCAAGCTCGCGCAGGATGCCGGGCAGCGCCTCCTGGTCGTAGCGCTCGATGCATTTCCAGCCGCATTCCTGCGCCAGCGCGACGCCCTGTTCGCCGCCGCCCACCAGCGTGATTTCGGCGAGGCCGGCAAGCTCCGGCGCGGCGGCGCGCAGCAGATCCGCTCCTTTGCGCACCGACATCCGGCCGAGCACGACGATGCGCAGCGGCTCGGTCGCGGTGCGCGTCGCGACCGGAAGCCGCGGCGCAACCTGATCCATCCCGTGCGGGATCACGTGCGTGCGCACGCCGGCAAGGCGTGGCGCGAGGAGGCGCAGCGTGGCGCCGACCGAAGGCGACGGGACGACCATTTCGATGCCGCGCTCGAGCAGCAGCGTCACGAAGCGCTCGCGCATCGCGTCCCATTCCTCGCTCGTCTGGTCGTGGAAGAGATCGTTGAGCGGATTCGACTCTGCGCAGCGGCGCAGATCCTCCGGCGTGCAGCGCACGCACGGCGTGCCGAAGCGCGGATTGATCGCCTGGCAGACCGGGTAGAAATCGTGGCAGACGACGAGCGTCTTCCGGGGCTGCGTGAGTGCGTCGAGCGCATGGCCGATGAGCGAGGAGACGATGATCGCCTCCACGTCGAATTCGTCCAGGATCTGCGCGAGGATGCGGCGGTATTCGAGGCTGGACGATGCCGTCGAGCGGATCGGCCGCGCGATGTCCCACGTGCGCACGGGAACGCGGGAAGCGGGATCGGAATAGAGCACGATCCGCTGGCCGCCTGTGTCGCCGATCCGGTACGTCGCCAGGATCATGTTGATCCGCGTGGGGTCGGCGCGGCCGAAATCGCGCACCCAGTGCTCGAGGCCGCCGCCCCAGAAATGCATGATGTGGAGCTGCACCGGGCGCGCATCAAGTCCCGGGGTCGACACCGGCGGCAGGCCGCGCTCGATCGCCTCGTTCACCGCGCGGCGCAATCCGCCCAGCGGCGAGTCGCGCAGGAATGCGGCCTGCTCGAAGTCGAAGCGGATGGCCGGCGCGATCGCGTGCCCCGCATAGCCGATGTAGAGATAGTCGACGATCACGCTCGCGCCGCCGGTCGTGCGCCAGCGCACTGCGAGCGCATCGAGCACCGGCTGCGGCTCCGGGCCGGCGGCCGGCACGAACGGCAATGCAGCGTCGAGCGCCGCGCGACGCAGGTACGCGCAGACCGGATGGACGCCCGGAATCTCGTAGTAGCTGCGGTTACCCATGCTGTACGCCGAGCGGTCGACGTGCGCGGCGTTCGCTGCGGCGCTGCCGCGGAATTTCTCGTCGACCAGCGCATACAGCGGGGACACGTCGCACATCGGCACCGCGGCGGCAATCCCGGGCTCGGCATAGGCCGCCTTGGCAAGCCGTGCGTCCCACGCAAAGGGCAGGATCGCGCCCGGGGCGACCAGCGCGACGTCGTGCTCGGGATGCGCAGCGGCGACGTCGCGCAGCAGGGCTGCGAATCCGATGGCGGGCTCCACGCCGATCTCGTTCCACCCGTGCCGGCCATCGAATTGCGCGCCGATTCGCCGCAGTTCGGCCTGCGCATCGGCGGCGAGACCGCGCGCCGCAAGGCACACATGGACGCGCGACAGCACCGCGTTGTCGACGATGCCGCGAACGGTTGCCTCGAGCGAAGGCAGGTCGTCCGGACCGACGACGACCAGCACGACGAGCCCCGGCTGGGGCACGTCGGAGGCAACGGTCTGTGCCGGGTTCGGCATCGGTCAGGTCATTCCGCGCCGCTGCGGTGAAGGCGCCATGCGTCAGCCCGCCGCCGCATACGAGCGCGCATCACCCGGCGCCCGGGTCGCTGCGAGGCGTGCTCGCACCTTCTCCCGAAGCGCCTTCGGCGGATCACGCGTCACGAAGTCGCGCACCGCGGGCTGGAATTCGGGATAGCGCTCATCGACGATCCGCTGCGCCTCGGCGCGGCGTTCGACGCCGGTGTGGCCGAACGACACCTCGCCGGCGTGATAGACGAACGTGTCGCCGCAAAGCCAGTGCCGGAAGCCTGCGCGCGCAGCCCGCATGCAGAAGTCGACCTCCTCGCCGTACCCCTTGCCGAACGCCGTCTCGTCGAAGAGGCCGGTTGTCGCAAGGCAGTGTCGGGAGATCCACATGCAGAATCCTACCGCAGTGGGAATCTCGACCGCCTGCCCCGCGTTCGCTTCCGCAAAAATCCGGTCGAGCTCGCGCGTCGTGACGCCGGGCGGCAGGTCGTTCCGCGCGGCAAATTCCGGAAAGCTGCAGATCGTCGCATTGTTGGAAAACGGCGTGACCGTGCCCGCTCGCGCATCGCGCGCACCGCAGGCCGCGATGCGGTCGAGCCAGCCGTCGGCCACTTCCGTGTCGCTGTTGAGGAGCAGGACGTCGCGGCCATCGTGCAGCGACATGCCGGCGTTCGCCGCGCGCACGAAGCCGCGATTCTCCGGATGGACGAGGAGCGTGATCGTGCGCTCGCGTGCCTGCGCGCGGAGGAAATCCGCAATTTCGGGATCCGGCGTGGCGTCGTCGACGACGATCACTTCACGCGGCGTGGCACAGGGTGCCGCGAGCACGCTGTCGAGGCAGCGCCTTGTTTCGGCAAGCCCGCGGTAGACAGGGATGATGACGTCGATCAAGGCGATGGGCTCGCGCGCGAGTGCGCCATTCTAGCGGAGTCCGGAGGGCAGGGCGCCGCCCGCGGGCGCGCGTAGAATCACGCCTTGCTTCGCCCGCACACGCGGGCACCGACCGGGCCCAAGCCGCGATGTTCCGCCGCTTCGATGCGTCTTCCTCCTGCCGTGCCGCAGCGCCCTCCCCGAGCGCCGGCGCAATCGCGCGCCGCTTGTCGCGGCCCGCCCGCGCGGTCCCATGAGCGACGCGCTTCCCTTCACCGGCGAGCGGTTCGTCCCGGGTGCGCCCGGCGAGATCTGGTACGAGCACTGGCATCGCTACCATTTCGCGGCACCGCTCGTGAAGGACCGCGACGTGCTGGATGTCGCCTGCGGCGAGGGCTACGGCAGCGCACTTCTCGCCGGGAGCGCGCGCAAGGTCACCGGCGTCGACCTCGCGACGGCCGCGGTCGAACATGCGCGCGCCCGCTACGCCGGCCTCGCCAACCTCGACTTTCGGGCAGCCGACTGCATCGCACTGCCGTTTCCGGACGCCTCGTTCGACGCGATCGTGTCGTTCGAGACGATCGAGCACATCGCAGCGCAGGAGGCGTTTCTCGACGAAGTGCGCCGCGTGCTGCGGCCGGAGGGTCTCTTCATCGTGTCGTGCCCCAACAAGGCCGAATACACGGACAAGCGCAACGTCGTCAACGAATTTCACGTGCGCGAGCTCTATCGTGACGAGCTCCTGAACCTGCTCGCACCGCGCTTCGCGCACCTCGAGTGGTACGGCCAGCGCCCCGGATTCTTCTCGGTCGTGTGGCCCGAACAGGGCAATGCGCACGCCGAGATTTTCGAGGTCAGCGAAGGCGCTGCCAACGAGCCGGCGCAAGGACACGCGCGCCCGCTCTATTTCATCGCGGTCGCGAGCGCGGCGGCGGCAACGCTCGCGGCGATCGCGCCGCGACTCTCGGTGCTGGCCGACCGCGACGAGTGGGTCTATCGCAACTACGAGGACGTCACCCGCGGCTATCTTGCGCTGGAGCGCGAGCGCGCGGCCAGGCCGGCGGCGGCGGCCGATCCCGGTCCAGCCGCTGCGGAAGCGTCGCGACTCCGCGACGCGCCGCGCACGGCCGTCGCCAAGGCTGCGCACAGCGACGCGGGAGAGGCGCGGCTCGCGCACGAGCTTGCGGCGCAAGAGGCCGAAGTGAAGCGCCGGGCGAGCGTGCGCTGGTGGCTGGCACTCCCGTTTCGCCGCCTCGTCAACGCGCTCACCGGCAAGCCGCCGTGGGCCTGATGCGCCCGCGCGCGGCGGCGTTCTAGACGATCTCCAGGATCACCGGCTGGTGGTCGGAAGCCTGTGTCTTCTGATCGACGCGGATCGATTTCATGCGCGGAACGAGATCGGCGCTCGCGAAGTAGAAGTCGCAATGGAGCTCGGATCCGCCGGGCTCCATCTTCATGTAGATGCAGAACGTCGAGGGGTGCGGTACGCCCGGGTGCAGCGTTTCCCATGCATCGACCAGCGGCGGCGTGTCCTTGTCGAACGGCGCCTGCATCCGCGCGTGCAGCGGATCCTCCGGCTCGAGGTTGAAATCGCCGGTGATGACGGTCGCCGCCGGACGCAGATGCGTATGGAAGGAGCCGCCGGACGTGTCGGTGATCGAGCCGAGGCGCGCATGCGCGCGGCCGTCGGCGTAGATCGCGCGGAGCGCCTCGATCTGCGCGGTGCGCTGCACCTTCGAATACCATTCGAGGTGCGTCGTGATGACGCGGATCTCGCCGAATGGAGCGACGACCGCCGCCTCGAGCGCAATGCGCGGCATGCCGTTGACGCCCGGCTCCACCGGAAACGGCAGCAGATGCCGGAACACCTGCCGG
>Ga0265316_10003994_pt1 | contig 14768 bp, 9 predicted proteins | sample 4522metaG_FD_202092 | JGI IMG/M metagenome (GOLD analysis project Ga0265316, IMG submission 202092) | Rhizosphere microbial communities from Carex aquatilis grown in University of Washington, Seatle, WA, United States - 4-5-22 metaG | ecosystem: Host-associated > Plants > Roots > Rhizosphere >...
TGAACGGATTTCCTTTGATGTCCCTACTTTGCCTCTCTTTGTTCACGAGAGGCTTTCGACCAAAGCAATCCTTGAAACGATCAAAGGGCACAAACGAGATAAACAGTTGACTATGTATGAACTTTTTGGTGATCCACAGCACTCGATTGCTGATCAGACTCTTCGTGCCTACGAGCACTTAAATGGCTGGACAAACAGGATGATCCTCGGCGATTCGCTCGTCGTTATGAACTCGCTTCTTCACTATGAAGGATTAGGTGACCAAGTGCAAATGATCTATATAGATCCACCATATGGTGTGAAATTTGGATCGAACTTCCAACCATTCGTTCGTAAGCGCGACGTGACTAATAACGACGATGACGATATGACAAGAGAGCCAGAAATGGTAAAAGCATATCGCGATACGTGGGAAATTGGTTTGCACAGCTACCTGACTTACATGCGAGACCGCTTATTGGTAAGTCGAGATCTGTTGAGTCAGAGTGGGAGTATTTTTGTTCAAATTGGAGAAGAAAACGTTCATCACGTGAGAGAATTGATGGATGAGATTTTCGGAGAAGATAATTTTTGTTCTCTGATCTCCTACAGGACATCCGCACCTTTGTCGTCTTCGGGGCTTCCTTCGGTAATGGACTATCTTCTTTGGTATGCAAAGGATAGAAATGTTGCCAAATATCATGATCTTTATGTTCCCAGAGAGACCGGCGAAAAATCAAGATATTCAAATGTCGAGTTGGTTGATGGGACACGACGTTCTCTTACTGCAGAGGAGAAAGCGGACCCGTCAATATTACCCAAAGGAAGTCGAGCGTATTCTGACATGGACTTGGCCTCCAGCGGTTACACAGAATCGTGTATATACGATTTTGAGTATAACGGTAAAGTATATCGCACAAGCTCAGGCAAAAGCTGGAAAACTACAAAGGACGGAATGGAACACCTGGCAAAAGCTGGCAGGATCTCAGATAGTGGAAAAACCATTCGCTATATTCTCTACCATGATGACTTTCCGGTAACAAAATTGTCAAACTCATGGCAGGACACAACAGGCGAACTCGATAAATACTATGTTGTCCAGACCCACACCAAAGTAATACAGCGTTGCATTTTAATGACAACTGACCCAGGTGACCTGATACTCGACCCTACTTGTGGAGGTGGAACAACTGCATTCGTATCCGAACAGTGGGGAAGAAGATGGATCACGATGGATGTCAGCCGTGTGCCACTTGCTCTTGCCCGTCAGCGTCTCTTGACCGCAACATATGATTACTTAGAGCTAAAGGACTCTGAACGCGGACCAGCAGGAGGCTTTGTCTACAAACGATACCAGAACAATAAGGGAGAAGAAATTGGAGGCATAGTCCCCCATGTAACATTGAAATCTATCGCTAACAACGAACCTCCGGAAGAAGAGATCCTTGTTGATCGGCCAGAGATTATTAACAAAATCACACGAGTGACGGGTCCATTTTCCGTCGAAGCAACAATACCGACTCCTCTTGATTTGGAAGTTCCCTCCGAAGAAATTGAATCTGAAACAAACGGCGAGACGTATGCGTCATTTCTTGACAGGATGTTGGAAATCCTTCGGAAGTCTCCAGTTCTGCATCTTGATGGTGGAAAGACAATCACATTACGCAATATCCGACCTCCTGCAAAATCTTTAAGTCTGTCAGCAGAAGCAACCGTTGATGCAACGACACCAGGACAAAAAGCAACTCTGATTGATGCCGTAATTGAAGCGGACGAAAGAAATGGTAAATCTCTTCCCCTCAGTCAGCGGTTCGTAGCAATTGTCTTCGGACCAGAGAATGGCGCAGTCACCGAGCGTCTTGTCGCAGAAGCAGCAAGAGAAGCAGAAGGCAGGCACTATACTCATTTATACGTGATTGGATTTGCCATTCAAGAAAAGGCTCGCCAGCTGATCGAGAAATGCGAATATGTGTATGCTATTTCCGCCACATGGATTCAGGCCACGCCGGACATACTCATGGGCGATTTGCTCAAGAATATGCGGAGTAGTCAGATCTTCAGTGTTTGCGGCCTCCCCGAAATTAAGTTGAAAAAACTACACTCAAAAAGTAAGAGTGAACCGATGATGTATCAGGTCGAATTGCTCGGCTTGGATGTTTTTGATCCAATCACGATGGTCCCCGATCATCGTCGAGGAGACGATGTTCCAGCTTGGTTTCTGGATGCAGACTACAATGACCTTTGCTTCCATGTATCGCAGGCATTCTTCCCTCGCACAAGCGCATGGGATAATCTTAAACGGGCTTTGAGAACCGATTACGAGGATTCTGTCTGGCAGCATCTCTCAGGTTCAACCAGTGCTCCTTTTGAGATGGGGGAAAACGCTCAGGTAGCAGTAAAAGTGATTGATGATCGCGGCAATGAATTGCTCGTAGTGAAGAAAATCTCGGAGGCGGAGTGATATGCAGAACTTCGAAGTCCCGGAACCAATAATCAATTCACCCTACGTCGAGCCTGAAAGCCATTGGCATTTGGAAGAAGGCAAATTGCCTGAACAGCGAATCGGTCGTCGCCCTGCAGGATATTACTACCGGGATCCCCGCGTGATTACCAACACTGAGGACCAAAGCGTAAAAGGGCAATGGGTTCGACTACAGCTTGTTAATCTGATCCGCGAACGTCTCGGTGAGTGGAAAACAAATCAACACGCTGGTGCATCCCGGACATCTTTGGAATTGATGCAGTATTGGGAACGAGATGGACGTGATAAGAGATTGTTCTTCGCGCAAATCGAAGCTGCAAAAACAATAATCTTTCTTACTGAAGCGAGAAGCGATTTCTTGCAAGGGATCCAAATTCCATTTGATGAACTAAGCGATGAACGAAAGGCAGATGGATTGTCTGCGTTCCGCAGGTATGCTTGTAAAATGGCAACAGGCGCAGGAAAAACCACCGTGATGGGGATGCTCGCGGCCTGGAGCATTCTCAATAAAGTGCACAATCGTGGAGACGCACGATTTTCAGATGCTATCCTTGTCGTCTGTCCCAACGTCACTATCCGTAATCGATTGCAGGAACTCAACCCGCTCATTGGTCAGGCAAGCATCTATCAAACGCGCGATCTTGTTCCGCAGCATTTGAGGCCCGACTTAACCAAAGGCAAGGTCGTAATCACGAACTGGCACATATTCGAGCCGCAAACCGCTCAGACCGGTGGAGCGCGCGTGGTCAAAGCAGGAATATTGAAGAACACAACAGAATTGATACACATAGGCAGTAAGTCAACAGTTGCTCGCGGCAAACGTTATCTCACGCTGGCGGAGTATCAGCGGCAAGTGAATGCGGAATTGATCAGGGTCGTGGAAGAGGTGAAAGATGAATTGGGCAACCTTACTCAATCTCGAGTGCAGGTCGAGCGATATATTGAAAGTGATGCGTCCGTTGTCAAGCGCGTAATCGGGAAGGAAATCGGTGGCAAGCAGAACATTCTCGTTTTTAACGATGAAGCACACCATGCCTACCGTATCGCCCAAAAAGAGCCGGATGACGAAGATGAAGATTTGTTTGGTGAACAGGACGAGGCTGATGAGTTTGTAAAGGAAGCTACCGTTTGGGTTGATGGATTAGATCGAATTCATAAGCTGCGTGGAATCAATTTCTGTGTCGATCTGTCTGCAACACCATATTATCTTGGCAGAGTCGGACAGGACACTAACAAAACCTTCCCGTGGGTTGTTAGTGATTTCGGTTTGACAGATGCGATTGAATCTGGTCTCGTAAAAATTCCACAGTTAGCGGTGAGAGATACAACTGGAAACGACATCCCCGGATTTTTTAACATCTGGCATTGGATAATGCCAAAGCTCACTCCTGCCGAAAGAGGTGGAAGAAGGGCAAATCCAAAGCCCGAAGCGATACTGAAGTATGCAAATCACCCGATTGCAATGCTTGCAGGACTATGGAAAGAGCTTTTCGAGGCATGGTCGGAAAATAAGGGAGATCAAAGGCCACCGGTCTTTATTCTGGTTTGCAAAAATACAAAGATAGCCAAGCTCATGTATGAGTGGATTGGAGAGAATAAACCACCGGCCACTGTCGCTCCTTCGGGCATAAAAGAATTCTTCAACACGAGTGGATCGCTGAATACCATTCGAGTCGATTCCAAGGTTGTGCATGAGACGGATACAGGTGAGGCAAAGAGCGCCGAGTCACGATGGATGAGACTCACCCTTGACACTGTGGGAAAAACTGAATGGCCTCGTGATCGCCAAGGCAATTCTCTGTATCCGGAGGACTTCGAGGAACTCGCAAAGAAGCTGGCGCGACCTCTTCACCCACCGGGGCGAGATGTGCGATGTATTGTTAGTGTCGGGATGTTGACAGAGGGATGGGACTGCTCCACCGTTACACACATCGTAGGTCTTCGCCCGTTCATGTCTCAGCTTCTCTGCGAACAAGTTGTAGGACGTGGATTGAGACGCCGAAGCTATGAGTTGGGCGAAAAGGGGAGGATGACGGAGGAGGTAGCGAAGATTTTTGGAGTGCCATTTGAAGTCATCCCATTCAAAGCCAACCAGGGAGGCCCTGCACCGGCACCGGAAAAAAGATGGCACGTGCAGGCCTTAGCAGCAAAGCAGAAATATGAAATACGATTTCCACGCGTTGAGGGGTATCGCCAAGGCATTAGAAATCGAGTGTCGGTTGATTGGCTAAATGCATCAAGCCTGACACTTGATCCACTTAATATTCCCCCTGAGGTGGAGATGAAAGCCCACCTTTTACTCAACTCGGGGCGTCCTACGCTTTATGGGCCGGGGAGGCTGGAAAATGTCTCGCTGAACCCATATAGATCAACAAAACGATTCCAAGAGCTTGTGTTTGACATTGCAGCTTCGCTTACAAGAGAATATGTGAAACAGTCTACATGCGAAGCCCCTGCACAGGTTCTATTCCCACAAATGGTTCAGATTGCAACAAAGTATCTCAAAGAAAAAGTCAATCCAATTCCTCCTGCCGAAGTGATCGACGTGTTCCTATCCCCTTACTATGGTTGGGTGATCGAGAGGCTTGTGAACATCATTCGTCCCGATACTTCTCAAGGTGAGAGTCCGGAAGTGCCCATTTTGGAAGGAAGCCGGGAAGATGGATCGACGGCAGATGTCGACTATTGGACCACACGCCAGCCAAAGGAAGTGATCCACTCGCATTTGAATTATGTCGTGCCAGACACAAAACAATGGGAGCAGGCGGCCGCATATATGATTGACACTCATCCGAATGTATTTACGTTCGTGAAGAATGCGGGGTTAGGCTTTTCAATCCCTTATATCAACAACGGCGAGTCACACGACTATCAGCCGGATTTTATCATCAAGCTGAATGGCGATGATAATCGATATCTTATCATTGAAACGAAAGGATTTGACGACTTGGCAGAAGTGAAGGTTCAGGCGGCCAAGAGATGGGTAAATGCAGTCAACGCCGACGGAAGATACGGCTATTGGTTATATGAGATAGCAAGAAAAGTAGACGCCGTTAAGTCGATTCTTGACAACCTGTAATAAATAGGTCAGACGAGTTGGAAGAGAAATTGAAACGAAACGTGTCGAAGGCGAGCCTAAACCATCACTAACCGTTATCCGTGCATACTAATCAAAGCTGGAAATTGGAAATAGGGATTTTGTAATCATCCTGTTAGGGCGACAATCTCATGGACCAAATTGCATACAACGGGCGCTTATTTGTTCCGCTTGAATACGCGCAAGAAAAAGAATTTGAAGAGCAAGTAATTTGCCACGCACTTGAGATCTTCGGGCCACGTGCGTTATACGTTGATATCAAGAAGCGGATAGGCGAGGATAATATTCTTTCCATTCCTGACGGCTATTTAATAGATGCTTCCTTCCCGGCACAGCCGAGACTGTATATCATCGAAAATGAGCTCGTCACTCACGATCCGTACAAGCATATCGGCCAGCAGCTGCTCAAGTTCGCAATTTCTTACAAGTCAAGCGGACGGGCGATCAAGGCATTTCTTCTTGAATACATTCTGGTCGATTCCGCAAAGAAAAGCTTTGTTGAAAAGGCGGCGGCACAAGCTGAATATAGAAATATCGATGCATTCTTCGAGGACATTATTTTTGAAAAACCAATTGGTGCAATCGTCATCATCGATGAGGTCACGGACGACCTGGAGAATGTTTTAAGCCAGCTCACGATGAAGACCGATGTGCTTGAATTCCGCACCTTCGAGAGCAAGGGGGAGCTGCTGCACAAGTTTACCCCGTTCCAGGGTGAACTACGAGAAGCGGATGATTTGTCTCCCGACATTGATCCTTCAAAATGGGACACAATTGTAGTGCCCGCGAATGAAGATGGTTTTAATAGAGTGTTCATTGGCGAGAATGCATGGTGGGCAATTCGTATTTCGAGTTCAATGGTTGATCGCATCAAATACATCGCAGGTTACCAAACGGCTCCAGTCTCTGCCATTACCTACTACGCTGAAGTAGCAAAGGTCGAGAAATATAAAGACACGACTAAGTATATTGTTTACTTCAAGGAGCCAGCAAAAAAGATCGGACCGATTAGGCTCACGGCAAAAAAGAAAGGGTCGGCTCCGCAAGCGCCGCGGTATACAACGTATGCAAAATTGATCGTTGCAAAGACTTTGGAAGAACTGTTTTAGGAGAGAAACAAAGCGAAGGTGATAGTGAAGCACTTCGATGCGACAAAGAAGTTTGCGGAGGAGTGAGCGAGCAGATGCGATGGTGAAGCGAAATCAAACTCTTAAGTTAAGTGATATGGAAATCAAAAAGGTAAAAAGCGTCTCGATGGCTGGGAAGCGCGTTGTCATTACCGGCCCTACATCGGGATTCGGAAAAGAAATTGCCCTTCAACTTGCAAAGCTCGGCGCAGAAGTCGTGCTTGCTTGCCGTGACGTCCAACGCGGCAAGGCGACAGCGGAGGAGATTGCTCGTCGCACTGGCAACAAGAACTGTGTGGTCATGCACATTGATGCTTCGAATCAAAAGTCCATACACGAATTTGCCCAGCAGTTCCGTAAGACTTATTCCCGCCTTGACGTGCTCATCAATAATGCCGGCATCAATCGCACCCAACGGCAGATGAGTGTGGATGGTATAGAACTCACGTTTGCCACCAACGTACTGGGTTACTTTCTTTTAACCCGAGGCTTACTCGACCTTCTTCGGGCGAGTGCACCCGCACGGATCGTCAACGTGGCCTCCAGCTATGCAAGCAACCTTGATCTCACCGACCTGCAGTTTGATAAACGGATCTATGAAGGACGAAAGGCGTATGCACAGTCAAAGGCCTGTGATCGAATGCTAACTTGGGCGCTCGCACGACGCATCGAAGGAAGCGGTGTCACCGCTAACGCTATGGCACCTGGTTTGGTCGTGAAGACGGGCCTCTATCGCGACACTACTCCTCGGATTCGTCTGATCCTGCGATTCGTGAGTCTTCTTTTTGGACGTAGCGTTGAGCAGGGTGCTGATACTGCTATTTGGTTGGCGAGCAGTCCAGAAGCGGAAAGTGTCAACGGTAAGTTCTTTGATCAACGAAAGGAAATTCCATGTCAGTTCAGAAATAATGAGACCGAAGAAAAGTTATGGAAAATTTGTGAGCGGCTAACGGGAGCATTTTGATACAGAGTGCAACGCCAGACTGATACTCAAACAGTAGAGTAAGGCCGAGATTGAAGTGGGTGAGTGGTATGCGGTAAATGTAATGTTTGTGGCGTGATCAATAGTGGATTCATCGGTCGAGGAGGCGATGAGCTTTAAATAGACCGAATGATTACCAAGAGTAATAATGTCAAACTCTTCAGAAATAGGTGGTTTTGATTTTCAAAGTAACTGGGCCGGTAATTGTGCTCAGCGATCTTTGATTCATTCTTTGCTCCTCCTGGGAATTCCAATTTCAGAACGCGTTGCACATGATAGGACGGGAGTTTCCAAGTATAAGACTTTGATACAGGGAACAAGCTTATCTTCGCTAACAAAAGCAATTAAACGCTGTGATTGTATCCCATATATCTACAAAGATAGTAATGAAAAAATAATTAGAACTAAGATCGATGAGTTTTTAATAAACGGAATGCCTGTCATTGTCAATGCAGAAGAAGGCACACATTGGGGTGTCATAGCCTCAAAAGAATCTCGTGATAACTATTATTGGATTGATTCGAATGCATCGGGCTTGTACGGCCGCTCACCTTGGACTGAAATCAGAGATTGGATGGAGCATCGATCATATTATTTAATGATAGGACTCAGACCAAAAGATGATGAATGTTTCAATCATTCCATCGTAAGAAATTTTGATGAAGTATATTCTTACTTTGATGATGATGATTTGGCTGAATATTGGGGTTGGTATTTAGATGACTTGAGCACTATTTTTGATTCACCGGTCGAAAGTACTCAGGTCATTTCTCCAAAAGTATTTTTTGCAAAATATAACCACCACATCATCGAACATGTGTTTTTGCAACATGGGGAGATTGGGAAAAGATATATTCGATGGGAACTTTCTAATTATGAAAAAGTTGCTACGGCTCACCGCTTTACAGTTTCTCGATCTAAAGAAATTGAGGCGGCGATTGGGCTGACCGCTGCAATGGCTTACACGGTCCTTTAATTTGCGAGGAAGTATGAGGATAGTACTCATAACACGCGATGTTAATAAAAAAAAAGATTCTCAATTAATTAAGTATGTAACCGGGAGCGGTTACGGTTTGAGTGTGGTTGGTGCAATAGGCGGAGGCATTCTTGCCGGCGTGGGATCAGTTGTGGCCGCTGGAAAGCTTCAAAGCGTAGAACCCGTGGTCGTTGTCAATTCCAAGATTAGTGCAAAGGAGCAGAAGAGGCGAAATGATGCTGAGATAGAAAAGCTCTACTCTTTCAAAGGTTATCTCGCTGAGAATAAAAAGATGTTTGATAGAACGTCCGAGATGTACCGCATTCTTAAGAAAATCGAAAAAGACACTGATGCTAATGAGAAAATTATAGGTGAGTTGTATCAATCAATTCACGGAAGAAAACCCCCACCAAATATTTATGGGAAGAAGAAGGAGTATTCTAATGAGGACATGTCAAAAGCGTATGTGAATTGTGTGTTGGAGAGCAAAATTGCTGAGCCTACTCAGGATCAGCTATTTGAACATTCGAACATATCTCAACCAACTTGGAGCAGGGCTTTTCGTGAACGAGTATTTTGGATGGCAGTGAATGAAACAATCGAAAGGTTGTGGAACACTAATTCAATTGTGAAAGATAAATTGGACAAAATCGAATTCCATGAAACGTTAAAGAAGGAGCAGCTTGTAGCAGATATGCCATCCAAGGATGGCAAGGAAAAGAACCTTGACGATGTGAGCTTGGAAGTAGATCGTTCAATGGAGGAAAATCTAGATAAAATAATATCTCCATTCGAGCAGAAACGACTTAATGGACTTTCAAAGAATAAATTAATTGAGGAAATCATAAAAGTCAAGCCTACCATTAAAAGGTCGGACTTGGACCCACATCCAGAATCAACACTCCGCAAGTTACTGATCACGCTAACCGCTTAGAATCCAAGCTGAATATTTTGTGAATATTACGCCAACCGCATGGTTGGCGTTTTTTGTTTCCTTTCGCTAATTCTTGCCCAATTCACTCCTCCAGTTGAATGCTAGAACTCTAATGAAGGCTCACCATAGCCTTACATGTTTCAATCAATAGAAAGGAGCCAATTATGGCTTCAATTCCAAAAGCAGCAGGCGCACCCCCCAACGGTGGCCAATCAATCAAAGGCACGGATTTGACTCCTGTGAATCCGAGTCAATTGGTTCGACTTCGCAAGCAGGTAAATGGTGCTCGCAGACGAGTCGAACGATTAAAAAAGGACGTCGCTGACATTGCGAAAGCAATACGCAGCAAATCCATACCGATGTACTCTTCTTCGCAAGACGAACCCGTGAGGTATCGAAAGATGAGTGGCGCAGACCTGCTCGTGTGTCAAGGTGAAGAGATAGGGTTGAAAAAGGATCTCGCGGAAGCAAAGTGGGATCTGAAAAACTTCAGCCGGATGCTTCGAGGAGCTGCCAAGCGGAATAATCAGGTGCAACGGGCTGAGTTGGCCAACACCAACAAGCGAGGCAGACTTGAATATTCCGTTCCGCTCTTCGTCGGGAAGTGCTGGGCCATAATCGAGGAGCAAAAGGAAGTAACGCCGGATGAATATCGCCGCCTGCTCGAAAGTGCAAAAGCAAAAGATCAGGATAACTTCCGGACCGCATTTGAGTCGATGGTGAACTCAGTCGATTCAGATCTGATGGAGACCATCAGTGCACTCGCGTCTGTAAAGACAAGGGTGGTTCGTGCGGTCATGAAACAGATGAAAACAAATGGAGTGCCAGCGGCTGATAGTTCGGCAACTTCAGAACAAGTCAAATAACATCTAACAAACGGCGGTCCGCTTATTCCTCCAAGGTAGGCGGGCCGCCAATAATAAAAGGAGTTGTATCATGAAGAAAGATAAATTGTCATTCAGCGAAATAGTCGCAAAAATAAAGGATCGAATTTCTATCAAAGAAGTTGCTGAAAAGCTAGATCTGCTCCATGGCTTGACAAAAACCGGCAACTCATTACAAGGTGATTGCCCGACCGGTCACGCTTCTCAAAACCACAAATGTTTCAGCATAGTTACAAGCGAGAATTACTATCATTGTTTCAATTGCGAAGCGGCAGGCGACATCCTGGATCTTGTGGTTCTCGCTAGGCGCACGAATAACTATGACGCGTTACGATGGTTGGTTGAAAATTGCACGCCGGATTTAATGACAGATTTTCAATCACTTGCTGCGAATCAATCACCCGCACAATCGGAGGCAAATAAACACGCTATCCTTTACAATCTGATCTTCGAGGAAGGTAAACGGTTGCTCTTTGACCCGGTGGCCAAGGATGTCTTGGATTACCTAGTTTTGGATCGTGGCTACGATCCTGCACTTCTTAGCAAGACGGAGTTCATCTATTGGGATACTGAAGCCAACATTCGTGCATTCCTTCTCTCAAAGCTGCCGGGAATGGCCCAAGAAATTTCATCACTGTCGCTGATCGGTGGCTTCGGTGACAATTTCAGGCTTGCGATTCCATACCGAAATCGACGAGGTGAAATTACCGGATTCTTAAAACGTGCGCATACAAAGGGTGGCTTTACGATACACACTCATACGGGTGTTCGCTGGGATTCAACGAAGGGATTGGAGAAAGCGGACATCTTCGGCTTGAACCGGATAAAAAAAGGCGAGGATCCTCTCATTGTCGTCGAAGGATATCCTGACGCGACATATTTGCCGGCTCTCGGGCTGCCCAATATAGTTGCTTGCGGTCAAGGTGTATTCTCTGAAAAATATTTGGAGGGGCTTCATGTGCGGGGTATTCGACGTGTTGTTCTAGCCTTGGACAACGACGGCGGTACTGGCATTAAAAATACGGAGGCGGCTTGCAGGTTACTCGCTGACACTGACATCCAAGTATTTGTTCTTGATCCTCCAGCTATGGGTGCATGCAAAGATCCCGATGAATATGTCAAAGCAAATGGGATCGCCGCATTTACCGCTCTTGTAGCCAACGCTGAGCTTGGTTCTACGTGGATGGCGAAACGAATGCTTACCGCGGCAAAGTCGGGAACAGCACTTGAACGAGAAAAAGCAATATTTGATTGTTTGGAATATGCAGATTCTTTGGGCCGCGTACGTGAAGCCGAAGGAGTTTTGGATGCGCTTACGCAGGTTCTGGGTCTCACTGAGGAAGTAATAGCGGAAGAGTACAAAAAACTGCAAGACAAGAAAGCGGCAGAGCGTCTGAACGATGGAGTAGTCGATGTGGCTCGTCAGGCTCAAAAGTTGATAGCGGACGGCCAGCCTGAACAGGCTATCAAGGTAGTTCAGGAAACTACTTCTACATTGCAATCCGAATTCTGGCGCTCACGTGAGCCTGAGAAAGAAAAACTCGATGACTATTTAGTTGAAAAGCGAAAGCGAGATGGCCAGAGGCTTCAAGGAAGTCGAATCGGCTATGAGCTAAAGGATTTCTCGGAGATCGATAAGGTCATCAGTGGCCTTCAAAGCGGGCTTTATATTTTCGCTGCTGATCCGAACATTGGCAAAACTGCGATGATGGTCAGCCTCATGATCGACGTTCTTCGATCCAACCCAGATGTGTCATGCCTATTCTATTCGATGGACGATAGTCGTGACGCCATCGTTAATAGAATGTTAGCCCACCTTGCCGACATGATGATTAATCAGGTGAGGTTTAAGTTGGCAAATCCCGCCGATGAAGCGGCCCTTGATACTGCTTACGCACAATTGAACAAGTGGTTTAAAGAAGGTCGAATTGATATCAGAGAATCAACGGCGCATCTGACGATGAGCAGGATTCAGAGTGAAATCCAGATGCATGAGAATCGCAGTAAGCTCGTCGTCTTTATAGACGGCCTCTACAACGTTCCCGTAGACACGGATTCCGGCTCATTGCGCGAGGAGAACATAGATCGCGCGAATCAAGTGAAGCAGATCGTCAAGTTGTTTGCAATACCGGTTATAGCAACGGCAGAATTCCGGAAACAGGGGCGTGATGAATCAAATTCCGGGAAGAAGGAACGAACCATTCAGGACATCATGGAGAGCGGGAAATACGGCTACAATGCTGACTTGATTGTTCTGCTTACGCCGAAAGATCCAGATAATTATGGTTCTGAAGCTGAGCCAATTATTATTGCGGATTTCGGCAAAAACAAGCTCGAATCATTCCGCGGTAAGATGGAATTCAAATTCATCCGGGCGAAATCAGTCATGGCCTTCGTTGCCGGCTCAACAAATAATCCATAAGGACAAATATCATGGGACATGTTCAATTCATACTCGACAATCGGAAGAAAGCGCAGACGGCAACCCCGTCTGCGCCGACAACCACAGGAGACTTTGATCTCCCTGGATTTCATCGGACAGAAAATATGCGGCTGGACCTGATTGCAACACGTAAGGCAGAATACAATCTTACTCTCAAACAATTAAGAGACCTAGCAAAAATACTGAAATCTAAGAAAGGCACAGAGAAAGAGGAGGCTCGTCAACATATGGCGGACATTAGAGAACATATGAAAACATTGCTTTCCGGAATTGGGACATATAGCAATGAAGAAAAAATATATGGCTTCTCAGAGGTGCGCAATGAGTTCTGAAAGAATACAAACCACTATGCATTCGACCGCACTCAAGTTCGGGCATGAGCCAGACCCGACTAAGCCACAATGGAAGGATAGGCTGCAGGATACAACTGTTGCCATGCTTGCAACTAAGATGGGCTTAGAAACAGTCGGAGTTGATTTGACCTATGCTCAAGATCGTGCGCTGCACGCGGTACAGGTTCTGTTCGATAACACGAAATATAAAGGTAATGATCCATCCCATAAACCGAAAAATGGTGGAAAGTATAAATTCACCGGACATTTGCCTGTTCTAGTAATCAAGACGGCTGAGTATCTTCGAGTTTACGGTGTTAAGGAAACAATCACACATCGAGGTAAAGAATTCAGCAGTCAAGGCGAAAAAGTCGCAAAGAAAGCTCTCCGAGATTTGCGAGATGACAAATATCTAATTGTTTACAAGAAGAGGAATTCAAAGAATTCGCGCAAGATAGACCACGTTGAAGATATTGCGGCGCTCTTAACACTTGACATACAGAATGGTGGCCGGCAATTACGAATTGTCCCGAACGCTATCCTCGTGGACCAATTAGACAGCTACTGCTTACTGAAACCCAGGGATTTCTTTGACCTGGTTCCAGGTAAGGATATCGTAGCGGCTAGGTTTTTGGAGTTCGTGCTCTATCACGCTGAGATGGATAGGAAAAGGAAGAAGCCGACCGGTGAAATCCGGATGCAGCCGGAAGTAATGGCTTGGCAAATGCGCTTGGAAAGTATGATCAAGGCGAGGAAGAAGACTGCATTGCGGAATAAGCTGAATAAGCTTTACGATCTCGGTGTAACGGTCGGATATCTTGTCTCGTATCAGATCGATCAGCCGGGAACAAAAGGTCGTGTGGTGGATATCCTGAAGCTGAATAATCAGGTACCAGTTGGAGCAAAATCTATTAGTAAGTAGCGCAATATCTATTACCAATCAGAGCAGACAGGTCAAAAGCAATCAATGTTTACGGTACGATTATGATTGTTCTGGACCTTAATGATACTATAAGACACTTCAATCCCGTCCTTTGCTTACGCGACGGGCGGGAAATCTGAATCCATGTCGAATCAGAAAAATGTTGCGCGTAATGAAGAATGATGTTACATTGACACTCACAAATCATAGATCTTTCACCCGTCTCGTGGTGGTGACTGCAGTGGTTACCATTTGGCGAAAAAAGAATGTGGATTTGTTGCTGAATCAAACGGTTTCGAACGCTTTTTCGGTTTCGTAAACCGCAGGTCGTGGGTTCAAATCCCACCTTCAGCTCTTCGTATTATGCATGAGAGATCCGTCCCTTAAGTTCAAACGAAGGACGGATTTTTTGTGAGAAAGGGCTTTTAATGTATGATGTTGTGATCATTGGAGCGGGGCCGGCGGGGCTGTCGGCTGCTATCGAAGCATATAAAGCGGGTTTGCACTATCTCGTTATTGAAAAGGGCGCGGTGGTCAATTCCATCCAAAAATTTCCAACGGCGATGTCCTTTTTTTCTACGCCGGAACTGCTCGAGATAGGCGGCCTTCC
>Ga0265316_10003995_pt1 | contig 14766 bp, 10 predicted proteins | sample 4522metaG_FD_202092 | JGI IMG/M metagenome (GOLD analysis project Ga0265316, IMG submission 202092) | Rhizosphere microbial communities from Carex aquatilis grown in University of Washington, Seatle, WA, United States - 4-5-22 metaG | ecosystem: Host-associated > Plants > Roots > Rhizosphere >...
CCGGTGGCGTTGGTTGTTCCCGCAGTTCCGCCAATGGGGATCGTGGCGCCGGCTGCGCCACCGGTGGCGCTGGTCGTGCCGGCCTCTCCGCCGGTAGCGTTGGTCGTACCGGCAACTCCGCCGGTGGCGTTGGTTGCTCCTGCAACTCCGCCAGTGAAAATCGTTGCGCCGGCTATTCCGCCAGTAGCGGCGGCAGTACCGCCCGCTCCACCGGCCGCAGTCGCCTTTCCTCCGGTCCCGCCAAGACCACCGTCATGCGTCGCGGGGGGACTGGAACTACTCGAGCATCCCAATGCCCCTAGTGCCAGCATCGCGGCGCAGGCGAACCACACCCGGGGAGCAGACAAATCGATCCTCCACTTTTCCATGAGTCGACCTCCAATTGGTTTCAGAGCATAACCGAATCCGTAGATTAGTGGCGGCGCGCCAAGGATTCCGTCACGCGATGACACTGCCCGGGACGATTTTCTTTACCTACTGGCCTGAAAGATCTGGTGGGCGAGATCACTCGTCGCTGTGGTCAGATTGGCCGGCGGGTGCCAGCGCGACGCTGGCGTAGGCCCGCGCAAACTCTGCGCCGAAGATCTCCGCGTGCAAAGCGGTGTCTTCCGCGATCAGCGTGGCGAAACGTTCCTGGTAGCGCGTCCACTCGGCCCTGCTTCGCGATCGGGAAAAGGCGCCCAAGCCAGCCTGCGCGTCTTGCAATTTTGGATCGAGAGATTCGAGCAAGGCGCGGATTCCCTGCGTGATCCCCTCCATCATGGCGATGTGGTGAATTCCCATGTCTGCGAATACAGCCCGCAGATCGCGCAGGCAACCATCCACGTCTCGGTCAAGGGTGAGCAAATGGTCCATGACCTCGCGGCCGGTGCGCGCGCGGTGCAGAGCCGTGCTGCCAGCAAGCGGCCTGACCCCCACTTCAGCGCCAAACTCCTCGTATCCTTTCTTGAGCGCGACAAAGGCTTCGCTGAAGCAGTCGAGAATCCGCTGTAATCGATTCATGCGATCAGGTTCACTGGTTTGGCATGGGGTGGCCAAGGGCGGCGCCAGGCGGGGGCTGTTTGCCTTCGCTTCGCCCCAGCTCATGGCCTTCGTCGCGGCGGCATCAGCAGCGCCCGGGACGGCTGGGCTGGCAACAACCTGAATCTCAAAGCGAGAGATCGCGAGCGGCGCAGGGCCACGCAGCAAGATGGCCGTGTTCCTGGTCAGACGCTTTCCTTCAAACCGGGTTCCGTTGGTCGAGCCCAGGTCGGAGTAGCTGGCGCTGGTGTCGTCGAATTTGATCATCCCGTGCCATTGCGAAACGAAACGGTCCTCAATGACGACGTTGTTCAGCGCATTTCGTCCAATCCGGATGGGCGATTGATCGAACTCGAACGTCTTCTCACTGCCGGTTTGCGGATCCCGCAACTGAACCTTGATGACCATGGCGAGCCCGTGACGAATCCTGACCATAGCGCTAGCTTGCGATTCCCACCAGCTATCCCGCAATAGCTGCACATGGGCGTGCCCGTGAAGCAACTTCTCGGCTGTGCTGCCGAAACTCATACATGCTCGGCTTCCAAGCACTAGATGCGCATCGTCGCGTGGTTGCACCACGCCCATTGCGTTGTGCCAGATGTGCTGGCAGTCTCCCGGTCGTCCTCATGTTCGGAAAGAGGTCGATGTCTGTGCTGTTGGCCGGGGCGGCCCTGTTGTCGTGCGCCCACGCGCCAGTCCCCTGTCCGATGCCGGAACCGGTGCACGTGAACATCAGCGCCGCGGGTCGATTGAACCCGAACGAAAACGGGGAATCGCTCGCCACTACGGTGAGGTTGTACCAACTCAAGGATGTGAGCAAGCTACAGGCAGCCAGCCTTGAGCAAATCCTCGACAACGACCTGGCCGTGCTGGGCGACGATCTGGTCTCGGTCAAGGAAATCACACTCTACCCGCGTGAATCAGTCACACCGTCGTTTGGCCGACGCGATGGAGCCCTGTTTTTCGCCGTGGTAGCGTTCTTTCGCCATGCCTCGGGGGCGGAATGGCGGGTGGCGAGCAAGCTCTCCCCCCCCGACGCTCAGTACTGCCACGCGTCCGGCGGCGGGTATGCGGATGCCGCCCGTTCGGCGTTGCGCTTCAGACTGGACGACAGCCGCGTGGAATTGCACTGAAGGAAAATCAGCTATGACTGTCCCGCACAGAGTTGTTTGGTCGGAAGGGATGCTGGTTTCTCCGCAGCATCTGCAGCAGGCGGACCTGTATCACGAACGGCTGCTGGATCGACGGTTGGCCGCGCTGGCGCCGCAGACCTGGGGAATCCTGTCGCTCGAATTGGATCGAGGCGCGCTTGCGGCGGCCGAGTTGCGGGTGAGCCGCTTCGTCGGAATTTTGCCTGACGGGCTGTACCTGGATTTTCTGGCCGGCGATCCCGAGGCTCCGGCTGCGCGCCCGATTGGCGTGCACTTTGCTCCGTCCCAGCCGGTGCTCGAAGTATTTCTGGCTGTGCCCAAGGAGCGCGACGGGGTTCCCAGCGTCGCGGCGGATGACAGCTCGCCCGCGGCCGAGGCTCGCCGCACGCGCTTTCTGTCTGCCACCCGACCGGTGGGCGACCTCACGGGAGAGTCGGCTGACATGTCCATCGCGTTCGCCCGGCGCAATATCTCGCTGCTGTTCGGCGACGAGGCCCGCGATGACTTCGATTCCATCAAGATCGCCGAGATTGTTCGCAACGCCAGCGGCGCTCTGGTCGCGAGCGAGGCATTCATTCCCTCGGTGCTGTCCATCTCGGCTTCGCCGTTCTTGTGTAGCAGCGTGCGCCGGCTGCTCGCGCTCATGACCGCCAAGCAGCGCCAGCTTTCCCAGGAGCGCCGGCAGCGCGACGGCGTGACCGTGGAGTTCGGGGCCGCGGACGTGACCCGCTATCTGCAACTCGCGGCTTTGAACGCGGCCATTCCCGTGCTGGTACACGCCGGGCGCGACGGCGAGGTGAGCCCGCGCGAGTTCTACCTATTCCTCATCCAGATGGCCGGTCAGCTTTCCACCTTGGTACCTGATGCGGATCCGTCGACGTTTCCGGCCTTCAGCTTCACCGATCTGCGCTCCACCTTCGAGGAACTGTTCGCGCTTCTCACCAGTCTGTTGTGCGCCAGCGTGCGCGATACATGCGTGGCCGTGCCCATGGAAGTGCGCGAAGGCTCGCACGTTGGCAACCTGAGCGACGAGCGCATCGTGAGATGTTCTCAGTTCGTGCTGGCGGCGCGGGCGAACGGGATTTCCGAGGAGCAACTGGCGCGCGACCTGCCGGGGCGGGCCAAGATCGCATCCTGGCAGCAATTGCCGTTTCTTCTCCGCTCCGCCACGCGCGGGCTCGGCCTGCAGGTTACCCACCGCCCGCCCGCAGAGGTGCCGGTGCGGCCCAATGTGGCCTACTTCTTCATTGACGTCGCCGGCGGGGCTGAGCATTGGCGCCGCGTCCTCGACGAGCGCAGTCTCGCCATCTACTTGCCGCCGCCGTACGATCCCGCGCAGCTCAAGCTCGAGGTTCTTGCGATTCCTGCCAAGGCATAGCCGATGGACCTGCCTTCTGACCTGGCCAGCGAATGCTTCAGCGCCATCGGACGCCTGCGCGCGCTTGACGAGCCGGTGGCCTCACCGGAAGCGGTGCAGGTGCAACTGCGCAGCCTGTTGGACGGCTTCAAGGAACGGGCGCGCAAGGCCGGCGTGCCCGACAAGGACGCGCAGGACAGCGCATACGCACTGGTAGCCCTCATGGACGAGGTCGCGTTGCGTGCGCCCGAGCCACTGCGTGGCTATTGGATGAACCAGCCGCTGCAGCTTCACTATTTCGGTGAGAACCTGGCAGGTGAGGGCTTCTTTTCCCGTTTGGACGGCCTGCTGGCAGATGGGCGCCGTCTGTCCGTCCTGCGCGTCTATCAGCTTTGTCTGTTATTCGGATTTCAGGGCAAGTACGGCTTGCCGGGTGGCGAGGTCGAGCTCATGCGCCTGGCCGAGACCGTGCGCAATCAGGTGCAGCGGAATCAGGAAGTGCCAGGCGCGCTCTCGCCGACGGGCGAGGCGCCCGACGAGCCGTTGCTTCGCAGCGCGGGCCGCAACTTCTTGCTCTGGGTGTCGCTTGGGATTCTTGCCCTGGCCTTGGCGGTTTTCGTAGGCCTGCGGGTCTCATTCGATCATCAGGTCGGCGATCTGGCTGGCCGCGTGGATGAGATAGCGCCGTAGGAGTGATGGCGTGCTCAAGTACATCTTCGGAATCGTTTTCATCGCGCTGACCTGGGCGGCGGCGCTGGTGTTTCGCGGGGTCCCCCCGCTGTTCTGGGCAGCCATCGGCGTGACCGCTGTGGTGGGACTGGGACTAGTCGTGTTCGATCTGCTTCGTATGCGGTCAGTGAGGCGCGCGTCGTCTACGTTGGAGAACGGCCTGGGCGGTCCGGCGGGCGACATCCGACCCGATCAACAGGCCGAGATCGCCGCCATGCAGGCCGAATTCTACAGGGCTTTGCACAGTCTCAAGTCCTCGCGCCTGGCACACCGGCGCGGTGACGTTCTCGGCGCGCTTCCCTGGTACGTCATCATCGGGCCGTCAGGGGTTGGCAAAACCACCGCCCTGCGAAGCTCGGGCCTGCCGTTCCCTCACGCCAAGGGTGGACGAGTGCGCGGCGTGGGCGGTACACGCAACTGCGACTGGTGGCTGAGCAACGACGCCGTCATCTTGGACACGGCCGGCCGTTGGGCCACACAGGAAGATGACCGCGAAGAATGGCTCGCGTTCCTCAGCCTGCTTCGCCAGAGCCGGCCCAAAAAGCCGGTGAACGGAATTCTGGTCGCGGCAAGCGTAATGGATCTGCAAGGCGGCGCCGACGAAATTGCGAGCTTGGCCAAGACCCTACGCGAACGCATCGACGAGGTGATGGGGCGTTTGGACATGGTGCTGCCGGTGTACCTCTTGATCACAAAGTGCGACCTGGTCGCCGGATTTGTGGAGATGTTCGGCGATCTGCGCGACAAGGAGCGCGGCCAGATCTGGGGATTCACCCTGCCGCTCTTGGCCACTGTGGATGAACGAGTCGAGATGTTCGGTGATCACCTCGACGAGCTGTGTAAGGTTCTCGACCAGAGGGCCGCGAACCGCGTGCATGATGAAAGGCGGGCGGAGGCTCGCTTCTCCATCGTCGAGTTCCCGCGACAGTTCGCCACCCTGAGGCAGAGCCTGACCGATCTGGTGACCGACCTCTTCGCGGAGAACGTTTACCAGGACGCTCCCATCATGCGCGGAGTGTACTTCACCAGCGGCACGCAGGAGGGCCGTCCCATTGACCGAATCATGAAGTCGATGGCCGACGCTTTCGGCGTTTCCGCACGGGCAGCGGCCGTGGCCGTCACCAAGCCCAAAAGCTACTTTCTGCGCGACCTGTTCACGGAAGTGGTTTTCGCCGACAAGGACGTCGCCATCCGCAGCACCCGGATTTTGGTGCGACAGCGAATCAAACGGTTGGCCCTCGCCGCCTGCGCACTGGCGGGAGCGGCTGGGTTCCTTCTTCTCCCCATCCGGTCGTACCAAACCAGCCGGGATTTCATCCACGAGGCACGTCGCTTCGTCGACAAACTGGCGGCGGGCCGGCAGGGCCGGGAGTCGGCCTCCTTGCCATCGGCCGCTACGCTGGAATCGGTCGAGGGCATGGCCAAGATCCTGGAAGACGACAGCGAGGGGTCGGTTCTCTTTCCCCGATCTGCCGTCAATCAAAGTCTGCGAGCAACCATCGAACGCCTGGTCGTGCGTCCCATTCTGCGCGCCGATGTGGCCAAGGCGGAGGTGGCGGGCGGGCTCGCGTCCACTGAGCTGATGGATGCTCTGGTGCTGCACCTCCTGCTCACCGAGGCTAAGCAACCCGACGAGCCCACGCCGCGCACGACTAGCTGGGCCAAGGCGGCCCAGCGTGCGGGACAGAAAGCGGCGGCGCGCTGGGAGAGCCTGACCGGGTCAATGGCAGCCTCGCGTGCTCCGCGCGTGGTGGAGAGTTTGGTGCGCTTCTATGCGGCGGGAATCCAGGACCCCGCCGACCTCATCGACCGTGACCGGAAGTTCGTGAGCACCGCGCGGGCTGCGCTCATTGGGGCTGGCGAGGATCCGCTGGCCGAGATGATCAATGACCCGGCCATGCCGCGTGACCTGAAGTTGGTCGACGTGTTGGGCAGTGCGGTGATCTTCTTTCAGGTCGAGCAAGGACAGAAGCGGCCAGCCATCGCGGTGCGGGGAGCCTTCACCCCTGCCGGCTATCGCGTGGTCAAGCAGCGTTTGGAGCAGATGGAGAAAGCCAGCAACGCTGACGAGGACGCCTGGATTCTCGGCAAGGAACGCAAGGCCAAGGATGCCAAGGCGATTGCGCGCATCAAGACGGACTACTTCGCTCAATATGTGGCGGCCTGGAAGGCGTTTCTCCTGAGTCTGGCGGTGCGCGAGCCGGCCACCTTGGAGCAGACCCGCGCGCTTCTGAAGCAGCTCGCGAATGCCAAGCCCTTTGAAACTAACTGGCGCAATCTGGGCGAGAATCTGTATCTCAAAGACGAAGCGTCGGCGGGCAAGACCCTTGGGCTGATGGGCGCAGTGGAGTACGGGAAGTCTGCTTCTCACGTCGACGGGTTGGGCAACGAGGATCCAGGAGCGACGCAGGTGGCGCGCGAATTCGAGGGCCTGCTCCGCTTCGGATCGGTGAAGCCGACTGGGTTCGAGCACTACAACGAAATCCTGCTTGAAATCGCGTCCGCCATGGGCGAGCAGGGCATGCCGGAGGCCAAGGCGTTCCAGGCGGTGCTGAAGACCCAGCGAACCAACCTGTCCAGTCTGATTGCTCGCTACAACGACCAGGGCTGGGAGCAAGGCCTGCTGGAACGCATCTTGATGCCACCTTTGCGCGGAGCCGAGACGGCGGTACTGGGAGCGAGCGCGGAGCTGGCCAATCGCAAGTGGTGCGAAACCGTGGTGGTGGCTTTTGACGATCTCTTGGCAGGGAAGTTCCCCTTTGCCAGTGACAAGGCAGCCGGCGAGGCACGCCTGGCCGATGTGGAGAAGTTCTTCCAGCCGGCCAACGGCATTCTCTGGCAGTACTTCGCCGAGGCGTTGCAGGCCGACATCGAACGCGCTGGCTCCATCTTCCGGGTCAAGGAAGGAGCCTCGGTCAGATACAAGGACGATTTCCTAAAATTCTTGTCGCGCGCCCAAGACGTATCGAGCCACCTTTTTGCCAAAAATCCAGGCAAACTCGGCATGCCGGTCGAGATCCGTATTCGCCCGTCGGCACAGTATTCGAAGATCGTGCTCGACGCCGGCGGCAAGAAGGTCGTGGGACTCAACGCGGTTGAGCGCTGGGATGAGATCCTGTGGCCATCCCGGCGCGCTCTCTTGCGCCTGTACGTCAAGGCCGATCAGGTAGAAGCCATCGGCCCACGCGAAGACGGCGATTGGGCTTTGTTTCGCCTGCTGGGCCAAGGCACAAGTCCCGGCAGAAACGGGGACGTGCTTTCGCTCTGGTTTGCTTCCGCGTTCGGTTCGGGGAGAGTACAAGTCGAATTCAAGCCCGATACCGTGCGTGACCTGTTTGCGCGCTTTGCGCTCCCAAGCAGCATCACGCCTGGGGCTGCCGCGTGTCGCAAATAGCGCTGGCCGTGCCCTGTGGCGTGGGGTTCTACGGCAAGATCCCTGTCGAACGCGACTTCGTCCGGATCAACGCCGGTAGGTTTCTGCAGGCCGGTCTGGACCGCTGGTTCCAAGAGGCGGTCGAACACCTGCAGCGTGCCCCGCTGCCTGCGCAGCCCGCGTGCTTCCTGCTGTCTCTTGCCGCTGGCACACAGCCGTTCGTCGGGGTTCTTGCGCCCGGCGCAGACGCGCTTGGCCGCGCCTTCCCAGTGGTGATTTTTGCGGCGCTGGATCAGCCGCGGCGTGCGGATCTTTCGCTGCTTCCCTTGCGGCTCGCATCCTTCTTCGAGGTGAGTGCCCGACTGGCCACGGCCGCGCACGCTTTGGCCACGGCACAATTGCTGGCCGAGATCGACGCTTTGGCGTCCGGTCTCCGACCGGCTGTCCAGGCGCTGGACATCAGCGCGATCCTGGATCGGTCGCGCTGCGCTGACCTTGGCGCGGCTTTGGGCGGACAGCCCGTGGCAGCGGCCTATGCCCTGATCACGCTCAGAGCGGCCTGCTCTAAAGCCGAAGCCGCGGGCTCGTCTGCTCGCGCGCTGGTTCTTGATTGTCCAGCCCCCAGCGACGAGCTGCGGACATTCTGGTTGGAGCTGGTGAGCCGCCACCTGCACACGCAGGTGCCGTCGCTTTTCTGGACGCGCGACCGGCTGCTCGTGATGCTCGGCCCGGCTCCCAGCCTGATCCTGGCGTATCTGGCAAATCCCGAACATGCAGGCTCGCGCCGCTGGCCGCTGCGCACCCCTGACCCGAGTGCGCTCGTGAAAGCGCGGGAGAAACTATCGCCAGCCCAGCGGCGGGTGCTGGCCGCCAGCGACGCCTCGCTGGCCGATGTCTTGCAGGTGTTCGCCGAGGACTAGAACTTCCGTGCGCCGTTCCCGCTCATGTCTTCCCCTGGCCCCAAGCCCAACCCATCTTCAGACGACGCCTCTAGCAAGCGTGAAGAGGTGCATTTCTATCCAGGTGACAAGTTGCTTCTCTACTATGTGAACGACAAGATCGTCCTGCGGGCTGAGGCATGCGGCGGTCCTTCCAAGCGAAAGCCCCGGCTGCCTGGCGAGTCGATTGCGGCGGGACCGACTTCGTCGGGGACGTTCATCATCGACCACATCGAGTCGTACAGGACTTCAACTTGGGATTGGTCGAAAGTTCGCTGGGGCACGCGCATCCGCATGAGCCAGCGCCGATCCGGGCATGCGGAATACGAGCTATCGTCCGGCAAATGGGCCTCGCTCACTCGCGATTTTGGGTGGAGCGTAGCGGATATCAAGGAGGCCCACAGAGATCTATATGGGTACCGGGCGTTTCCCGATCGATGGATATTCAATGACTTTGGACCCATCGCCGTCAGGTACTACCGCGATCGAAACGCCAATCGCCAACGCGACGCGAGCGAACCGCTAATGGGCCAGATGATCCACACGACTCCCTCCAACGAGGCCCAGTGGACCAGATACCCGGAGGATGCTAGCAAAGTGGAGCTCGTCCCATCGCACGGGTGCATCCACATCAAGCCCATTGACCGAGATGCCTTCCTCGAAGCAGGGGCGTTTCGGCCGGGGATGACCCTCATCGTTTTTCGCTACGATGAACACTTCGCCGGCACACAGGAGAGCGAGAGCCGATGCACTGGCAACTAATTGCACTTTTCGCCACCTTTTTCGCCGCGCGATCCGATGACGGTCGTTCAGCGGCAAAGCCCGCTCTCTTCCTGCACGACCAGCACGATGGCCGGCTGCTCACCCTGACCGATGGCTCACTGGCATTGATAGCCGGGGACAAGCTCCAGTTTCGCTCGCCGGCGGGCAAGTGGTCGGAAGCCGTAAGGCTTCCGCTTGACTATGTCATCGAAAGCGCGAGCGACGACTCAGGCGTCCTGGTGTCCGGCGACCAACCAGGCTCCCCTCCCTACGTGGCAATGATCTTCCTGGTTGGAGTCGATGGCCAGATCCGGGAAACCTGGGAACTTCCCGATGAATGCATATATTCACTCGTGGCGTGGAAGGGTCAACGCTTCGCCACCGGACTTCGGCAGACCTTCGAGCTACTTCCCAGTGGGCGCATCGGAAAAGGTCCAGAGACTCCGACCGTGGTGCGATACGGGTATGGTCCTGACCACAGCTTAGCCGAGCAACCCATCGTGCCAGAGTGGTTCCATCTCTACCTGGGCCCAAAAGGGGAGAAAGTCTACTGCGTCTCACAACAATGTCACCACGACGGGCCCTGCCACTACGCCTATTGCTATCGACGCGACCAGGTGGGCTGGGACGAGTTCGGGAGATGGAGCAAGCCTCCTGTGGGCTGCGGCAACTTTCTTCTCGAACCCGAGATTTCCGGATCCCGCGACTACTACTTGCCTCACCACCACAACCGCACGATTGTTCGGCGCATCGCCGACGGCATCAAGATCGCGTCGGTGAAGACGGCGAGAGACTCTGTCGTTGCTTGTGGGGGCGAGGATGAGTTTCTGGTCGCGGACACATCAATCATGGCCTTTCAGATCACGACCGGGCGTCGGCTGTGGTCCGTGCCGGTGCAATCCGGCACGGCGGTGGCCGTCGCACGTGCCAATGATTGCGTGGTCGTTCTGACCAATCAGGGAAGGGAGCAAGACGTGTGTCGCCAGGCGAGCCATTTGCCTCAAGGGAACACCTCGCGAAAGCCGTAGGAACCAGCCATGCCCGACCTTCCGAATACGCCCATAACCCTAACCTGCGCGGCAGCCCCGGGTGTCTTTCGGCTGCAATCGATTTCGGGCAGTGAACACCTGGGTACGCTCTATCAGTACCAGCTCAAACTGGCGAGCGAGTCGCACGATGTGGACCTCGTGTCCCTGCTTGGGAAAGCCCTGACCGTTCACATGCCGCTGGGAAACAAAGAGTTTCGCCATTTCGGCGGCGTCATCTCCGGGATCAGACGGGGCGAGCGCGAGTTCGACCACACACTCTACTACGTCACGCTCAGCCCCGAGCATGAGTTGCTCAGCTTCAGTCATGACTGCCGCATCTTCCAGAATGTCACGGTGGTCGACGTCGTGAAGCAGATCGCGGCCCTTCATCATCTGCGGCCGTGCCGGGAGGCACTGTTCGACCGGTACCGCACATGGGACTACCTGACCCAATACCGGGAATCGGACATGGACTTCATCAGGCGCATCCTGGCGCTTGAGGGCATCTACTTCTACTTCGACCATCTGGAAGATGGTCCGCAAATGGTTCTGGCCGATTCGGTCAGTTCCCACCACGCGCGGGCGGGATGGGACTCAGTGCCGCTGCTCAAAGGCTCGGCAGGGCGCGGGAGCATCCCCGACCGCCTGAGATGGTGGCAAGAAAGCTCCGAGCTGGCGACCAACGGGGTCACCCTCAGAGACCGCGATTTTCGTTTGCGAAACAGCTCGGGCGCGCTCGACGGTCAGAAGGAAACCCCGGACGCTCAGGGGCAGGGCGCGCTGAACAGATACGAATACCCAGGGATCTTTACGCTACATGAAAATCGGGTTGATGCGGATTCCCGGGCAAGCCTTGCCGAGGGTGTGCGACTGGCGAACGTGCGCCTGGAGGAGAAGCAGAGCCGGGCGTCGGGGTATCAGGGGGAAGGAACAGCCCGCAATCTGCAAGTCGGATCCTTGTTCAACATCTCGAACGTGCCAGCCTTGGCCAGTCGCCAATTTCTTATCATCGGCACAGACGTCACGTTTAGAAATCCGGATTTCCAGAACGGCCACGGACAACTCGGAGAGGCCAGCTATGCGAGCGTATCCGCGATCGATAGCGACAGGCCCTTCCGCATGCCGCGCCTGCAGAAGCCGATCATCCCAGGCCCGCAGACGGCGCGTGTGGTGGGGCCAGCGGACGAAGAGATTTGGACCGACAAGTACGGCCGAATCAAGTTGCAGTTCCCCTGGGATCGCGACAAAGAACGGAAGGACGAGGACCGATCATGCTGGGTTCGGGTGGCGCACCCCTGGGCGGGAAATCGCTGGGGCGCGATTCACGTCCCGCGGGTGGGCAGCGAAGTGGTGGTGGAGTTTCTGGAAGGCGATCCGGACCGACCGCTGGTCACAGGCAGCGTCTACAACGCCGACAATATGCCGCCCTACTCGCTGCCGGAAAACAAGACCCAAAGCGGAATCAAGAGTCGCAGCAGCAAGGGCGGCACAGAGGCGAACTTCAATGAGATCCGTTTGGAAGACAAGAAGGGCCACGAAGAGCTGCACATCCAGGCCGAGCGGAACATGTCGACCCTGGTCAAGCACGACCAGAGCCTCACTGTGCAGGGTGATCGCAGCGCGACTGTGAACGGAAACGAGACGCAGACATGCAAGGCTGACCGCAAGATGACGGTCGAAGGTGCCAATACTGACGAGATCACCGGCGCGCACAAGGCGACCTATCACGGCGGCCGGAATGAGACTGTCGAGAACGGCGATACCTTGACTGTAGAACGGTCGGACAAGACCACCATGGTCGGGGGCGAGTACAACATTGTCGCGGTCAAGCACTACAACGTGTCATCGGGCGAAAGTGCCACCTGTGACGTAGATCTCAAGGAAGGTGCGGTGACCATCACGGCCGCGAACGAGATCAAGCTCGTGTGTGGCGACGCGAGCCTCAGCCTCAAGAAGGACGGCACGGTGGTAATTCAAGGCTGCCAATCAGTGAGCGCCGTCGGCGCCAAGTCCGAGCTCAAGCTGGCCGCTGCTGGCGCGAAGCTGGCAGGCGAAAATGCGACCGTGTCAGGCAAGACCATGACCGAGATCACCGGAGGCATGGTCAAGATCAACTGATAACAGTGACCAGCTTCCTGTTGTGATCACTGCAACGACGGCCGCGGCCGCGCGTTGCTATTGGGTGGCGCTGGATGTGCCCAAGGCGGAGCAGTCTCCGTCCGCATTGGGGCAGGTCAAGCACTGCATTCCCAAGGATGTGCCAGGCGGCGCGACTTGGCCTGTCTGGCGCAAGACAGAGATCCTCTGGGCGTTGAACACGCTCGAGCAACCCGCAGAGCTGTGGTCGTAGGAGAGATACCAGCAAGGCCGCGAGTCTTGGATGATCTTGGAGAGAGTATTGTCGATATCAGCTTGGGTATGGAGCGGATTGTTCGGGTCGGGGCCGGGGTCAAGACTGGAGGGGTCGAGAGTGTTCCCCTGGCCGTCCCTGCACTCGCTGATGGGTGCCTCCTGGAAGCCGGTCTGCAGGCAATCACCCTGACCAATGTTGGTGCAGGGGACGCGCTCAACAGCCTGGCATTCGGGCTGGGTTCCGAGCGTAGTCGGGTCTGTGTCGATCAACGGGTAGTCAACGCAACCAGGCTTCACCAGCTGAACAATCGCGTTGCCAATCTGTTGCATGGCATTCGTGAAGTCGGAGTTGCAAATGCTGAACACTTGTCCGTTTGCGCCGAATGCATCGACGAACTGCTTCAGGCGAAGACCGCCGTGCGCCTTGTAGATATTACCATCAGCGGATGTCTGGTTGGGATCCGAACAAATAGGCATGTAGTCCCACACGTTCTGCTGCCCTGGCGGAAGCGAGGTGGGATCCTTGTCAATCCGGTATTGATCGGTAACCTGAACCGTGGACGGAAGGTTCGTGTCGTTCGGTCCCGGGGGCCAGCCGATGATGCCCGACACGAGGATCTTCTGCGCCCAGTTTGCCCCTTTGATGTCCTTGATGTTCTGGATGATGTCTCGAACGTCGATGAGCGGCATGTAGACATAGTCGGGGTTATTGGGGTCAGGCATGACCTTGGCCGAGCAGTCGGAAAAGTCGTGCGTGTAGGGCCCTGTGCCGGTGTAGCCGGCCACATGGTCGAAGTTGGGAATGGCTTGGTTGTTACAGAGATGGCCTCGCGCCGCGCACCGCAGGCTGGTGGTGTCGTTCGGATCTCTCTTGGTCGCCATGTTGAACATGTCATCGTTCAGGCTGTCCAAGTTCGTTGCGGAGCAGTCATCCTCATCAGTGATGAGCACGATGGCGAGATAGGCATCTTTGCGTACGAAGCCAAGGTTTGCTTGGTTGAAACTTTGGGGCATGAGAGCCACGCGAGTCGCTTGCAGTTGGTGCTCTTCTCCGCAGCCATTGACGCCCACGGCCTTGGCCAGGCAAGAGAAGACGTCTTCAAGTTTCACGTTGGTGTAGTTTTGTAAGCGCCCAGGGATGTTGGGATCCGGATTCTGGATGTCTTCGATCCAACGTTCGCCCGGCTTGAGTCCGCACCCGTCGGCTATCAGAGCAGGAGGGGTAGGATAATTGGGATCCACATTCGTAAAATACTCGCCGCCGGCAGCGACCGATGCGACCAGATTGTTGGGATCGTTGCCCCACAGCAGGCCCATGTCGCCCAGGCCCTGGCCGCAGTTGCCGCCCATGGCGCCATTGCCGGCTCCCATGTTGCTGCTGACCACGCCGATGTGCACGTCAGGCAAGCCACCGGGAAGCGAGTCCAGCACAGAGATCATCTTGGGGAAGTTGCTGGCAAGTGCAGTCTGCTTGGGGTCCATGGAGGGCGAGTTGTCGATCATGAACAGAATATCGACTTCACGCTCCGGGCTGACCAGAACCTGGAAGTCGGTCTCTTGCCCCACGCCCTTGATGGGCCAATCCGGCGCTTTGGACGAGCAGCCCCAAAGAAACAATGGGAGGACGGACCCCCAGCTCAAGTACTGTCCAAGACCGAAAGCCAGAAGACGTGAAGAACGACCGACCATGGAAATCCTCCTCGCTAGTGGTGCGCGCCCGGGCAGTTTCCGTCCGCTGCGGAACAAGTCAAGCACTGCATCGCTACTATCGTGCCCGACGGCGCCACAGAGTTAATCGGGAGCAAGGCAGAGATCCTTTGGCCCTTGTACGCGCCCGCGCATGCGCTGTTATCGTAGGAGAGGTACCAGCAGGGCCGCGCGTCCTGGCTCACGTTGGCGAGCAAAGTGCTTACTTGAGCTTGGCCGTGAACGCTGGGGTCAAGACTGGAGGGGTCGAGGATGTTCCCCTGGCCGTCCTTGCACTCGGGGAGTGGATTCTCAGTATAGCCGGTAAGCAGGCAGCCACCCACGCCCGGCGAATCGCATGGAGTGCGAA
>Ga0265316_10003998_pt1 | contig 14762 bp, 6 predicted proteins | sample 4522metaG_FD_202092 | JGI IMG/M metagenome (GOLD analysis project Ga0265316, IMG submission 202092) | Rhizosphere microbial communities from Carex aquatilis grown in University of Washington, Seatle, WA, United States - 4-5-22 metaG | ecosystem: Host-associated > Plants > Roots > Rhizosphere >...
ATATCGTAAGAAATATCCACTGAAGGTGAGAAACGTGTTTCCAATGTAAGTCCCTTAATCGGTTCAAGAATTGCATAAAACTGAGAATTGAATTTATATTCATCATTTTGATGGTGGTAGGTATCTATTTTTCCCATAGGGTTAACAACTGAAGAAGAAACACCCCATTTTCCCGTGGAATCATATACAGGGATATATGGCTGCATTTGAATAGCTAAAGTAATTGGAGATTCATATTGATTTTTTAGTTGCCATTCCTGCAGACCATTATATTGTTCTTTAATAACGGATAAATTTTCTCCGATTTTTAACCATTTTGATGATTTATAATCGGTGTTTAACCGTACCGAATACCTGTTATAATCGCTATTATGAACAATACCGTTTTGTTTGGTATATCCGGCGCTTAACATATATTTTGCTTTTTCGTTTCCACCCCGGATACCCATATCATAATTATCCATGTCTGAATTCCTGAAGACAGCATTTTGATAATTATAACTCGGTAAACTTTTATAATTAGGAAAATCAGGGTTACTGGTACTTTGTGTTAGAACTGCAGTTACATCATTTTTTAATTCTCCATATTGGGGCCCGTTAGCCAGGTCTAACTTTTTCCACGGACTTTGCCATCCGTGATAATAATTAAAGCTGGTTTCCAATTTTCCTTCTTTACCCTTTTTTGTGGTAACAAGAACAACTCCGGCAGCACCCTGGGAACCATAAATAGCTGATGATGATGCATCTTTTAATATTTCAATACTTTCAATATCCGAGGGGTTTATAGAATTAATATCGCCAGCAACACCATCTATAACATATAATGGTTGTGAACCATTAATTGAAGTAATACCACGGATATTAACTTTTATTTTTGCACCCGGGGCGCCTGTATTGGCAAGAACCTGGACACCGGCAGCCCGTCCTTGCAGGGCACGGTCCACAGAAATAACTGGTGTTTTTTCAATAGATTCACTGGATACAGAAGCGATAGCCCCTGTAAGATCGCTTTTCTTTTGAACACCATATCCTACAACCACAACTTCATTTAATTGCTTTACATTTTCTTTGAGGGTAACATTTATCTGAGTTTGCGTACCAATGGTCACCTCTTCATTATTATACCCTACAAATGAAAAAACCAGGATATCTTTATCTGAAGCCTTGATAGTAAACTTACCATCAAGGTCAGTTACAGTACCCTGTGTTGACCCTTTAATAACTACATTGGCACCAGGAACAGCCTGATTATTGTTATCAACCACAAGGCCTTTTATTATTTTCTCCTGTGCTAATGCATTAAAGACTACCGAACTAAAAAAAATGCATATTAACATAAGCATTTTTAATGTAGTTCCACGCTGCTTTTGCAGCCGATCATGAGTAATACAATATTTCATAAGCTTAGTTTAAATTAGTTTAACAGTATTAGTTAGTATAATTGTTTAGTAAAGATAAATAAATCTTCAATTCCTTGTGTAAAAATATATGTAGAATAGCCCTGAAACTTGCATAATTGTACCTGCTTTTAAAACTATTGCTGAAAAACTTGTACAAATGTTTTTAAGTTTGGACATTTGTACAATTGCTATTTTATTAGGTATTGGTTATTGATATTGTTTGTCATTATTTATTGAATATAGTTTCAATTAATTTTATCAATCGAATTTAAAGCAAAAGCATAAGCACCAAGAGAAACAGCCAGGTTGGTTCCTAGCTTTGAAACGAGTATGCCTGTTCTTTTTTGAGTTTCATAAAAAACTGATTTTTTGGTACCGGGTACATTCACTTTATGAAAATTTCCTGAAAGGAAATTTTTCAATTCAATCTCATCATCAAGATTAAATACTTTTGATTCTAAACGGTTGACCCTATCACCATTAGTCCTGAAAATACTGCCGTTTAATTCTTCTATAGCCTTTGGAATAAAGTATTTTGAAGCACCAGCTAAACCGCCGCCAATTACTATAAGCCCGTCAATTATAGTTATTATATTGGCTATGGTATCGCCTAAAACTTCTCCAAGTTCTTCAAATGCTTTTATTGCAGCTTCACTGTTGCCAGGTTTTATTCCTTCTGCAATTTCAAAGATTTCTTTTGCTGTTAATGAATCGGAATGAATTCCTGTTAATTCAGTATAAACTCTTTTTACCGCCCGAATACTAATACTTTCCTCGACAAAACAATCACGATATTTTTTATTTCGCATCAACCATATTTCCGAACCTGCTGCATTGTCACCAGTCAGGAGATTTCCATTTATCACGGTTCCACCACCAAATCCGGTTCCCAGGGTTACTCCCACTAAATTTCTGTATCGTTTTAACAAACCTGCTTCTTCAAGTTTATTATTAATATAAAGTAATGAACCAAACATGGCTTCGCCATACGCAAATAGATCGCCGTCGTTATTGATATAAACCGGAATATTAAATTTTTCTTCAAGAAAAGGACCAAGGGGTATTCCGCCCCGAAATGCAGGAAGATTGGGTAAATCACCAATAATACCATTAGGATAATCTGCAGGACCGGGAAATGCAAAACTAATAGCAACGGGTTCGTTTTTAAGTTTTGATTTTATTTCTCCGAAACCAGTTTCAAGTGTGTTTAAACATAAATTAAGATTTTGGGCATTTGCCGGCAGGCTAATTGGTTCAATAATTTGACGGCAGGCTTGAATTGCTGAGAACACTAAATTCGTTCCGCCTGCATCTAGGGTCAATACTATTCTATTATCCTCATAAAGTTGCTTCATTCAATTTTTTTATTGAAAGAGAACATAATAAAATGTATAGCAAACAAACCAAAAGGACAAGCATTCCGCTCATTAGCCCAAAATTATCAGATAACACTCCCATAAGCGGAAGTATCAAAGCCCCTCCGGCGACGCCCATGATCATTAATCCTGATATTTCATTGGTATGCTCAGGCATTTGTTTTATAGCTAATGAAAAAATCATAGAAAAAATATTTGCACAGGAAAAACCAACGATAAAAATTGAAACTAAAATTATCCACAGACCGGAAAATGACAACATAATTATATAAGCAAGAATTGCTATGAAAGCTGAAATGCGAAAAACTACCCGGACAGAAATTTTCATTAAAATAATTGCACCAATAAAAGCTCCTATCGTTCGTGCTGCAAAATACAGGCTTGTTCCAAGTCCAGCCTTTTCGAGAGGCAAATTACATTTACCCATCAGGTATTTTGGAATGGTTGTATTTAATCCAACATCTATTCCGACAATTAACAATATTCCAAGGAAAAGAATAAAAATATAACTGTTTTTCAACAAAGAAAAACACTGGCCAAAAGAAGTATTTTTATTTTCACTTTTTTCTCTTTCAATTTTTATTGATGCCAGCCAAATTGCGGAAATCAGTGAAACAGCAGCATAAACCGGGAATATTATTTTCCAGTTTCCTAATTTTCCGGCGGCAAAACCAGCGCCTATAGGTCCTAAAAAAGATGCAATTGCTTTTATAAATTGACCGAGTGTTAGGCTGCTTGGTATTTTTTCGCTTGAAATAACATTGGTTACTAAAGGATTCAAAGAGACCTGTAAAATTGTATTTCCTATTCCAAGCAATGAAAAAGCGATCAATACAACTGAAAAACTATAATGTGCCAATGGCACAAGTAAGGCGAAAGCTGTAATTGCCATACTCATTAATACAGTATTTTTGCGCCCGATCTTATTCATTAATAAACCAACAGGTACAGAAAGGAAAAGAAACCACAGAAAAACCATCATGGGTAAAAGATTTGCAAGTGAATCGTTCAGTAAAAAATCTTTTTTTACATAACTTGTTGAAATGCCAACGATATCGACAAAACCCATAACAAAGAACCCAAAAAAAATGGGCAATACCTTAAAGCTACTAGTATTTTTCATTCAATATGATTTTTGTTACAAAAACCAAGGACACCATGAAGAAACTACTTACCTTATTTAATCAATTAATCTATCAAATTTAGTAAACGTTTTGAACAATGAGAAACTACTGACCTAACTATTATATTTCGGTGCCCTTGGTTTTTAATTTTTAAGTTTTCCTGATGATAACAAATTGCCATTAACAAATAAATTCTTTTCTTAATTATTTATTTTTTCTAATGCAAAACCAGCAAAATAATATTAACTATTTTTTTGATGATTTTAATAATTTTAAATTTTTATCAATTAGTTTATTCAATGTTTCAACGGAAGTGTGAGTTCTGTAGCCATCTGACGGAGTGTTAAGGCAATAGTCAATCAGTTTATCTACAGAGGTTAAAGCAACATGCATTCTTGTATCGGAAGATGCATAATAAATATAGACATCGCCATTGTCCTTTTTAATCCATCCGTTTGAAAATACTACATTAGAAACATCCCCGATTCTTTCTTCCCCTTCGGGTGCAATAAAATATCCGCCTGGTGTTGCAATTATTTTCCATGGTTCTTTTAAATCTGTCATGAACATGTATAGCACATAACGCAATCCGGCGGCACATGCCCTGACACCATGTGCAAGATGAAGCCAGCCTTTTTCGGTTTTAATAGGTGACGGGCCCTGTCCGTTTTTTACTTCTTTAATGGTATGATAAACCCGTGGTTCAATGATTAATTCGTCATTAACTTCAGCATTTTCCAAATTATCGATTAGCGCCCATCCAATTCCACCACCAGAACCTGCATCAATGAAACTATCCTGAGGCCGGGTATAAAGTGCATATTTACCTTTAATATATTCGGGGTGAAGTACAACATTTCGCTGCTGACTTTTTGTTTTTAAATCCGGCAAACGATCCCACTTTATAAAATCCTTTGTACGAACAATTCCAGCTTTTGCAACAGCTGAAGATAAATCTCCGGCAACAGCATGAGGGTCTTTTCGCTCTGAACAAAAGATACCATAAACCCATCCGTCCTCGTGCAGGGTCAAACGCATATCATACACATTTGTCTCTTCTTTATCGATATCAGGAAGATTCAGTGGATAGTCCCAGAAACGCCATTGGTCTATTCCATTAGGGCTTTCGGCCATTGCAAAAAAAGATTTGCGGTCCCAACCTTCCACACGAACTACCATTAAAAAACGCTTATTAAATAAAATTGCTCCCGAATTAAATGCTGCATTAATCCCAAAGCGTTGCAATAAATCAGGGTTACTGTTATAATCCAGATCGTAACGCCAAAATACCGGTGTATGCTCGGCAGATAGAATGGGATATTTAAAACGTTCGTATATCCCGTTCTTATTTTCACACTTTTCATTCCTGCGCAAAATAAGTGCTTCATGTTTTTGAAGCAATTTTTTAACTTCGTTTTGATAAATTTCTTTATTCATTTAATAATTTAATTCGTTTCTAAATGCAATTAATGAATTTATTTATCAATAATATAAAAATAGCTTCATACATAAAAATATTAATGATGAAATGTTTTTGATTTTAATACAAATGTTGAAAATTAAACACTAATGTTCTTTTGAGTTGAACAAATGTGTAAAAATTTGAAATAACTTTTCGGATTTACAGGGATTATTTTTCTATTAAATATAAATTTTCCGGTAACTGGAAAATCACAAAAGAAACCTACAGGTTTATTTTTATGAATCAAATAATAGATTACGTTACAAAATAATTTTTACAGGAAATGGTAATATTTTAAAAGACGTTGCAATCATTATTAAATAAATGATAATGAAGTTTAGGATTTACAAAACGAAAAAAATAGTTATTCCTCGATTTTTGCCTCTACATTTATGCTGATTCCAAAAGGTACGCTTTCCCAATTTCCCTGGCTGGTTTTTCTGTAATAAGTCCTTCCAGGAAAACTTCCGCTGAACCAAAGATACCCATTTCCAAGGTCTTTGATATGTTCGATGGTTACCAGGCAATTACCATTGACCCTTATATTCTCACTTGTAAGATCAATAGAAATTTTATCTTTTATTTTATCCTTTGGAATTTTAAAATAAATAGGTTTAGTTAAAATATTTTCGAATTCCATTTTACCAGCAACTCTGTAAAAATTTATCCTGTAAAATAAGGTATCATAAGAACAATCGAGGACGTTAAAATTTAATTTATTAATAACAGCCGATTTTTTTATTTTCAGAAAAACCCCGCATTCGTATCCAAGCTTATTTTCTTTGAAACCACCCCTTATTGCTTTAGAACGAGAAGTATATCCCAAAATTTTTTCTTTGAACTTTTTTGGCGATACTATAACTTCTTTTAATTCATAAATCTTTTCTTTTAAAAATATATTTTTATTTGCAAGTTTTATAAAATTGGAAACTATAATTGAAAATGATTCAAATCCAATACAGGAAAACTTAAGAGTATCGTTTTCAAATTTTTTATCTATTAATAAACTGTATTTTCCATTTTCATCAGAGATAGTTCCAATATTTCTGCCCACAACTCCAATATTCACAAATTCTACCGGATTTTGATCCCTTTCATTAATTATCATTCCAGTATAGTTTTGTCCATAAACGGAATAATTCAGAGAAATGATAAAAACTATAAATATTTTAAAATGATTCATTTAAAATTTATTTAATGATAAATTAAAACTTAACTTTTAAAATTGAATATTAATTTTTTTTATTCTTTTAACCTGGCAATTTATTTTAAAATATTTCAGTAAAGATTTGATTTTATAGTCAGATGATAAAAATATCATTCTTTCATTTAATATTGTCAATAATTATTTATTTAAATTTAAATTTCAATTTCAATTCTGGGTAATAAGTTGGAGGATACTTATCTTAAGTAATAAGTTGAAAATAGAATTACAATTTGGCCAGGCCTATATGCAATTAATGCAATAATTATTTAATTTCATAATTAAATGGAATCTTTTTTCAATTTTAATATGGGATTTCAGAAGGAAGATAATTTTGGGTAATGGCCATAATAGATATGGCATCTGCCATGTGATAATATGTTGAGAAAGTCAAAAAGTCAAGATTTAATTAAATTTGAATAATATGATAAATATTACTATTTGTTCATATATCTGGCAGTGTAAAACTTTCTGACCATGATAAAAACAGATCAATTAGTTCAATCTCTATAATGTGAAAAGTATATTTAGGGTTTTTATTTTAATAACAAATTTAGTTCTTCCTGTTGACAATTTTTCCAATGCACAGGAGATTGTACCTGATAATTTTGTTGACTATAAAAGGATTGTAAAATTCAGGGATTCATCATATATCAATTTGGTTGATATAGATAGTTTTTCTATCCAATGGGGCAATCAAATTTTAAAGAATCTAAATTTAAACACGTTGAACACTTTTGATAGAGCATCAAAAATTCAGAAATACATACATGAGAATATACGAAGTACCGGGAAACAACCTCCCATTCATGACATCATAATTAAAAAAAATGGAAATTGCTGGGACCATGCGATTATATGTGTTTTCCTATTAAGGATGGCCGGAATTCCTGCAAGATTTGCAGTTGAGATAAATCTTAAACATAATGTATGCTGGTATGGATTAAAAGCTAAAAGACAAAATTGCGGATTATGGGGATATGATCATAATGACCATGTTTGGGTTTTATTCTATGATGGCAGTTCATGGCAGCCTCTTGATTCTGAGTTGGATATTATGGGATTGTCTGATTTCATAAAACATCGCTGGGGCAAAATATCACCTTTCCCTTTTAAATTATTACCATATGGGCCTCCGTTTATTATTTGGGAAGATACAGGAGGAGGCTTTTTACATATGAGGACAATAACAAAGCAAATCTGGGCAAATAAAACCGATGACACATATATATTAGTCTGCAAAAGAGATTGGTATGAATTTTTAAATGAATTTGAAAATGCGAAATATGAAAATCTTGAGCATAATTTATTTCCAAAAGATAAAGAGAAAGCAATAAAAAGGATGTCAAAGAAATGGTTTTAAAAGAAAAGAAAAGTACCTGTTTCCCAAAAATGGCTTAAATAAAATGAGGGTATACTTTTTACGGTTGTGAGAAAAGTTTATTGGCCTTTCAATAGTAATACTATTTATTTTCTTCCTGTTAAGCCATCTAAAATCATAGCAAATTCATATCATGGCAATTATATCTTTTAAAAATTAAATATGTTTTGAGAATCAAAATTTAGATTTGGAAATTTCTATTTTAACAAAACAATAACATTCTACGATTAAAAACGTATTACTATTTAGTTGTACTTTTAACAAGCAAATCAGGATAATTATTCAGAAGATTATAAAAACTTATATATATGAAAAAATTATTTACTTTTTTTGCTGCAATTTATGTTTGCAGTATACAATCGATTTTCGCAACTGATGTTTCAGGAACCATTTCAACTGATTCTGTTTGGAATATTGGTGGTAGCCCATATGTTATAACATCTTCCCTAACTATTAATCATGGTGTGACTCTTACTGTAGAATCAGGAGTTACGGTGAAGTTCAATGACAATCAATACATGTATGTTTATGGGGGACTTAGCGCAACCAGTGCAGTCTTCACTTCAAACAACCCAAGTCCCACTCCGGGAATCTGGGGCAATATACAAGTTGGGAATTATAGTGTTTCTGATTCAGGAAATATAACTTTGAACTCTTGTCAGATACAATACTCAACCTATTTGTATATATACAATGGCAAAGCGAACCTTACAAATACTGACCTTACTAATAACAGTCAATATGGCATTGATATCGAGCCATCAGGAACTCTTATCATGTCAGGAGGTAATATCAATACCAATAGTTCATGGGCTTCTTCATATGGAAGTGGAATCTATGCAAATTCAAATGCTCATATATCCTTATCAGGTGTGAATATTCAACATTTTCAAAATGGTATTTTATTAAGTAATAAATCATCGGTTAATGTTTCTAATATCAATATTTCAATGTGCAACTGGCCGATTTCGTATAATTCATCTGCGAACTTAACAATTGGTGGTACCAATATTTTTACAGGAAATACAAATCAGGTAGTTTATATGAATTTTTATAACCTTTCGGACACGATTAATCTCCCTGTTATTCCCATACCTTATTTTTTCCCAGGAAGCATGACTATAAATTCAGGGGCTTATATGAAAATTGGTTCAAACAATATTTTAAAATTTCAGGACGGTACTACACTTGATGTTTATGGAACTTTGGTAGCAAAGGCCAATCAGGGAGAGAATATCTATTTTACTTCCTATCGCGATGATAACTGGGGCGGAGATTCAAATAATGATGGAACTACCTCTGCACCCACAGTCGGAAACTGGTACGGAATACGATTTGAATATCAAAGCAATGATGTGAATTGCTTAATGCGTCGATGCCAGGTTCGTTATGCTGGGGCCAATAATACCGGTGGAATTAACGTGATTAATGCAAGCCCAACTATTGATTCCTGCAATCTTTCCAATAATTATTTCGGATTTTACATTCAATATGCATCCAATCCCGTTTTAACAAACAATACTATTGGTTCAAGCCAGATGACCCCGATAGCCATGTCGTTTGAGGCAAATCCTACATTGGCCAATAATATCTTATCATTTTCCGATAATGCTTATGATGCCATTGGATTAATTGGAGGTATATTAACTGCCAATGCAAACTTAATTATCCGTTCTGTTACCAATGTTCAGAATATCACCTACCTTTTGTTAAATCAGGTTACTATTCCAAGTGGTATATCATTAACCATTAACAAGGGAATCGTAATTAAATCTTATTCCTATAACCAGCAGATAATTGTTAATGGCACTCTCACGGCCAATGCCAGTGCCGATAGTATGATTACTTTTACTTCAGCTAAAGATGATAATTACGGCAACCCCGGCGATTGTAACAAAGATGGCACCTTGTCTTCTCCGGTAGTCGGCGACTGGGGAGGTATTATTTTTGAACCGGCAAGTACAGGTACTTTAAATTATTGCCGTATCAAATATGGAGCGGTTTGGAATTGTTATTTTACAAACTGCAGTGCATCTGAATATTCAAACGATGCTGCTGTAACTATGATTGATGCCAGTCCGACAATTTCAAACTGCGAGTTCAATAATCTTGATTATGGTATTTCCTGTTACAGGGAATCAAATCCTGTCATTTCCAACGATACCATGATCAATATTAAATACACACCAATTTGTATTTCCGGTTCATCAAATCCTACAATATCAGGTATTATTTTTACCAATGTTGGCTGGCGTGCAATCGGACTTTTAGGTGGAAATGTTTGCCAGAACGGTACAATAAAAAAACGCGATATGGCAGGTTTTATAAATATCACATACGTGTTGCTGGACGATATGACCATAAACTCGGGAACTTATGTAAATGTGGATCCGGGAGTTGTTATAAAGGTGTATAATGCCAATTATTCTAATAGAAGTAGTATATATGTTGATGGTGGATTTAAAACCGATGGAACCTCAGGCCAGCATGTTGTATTTACTTCAATAAATGATGACAATGAGGGGAATCCGTTTGATTCCAATGGGGATGGCAATGCTTCGACTCCTAAAGCAGGCGACTGGGGATCAATAAAATTCAGGTCTACCAGCGATGATTCTTACTGTTCACTCAATTATACCAGTATAAAGTATGCCGGTAATACAAACCAAGGGGGAGCTACTTTTGAGAATGCAGGTGGAAAATTAACCAATTCAAACATAACAAATTCTTCAAACTATGGGGTTTATTCCAATGGAAATTCTAATCCTTTAATTGATAATGTCACCATTCAAAATTGCAACCTCGACCCAATAGCAATTTCTCTTACTTCGAACCCAACTTTGAACAACATTACTTTTATTTCAAATAATAGCCAGGCAATTAAAATAATCGAAGGAACGCTTTCATCCAATGCCACACTTATTTCCCGCAATGTTGCAGGAATCACGAATATTGCATACATTGTCAGCAACCTTACTATTTCGAGTAATGCCAAGTTAATCATCCAACCCGGAGTAGTAATTAAATTCAGGGAAGATAATTGTTGTTGTTATAATCCCCGTATTGATGTTTATGGCAACTTAATCGCCAATGGTACTGCTTTCAATAAGATATATTTTACTTCATATGCAGATGATTCCAAAGGAGGCGATTCTAACAATGATGGCAATACAACGATTCCTGCAAAAGGTGATTGGGGTACAAGTGATTGTTATTCTGGTAATGGCGGAATCAGGTTTTTAAATATCAGCATCGATGCCGATACGGTGAATTCATTGAAAAATTGTGAGATATCTTATGCCGCTACTGGCTTGTATATTTCCAATTCTCATATAACTCTTGACAGTTGTCTTATGCAACTTTGCAGTTATTTTGGCGCTTCAGTTATAGGATCTGCCAATCCGGACTTCAAAAATTGCCAGTTTTATAACATTACTTATTCTCCTATTGAACTGAGCATGTTCTCTAATCCTTCTTTTACAAATTGTACTGCTCTTAATGTGGGTATTATGGCTTTATCAGTTTACCCTGAAACTTATTCACAAAATGATACGGTTCCCAAAAGGAATTTTGGTGGATACAACAACATTTCTTATTTTATGGAAGGAAAAAGTACGATTAATTCAGGAACTACGATTACCATTCCGGCTGGAATAGTATTTAAATCGAATAGTGGCTCGTATTACAACTATTACACCAGCAATATTGCAAATGGGTTCATTGTAAATGGCCGTTTAAATATTCTTGGAACAGCAATTAATCCTGTAATATTCACAAACCTGGCTGACGATAATTACGGAAATCCCAAAGATATGAACCAGAACGGTTCAGCTACACTTCCACCCGATGGAATTAATCAGGGATGGTCTGGTAACTGGATTACATTTAACGATGTGAGCGATGATTCAAGTATGATTAGCAATGCTATTTTTAAATATGGAGCAATGGGGATTGCTACATTAAGCGCTTCACCAGCTATTAATCATGTTCTTTTTGAAAATTTAAATTATGGTGTTGATATGAATGGGGTTTCTTCACCAAAAATTGACACTTGTACTTTCAATAACCTGCAATATTATCCAATTCAAATATCTTTAGTATCTTATCCGGCATCTGCTTCAAATAATACCATTTCCGGAACAACATATAAGGTGATTAAAGTAAGAGATGAAACCTTAACACAGGATGTTACTCTGCCAAAAAGAAACTTTGGTGGAAAAACAAATATTCCTTTTCTATTCGGTAACTATACCATTGGAACAGGAGCAACATTGACCATTAACCCCGGTGTAATATGTAAATTTTATAATGATTCCTGGTGGTACAAATATTCTGGAGGAATAGATATATTTAAAGGACTTAATGCAACAGGTGGTTCTTCACCTGATAGTAATATTGTATTTACAGATATCAGGGACGATTTTTATGGTGGGGATTCCAATTCCGATAGCACAGCAACAACCCCAACTTCTGTTAATTACCCTTATGGTTGGTCAGGGTTGATTTTCGAGGACCAATCGCTTGACCCATTATGCAAGTTGAAAAACTGTATAATCCGTTTTGCTGACAAAGGAATAAAAACAAATAGTGCAAGTCCGTTGGTGCAAAATTGTAATATAAACAACAACAATTATGGTGTTTATGTAACTGCGGCATCAAATCCCTCATTCAGTAATTGCGATTTTAGTAAAAATTATTATTTTTCTGTCGATAATGTGGATAAATCATATGTAATAAACGCAGAAAACTGCTGGTGGGGAAATAACCTGGGACCAATCCAATCCAATTCTCCAGGTAATGCTACAAGTGAACAGGAAATCGTTACCACTTCAGTTGATTATACACCCTGGTTGACCAATGGTTCACAAAATCCTGTAATGGGTGATGTCAGCCTTAATGGAACTGTAACTGCTTATGACGCTTCGTTAATATTGAAATATGTTGTAAGTTCCGTTGTTTTAGATACTTCTCAACTTGTAGTGGCCAATGTCAGCGGACAGGATGGCGTTACTGCTTATGATGCCTCCCTGATACTTCAATATGTGGTAAATATTATTACAACTTTTCCTGTTGAAGAAAAACTAAAGTCGGCTACGATTGAGAATAAGCCTTCAATTCAACTTTCTTTTGATAATATTTCAGCCCAGGCCGGTGACGAAATTTCAATACCTGTCACTTTCTCGGGAGTTTCGGGAGTTCTTGGATTGCAGGCCATACTTGTTTATGATACCAGTCTGTTAAAAGTAAAAAATGTCGAATTCAGCGATTATATTTCCACAATGTATGCTGCATCTGGTTTCAATACATCAAAAGGTGAAATAAAATTGGCTTTTGCCGGTTCAAAATCTTTGAATACTGACGGTATTCCAGCTTCTATAATTTTTAATGTTGCAAAAAATATTCAAGGTATTAAAAATACCCAGTTAAAAGTCAAACAATTTATAGTGAACGAAGTTGATATGAGTAAAAGTTCACAGGATTGTGAAATTATGATTATTGGTAATGGGACCGGTGTTAAATCAACCGATAATTTATCGGGGATTGAATTTAGTATTTATCCCAATCCATTCAATATATCTGCAACGATAAAATATTCAGTTCAAAATAACAACAGCCGTTTGACAATTGAGGTAATGAATGTACTTGGAAGTAAGGTTGCAATTTTGGAAAGTGAATTAAAAACTGCTGGAAAATACTCAATTCATTGGAATGGAACAGATAGTAACAATGAATTACTTCCGGACGGAATTTATTTTATCAGGTTACAATCTGGCGAACAGGTAAAAATTCAAAAAGTCAGGATAATAAGATAAGGAATTGTTTCTGCTAAGGTTAACTTGACCTCGGCTTTGTAAATTACAATTCCTATAAGAATGTTTAAATTGACTTTTTATAATTGATTGATAATGAAAAAAATATTATTCAGTTTAATCCTCGGGCATTTTATAATATTCGGTATTAAAATTTCAGCTCAATCCATTCAAATCCGAATACCCGACACAACTGCCTTAGTAGGTACACAATTCGATGTACCCGTGTATGTTGACAGCGATCTTACAGGAAAAGGAGTTACTTCATTCAGGGTTCAAATCAACTTTTCATCTGCCAATCTTCAGGTTGTGTCTGTTCAAACAACAGGTACTATTTCAGAATCATTGGGAACACCTGCAATAAATACATCAGTTCCGGGACAATTAAGTATTGCCGAAGCAGGGTCTCAGCCGCTTTCAGGTTCAGGAATATTGTTCTTTATCAGTTTTAAGGTTTTGAATCAATGCCAGTGTCCGGTTACATTCAGTAATGCATCCTATACCTATTTCAACGAAGGTTCCCCATCTTTGATCTTAAAAAATGCAAATTTTAATTTAAGCCCAAAGCCATATATCAATATTAATAGTTCTGCCGGTTACACTTCAATTGGAGATTCTATTTCTTGTTCGGCATACGGAGGTATATGGCCATATCATTGGTCAGTAACCAATACTTCTGTAGCTTCAATAAATTCAGATGGGTACCTTAAAGGAATAAAATCCGGAACTACAAAAATAATTGCCACTGATTTTGACGGAACAACAGATACTTCAGGTTTTATAATTGAAATCAGAGGATTAAAATTAAGTATTAATGATACTTCGGCATGGCAAGGCTCAACATTGGAAATACCTGTTTTATTAAGTAATTTTGAAAATTTACAAATTTATTCAGGAAGTTTTTCTGTTTCGTTCGATACAAGTTACCTAAAGCTTATTGAAGTAAAATCAACAGGAACACTTTTGGCCTTGGCAAGTACTTCTTTTAATATTAAAAATGCAGTA
>Ga0265316_10004002_pt1 | contig 14758 bp, 8 predicted proteins | sample 4522metaG_FD_202092 | JGI IMG/M metagenome (GOLD analysis project Ga0265316, IMG submission 202092) | Rhizosphere microbial communities from Carex aquatilis grown in University of Washington, Seatle, WA, United States - 4-5-22 metaG | ecosystem: Host-associated > Plants > Roots > Rhizosphere >...
GCGGTATGGCCGGCTCGCACCTGCCCATTGCAGTGGCCCACGGCGAGGGCCGCGCCGAGTTCGAATCCGACGTGCACCGGACCCGGCTGGAGAAGGCCGGCCTGGTGGCCGCGCGCTTCGTGAACCACTACGGCGCAATCGCCAGCCGTTACCCGGACAACCCTAATGGCTCACCCGGCGGCATGACCGCGCTGACCACGCCCGATGGCCGAGTCACCATCCTGATGCCGCACCCCGAGCGCATGTTCCGCACGGTCCAGCATTCCTGGCACCCCGACGACTGGAAGGAAGACGGTCCCTGGATGCGCTTGTTCCGCAATGCGCGGGTCTTCGTTGGCTAGCCACCCGGCGCTGCCAAGCGTCGCCCAGAATTCCCCGACAAGCCGCAGCCGATCCTGATCTATGATGGCGCCCATGCCGGTGATGATTGCATGGATGTTGTGGATCGCCGCCCAGGCCGCAGCCGGCCCGGTGGCCAAACTGCCCGTTCCGGTCGCCAAAGAAATGTCAACGGCCGTGGTGGCGCTCAACCGGGTCTTGGGCCTGGAAAGCTGGCCGGCTCAGGGCGTGCAATCGTGTCTTGACCGCGGCGGCCTGGAAGCCACGGCCAAGGACGTGAGCGCGGAAGACACCAAGAAGTGTGCCGACACGGCACTCGAAGACGGCTTTCCCGAACTGGGCAAGTCGTACGTGATCGGTATTCCCTTGGCCGGCATCGGCCCGGTCACGGTGTTTGCGATTGGCTTGGGCGGTGCTGACGGCTGGGGCGCCTACTCGTGCGACGCCACTCGCCCCAAGTGTCCACCCACCAAGCTCGACGGACCATCCAAGCAAGCCAAGCGCCTTGCCGACCGCTACCGCCGCGCCTGCGCCGACAAGGCCACCATCTGGCTGCCGGCACGCGAGGGCGTTTGCGGGGCGGGCCCAAGCCAGACACAGGAAGCGCCGTAGATAGAGCCCTTCGGCCGTAGGCAAAGTCGACCCTGGGGTGATCTGAACTGAGAGATTAGATTTCCCAGGCGTGGCATTATGGCGCCATGAAGCGCATTTCCGCCTCTGCCTTGGCCGCAGCTGTCACCCTGTCCTTTCTGACCCCGCCGGCCTGGGCCTCAAGTGCGCTCGAGATGCTGGGCACGCCCACCGGTGGCAACGCGCTCACGGCGCGTCTCTTCTCGCGCAACGCGGGAGCGACCTATTTCAACCCAGCGCTGTTGCCCGATGCGACCTTCAAGCTGGAAGCCGGCTTTTTTGGCCTGGTCACACGCGGCAAGATTCGCCTCAAATCACGGCCCGCGGGCGTGGACGTGCCGACCGCGGTCTACGACCCGGAACTGTCTTTCCCCGGTGCTGGTGTACGACCAATCGCAACCCAGGACCTCGCCAACCCGCGCAGCGATACCGACGAAGACGACCACGTGCTCTATGCCGTCGTGGGTTTGGTCCGGCCGCTGGCGGGCAAGTACCTTGTGTTCGGCTTCTATAGTCTTCTGCCGGTCAATAGTTTTCTCGACGAGAAGGGCTTCTTTTCCGACGAGCGGGAACAGTACTTCTCGAACAAGCTCTACTTCGAGCAACTGGGCGACCGCGCGAGCGCGACCAGTTTCGCCTTTGCGCTGGGCAGCCAGCTCAATGATTGGCTGTCCATTGGTGCCGGCATCGACATCGCGGTCGTCACGCAATCCAACACCGCGGTCTATATGCCCGACGCGGCCAAACAATCCAATGTCCTGCTCAACCCGGACATCCACACCAACAGTAAGTTCAAGCCCTACCTGGGCGTGGTCTATCGGCCATCCCCGCGTGTCTCCATCGCAGCGACGCTTCACCTGGGCACTAGCAACGACACCACCGGCCAGAACCAAGTGCGCATCCGGAACGACACCAGCCAGTATCCGCCTGGCCTCGACTACATTCCCCAGACCTATACGCTCACCCAAGGAAACGAGCCGACGCGCATCGGACTGGGCGCCAGTTTGGTCAGCCGCCGCCAGGTTGACAACGGCCGCCCGGCCTGGGAAGTGGGGCTGGTGGCAGTGGCAGAACGCTGGTCCCAGTACCGCGATCGACACGGCGAATCCCCGCTGGACACCTGGCAAGACACGGTCACGCTGGTGGCGGGCGGTAACTTCGCCTGGCGCCAGCGCCGCCTCGCCTTCGATCTCGGCTATGTGCCTTCGCCGGTCCCCGACCAGACCGGCCGCACCAACTACGTGGACAACTCACGCATCGTTTCGAGTGCCAGCATCGAATCGCCGGTGAACCTGCTGGGCCGCGAGATTGAAGCGGGCTTCTACCTCTTCGGCTCGGTATTCATCCCGCGCTCCGTCGACAAGGACCCCAATGCCGCCCATCCCGTGATCGATGAGTTTCCTGACAGCACCGTCAACAATCTGACCCACTTGCCCGACCCGCGTGCGGCCGGCTTACAAACTAACAATCCTGGCTACCCAGGATTCAGCAGCAGCGGCTACATGTTGGGCCTGGGCGTCTGCCTGCGTATTGCGCGCTGACGTTCCTACAGCCCTAGCAGCGCGCTCTCGTTCTCGCGCACCCAAACGCAGTCCACGGCCCCGGCGTCAGCATCGGACACCTTGACCATGACGAAGCTGCTGGCACACACGGCCGGATCGGCGCTCGACTTGGACAGCAGGTAGAGTTTCTTGATGCTGGCCGGGTCAGACTCGACAACTGACTGGTCCGACTCGTAGGTCATTCCGCCCTCGATCCGCTCCGCAGCCACCGCCACACCGTGAAGCGCGGTCGCTTGTCTTTGCACGCTCATAAGGCTGCCCGCGAGAAGACTGCCCGTCAGGTTGACGGTGAGGCCAGGAAAACCGTCGTTGTCGATATCGACCACGCGTGGATCGTTGGGATCCGTGGGCAGGGCGTCGCAGGCCGGGGCGGCCAAATTCGCACCCGCAACCTCGATGGCGGTCGGGAGCACGAGCTCCAGCTGGCCTGAACCGTTGTCAGCAAAGGTTCCGCTGCGCTGGATCGGAAATTCAGTATGCGCCCAGACAGGCGGAACGACCACCTTGGCCGGGTTGGCGGGGTCGTCGCTCTGGATCCGGTCGCAGTAGTGGCCGGCAACGGCGACGTCGCTCCCGGTCTGGGTGACCTGGACCAGGATCACGCCAATGGACTTGAGGTGGAAGGGATTCGAGTAAGTCGGCGCCGTGACAGTCTGAGCCCCGATCATCTCGAGCACCCAGGTGCCTGATAGATCCGTCACCGAAGGAAACACAGGCTTGTTGGTGCACAGCGAGGGCACGGCCTGCGCGGCAATGCACGCGCCGTCCGCCCCGCTATCGCCGCCCACCTCTGCCGCGGCAGGCGCATCAGCGCCCGCCCCGCCGCCCGCGTCCGGCGTCGCCGGTGTGCTCGATGCGCTGCCGCATCCGGCCAGCATTCCGGCCACCAACGCCAAAATTAATGAGCCACATGGATGAGTCATCGACGCGCAAGATATCAGATCGCTGGCCCAGAGCCTGTATATTTCAGAAATGAGCATCCGAGTCGTCGCCCGCCCCGTCCGCTGGCCGCCCAGCGTGCCCATCATCGTGCTGGTCGTGCTGGCTGCGGTGATCTTCGCCCCGGGCGCGGCCCACGCCGAGGCGTTCTCCGACGCTGCTGGGCGCGGAGCCCTGAGCGCTTTTCTCTTCGCGTTCACGGCAGGCTTCCTCACCTCGCTCACCCCCTGTGTCTACCCGATGATTCCCATCACCATCGGCGTGTTCGGCGGCCGCGGCGGGGTGCCGCGCATCCATGCGGTCGCCCTGGCCACGCTGTACGTGGCGGGAATCGCCACTATGTTCGGCACGCTGGGCACGACCTTCGCGCTGCTGGGCAGGGCGTTCGGCACCTTCTTGGCCAACCCCTGGGTGGTGGTGCCCCTCGCCCTCTTCTTCTTCAGCATGGCGGCGTCGATGTTTGGCGCCTTCGACTTGGCGTTGCCAGACGGAGTGCAACAGCGTCTGGCACGGGTGGGCGGCCGCGGCTTTCTGGGCGCCTTTCTCATGGGCCTGGTCGGCGGGCTCATCGCCGCCCCGTGCACCGGACCACCCCTGGCCGGAATCCTCGCGTATGTCGCAACCACCCGCGATGCCGTGCGGGGCTTCTTGCTGCTGGCGACCTACGCGGCGGGGATCGGCGTTCCTTTCTGGGCTATCGCCGGCTTCTCGCTTCACTTGCCCAGGTCGGGCGCGTGGATGGACGGGGTGAAGAGTCTCTTCGGGATCGCGCTCACCGTGGCGGGTCTGTATTACCTCAGGGTCGTCTTTTCCCCGTTGGCTCAGGTTACCGGCCGCTCTCCCGCTTTCTTGGCCGTGGCGATTGCCATCGTCGGATTGGGGATTCTGCTGGGCGCGGTGCACCTGTCGTTCCACGCGGCTCCGCGCACGCGTTTGCGCAAGACAATCGGGATCGCGCTGACCGTGGCCGGCCTGTTCGCCACCATCAACTTCATGCTGACCCCCAGGATCGCCTTGACCTGGCTGCCCACGGAAGCGGCCGGCTTGGCTCATGCCCGGGTCAGCGGAAAACCAATCATGATGGATTTTACGGCCGACTGGTGCCTGCCCTGTCGGGAATTCGAAGTCAGCGTGTTTGCGCGGCCCGAAGTCGCCGCTCTGCTGATGGACTTCGTCCTGGTGAAGATCGACCTGACCCGCGAAGACCAGGACGATGCCCTTCCGGCGCTGAAAGCTCGATACGGGGTTTCCACCTTGCCGGCGATACGTTTCGTGGCACCGGGCGGCCAGATTGTGGGCCGTATCGACCACCTGGTTCCCTGGCACGTCGTAAGGGACACACTAGACGAGGCGACGACAGCCGCGAAGCGCAGGTAGCGACGCTGCGGCTCAGTTCCAGTGTGCGGCTAGAAATCCAGGCCGCTGGCGGGAATCGAACAGGTGTTGACCCACGTTCCCCCCCAAAAGATTGTGGCCTGGGCGTAGGTGCCGGCGCTCACGTCGATCACATTGTAGCCGGCTGTCTTGGGCGCGGGGATGGGAAAGCCCCCGCAACCCAAGGGACCACCATTGATCGTGATCGTCCGGTCGCCATTTATGTTCGCGCAACCCCAATTCGTGATGGTATCGCAGGTGACATAGCAGATTCCGTTGGTTGAGCCGATCGCCCCCGGATGGCCGGCGTTCACCGCATTGCCCGACCACACTGTGCAACTCCGCGGCTTTGTCGACGCGGCACCCGAGCTCGCCGAGCTGCACGCCCCATTGGCGTTGCGAGCAACCACGACGTAGTAGTAGGTCGTGTTGTTGGTCACGCTCGAGTCGACGTAGGGACTGGCGGTCACTGGACCCAATTGGGTATCGAATGGCCCTGCGGCGGCGGTAGTCCCACGCTTGATTAGATACGACGTGGGACCGTTGTTCGACGCGGACCACGACACGGTGACTCGCGATATCCCCGCAGTGGCCGTGACATTGCTAGGAACTGTGGGCGAGCTGCATGAAGTGGCAGATGCGGCGGGAGTCGAGTTGCCCGACACGCAGGTGCCCCCGGCATTGCTGGCGGTGACCACATAGTAGAAGGTCGTCCCGTTGGGTTTGAGATTCGCGCCCGAATCCATGTACTTGGTCGGCGTCTGGTTGGTGACCGTTGCCGTGAACGGTCCCGTCGCGCCAGTCCCGCGCGAGAGCGTGTACCCGGTGGGCGTGGGACCACTCGTTGCAGGAGTCCACGAGACGAAGATGTTGCCGCTTGTGGCATCGTTGGGGTCCGCGACGGCCGTGACGTTGATGGGCGCGAGCGGGGGCGTGCACACCGGCTTGGCAGGAACCTCGGCCGAATTGGGCGAGGTGCAAGTGCCATTGCTGACAGTGACCACGTAGTAATAAGTCGTCCCGTTGGTGACGGCCGTGTCGATGGTCCCCGCCGGATTCGGGCTGGGAACCACGGTGCCATAGGGGCCGCCTGAGGCTGTGCCGCGCGAGACGACATAGGACAGCGAGCCCCCGTCGGAAACGGGCCAGGTAATCGTCACCTGCTGGTTGCCTGGTGTGGCAACCACGCCTGTCGGCGCCGTCAGCGCACAGGCCTGAATCGGCGTGGCGGAGACTGGGAGCGATTGAGGCGAAAGGCAACTACCGTTGCTGGCGCTGACCGCGTAGTAATACGTCGTCCCGTTGACCAGCGACGAGTCGGAATAGGTCGTCGCTGCCGGAGCCGGGATGTCGGTGTGAGCGTCGGCGCCGGCCGTGGTGCGCGTAACGACATACGATTTGACGGTTCCCGTGGTCGGGGCGGTCCAGGAGAGGGTGACCTTGGTGTCGCCCGGGGTTGCGAGCAAATTGGTCGGGGCCGACGGGGGCGTGCACACGGGCTTGGCAGAAGCCTCAGGCGAGGCGGCGGACTGGCAGGACCCGTTGTTGGACTTCACGACATAGTAGTAGGTTGTCCCGTCGGTAAGCCCCGTGTCCGTGAAGCCCGTACTGGTTGACGAGGCGGCAACGGGGTACGGACCACCGCTGGCCGTACCGCGCAGGACCTGATACGAACTCGCGCCGCCCGTCGAGGCAGGCCACGAGAGCGTGACCTGGCCATCGCCTGCCGTGGCCGTGGGCTTGCCCGGCACGGAGGGCGGCGTGCAGGCTGGGAGGGCATGCGCTTCGTTGGAATCGGCCGAGAGGCACGTCCCATTGTTGGCTTCAACCACATAATAGTAGGCGGTCCCATTGACAACAGTGGCATCCGTGAAGCTGGCGGTGCTGGACGTGAAGACTGTGTTGTAGCCAGAGCCTGATGTCAGGCTGCGCTCGATACGGTAGGAGACGGCGCCCGCGGTCACGTCCCATGTCAGCGCCACCGAGCCGTTGTTGGCCTGGGCCTTCAGGTTGGTCGGCGGAACGGTCGGTGTGCAGTTCGGCGCTGCCGAAACCTCCACCGAGTTGGCGGAACTGCACTTTCCGTTGCCGGCCGTGACCACGTAGTAGTAGGTCGTCCCGCTGGAGACATTTATGTCCTCGTAGCTGCAGGTGGCGGTGCATGTGGCGACCGTGGTCGCCGACACGTAGCCCGTCCCGGGCGTTACGCTGCGCCCGACACTGTACGAGGTGGCGCCCGCCAAGGCTGGCCAGGTGAGACTGACCTGGCCGTCGGCCGCGGAGGCAGTCACACTGGGCGCGGCCGGTGGTGCGCAAGGACTGACGGCCGTGACCGAGGCCGGGGTAGAGTTGTCCGACTGGCAGGTCGCGATGGTGTTGATGGAAGACACGACGTAGTAGTAGGTGAAGCCGCCGGCAAGACCGGCGTCGGTATAGGGAGCGCCGGTGGTGGTGGGCGGCGTACCGAGGATCGTGTAACCCGACGTGGGCGTGGTGCTCCGCTTAACGTTGTATCCGGTAGGCGCGCCCCCAGCTGGAGCGGTCCACGAGATGTTGGCAGTACCTGCAACCGTTCCCACCGCCGCCTGTGCTCCTGTGGGCGCGGCCGGGCGCGCGTATATGATATCGGTCGGGCAGGAGATGCTCGTTCCCGTGCAGACCTCGTCCGGGTCACATTGGTTCGAGTCAGTCGATGGACGACAGGTGGTCCCGGGCGGGACCATGCCATCGGCCGGACAGTTGGGGTCGGTTCCCGTACAGCTCTCGGCAACGTCGCACGCGCCCGCGGCCTTGCGACAGAGAGTACCCAGGGTCATGACCGCGTCGTCCGGGCAATTGGGGTCGGTTCCGGTACAGCTCTCGGCGATATCGCAGTCGCCTGCGGCTTTGCGACAGACGGTCGTGGTTGGCGCGTACTTGTCGTCCGGACAATCGGAGTGAATGCCATCGCAGACTTCATCCACATCGCAGGAACCATTGGCGTGGCGGCAGACAACACCAGCCTTGACCGGGGCACCGGCGATCCAGCAGGGGCCGACAGACTGCTCGGTCGGAGCATCAAGGACAACATCTAGCGCAGCATCCTGGAGGACGGCTGACGGCGCTTCCGATCCGCGGTCACGTGCGCCATCGGACGATCCCCCGACACCATCTCGATTCAAGTCGCCATTCTCGTCGGCGTCTTGGGCAGATAGCGTTTCGGGCCTGGCGGCGTCCCGTCCCGGGCAGCCAGTGCCAGACTGCTCGCACTTGGCGATTCCCGCGGGCTTGTCCACGTTAACGCAAGCCCCCAACCACACCAGAGAGACTGCCCAGGCAAGGGCAACGTGGCTGCGCGTCATAAGTCGTTACTCCTAGCGAAATTAGTGATGTCTAAACGTAGATCGGCTCATATTGTGGGCAGGGCCCCGCGACCAGCACAAGAATTTTCTTTTGCTGCCCCCGAGGAGGAAGTGTGTCCGACAGCCCACCGGACGACCGCCGATCACTGCCCCGGGCAGCGCCTTACGGAGCGCAGTTGCTGGTCGGGTTGGGGTTCCACCAGAATACTACGTCCCACGTGTGGGCAGCGGTCGAAGCCGCGATGTTGAAGGTGTAGGCGCCGTTTCTTGAGGCCGGAAGAGCAACTCCACATGAAGGTGTCACCGATTGGCCATTGACCTGTATTGCGCGATCCGCCGGGCCGAAACTGCTGCACGACCAGGTAAAGGGCTGTACCCCGTCGCATGTAACGAAACAGTCGGCGGTAGCCTTCAAGGTTACTGACATGACAGAGCCGTCCAACACCGTCTGACAAGAGCGTGGCGTGGCCGAGGCCTGCGCGGATTGCCCGGAGACGCAGGCATTGCCGGCACCGTTGCGTGCGGTCACTACGTAGTAGTAGGTCGTGTCGTTGGTGACGCCGGTATCGGTGTAAGTGCTGCCGGTGGTGACACCGGCGGCCGGGACGATTGAGGCGAAGGGGCCTCCGCCGACGGTGGCACGTCGAACATCGTACGAGGTAGCTCCGGTCGAGGCGGTCCAGTTGAGCACCACTTGCCCGACCCCGCGAGTCGCAGTCAGACTGACGGGGGCCACCGGGGTAGAGCAAGATATGGCCGAGACGGCCGGTGTGGAGTTGACTGAGACACAGGTGCCACTCGCGTTGGTGGCGCTGATTTCGTAGTAGAAGGTCGCTCCGGGACTCAGGTTCGTCGTCGTGGCGACATCCGTGAATTTGGTGGGGGTCTGGTTGGTGCTCACTGCGGTGAACTGTCCCGTCGCGCTTGTTGCTCGCGAGACAGTGTATCCCGTGGGAGTGGGACCAGTGCTCTGGGGCGTCCAAGACACGTCGATATTGCCGTTGTTGTTGGGGTCTGCGACCGCTGCGACGTTGATCGGCGCGAGCGGAGGCGTGCAGGCTGGCTTGGCGGAAACCTCGGTCGAATTGGGCGAAGTACAAGTGCCATTGCTAACCGTGACCACGTAGTAGTAGGTCGTCCCATTGCTGACTGCCGTATCTATGGTGCCCGCTGGGTTCGGGTTGGAAACCACGGTGCCGTAGGGACCACCGGCGGCTGTGCCGCGCGACACGACATAGGTCAGCGAGCCCGCGTCCGAAACGGGCCAGGTGAGCGTCACCTGTTGATTGCCTGGCGTGGCGAGCACGCCCGTCGGCGCAGTCAAGGCACAGGCCTGGACCGGCGTCGCCGAAACCACAGTCGAGGGAGACGAAAGGCAAGTTCCGTTGCTGGCGCTGACCACGTAATAGTACGTCGTCCCGTCGACCAACAACGAATCAGCGTAGGTAGTCCCGGTGGGAACCGGGATGTCGGTATGGGCATCGGCGCCAGCTGTCGTGCGCGTGACGGTATATGACTTCACAGTTCCGGTCGCCGGGGCGGTCCACGAAAGGGCGACCTTGGCGTCGCCCGGGGTTGCCAGCAAGTTGGTCGGGGCCGACGGGGGCGTGCACACAGGCTTGGCAGAAGCCTCAGGCGAGGCGGCGGAGTAGCAAAACCCGTTGAACGACTCTACGACGTAGTAGTAGGTCGTCCCGTCGGTCAGGCCGGTGTCCGTGAGCCCCGTACTGGTTGACGGCAAGACAACGGGGTACGGACCACCGCTGGTCGTGCTGCGCAGAACCTGATAAGAACTCGCGCCACCTGTCGAGGCAGGCCACGAGAGCGTGACCTGGCCATCGCCTGCAGTGGCCGTGGGTTTGAGTGGCGCGGAGGGCGGTGTGCAGGCTGGCTGGGCAGATATCACCGTGGAATCGGGCGAGAGGCACTGGCCGTTGTCAGCTTCGACGACGTAGTAGTAGGTGGTCCCGTTGATGACCGCGCCGTCGGTGAAGCTGGCGGTGCTTGACGTGAACACGGTGTCGAAGCCAGCCGCTGCGGACAGGCTGCGCTTGATTCGGTAGGAGACGGCACCCGCGATGGCGTCCCAGGTCAGCGCCACTGAGCCGTTGTTGGCCTTGGCCTTCAGGTTGGCCGGCGCGGCCGTGGGCGTGCAGCTCGGCGACGCAGAAACCTCCACCGAGTTGACGGAACTGCACTTTCCATTGCTGGCGGTGACCACGTAGTAGTAGCTCGTCCCATTCGAAACATTTATGTCGGCGTAGGTGCAAGCTGTTGTGCAGGTCGTGATGGTGGTTACCGACGTGTAGCCGGTCCCGTGCGTCACGCTACGTCCGACACTGTACGCCGTGGCGCCCGCCGAAGCTGGCCAGGCGAGATCGACTTCGGCGTTGGCCGAGGAAGCGGTCACAACCGGCGCGGCCGGTGGCGTGCAAGGGTTCACTGCCACGACAGAGGCTGGGGCAGAGTTGTCCGACTCGCAGGTCGCGACGGTGTTGATGGCAGACACGACATAGTAGTAGGTCGAGCCGCCCGTCAGCCCGGCGTCGGTATAGGGAGAGGCGGTGGTCGTGGGCGGCGCACCGAGTATGGTGTAGCCCGACGTGGGTGTGGCGCTGCGCTTGACGTTGTACCCGGTGGGCGCACCCCCAGAAGGCGCCGTCCACGAAACACTGGCCGTACCGGCGACGGTCCCCACCACCGCCTTTGCGGCCGTGGGCGCGGCCGGGCGCGCGTATATCACGTCGATGGGACAGGAGACGCCCGTGCCCGTGCAAACTTCGGCCGGGTCACATTGGTTCGAGTCAGTCGACGGACGACAGGTGCTTCCTGCCGGGACCAAGCCGTCGGTCGGACAGACGGGGTCGGCTCCCGAACAGCTCTCGGCCACGTCGCACGCGCCCACGGCCTTGCGACACAGGGTCCCCGCGGTCATGACGGCATCGTCCGGACAATTCGGGTCGAAACCAGTACAACTCTCGGGGATATCGCAGTCACCGGCGGCCTTGCGACAGACGGTCGTGGTTGGGGCGTACTTGTCGTCTGGACACTCGGAGTGGATACCATCGCAGACTTCATCCACATCGCACACGTCAACGGCTAGTCGGCACACAACGCCGGCCTTGACCGGGCCGCTGGCGCCCCAGCAAGGACCGATTGGTTGATCGCCCGCAGCATCTTGTGCAACGTCCGGGGCGGCACCCCGGAAATCAGGCGTGCCACCCGACAGTCCGTCTTTGGCTGCGTCGCGGATCGGCTTGGCGGGTGCATCCGTGACGCCAGCTTGATCCAGGTCACCGTTTTCGTCGGCGTCTTGGACTTGCGGAACGGCGGCGTCACCCACGGTACAGTTGCTGCCGGGCTGCTCGCACTTGGCGACTCTGCCGGGCTTGTCTACGTTGACGCAAGCCCCTGTCCACACTAGGAAAACCGCCCAAGCGAAGGCCACGTGGCTGCGCATCATGAGTCGTTGCCCCCAGCGAACTTAGTGATGTCTGAACGTAGATCCGCTCATATTGTGAGCGGGGCAACGCAACCAGCACAAGAGTTTTTTTCATTTCCCTGTGCGGTAACCCACGTCCAATAGCGGACCGGAGCGATGATCTTGGGCCCAAAAATATCGTCCTTGCCCGGTGCCACGCGGACGTAGTGAAGGCCGCGCCGATACGGCGATTGCTTACGCTTCTGCGAGGCTGGCGGTTTCTCCGTGAATCGCCCGCCTGCGGATGGCATGCGCCCGTTCGCGCAAATCACCCGCCTTGGCCGCCCTGCCCGTCCGCTCCTCGTACTCGGCGTAGGCGGCAAAAGCCCGGCCCAGCTCCAGCTCTGCGCGCGATTCGGCGAGAACCTCCACCGCTCGATCAAATACCTCGCGGGGACCCCCGCGTTCCGACTCGCCAGGCGCTCCATGCGATAGCGCGGTGGCCAACACGCGCAGGGCCGCGCCCACCAATGGCCCGGCTCCTAGTTTCTCACCCTCGGCAGCAGCCCGGCTGGCGTGCTCACGCGCGCCGTCGTGGTCTTCGCGGGCCAAACAGATCTCGGCCAGCCCGCGGTCGGCCTCGGCACAAAGTCGCCGCGCCCCGAACTTGCGTGCGACATCGCGTGCCGCCTTGAGCTCAAACTCGGCCTCGGCCACATGGCCCAACGCCAGATGACACTCCCCGATTTGCAAAGCCACGTGGCACTCGTTGAGGCACTCGCCCATCTCGCGGGCCACAACCCGCGCCTGTTCCAGAAGGTTCTGCGCCAGCGCGGGATGTCCGGCCTCGCGCGCCAGGCTTCCCAGGTCGAGCAAAGAGAAGACCACGCCATGCGGATCGCGCGTGGTCCTGCTGATAAGAAGCGCGTCTTGGAAGCTCTGTTGCGCCTGGCCCAGCTCGCCGACATGCGCCTCGACCAGACCCAGCCACGACAGCGTGAGCGCCTTGCCGCGCTGGTCGTGCAGCTCCTCGCGAATGGCCAGCGCGGCTTGGTGGCAACGGATGGCCTCGTCCGGTCTCCCAATGAGGTAGTTGACCCGGCCGATGTCGTCGAGGCTGGCCGCTACGCCGGGCCGGTCGTCCGCCAGATCGAAAAGCAGGTGCGCCATGTCCAGGTGCTGCAGGGCCAGCCGATAGTCGCCCAGCGAGCGATGGATGCGCCCGATGCGCGAATGCGCGGCCCCGCCTTTGGCCGGCAGATCCAGCCGCCACGCCACCCTGAGCATCTCGGCGAAGTGGGCCAGCGCCTCGCGGCTGCGGCCGAGCCGTGCCGCCGCGTCGCCCAGCTTGTGGCACGCGTCGATCTTGAGCATGGCATCGTCCGCTGCGAGCAGACGCACGCCCTGCAGATACAAGGCCCGCGCGCGCTCGTAACGCCGGCGCTGGCCCGCCAAGTCTCCGGCTGCCAAGTAGGCCAGCGCGGCCCTGCGATCGTCGCCACCTTGGGCATAGAGGACCGCCACGTACTCGTGCTGCTCGCTTGATGGCGAAGCGCCCAGCCTGGCCTCGATCCACTGGGCCGCAAAACGCCGACGCGCGGCCAAGGCCCGAGGGTCAACCGTGGATTCGATGGTGGCACACACAGCCGGCTCGGCCCAGGCCCACGCGGTTTCAGCGCAGTCCAGAATCTTGTCAGCGACTGGGTGGACGAAGCCTCGTTCTTGCAACGATAGAGCCAGCCGTTTGGTCTGTTCGATGGACGGGTCAGGAGCGAACACAATGGTCGGGTCCCAAGGATCGGCGCCGATGCGCCCCATGGCCACCACACCACCAGTCCAGAACAGTGGCCCCATGGCCACCGCGCGTCCGAGCAGCTCGCGCTCGGCAGACGACAGCGTGGTCACGCGCGCCTGGGCGGCTGCTTCAGGTCCCAGAGCAAGGGGCTCCTGATCGGCGCGCTCCAGGTCGAACAGCCACGAACTCGCGGTCGCCGCGACCAAGATGCCGTGCTCGTGGTACACGCCGAGGAGTTGCTCCAACAGGAAGGGATTTCCGCCCGACTCGATGGCCGCCCGTTCGGCCAACCCAGGAGCCAGTTCCTCCGCGCCCAGCGCGCACTTGATGAACACGTCCATCTCCAGAGGTCCGAGCGGCTTCACGTCAACGCGCGCGTGGCTGCCCTCTTGCTTCATCCATTCAGGCCGACGCACGAACAGCTCGGGCCGGGCCGTGACCACCACGACAATGGCTGCCTCACCCAGCTCGGCAGACAGGCACTGCAGCACATCCAATGATGCGTCGTCAGCCAAGTGGACGTCGTCAACCACCAAGGCCAGGGGGTGCTTGCGCGCATCCTCCTCTAGGAAACGTCCCAGAACGGCGCGGGCCATGTCGAGCTGCCGTTCGGGACGCAATGCCAGCGACTGGGCCAGCGGGCTCTCCGGTATGTCGAATCCCAGGAACTGACCGAGCAGGCCCGCCACCTCGGACACGCGGCGATCCCCGAAGACAGACTGCAACTCCGCTCGGAATGCGGCCTGCGCGGTCAGGCCGTCCATTTCCGCCGTGATTCCCAATCGCTCGCGCAGCAAAGCCGCGAGCATCGTGAACGGCTCCGCCTGTCCGTCAGTGGGCGACTTCCCTCTGGCCAGGAAGACACGGAATTCTCCTCTGCCTTCCACCTGCTTGGCCCATTCCTGGACCAGTTTCGTCTTTCCCAACCCGTTTTCGCCAACGACCGTCACGAACTGCGGCGCATCGAAGCGCATGGCTCGGCCAAGGGCAGCATCGAGCGCACGTCGCTCCTCCACGCGGCCCACGAAACCTCGAACCAGGAAATCCCGTTTCTTGCCCACTTGCTCAAGGTCCATCACACCTTGATAAGGGGTCTGGCCGGAAACGCAAAAAATCGCGCGAATCCGCGTTGCTACATTGCGATGATAACTACGCCCCGCTTGGTCCCGGAATCGTGCTCCTCGTCGTCGCCCGCGTCACTTCCCGGCCTGTCGCGGGACTTGTCTGGGAGGGGCAACTCAAGCTGCGGCCGCTCGCCGCGACGGCGTTCCTCCTCTTCGCGGCGTCGGATCTCATTTATGATCCAGGGCTCGAGCATGGATGACCTTCTTCTATGGCTTGCAACATCGCCGCCTAT
>Ga0265316_10004003_pt1 | contig 14756 bp, 10 predicted proteins | sample 4522metaG_FD_202092 | JGI IMG/M metagenome (GOLD analysis project Ga0265316, IMG submission 202092) | Rhizosphere microbial communities from Carex aquatilis grown in University of Washington, Seatle, WA, United States - 4-5-22 metaG | ecosystem: Host-associated > Plants > Roots > Rhizosphere >...
TGTAAGTTATTCCCAGATTTATCCAGTTGCCGATATGCTGCGGTTCTTCGCGTACCCCTTTTTGCCAGGTTATTTTCGGGGTCATGAGCTGGTGGTTCCTTTCGATGGTCAGCACCGACATGATGCAAGCGATGCCGGTAAGCCAATAAAAGAGATAGCGGCCATATTTATCGTGCAGCCAAACGAAGAGAGGCAGGGCGGCGATATATATTCCCATCGATGCCATGTAAAAATGGTGTTCGGCCGCAGGCACTTTCAGCGAGGCATAAAATTTCGGCGCGAGTGCGATCAACATAAAGACTATTCCCAGTCCGGCCGTCGGTTGCCTCTTGCGCAGGCCTAAGGCAGACAAAAAGGCGCAAAAGAGTGCGGCCAAAGCGGAAAAATCAATAATCCGGTAGGGTGGCAGTATTTCCGGCCGCGCGTGCAAAAAATTTAAACCTACCGGCCAGAAAAATTTTTTAATATAAAAAAAAGTTACCTGCGCTTCCAGGAGAATATTCGATAAAAACCCCCTGGCATGGCCGGGGGGCGTGCCGCCGAAATAGAGGCGGCGGTAAAACAAATAAAGCACAGTAATGAGGCCCAAGGCTATTGCAATACTGCGCAGCCGAGTTTTGTCTTCGCCGCTCCATGCTGCCGGCGGCATAAAAAAAATAAAAGCGGCTAGGAAGGGAATAAACGTCAGGCCGGTTTCTTTGGTTAAAAGCGCAAGGATGTAGCAAGCGTAAAGGCCGCAGCGGTTATGGTTTAAAAAAAACAATATTCCCGAAAGCATAAAAAATACCGCCATGAGGTCGGAACGGCTGGAAATATAGCTTACCGCTTCGGTATTTAAGGGATGCGTAAGGAAGATTATAGTTATTAAGGCGCACAAAGGGCGCCCCGCGCCGCGCGCGAGGGTTTTTATCAATATGTAGAGCAATATTCCGTTTAAAATGTGGAAAGAGAGGTTAAAGATGTGGTAACCTAGGGGGTTAAGCTTTCCTAAGAAAAAGTTGAAGGCGAAAGTAAGCATTAAAAGGGGACGGCACATCCCCTGAGCGATAGGGTAGCTGGTAACGAACCCGGAGAAAAATTTGATAAAATGACGGGACGAAGTCAGAAAAAAGTTTTTTTCGATCATATGGCCGTCATCGAAGAGAAAGGGGATGGAAAACGAATTAAAATAAGCGAGTACGGTAAAAAGAGCGAGGAAAAGAAAAATTTTTATATCTTTCGGGTCAAAACTAACAGGATTCAAGCGATTATTGTTTTCCGGCATCGGTTTTTAACCTTTCTTCGATTATTTTAACCATGGTTGCGCTTATTGGGTAGCCTATTTTTTTAGCTTTGACCGCGTTCTCGTAGGCTTTATCCCAATCGGGAGGGACAAAAAGCGTATAGGCGATTGCGATGTTATTGTAGGCAGTGCCCGCGTAGTTTCGGTCAAGGGTCAATACCTCAAGCTCGCGTATCGCCGGCGATAGAGCATTATTTTTGATATAAGCCTGGGCAAGCTCCAGGCGGGCGGCGGAAAAACCGGAGTTTATCTTTAAGGCTTGCCGGTAAAATTCAATTGAGCGGCGGTTGTTTTCCAGATAAAGTGTGCGCCCCATGCCGTAATAGGCGAACCAGGAGTCGGGATTTAAGCCGATCGCCGTTAGAAAATATTTTTTAGCGGCGGGAGTATTTTTATTCTCCAGAAAATAACGTCCCAGGCGGCTGTAGGTATCGGCGCGCCAGGGATATAATTTTATCTCTTTTTGCCAGGCGATGATGGCGCCCGGCACATCGCCGGTTTCCAGGCAAAGATCGCCCATGATCTCGAAAGCGCCGTCCGGCGGTTTCTTAAGTGTGGTCAAGCGGCTTAAAATCTTTTGCGCTTTTGCGAATTGTTTATTATTTATAAAAATTTGCGCGAGCATCTTTTCGGCGATCAGGTAATCGGCCGCTCGCGCCGGTAATCTTAAGGCTTTCTCAAATTCCCTCTGCGCCGAGGCGTAATCGTTTTTTTCCAGCCATGCCCGCCCGAATTCGTTATGAGCGTAGGCATCGAAGGGGTTACGGCTTACGGTGATCGACCAGAAGGTTAGAGGGCTTTTAAATTCCGCGCTGCGGAAAAAAGTGAGCAGGCTTAAGATGGCGATTACACCGGCCAGCAATATCCTTATTTTTTTTATCGCTATTTTATTTAAAAAGGAAGCAGCAAAGATATAGATCCCTATTGAAGCCAGATAAAAGTGATGTTCCATCGCCGGAAAGTTTAAACGCGAGTAGAATTTAGGCAATAGTGCGATCAATATCCAGGCTACGGCAAAGGCGGCGGTTTTGTTCCTTGTCCTCAAAAAAAGCATTAAAAAAACCATGGCGGATATGAAAATAATACCGCAAAGCGCTTCCGGGGCGAAGATGTTATTTAGGTGCGGGACGTAATGGAAAAAATTATTGGGTTCGAAGAGGAAAAAGACCCGGAAATAAGTTACCGTTACGGCAGCCTGCATCAGGATATTATCGTAAAGCGGGCGCAAGGGCTCCGATAAAGTGGCGGAGAATAGGCTGCTGCGATAGGCTATGTAAAGCAAAGTTACAACGCCGGCAATCGCCCAGCCGGGTAATCTTTCTTTTTGGTTGTTTTTGCCGGCAATCTCCCAGACGCCGATCAGCGGAACCAAACAAAGCGCAGTTTCTTTGGTCAAAAGCGCTAAGATAAAGGCGATCGTGAATAAAATATATTTTTTATTTTTCCAAAAGATAAATGCCGCAATGGTAAACAATGCCGCCATAATGTCCGAACGGTTGCTGATGCAGATCACGGTTTCGCTGTTTATCGGGTGGACCATGAAGATCGCCGCCAGTACGATTGACAAAATTGGGCTAAACTCCAAAGTAATAAGTAAAAGCGCAAGCAGTACCGTGACGGCAAAGTGCAAGGCAATATTGACGGTCCGGTAGCCGGCCGGATTTAAACCGCTTAACAGGTAATTGAAGGTGAAGGTGCTCATTAAAAGCGGGCGGCACATCCCGCCGGAGGTAATATTGGGGGAGGTGGTAGTTTTGCCGGTGAAAAAATCGCCAAGGCGGCCGGGATCTTTGATTAATTTATTATCGGTGATCATGCGGTTGTCGTCAAAAATGAACGGCGCATTTTGAGCCGGCGAGTAGAGGGCAAAAAGAAAACCCAGCGCGGCGATAAGGATTACGGCGATAAAAAAATTATTTTTTAACGACATTTTTTTCGATTAACGCGGTTAAGTCGGTGTTTACCTTGCAGCCGTTCGTTTGCGCGGTTTTAATCTCGTTTTGTGCCATATCCCAGCGCGGCGTTTTAAACGAAGCGTAGGCTACCGCTAAATCGTTGTAGGCTTCACAGAATTTGGGGTTTAAATCGATTGCGGCCTGGAGATAATATACGGCTTTGTCGTTGCCTAAGCGGCTTAAAACCGAACCCAGGTAATAAGCTGCCGCGGCATCGCGGGGGTTTAGCATTAAGGCGTCATGGTAAAGTTCCGCCGCGCGTTTTAGGTTTCCTTCTTTTTCCATGATCTGGGCTAAGCCGTAATAGCCTAAATATGCCTCCGGCCTTAAAAAAACCGATCGATCGAATAATCGCTTAGCCCGCGCGAAATCGTTGATGCCGAAATAATATATTCCCATATTCACCACCGCTTCGTAGGAATCCGGGTAAGAGTTTATTTCTTCGGTCCAGGCCTTGACCGCTTTTTCTTTATCGCCCATGCTCATATATACTACGCCCAGCATTTCGTTGATCCCGATGGGGACGATGGCCGTGACCGTCGAGGCTTCATGCAGCAGCTTTAAGGCTTCTTCATGGTGCCCTTCGTCATTTAACAGAATCGCCAGATTTATTTTGCTGGTGACGATCGTCTCTTTGCGGTCGGCGATCTTGACTGCCGTTAAAAATTCTATTTTGGCTTTATCGGGTAATTTATTTTTAAGATATTCCAGTCCCAGGTAGTTATGGACGACACCCGTTTTCGGCGCCCGCGTTGCGGCGATTCGCCAGAACATCAGAGGATTGATATACTCTACTGAACGTACTACGGTAAAAATCGTTAAGGCGGCGATTATTCCCGCGATGCTCAAGAAAAAATATCTTTTTTGCCGGATATAAAAATTTTCCAGGATCGCCGCCAGGGCGATGTAGATCCCTAATAGAGGGATATAAGCGTGGTGTTCCATGGCGGGAAAACCTAAACGGGCATAAAATTTCGGCAAGAGACAGATTAGGAACCAGGCGATCCCAAAGGCGATAGCCGGTTCTTTTTTTATTTTGCGTACGGCATAGGCGATCAGCAGGCCGATTAATATAAAACCCCCCAGCACCAAAGGGGAAAAAACATTGGAAAAGTTAGGCATATCGTGCATCATATTTAACGGTTCGCTTAAAAAAAAGAGTTTGGCGTAGAGAAAAGTTACTGCCGTTTGCACCAGGACGTTGGAGAATACGGAGCGCACCGGCGCGACCAGGGTATGGGAAAAAAAAGCAGAAGTGTAAAGGAAATATGCGAGAGTGATTGCGGCGGCCGCTGCGTAGACAGGCGTTCTTTTTTTATCGAAAACTTTTTTTATTGAACGCATTTGTGTCCAGTCCCAGGCAAAAACCAGCATAGGGAAACAGAGACCGGTCTCTTTGGTCAAGAGGGCGAGCGCGTAGACGGCCAGTGATAAAAACGGCCGTTTTTTTATCCATAAGATCATTGCGCCGAGAAGAAAAAAGGCGGTTAAAAGGTCGGAACGGCTGGAAATATAGATCACCGCTTCGGTATTGATAGGGTGGGCGATAAAGACGGCGGTGATTAAAAAAAGGAATAACTTTGGAGCAGAAGGCCGGATAAGTTTGAGCAGCGAATATAAAAATATGCCGTTTAAAAAGTGTAAAAGAATGTTGACGATTCGGTACCCTGAAGCAGCAAGCCCCGCGCTTAAATAGTTAAAGATAAAGGTGAGCATTAAGACCGGCCGGCACATCCCTTTGGGGATGGTTGAGCTGGTTACATAGCCTTTCCAGAGCCAGGCGTAATAATGGCTGTTTTTGATAAAAACATTGTCGACAATCATGTGTTGATCGTCTAAGTAAAAGGGGGCGTTAAGCGAAAACACATAAAGGCCGAAAGTAAACGCGGCCAGGCACAGGGCAACGAGCGACTCTTTGGTCTGCGTGGTCATAACGGTAATTATATCATAAAGAAAAATTTCTTGCGGATTAGAGGATTTGCTTTATTATAAAGGTATGAAAGTTTCCGTGGTGATTCCTGCTTATAATGAGGAGAAGGGTCTGCAAAAGCTTATTCCCGAACTGTTTACCGTTTTAGGGCGCGATTGCGAGATCCTGGTGGTAAACGATTGCTCTTTAGATAATACGGCGCAAGTATCGCGCGCGGCCGGGGCAAAGGTATTGGATAATCCTTATAATATGGGTAATGGCGCCGGGGTTAAACGCGGTATCCGCGAGGCAGCCGGCGATGTAGTCGTTTTAATGGATGCCGACGGCCAGCATTTAGCCTCCGAAATACCTAAATTACTCGGTGGGATCGGTAAGTACGATATGGTGGTAGGCTGCCGGGGCAAGGGTGCGCAGAAATTTTGGCGCCGGACGGCCAACGGTATATATAATTTGCTCGCTTCTTATGTGAGTAACTTTAATATTTTAGATCTGACTTCGGGGTTCCGCGCCTTTAAACGCGATAAAGCGATAAAATTTTTATATCTTCTGCCGAATACTTTTTCTTACCCCTCGACTTTAACGCTGGCTTTTATCAAGGCGGCCTATCCGGTAAAATTTGTTCCGGTTATGGTTTTGGTCCGTCAATCGGGGATGAGTAAGATCAACCTTTTGGGCGACGGTGCGCGGTTTTTTGTGATCATTATGAAGATCGCCGTATTTTTCTCGCCGCTTAAAGTTTTTGCGCCGATCTCGATCGCGCTTTTCTGTACCGGTTTATTTTATTACAGCTATACTTTTTGGGCATATCATCGTTTTACCAATATGAGCGCTTTACTGTTTACCACTTCGATTATCATCTTTATGCTGGGCCTGGTTTCGGAGCAGATCGCCCAGCTGCGTAAGGAACATACCGATTAAAAGCGCGGGGGCGCTTGATCCTGGATAAATGGTCCACCGCAGGGTTGTCGATATTATCGTGATCGTTGCCGCCGTCTTCGCGGCCTACCTTTTTTATCTGAATGGTAAGTTCATCTGGGATGATGATTTTCTTGTCGTGCAGAATCATTCGATAAGGTCATTGAAGAATATTGGCGCGATATTGGCCCAAAACGATATCGGGTCCGGGTCGGGATCAGTCTACAATTTTTACCGGCCGCTCCAAATGATAAGCTATGCCGGAGATTATTTTTTCTGGAGATTAAAACCCGCCGGGTACCATCTTACAAATATTTTTTTGCACATTGCGGTAGCCATATTGATCTATGGTTTTATAAATGTTTTGTACGCAAACCGGCGGCTGGCTTTGCTGGTAAGTTTACTTTTTGCGTTACACCCTGCGCATAGCGAAACCGTGGCGTATATTTCCGCCCGTGCCGACCTGCTCTTTGTTTTTTTTACTTTATTGTGCTGCCTTGCGTATTTTTTCTATTTAAAGGACGGCGTGAGCGGTTATGCTCTTTTGTCTTTTTTTGCCTATTTTTTAGCCCTGTTTTCCAAAGAAAGTGCTCTTATAGCGGTACCGCTCCTTTTATGGACCGCATATTGTTTTGGCAAAAAGATCAAGCCGGACCATCTGGTTTATTTTATATTTATTACGCTTGCTTATTTAATGTTGCGTTTTGCGGTATCCGGTGCCTTTACGGTCCTTAACGATACTGTTTTGATGCAACGGATCCCCGGAGTTTTTGCGGCGATTTTCGAATATTGGCGTATTTTATTCCTCCCGATTAATTTACATATGGAGTATGGGAGAAAAATTTTTCATTTTTATGATTACTCCGTGATCGCGGGGATTTTTCTCGTCGTTTTATCGGTGGTTTATATCGCGTACCGGCATACTTTGGACAAGCGCGCGTTATTTCCTTTTATCTGGTTTTTTATCGCCATCTTCCCGATGCTGAATATTTATCCGGTTAACGCTTATATAGCAGAGCATTGGCTCTATCTGCCGTCACTGGGATTTTTCCTGATGCTTGCGCAATGGATAATGGACCGTAGAAATATTCCCGTTAGGAATTGCGCGATTATGTCGTTTATTTTATTTTACCTGGTTTTACATATTAACCATAGCAGCTATTGGAGTAATCCGTTTATCTTTTATAAGCAGACATTGCGTTATGCGCCGAAAAGTGCCCGGGTATACTTTAATCTGGGAACAGAGTACGAAGCTGCGGGTAATTATCTCCAGGCGATCGATACCTATAAAACTGCCGCTGCCCTTAAACATAATTATAAAGAGTGCCTTTTGCGGTTAGGAAATGTTTACGCTAAGATAAAGGAGTACCCAAAGGCAGAAGCGCTGTATAAGCAAATTATTACGGATAACCCGTATTATTCGGATGCATATATAAATCTGGCGATATTGAATTCGATCTTCGGCCATAATGCTAAAGCGATCGAATTATTTGGATATGCATTGGCTTTAGGCACCGACGATCCAACCGCGGTTTGTTACAATTTATCCCGGCAATATGCTTTAATCGGTGACCGCGCAATGGCGGACCAATATTATCGCCGGGCTAAATCGGCAAAACCTTAAAGAAATGGTATCAAAAGGGGGATATTTTTAATATAATGGTTTTTATGGTTAAAAAATACAAAGGCGGCAAAAATTTAAAAGCCGATAAGAGCGTGGTCCTGGGCGCGTTAAGCGCGCGGCTTAAAAAAGGTGCGTTGCTTAAATTAGGCAAAAATGCCCTGATCCGTTCTAATGCTGTTCTTTATGCCGGGTCGTCAATCGGTGATAATTTGGAGACCGGGCATAACGTGGTTATCCGCGAAGAGAATATAATCGGCGATAATTTTTCAATTTGGAACAATACGACTATCGACTACGGCTGCAAGATCGGCAATAACGTTAAGGTACATTGTAACTGCTACATCGCACAATTCAGCGTTTTGGAGGATGGCGTTTTCTTAGCGCCGGGAGTCGTCTTTGCCAACGATATCCATCCGGGCTGCGCCTTGTCGAAGAAGTGCATGAAGGGGCCGGTAATAAAAAGAGGGGCGAAGATCGGCGTTAATGCCACGATCCTGCCTTTTGTAACAATTGGACAAAATGCTCTGGTTGGCGGCGGTTCGGTGGTCACCAAAGACGTTCCGGCTAACGCGGTGGTTTATGGTAATCCTGCTCGGATCAAAAATAGTATTGATAAGCTTAAATGCGTCAGCGGCCTCATCGATAGACCATACTGATCTTTATTTATGCCGCGGTGTTTTTCCCAGCGAAGAGTTTATCTGCTAAGCGCCTTCAGCGTAGTGGTCTTGTCGCATTTAGTCTTTTGGCTGCGTCCGGTACAGGGCGATGAAGCTTATGCTTACATAAAATATATCACCTGTCCGTTTTGGGATACCCTTTCCCTGTATACCCCTAACAACCATATTTTTTATAATCTGGCGGCAAAGATTTTTTGCGCGGTGGGCGGTGGTACCATTTATGCGCCGCGGTTGCCGGCATTTTTTGCCGGATTGATTATTTTCCCGCTTAATTATAAATTTGTTTCTCTTTTATATAAAAACCGCCGCGTGGCATTTTTAGCGACTATGTTTTTGTTCTCCTTTCCGGTTTTTATTAATTATTCGGTTGCAGCAAGGGGTTATGTTTTTCTTATTTTATTTACCCTGGTTTCTTTCTATTCGCTTTTGAGATTAATGCGTGGAGGATCGGTAAAGTGGTGGTTTTTTTATGCGGGAGCATGTGTTTTGGGCATTTATGCTATACCGGTAATGGTTTATTCGATCGGTGCCGGACTATTGTGGTTTTTCCTAAGCCTGGACAAACATCGGCGTGCTTCTTTTATATTACCTTTTTTAATGGTCTTGGTCGTTGTAGCGTTTTTAGCCGGATTATTGTACCTTCCGGTTATAATCAGATCGGGCGTTAAAGCGATTATCGCTAATTCGTTTATCAAGCCCGATACTTTGCCGGGTGTTTTGAGCGGTTTGTTTACTTTGCCTGTTGATCTATACCGGGAATGGCACTTATTTTTGCCGGCGTCATTTATTCTCCTATTACTTTTCGGTTTCGTTACCGCTTTGCTGATGCCTTCAAAATACCGGCGGGGAAACGCGGTCTTGATCGCTGCCGTTGCTTTAGCCACGGGGGCAGTAACTTTCATTGTTTTTAAACCGCCTTATTTACGTTCGCTGCTTTTTGCTTTACCGTTTTATGCCGCGGTCGCAGCTTATGGGGTAGTCAGGGTTTGCGTTTCTGTGCGGGCAAATTTTTACCTTGCCGCCTTTATCGTGTTTATGTCGGTCCAGGCCTCTATCCTATTCTCGCCGCTGGTTAAAACTGCCGATTTAAAAAGCGCACCTCAAATAATGGTTACCCTGACATCGCTTTTAAAGCCGGGCGATCTGGTCGTTGCTTCTACCCCGGCGGATGCGATATTACCCTTCTATTTTTATATCAATAAAATTTCTTTAAATTATTTTCGGGCGAATACGGCTTATACTGGGAATATTTTTATTGTGGTAAAAAAAGTTCCCGGCAACAACAGTGATCTTAATGAAAACCTTTTAGGTGCGGATAAAGCCAAAGCTTCTAAAACGTTTATTTTTGAGGATGCGACTGTCTATTTTTTTAAGATATAATTATTTGCTTATTTACATTTTCCTTTTAAAATAAAAGCATAACATTTTATGAATTCGATAGCGATTATCGGCTGCGGCCACTGGGGGAAAAATTATCTGCGCGTCTTTCAGGATGTGTCGGCGTTAGGCATCCATGTTTTTGACGCCAATCCTGCTGCGTTAAAGCAAACTGCGCAAAAACACTCCTTTGTTTTGGCCCATGAGAGTTTCGAAGATATTTTAAATGATCCTGCGATCGGTGCGGTGGTCATCGCTACTTCGGCCGATTCGCATTATTCCGCGGCCAGGGCGGCCCTTATTGCCGGTAAACACGTTTTAGTGGAGAAACCTTTTGTCTTAGAGAGCCGTGATGGTACGGAGTTGATCGCGCTGGCCAAAGAAAAAAACCTTATTTTAATGGTCAGCCACACCTTTTTGTATAATCCGGCGATCCGTCAGATCAAAAAACATATCGATTCGAAAACTTGCGGTGATATCTATTATCTGCGTGCGGTACGCACACATTTAGGGCTTATTCGAAGCGACGTAAACGCTTTTTGGGATTTAGCTCCCCACGATATCGCTATTTTTAACTATTTTCTGGACGCGATGCCGATATCGGCAAGCGCAACCGGCCGGGAGGTAATCAAGGGCGGCCGGGAAGATGTCGGGTTCGCGACGTTGGTCTATCCGGGTAACATTATCGCCAATATCCACGTCAGTTGGATCGATTCGCATAAAGAACGCGAGATAAGCATTGTGGCGGCTAAAGAACGCATTGTCTTCGACGATCTGAATAATCTTGAAAAGATCAGGATTTTCGAAAAAGGGATCGAGGTCGAACGCGACATCAGCAATTTCGGTGAATTCCAGTTATTATTGCGTGACGGAAATATCATCAGCCCCAAGGTCGACGCCGACGAGCCGCTAAAGATAGAATGCGAACATTTCCTTGATTGCATAAACCATAATCGGCCGCCCTTGACCGGCGGGGAGAACGGGCTCGAAGTGGTAAGGGTTTTATCGGCTATCGATAGATCGGTGAAGAGCAAAGGCGAGCCGGTTAAAATATGATACCTTTTGTCGACTTAAACCGCGAGCATGTGCCGGTCAAGGGAGAAATCGCGGCGGCGATCGGCGGCGTTATTTCCCGCGGAGATTTTATCCTGGGTGAAGATACGGCGTTGTTTGAAAGCGAATTTGCCGCCTATTGCGGTACAAAGTTTGCGATAGGCCTTGCTTCCGGAACCGATGCGCTTTTTTACTCGCTTAAAGCTTTAGGCATAGGTAAAGGCGATAGGGTGGCTACGGCGGCGAATACCTTTATTGCTACCGCGTTGGCGATCAGCAATACCGGCGCCGAACCGGTTTTGATCGATTGCGACGAAAAAACCTACAACATCGATTGCGAAAAATTAAAAAATTATCTTAAAAAGAACGGCGGTAAAAAATTAAAGGCGGTCATTCCGGTGCATCTTTACGGCCAGCCGGCGCCGATGGAAGAAATCTCGGTTTTGGCCGGTCGTTACGGCGCGCGCGTGATAGAAGATGCCTGCCAGGCTCACGGCGCATTTTATGATAATAAACGGGTGGGGAGCCTGGGCGATTGCGGGTGTTTCAGTTTTTATCCGGCAAAAAATCTGGGTTGTTTTGGCGACGGCGGGATGGTAACTACGAACAACAAACAAATTTTTGAAAAACTTTTAATGCTGCGCAATTACGGCCAGAAAAAAAAGTATTATCACCTTGTTCAGGGTTATAACAGCCGGCTCGATACGCTGCAGGCGGCAGTGCTTCGGGTAAAACTTAAATATCTTGACGGAAATAATAATTTGCGCCGTCAACACGCTGCTTTGTATAGCGAGCTTTTAAAGGATTCCGCTTATGTGCTGCCCGGAGAGGCAAAGCGGGTTAAACATGTTTACCATTTGTATGTTGTGCGCGCTAAACACCGCAGCCGTTTGCAGAAATTTATGGCCCAGGAAGGTGTTTCCTGCGGTATCCATTATCCGGTACCGATACATTTAAGTAAGGCGTATCGTTGTCTAGGCCTTAAAAAGGGGAGTTTGCCGGTTACAGAAAAGTTGAGCGGGCAAATATTATCTTTGCCGATGTTCGCTTCGCTTAAAGGCGAAGAGATAGAAAAAACCGCCGCTTTATTACGGAGATTCCAATGAATATTGCCGTGATTATCCCGGCATACAATGAAGAGGCCCACATCGGACATGTGGTGCGTGAAGTAAAAAAAACTGCCCGGATAAAGTGCACTTACGTTGTTGATGACGGTTCATCCGATAAGACCGCTATTTCTGCCGCGCAAGCCGGGGCAACGGTTATAAAACAGCCGTGTAATATGGGGGTGGGGGCGGCATTACGCACCGGATTTAAAAAGGCCCGGGAAGACGGGTTCGAGGTGGCGGTAGTGATGGGCGGCGATGATCAAGACGACCCGCGCCAGATTGAGCGCTTGGTCGATCCGATCGTCAACGATGGTTATGATATCGTGCAGGGTTCGCGTTGGGCCGCGGGGGGTGATACGGTGGATATACCGCTTTTCCGCCGCGTTACCACCAAGGCTTATGCGCTGATCTTGCGTTTATGTACCGGATTCCATTTCACCGATGGGACCAATGGTTTCCGTGCGATCAGGCTTACTGTGTTTGATAAAATAAATTTGGATGCCGCCTGGCTTAACCGTTACGAGTTGGAGCCGTATATCCTTTATAAGGCGGTAGAATTGGATTTTAAGATCAAGGAAGCTGCGGTCACGAAAAGCTATAAGATCGAAAAAGGCTACACAAAAATGGTCCCTTTCCTTGACTGGTGGCGTATCCTGCGGCCGGTGATCTTTTTACGCTTAGGTATCAAAAAATAACCGTGAAGATCCTCCTTATTTCGCCTGCGCATATAATTAAAGCCGGCAACATTTGGAAAAATATTAATCGCGCTCTGCCGCCTTTAGGGCTTGCCGCAATCGGCGCATTTTTAGAACAAAAAGGCTTTACGGTAAAGATTTTAGACGTCGGCGCGCAGGATATCGGAGAAGATTCCCTGCGCGAAGAGATGAAAAATTTTGCTCCGGATTTTACGGGTATTACCTCAGCTACGGTTTTGATCGATGCTGCGTTAAATATTGCCCGCTTTTGCAAGGATGCCTATCCAGGCACGAAAATCGTTTTTGGCGGCGTACATCCGACAATCGCGCCGGAAGAAGTTTTAAAAAATGATTTTGTCGATTATGTGATAAGGCGAGAGGGGGAGTATACTTTTTACGAATTAGTCGCGCAAGAGCCCCTTGCCGGAATTCTTGGCCTTTCTTATAAGGAAGGGGGGATTATCTTGCATAATGCCGAGCGGCCTTTCATCGCAGATCTGGATAGTTTGCCGCGTCCGGCTTACCATCTCTTGCCGGTAAAAAGCTACCGGCCTTCGACGGCCAATTATAAACGCCTTCCCGCGATAAGCATTATGACCTCAAGAGGCTGTCCCGGCCGCTGTACTTTTTGCTATACCGGGACCTGCGGTACGGTCACGCGGTTTCGTTCTCCGGCGCGCATTATTGAGGAGATAGAATTTTTACAACGCGATTATGACATCAGGGAGATTTCGTTTTACGATGATACTTTTACCGCTAACCGCGCCAATGTTTTGGAGCTGTGCGCATTGATCGAAAAAAAGAAGATTGATATAACCTTCAGCTGTATGTCGCGCATCGATATGGTCGATCCTGATCTTCTAAAGGCGTTAAAACGGGCCGGCTGCCACCAGATCGGCTACGGGGTCGAATCGGCCTCGGCGGAGATCATGAAAAATATTAAAAAGCCGGTTATGCTCGAAAAGGTGCATCGGGTATTTGATGATACCCGGCGCGCCGGCCTGGCCGCGCGGGGGATGTTTATGTTCGGTAACCCCGGTGAGACTAAAGAGAGTATGGCGGATACTTTGCGTTTGGCATTAAGTTTAAAGTGTGATATGGTTGTTTTTAATATTACTACGCCTTATCCCGGTACCGAAATGTTTATCTGGGCGAAAAAAAACGGTTTTCTTTTGACCGAAGATTGGGGCCGTTACGATCTGTCGCAATCGGTGATGCGGTTGTCTACGGTTTCGCCTGAAATGATAAACAATTTTTATCATTATGCGTATAAAAGGTTTTATATGCGGCCGGAATATCTTTTACGGCGGTTGTTTAAAATACGTTCGTTGGTTGATCTAAAAAATAATTTTGATTGTTTCCTGGGTATGTTGGGGGCGGGGAGTTAAAGGTTCGATGAAAATACGGTGGATAGTCTTTTCGCTGGTTTTTTGGGGTATAGTTTGGGCCTACGCGCCGCGTAATTTTGTCGATTTCGGCGGCGACAGCGCCCAATATATTATCCTTGCCGAAAGTTTGGCGCATGGTACGGGTTATCACGCGATTAATAGCCCCGGCGCTCCTTTTTATTATCATTATCCGCCCGTATTCCCAATGCTGCTTGCGCCGGTCGTATACTTTTTCGGCCGGAATTTTTTGTTGATGCACCTTTTAATCGCTTTGTGCGGGTATGGCGCACTTTTAGTTTTTTTCCGTATCTTTAGAAAATATAGTAACGATTTGATTGCCTTCACGGCGATGATTCTTACGGCGATTTCGGCGCCGTTCGTTATGTATTTATTGCAGTATATTCTTTCGGATGTAGTTTTTCTGCTTTTTATGGCCTTGGCATTTTTTTGGTTCTCCTGTTATATAGAAAAAGAGAATGCGCTAAACCGCGAAGCCGGCTTGACGGTACTCTTTTCCAACCTGGCTTATTTTACCCGATATGCCGGATTGACGGTTTTTCTTTCCTTTCTTGTGATGCTGATTCTTTCCGGCATCCGGAATAAAAAAATAAAGTCTGCGGTGATCGGGTTGGGAGTTATGGTTCCTATTATCTTATGGCAGATAATCTGCCATCTTTTGAGTCCCGGATCAGTGGGCCGATACATGCACCAGTTTTCCGGGATCGGCGCGTCCTTGCAATTTTTCGAGAAA
>Ga0265316_10004006_pt1 | contig 14751 bp, 5 predicted proteins | sample 4522metaG_FD_202092 | JGI IMG/M metagenome (GOLD analysis project Ga0265316, IMG submission 202092) | Rhizosphere microbial communities from Carex aquatilis grown in University of Washington, Seatle, WA, United States - 4-5-22 metaG | ecosystem: Host-associated > Plants > Roots > Rhizosphere >...
TCACGAGCCACCACTACGACATCATCGGCATTTCATCCATCGTGGCCAACGTCGGCAAGGTACAGAAGATGTGCGAGGTCGTGCGCGCCCTGTCGCCACGCTCACGCATCGTCGTGGGCGGCCACGTTGCGGCGATCCCTGCCCTGGAAACCATGGTCGAGGCCGATCACATCGTGAAGGGAGAAGGGGTCGAGTGGATGCGACGCTTTCTCGGCGAGGATCCGCAAGCGCCCATTCGCCATCCTGCCGTCTGCTCGTCGTTTGGGTTTCGTTTCATGGGCCTGCCTCTGCCTGTCCCGCGCGCAGCGATGCCCGCAGTCGTCGCGCCTTCGGTGGGTTGTCCCATGGGCTGCGATTTCTGCTGCACATCCGCCTTTTTCGGCGGCAAGGGGAAGGTCCACAGTTTCTTCAAAGGCGGCCACGAGCTGTTCGATGCCCTTTGCGACATCGACTCGCAACTGCATTCATCGGCTTTCTTCTTGCTCGACGAAAACTTCTTGTTGCATCGCGATCGGGCAATGCAGTTGCTCACTCGAATGCGCGAACGGAACAAGTCGTGGGCGCTCTACGTCTTCTCGTCCGCGAACGCCATTGCGCAATACTCGATCGAAACCCTGGTTGAGTTGGGTGTGTCCTGGGTCTGGCTCGGGTTGGAATCACCGATGTCGGACTACAAGAAGCTCGAGAACTCCGACACGGTCAAAATGGTCCGGTGTCTTCGTCAGCACGGCATCACAACCATCGGATCCTCTATCATAGGCTTGCCGCACCATACGGTCGAAAACGTGCGGGAGGAGATCGAGTATGCCATCTCTCACGAGACGGATTTCCATCAGTTCATGCTCTACACGCCGATGCCGGGAACACCTCTCCATGAGAAGAGCTTGCGAGAAGGATCCCTGCTTCCCGAGGTTCCGTACGCGGACATCCATGGACAGTTCAAGTTCAACTTCCGGCATGCCAAGATCTCACGGGACGAGTCCAAGCTGCTGCTTGATTGGGCATTTCGTCGCGACTACGAGAGGAACGGCCCCAGCGTCTACCGGCTATTCAAGACCATGCTCGCCGGCTGGAGAAGATATTCGCAACACCCCGATCCCCGGGTGAGCCGCCGATTTCACCGTGAAAGGCTATTATACAAACACATCATGGATGCGAGCCTTCGAGCGATGGAGTACAGGCTCGCGCTGGAAAACCGACCGTCTGCTCGCCAGCAGGTGAAGTCGCTCCGGCGGCAGATCAACGCCGAGTGCGGAGGAATAGGACGATGGATCGGTGCGACTGCAGCTCCGATCCTGTTCGGGGCCAACGTTCTCGAACAACTTCGCGTCGCTCGCGGGTGGACGTACGAACCGAAGACGCGAATTGAGCGGCGCAATTGGGGAACTGGCTGATAATAGAGATTACGCAACCCACCTCCACCTGCACGCCCAAACTATCCTATACCCAACCGACTGGCAGAGCGCAGCAATAATGAATGCGGCCCTGGCACCAATGAAGGCGCCAGGGCCACGTTGGATTTCTAGGCTTGTTGCTGCTGCTGTTTAGAACCGGCCAGCGGCGAAGCGCCCGGCGTGGTTCACGACGGCCCACACGGTGTTGCTGTCGGGGTCGACGCCGTAGGTTCCGAGCGTGTAGCTCGCCTTCCAGGGGCCGAACACGAAGTTCGGTGTTCCACCCACGTTCTGCGCGACCGCGCCGGTCAGGTTGCCCGCGCTGTCCACCGCGGCCAGGCCGAAGTTGCCACTGACCAACGTGGCATCACTCACGCTGTTGCGATCAAAGGACATCGACAGGGCGATGGTGTCGCCGCTGCTGCTGCCAATGTCCGCTGTGCCCCACAAGGACAGGATGGCGCTCGAAGTGGCGCAGGTGGGGGCATCCCACCCGATGTCCACGGCATGGGTGAGCTTGCGGCTGATGTAATCCATCGCCGTGCTGGTATTGCTGCCGGCGAGGAACTGCGCCGTGGTGCCGGAAAAGGCGAAGGGCGTGGTGGGGTAGGAAGCGCCCTCGGCGACCAGGAACTCGGCTCCGTTCTGGCTGTAGCCCCAGGTCTGCTTCTTGGCGAAGGTGAAGTTCGGGGTGACGTTGATAGGATAGCTGGCGTTTCCGGTACCCATCGGATAGCTGGCATCCGACTTCCAGTTGCCGTGAGTGTCGGAGTAGAAGTCCACCGTCACGTTCGCTCCATCCACCGTGAAGATGTAGTAGCCGACCGTGTACAGCTCTTGCGCCACCGGAGTCTCGCGCACCTTCTGCCCGAACCAGTTCGCGCCCGTGACGGCCGAAGGTGTGTAGAACTTGCTGCTGTCCGAGGCGCCGATGAGCTCGTGCACGTTCGACAGTCCATCGGGGCTGGCGATGATCGAGTGTTGGTTCATGTGGTCGTGGCCAGCCATGAAGTACTTGACGTTGTTGCTCTGCAGGCTGGCGTAGAACGCGTTCTGCATGTCCGGGTTCGCGTTGGTGTAGCCCTGGAACATGGTGTCCTGGTGGCTCTCCGCCATGAGGGGCTGGTGGGTCATCACGAAGGCATGGTCGGTGCCGCGCGTGGTCTTGTCGAGCCGGCTGTTGATCCACGGTTGCTGCTGCGCGACCGAGTAGCCGTAGGAATATCCCGCCGCGGAGATATCGATGCTCGGCGTGGCCCAGGTATCGAGGATCACGAAGCGGGCGTTGTTGTAGTCGAACGAGTAGGTCATGCCGTCGAGCTCGGTGCTGAGCGAAGTCGGGCTGCTGAAGTTCGTGGCGCCGAAGGTGTTGCTCAGACCACGTGTCTGCGGGTAGCTCGTCTGGAACACGGGGATGGCGAAGCTGTTGGCCGTGCCGTAGGTTTCGTGATTGCCGCGCATCGGGAAGAAGCCGATGCCAGCGTCGAGAAGTGGCTGAGCAGCCTGGGCGCGGATGGTCTCGTCGGCGTCGTTGCCGGTGTCGGCGAGGTCACCCACCTGGATGACGAACTTGACGCCCGCCTGGATGAACTGCGGGTTGAGCTGATCGATGATCGACACCGACACGGTAGTCGGGTTCTGACCCGCTGGATCCGCAGTCGTCCACTGCGTATCCGACATCATTCCGAATTTCCATGCCGTCGAAGCAGGCGGCGTGCAGGCCGTGGTCACGGCCGCCGTGTGCACGGAGAAGTCGTACTTCTTGCTGGCGCCCACCGCGTCGGTCACCACCACGGAAACCACCACGTCGCTGGACGCGGTGGCGGGCGCGGTCAGGGTCACCTGCGAGGTGGTGCCGGTGTCGGACTGTCCGGAGAGCGTTCCAACCGACGTCGACCACACGAATTTCATGCTGCTGGCCTGCGGGTCCATCGCTTCTACGGAGAAGGCAACCGTTGCAGAGGGATCGACCACCAAGGCTGATTGCGCAGCGTCGACGATGGCCGGGGCAACGATCGACACGGGCGCTCCCACTGGCAGATACACGGTGCCGTGGCTGGTTCCGCCGTGGCCGTCGCTGACTGCCACGTCGAACTCGCAGTAGGTGTCGGTGGCAGAGGCCGGCAGCGTGAAGGAAGGCGTGGCCGAGGTCGCGCTGGTGAAGCTCCCCGCAGTGCAGGTGGTGCCCGTGCTCCACAGGTAGGTGAGCGCGTCGCCATCCGAGTCGCTGGCCGTCACCGAGAGCGCCGTGGGCGCGCCGCGCGTGATCCAGCCAGGCGTGGCGCTGACATCGCTGACCACTGGCCAGTTGTTGAACTTGACATTGACATCAGCCTGGCCCGTGCCATTGGCGTTGGACACGTGGATCACGATGGACGCCGACGTGACGGCGCCGTGATTGTCCTTCACGCCGATGGTGAGCGTGACGTCGCCCTCGGTAGTGGGGGCGGTCCAGGTCGTGGTGGCGGCGGTGGCAGCCGAGAAGCTGCCGACGGCGGGGCTGCCCGACCAGGCGAAGGTGATGGTGTCGCCGGCATCAATGTCCTCTGCTTGGACCTTGGCGGTGATGGTCTCGCCTGGGGCGATGTTGGTGGATGACACGACCAGCGAATCAATGATGGGCACCGTGTTCGCGAAGGGAGCGGGAGGGTTGGCCGGTTGAGCGGTGATTACAACCGTGGTCACGTGATTGTGCAGAATCGCAACGTTGGTCGCTTGTCCGACGTAGGCCAAGGCCTTGCTTGTGTCGCTGGCACTGACTGTGAAAGTGTAGTTGCTGCCAACCGGCAAGGAAGAAATGAGGGCGCCGTAGCTTCCCCCTGATCCCTGCGGAGACAGGGTCACTGGCTTGGGCGCGTACAATGACGGCCCGGAGATCGTGACAGTGACCTGGCCGAGCGGGACGGTGCTGAGCGCTTGCACGCTCACGTCTGCCGATCCCGTTGCGGAGGGTTGATTGTTTTGGCCGCAGGCGGAAAGCGCCGCAGCGACGGCGAGCGCCCCGAGGGGCAAGAAGGCGGAACGAGACGAGCGAAGGTGCAACATGATGATCCTCCCTGGGTTATGGGGACAGTCGCACCCTATTCCTTCGTCCGCGGAGCAAGCGCGACGGCTACGCGACATTAGCGAAAACGGAAGTGGCCGACTTGTGACGACTGTGACAACACTACGGTGCGGTGTCGTCTGCGGCGTCCAGCGCGAGAAGGTGAGGCGCGGAGGGATGCGCGACCCGGGCCGCCACGACCGCGGGCGGCAGCGGCCGTTCGGGGGCGTCGTCGCCGTACTGATGATGGGCCCGCAACACCTCGGATTCTGCGCCGAAGAACGCGTGCACCACCGCAGGATCGAAATGGCTTCCGGAGCCCTGGCGCAAAATTGAATACGCTCTGTCCAGCGGAAACGCCGGCTTGTAGGGACGGCAAACAGTCAACGCGTCGAACACATCGCAGATCGCGACGATGCGGCCCACCAGGGGAATGTCCTCTCCCTTGAGACCGCGCGGGTAGCCCGATCCGTCCCACTTCTCGTGATGGGTCAGGGCCACAATTTCGGCCAACTGGATGATTTCAGAATCTGACCTGGAGAGAATGCGGGCGCCCACCAGAGGGTGGCGCTTCACGATGGCCCATTCCTCGGCATTCAATGGTCCTGCCTTTTGCAAGATGCTGTCGGGCAAGGCGAGCTTGCCGATGTCGTGCATAAGAGCAGCGTGGAAGAGTCGATCGAGATCCGCGGCGTTCCAGCCCAACTGCCTGGCCACGGCCACCGCGTAGTGAGCCATGCGTAATACGTGGCGTCCGGTCTGGTCGTCCTTGTACTCGGCCGCCAATCCCAGGCGAAGCACAGTGTCGATTGCGCTCTCGCTCAGTCGATTGAGAGCGGCCTGCAATTCAGCCGTGCGCGCCTGAACCCGCGACTCCAGACGCGCATTTTCGTCGCGCAAGGCATCCCAGACCGCCTTCAATTCCAGATGGGTTTGCACCCGCGCACGAACCACCATGGGATTGAATGGCTTGGTGATGTAGTCCACGCCGCCCACCTCGAAACCCACGGTTTCATTTTGGTGATCGCCAAGCGCGGTGATGAAAATGACAGGAATTTCGCAGGTGCGCGGGTCCGCCTGCAGGCGGCGGCAAACCTCAAAGCCGTCAAGGCCCGGCATCAATACATCGAGCAGGATGAGATCGGGCGGTTCCTGCTGAGCCATGCGTAGCGCGGTTGCGCCATTGGCGGCGACGCGCAGGTGATAGGCGGACAGCAGACTGCTGAGCACATCGAGGTTCAGCGAAGTGTCGTCGACAATAAGAATCTCAGGGGAAAGCATGATCGCCCATTTCGTTGCCGGCCAGAGAGCGCGGGTCTGTCTCCCCCGAGACCGGCGGCTCTCGGTGGACGTCGCCTTTCAAGAACTCGGCCACCCCGCGGATCACCAGCGCCAACTCGTCCGCGAAGCCCCGCAGGGCTGTGTCTGCCTCTGGGCTGGCTGACCTGAGCGCCGTCTCCAGTCGACGGGCCAATCGGTACAAGGACTGGGCGCCCATCTGACCGGCCAGACCCTTGATTGTGTGGGCCTCACGAATGGCGTCGTCGAGTTTGCCCTCAATCAAAAGGATCCTGATCCGCCCATCGGCGCCTGCGTACGTCGCGGCAAAGGTACGCAGCAGCCGCAGATATAGGGTCCGATTGTCCCCCAACAGAGCCAAGCCCTCTTGGATATCAAGGCCAGGAAGCGTGGCCGGTAGCAAGCCATCATCGGGCTGGGCCGTTGCTGGCACGGGCTGGGGCCTTGTCGCTGGCAACTCCGCTTTCGTATTCGCCCAACGCGCGACAACCGGGAACAGCGAATCGGGCGTGAATGGCTTGGAGATGAAGTCGTTCATTCCGGCGCGCAGGCACTCTTCACGAGCTGAACCCACAACATCAGCGGTCATTGCGACGATGGGTAGGTCGGCGCAACTGGAATCGGCGCGGATCTTGCGGGTGGTCTGTAGGCCGTCCATTCCAGGCATGTGGCGATCCATCAGCACAAGTGCGAAGGGATGGCTTGCCTGCACAGCCTCGCGCACCTTGGCCACTGCGTCCGGACCGTTGCTGGCCAGTTCCACCAGCACACCTGCTGATCGCAAGACCGCTGCTGCGACCTCTTGATTGATGATGTTGTCTTCCACCAGTAGGACGCGTACACCGCGCACTTGATCCAAGCTGCGGTCGACCGCGTCGCGCTGGCCCGAATTGCGTCCGACGCGGCTGCGCTGCTCGGCGCCGAAGGCGCGCGCCACGATGGCAAACACTGCCGACGGGCTCGCGGGCTTGATGAGAAGCAGTCCAAAGCCAAGGCTACGCAGGCTGGCGTGTGCTTGTTCGGCATCGGCGTGACAAGCCACAACCACCACGCGGTTGGGTGCAATGCCGGCACTGTTCCGTGCAAGGGCGATCAAGTCCCGTGTGCGGGAGCCGTCCAAACGCCAATTGAGGAAGACCAGGTCGACGGACTGGCTTGCACCTGAGCGCCCCAGCCAGGCGCGCGCTTCCTCGGCGCTCGACACGCAGGTAACTGACATCCCCGCGTCCACCAGAGTGTCCACCATCGAGCGACGCGCGGTCGCATTGGATTCTCCCACCAACACTCGCTTGCCGCGAACCGCAGGCGGCAACCCGGGCCGCTGTCGCCTCTCGCCGGTCCGGGCACGAAAAGAGACGGTGAAAAAGAAACGACTGCCGTGCCCAGCTTCGCTTGCGACCCCGATAGTGCCGTCCATCAGTTTCACCAGGCGGGCGCAAATGGCCAGACCAAGCCCGGTCCCGCCGAAGCGCCGGGTGGTGGACCCATCGGCCTGGGCGAAAGGACGAAATAGCTTGGCCTGCTGATCGCTGGTGAGTCCGATGCCGGTATCCTCGACCTGAAAACGCAGTTCCACGCGATCGCCGTGAGTGGCACGCAGTGATACCGAGATGTGCACTTCGCCCTTTTCGGTGAACTTGACCGCGTTGCTGGCCAGGTTGGTGAGGATCTGGCCCACGCGCAGCGGATCGCCAAGCAGCAGCACCGGCACCTCAGGTGGGCGTGAGATCACCAGCTCCAGGTTCTTTTCCGCGGCCCGCACGCCCACCAAGGTCGCGACGTCGTCGAGCACGTCGTCGAGACTGAAGACCAGATCTTCAAGTTCCAGTTTGGAGGCCTCGATTTTCGACAGGTCAAGGATGTCGTTGATGATGCCGAGCAGGTGTTGCGAGGCCGCTTTGAGCTTGGACAGGTAGTCGCTCTGCGTGGCCGTCAAGCTGGTGTGTTCCAGCAGGTTGGCCATGCCAACCACCGCGTTCAGGGGCGTGCGAATCTCGTGGCTCATGGTGGCCCAAAAGCTGCTCTTGGCCTCATCGCTCACCTGGGCGCGTTCTCGCTCGGCTCGCCGAATCAGCAGCATCAGCATAACGGCCGACAGCACGCCGAGCAGCGCTGCGGCCAGCACCGCCCAGCGCAGAGTGAGCATCTCGGCACGGTGCGAGGCTGCCATCTGTTTGCCGAGGGCGGCCATGCGGGCTTGCAGGCGCTCGACCAGGGCAGACATTTCGTCGGTGGGCGGGCGATCCATCCCGCGCACGCGACTGTCGACATCGCGATAGCTCAGGGGATTGGCGGGATCGTAATTGGCCACCGCCCCTCGGTAACGCTGGCCCAATCCGCGCAGTTCAGCCAGCAAACCGTCGATAGCCGTCAATTCGCTGGTCTCGCGCCCGCGCAACTCAGCCAGCAAGGCTTGCGTCTTGATTTCCTCGGTCTGGAACAAGGACCAGTATTTGGCGTGGTCGGAGGCATTGTATCCACGGAGAAGGACGTTCTTCCATTCCTGCACCTGGCGTTTGAAATGGACCTGGGCTTCTCGTGCGATGTCCACGTTCTGCGCGAAGCCGATGGTCACGCTCACGCTGTTGATGAGCCGTTCCTGCGAGCGGCGCAAAGCCAGGGCGCTCAGGCCGCCAGCCCCTGCCAACAGCACCACCGCCGTGCCGGCCAACAGCCAGCGCGCGGCGGGAAAGCGATCGCGTACGCACGGCCACCCATCGGACGTGGTGGCCAGTGACGTCAGTCGAGGAGGGGACACTGCCCGCGCATCGTATGCGCGTTTCAGTCCCCGACGGGAAACAAGAGGGCAACAGATTAGTGACGACGATCGAAACTGAGCGCTACGGGGCGTTCCAGTAGTAGCCCCAGCAACGCAGAATGCCGCCCGCGCTCAAAGCGCAACTGTGGTTCTGAGCCGCACTGACCACGTCGAAACTGCCCGAAGGCGGGCTCGTCTGGCCGTAGGTGTTTTGGCCCCAGCACGCAATGTTGCCATTGGTCTTGACCCCGCAAGTGTAATTGCCTCCGCTCCCCGCGCTGACCGAGGCGAAGCTGCCAGTTGGCGGCGTGGCCTGGCCGTTGGTGTTGAGACCCCAGCAGGCGGCGGTGCTGTCGGCCTTCACGCCGCAGGTATGCTTGGCTCCCGCAGTGACCGAGGCGAAAACGCCTGCCGGCGCAATTGGGGCCTGTCCGTTGGTGTTTAGGCCCCAGCAAGTGGCACTGCCGTTCGTCTTGACGGCGCAGCTGTGATTGCCACCCGCGCTGACCGACGCAAAGTTGGTGCCGGCGGGCGGAGTAGTCTTTCCATAGGTACTTTGACCCCAGCAGGCCACGCTGCCATCCGTCTTGACGCCGCAGTTGTGATAGTCGCCGGCGCTTACTGATGCAAAGGTTCCCGAAGGAGCAGTAGCCTGGCCACTGTTATTGTAGCCCCAGCAAGCCACTGTCCCGTCTGTCTTCACCCCGCAGGTGTGGTACACGCCCACTGTGACAGAGATGAAGCTGCTGGCAGGCGGCGTCGACTCGCCGTAGCTGTTGTTGCCCCAGCAGACCACGCTGCCGTCACTCTTGACTTGGCAGGAGTGGTACGCACCTGCACTGAGCGCTCGGTAGCTGCTGGTACCGGGACTGGTCTGGCCGTAGGTGTTGTCGCCCCAGCAAACCACGGTTCCGTCGGTCTTTACCCCGCAGGCGCTATTCGCGTCCGCAGCGACAGAAACGAAGCTTCCCGCTGGCGGTGTCGACTCACCATAGGCGTTGTCGCCCCAGCACGCCAACGTGTGGTCGCTCTTCACGCCGCAGGTGTTGCTCGCCCCAGCGCTGATTGACGTGAAGGTTCCCGACGGTGCCGCGATCTGGCCACTGCTGTTCGAGCCCCAGCAGGAGACGCTGCCACCCGTTTTCACCCCGCAGGTGTGAGCGCCGCCTGCGCTAATGGCGATGTAGGTTCCACCCGGAACGGTGGTCTGCCCGCTGCCGCCTAGGCCCCAGCAGGCGCCGCTCCCGTCAGTCTTCACGCCACAGGTGTGATAGCCGCCGGCACTAATCGCGGTGAAGCTACTGCTGCCCGGCACGCTGGCCTGGCCATAGCTGTTCGAGCCCCAACAAGCGGCGGTGCCGTTGGTTTTCAAACCGCAGGCGTGATAGTAGCCCGCACTGACGACAGTGAAGCTGCCGCTGGCTGGCGTGGTCTGGCCATAGCTGTTGTCGCCCCAGCAGCCGATGCTTCCATCTCCCTTGACCGCGCACGAAAACGATTGTCCCGCGCCGACCGAGGTGAACGTGCCCATCGGTGCTGCTGCCTGATTACTGGAATTCAGACCCCAGCAGACGATAGTGTTGCCACTCTTCACGCCGCACACGTCAGACGATCCGGCGGATAGGCCGGTGAACGTGGGCAAGCATTCTCCCAGCGACATGACGTAGCCCGAAGCGCACCCACTGGTCACGCAAGCCCCTGTCCCGTCGCTGTGGTATCCAGCCGAGCAGGTTCCCGTGGAACGGCACACCCCGTCCCCGCCGTCGTGAAATCCCAGGGCGCAGTCCACACAGAACACCGAAGACTTGTTGGTGCTGCAGTCGTAGGTTCCCCGGACCCCGCAGCTCGAACCGGGCGGGTTGCTCAGCGTTCCGCAACCGCCGCAGGCATTGAAGCCAGGATCGGAACAGCTCACCGCGGTTCGTCCAGCATTGCATACGAAGGTTCCACACGCTCCGCAAGCCGTGCCGGGCGGGTTGCTCAGCGCCCCACAGCCGCCGCACGCGTTGAGGCCGGGATCGGAACAGCTCACCGTGTTCTTGTCCGCGCTGCACAGGTAGCTGCCGCAGGTTCCGCAGGCCGTGCCGGGAACGTGGGTCAGGATGGCGCAACCGCCGCAGACATTCAGGCCGGGATCAGAGCAGCTAACTGACGTGCGGTCTGCGCTGCACAGATAGCTGCCGCAGATCCCGCACGCGGAGTTGGGTGTGTTGGTGAGAGTCCCGCATCCGCCGCAGGCATTGGCACCTGGATCCGCGCAGCTCACCGCGCTCTTGTCGCCGCTGCACAGATAGCTGCCGCAGGTGCCGCATGCTGAAGCGGGCGCATGAGACAAAGCTCCACAGCCACCGCAAGCGTTCAGTCCTGCATCGAAGCAACTGACTGAAGCTCGGTCGGCGGAGCACACGTAGCTGCCACAAGCCCCGCAGGTCGCGCCGGGCGCGTACGCAAGCGATCCACACCCCCCGCATGCATTCAACCCTGGATCGGAGCAAGTCACCGCGCTCTTGTCCGCGGAACATTGATAACTACCGCAGGCCCCGCAACTTGAACCAGGCGAACCACTGAGCACTCCGCAGCCACCACAGGCGTTGACCTCGGCGTGCGTGCAGTTCAGAACTCCAATGGTCAGATGCCCACTGGAAGTTGCCGGGCCGTCAGGAACATATGCGTCGGTCACGGTGACGGTGAACTCGCACGAGCCGGCGGCGGGCAACGCAGTCAGGGTGAATGTGGGGAAAGGCTGATTGGCTGCTGAGAAAGTCCCCGGACAAGTCGAGGACCAGGCGTAGGTCAACACGTCACCCTGTGCGCCCACGGCGGAAACCGAAAGGAGTGCCATCAGCGCATCCGCAGTGAACTGCGTGCGGTCTGCGCCTACGGACGAGATGGCCGGTCCGGGAACCAGAACGAACTGGTAGCTGGTCGACTCGCCGGTGACCGAGCTGGTGACCGTGACGGCAAGAATCACCGACGATCCGTCAGGCGGTGTGGCAGAGGCGGTCCAGGTCGCGCCGGAGTTCCACTGCGTCGGATCCAGGCCCATGCCCGCCAGGGATGCTGACACCGGTGCCGGCCCGAATGAGGACGTCCACGCACAGCTGAGAGTTCCCCCGGATGGATCGGTCGCCGCCACGGCCACATTTACGGAATCGCCGACCGCGAAGCTGGCGCGGCTCTGGTAGACGACATTGATCCGGGGAGGTACCATCACCACGACTGGCTTCACGGTCAGGCCCAGGTGGTTGGTAATCACGCCGCCCTTGGGCTGGCCATTGGGGAAGTTGCCGTCGGTCACAACCACCTTGAAGTCACACGTCACGTCGGTGGCCGAAGCGGAAAGCGTGAATGCGGTTGTGCCAGAGTTGGGCGAGGAAAAGGATCCGGGACAGGCTGTGGACCAAGCATAGGTCAAGGCATCGCCATCGGCGTCCGTGGCAATGACAGACAGGTTGGTGGTTGCGCCCGGCACGAGCTGCGCGGGGTCCGCGGTGATGGCCGCGATCACCGGGTAGGTGTCCGGGTTGACGAGGATCTTCGCGCTTCCAGTGGCGTTGGCATTCGCCACAGCGATGGCGAAAGAGGCGACGTTGCCGAGACCCTTGGGATCGGTCACCGTCAGGTTGACCACGCAGGTTCCGTCCGCGTTCGGCGCGGTGAACACGGCGTTGGCAACCGAGGGTGCCGTATCGGTCCCGGCAGTGACCACATTCGCTCCCACGCTGCCGCAGGTTGCTGCCCAGGTGAACGCCAGCAGCGCGGTGTCGCCCGTGTCCGGGTCGTGGGCCGAAGCTTTCAGGCTGATGATGTCGCCGTAGCTGGCCTTGAAGGATGAAACCGAAACCGCGTCGAGCAGCGGCCCATGATTCGAGTAGCCCACCCCCGCTCCCACCTGATTCATGTCGATAATGATGTTGGCGGTGGCGTTCTTCTGGATGACCTGATTGGTGACTGAGCCGTGATACAGCTCAATCGGCGGCGTAGCGCCGTCAACCGCCGAGGCGGTGAAGGTGTAGTCGCTGCCCACCGGTAGATTTCCTGCCAGCGCGGAAAACTGGTTGCCCGACCGGACCAAACGAACTTCCATCGGTGCAGGCAGCGCCAAACTCGCCACCGTCACGGTCACCGCTTTGACATCGCTGACCCGCAAAGCTTGGAAAGTGATGCTCGCCGCGCCTGTGTCAGTCCGTGTTGGTTTCCCGCAACCTGCAGCGTTCACCACAAAGCCCGCAATCAAAGCGAGCGCGCCAAGCCAGAAACCATGAGTGGGGCGCACAAGTCGCACTTTAGCTTTCTCCTTTGCCGTTGCCGCATGGTCCCCTATTTGCCCGCACGCGTCTGTTACGCTTGCGCGAAGCTTGCGTTACACGCGCAAGCTTCGCGCTGTCACAAATTGTTCACGCAGCAGATCTCCGTCGACCAAGCTCGACGAGATCAGGGCGCCACGTCGAGATCATACGCGGCGAAATCCGTGCCGCCCCGGCTGTCGTGCAGCACGATCCACAAATGGACCGGGCCCGGAGCGCCAGGTGTCCAAGTGTTCTCTGCAAATGTCTCGGTCTCGGATTCGCTCCGGCCAGTAATGTCGTGTTCAAAGGACCCCGCCGTCACGTACCAAGAAACGCGCATCGCTTCGTTGTGATAAACAAGTTCGCGCTGGAGCACGTCCCAGGCGGGGAAGTTCTCTACCGAATCGGCGGGCCAGCTAGCTGTCAAAGTTACGGTCTGCCCGGCCGCCACCGGAAACGGCGCAGCCCCAGCCGCGAGCGGCGGCACCACGACTGGAGCAGACCCGGGTGCTTGCAGCGTCAACGAGGCGATTACCGGGTTCTGGTTGAGCTTGTAGTTGGTTCCGTATTCGCGAATGGCCGGGCTCGGAGCATTGGCCAGGCCACAGTAGATGCGCTGTAGCTGGAAAGCGATCAAGGAATCGTCCGTGGCCATACCAACCCGACGCAAGTCTTCGGGAACCAGTAGACCCACGCGAACCGGCAAGTAGTAGCCGCCTGTGACGTCAGGATCGCGCGGTCGAATGGGTGGCTGTCCCTCAGCGGCTGGCGGTGTCAGCGGACCGAACGTCATGCACGCGTCCGGCGACGCAGGGGCGGAGTAGCTTGTGGGCGAGTCCCCCACGATGCCCGGCAAGGCGGTCTGGTCCAGGCAGGCGACGCTCACCGAGTTGCTCTCGGTCGGCGGCTTGGGTTGGTCGCACATTGACCAAAGCAAGGGCGAGGTGATGTCAGCATTGGGTACGCGGCCATTGCTGTCGACCGCCAGAGCCTCGTAGTGCACGGTCGGATCCGCGGCCTTGGGATCGACTTCGGCCGGATCCCCTTTCACCGCCAGGATCGCAGGCCCGCTGATCGACGAGATGGGCGCACCGACCTCGGGTCGGCAGGCCGAAACCAGGACCAACAGAAGCCAGGCTCCGATGTTTGTCCTCTTCATCAGAACTCCATTCGCGCCCCGACCACGGCCAACACCGGCAACCCGGTGATGTAGTCGCGTTGGCTGTAGTTGGCGCTGTAGATTATCTCCTCGGGATTCTTTCGATTGGTCACATTTTGCACGTCGGCGAAGACATTGAACTTGAGACGCCGGTACACGAAGGCTTTCTCGACCCGCACGTCGAGCGAGTAGAAGGCGGGCAGACGGATCGAGTTTTGTGCCCCGAAGATGGGCTCGGACTGCTGATCTTTGGTATTGAAAGTAGCTCCCAGAACCGGCGTTCGCGGCGCACCCGTGGTGTAGCGGAAACGTGCTCCCGCCTGCAGGCCGCGGGCGATCTCGTAGCTGGCCAGCACCGCCAGCACGTGGGTCTGGTCGTAGTCGAACAGGCGCCAGTTGCTGTCCGGCCGATCCTTGCGCTCGCTGCGAATCAGCGAATAGCTGAACCAGCCAAAGAATCCCTTGGTCAGCTCCTGGCGCAGCAGCGCCTGTCCGCCGTAGCTGCGTCCGATCCCGCTCTGCTGCAGCGACTGGCCCACAGGCGGCGACTTCAGTCCGTTGCGCGCCACCAGGTCGGAGAGACGCTTGTAGAACCCCACAGCCTCCAAAACCAGGGTTCCCGTCAACTTGTACGAAGCACCGCCACTGGCGTGAATCGCAGTCGAGCTGGCCAGAGTGGGATTGCCGAAGACCGGGCTGAGATCCTCGACCGCAGGTGGCTGGCCGTAGAAGCCACCGCCTGCGGTGAAGGTCAGCTTGCGGGTGGCGCGGAAGGCAGCCGACAGTCGTGGATTGGGCATCCAGGCCAG
>Ga0265316_10004007_pt1 | contig 14751 bp, 11 predicted proteins | sample 4522metaG_FD_202092 | JGI IMG/M metagenome (GOLD analysis project Ga0265316, IMG submission 202092) | Rhizosphere microbial communities from Carex aquatilis grown in University of Washington, Seatle, WA, United States - 4-5-22 metaG | ecosystem: Host-associated > Plants > Roots > Rhizosphere >...
CTCGATACCGGGGAACTCCGCCTTGATCGTGTTGACGAACGTAGTGGAGCGCAGCATGTGGTTGGACTGGGTGTTGCGGGTCACCATGACCTTGCCCTTGCCGCCGAGCGCCTTGCCGATGGCCCGGGCCGCGAACTGGCCTTCCTTCACATTGTCGGAGGTCACGAAAGCCACCTTCGATGCCGCGGAGGCGTTGCTCGCGAATGTGACGACGGGAATCCTCTTTTCGAATGCCGCGTTCACCGGCTCGACGAAGCCGGCGTCGTCGATGGGGGAGAGGGCGATGCCCGCGGGGTTCTTCGACATGATCTGCTCGAAGACGGTCACCTGTTCGGGAAGCTTGTACTCAGGGGTGCCCTGGTACACGGCTTTGACGCCGAGCTGCTTCGCCGCATCCTTGAAGCCTTCGAACGCCGCGACCCAGTACTCGACGCCGGACACGAAGGTGCACATGTAGTAGGTCTGGTCGGCAGGTCCGTTGAACTTCTTGTTCTGAACCTGCGCGGACAGCGCCCCCGCGCCGATGAGGCAGAGAACGATCAATACACCGAGAACTTTGAAACGCCTGGCCATTGTTACCCTCCTTTGTAGGTTAATGGTGCCTCGATTGTGAAGCATGTTTTTCCGCTTGTCAAGAAAAATTTGATAAGTCAACGATTTATTCTAAATAACAAATATATATCGAAAGAATCAGCCAATATGGCGAAAATTATGCCAAAACCAGTTTACTGGGGATATTATGTGTCTATATCTGAAGAAAGGCCTGGTGCGGGACCCAGGAGAGGGCTATGAAGCGGAGGCGTGCGGGGCTGTCTCAGGCTGCGCGGCGCGGACCTTGCCGACAAAGAAGTCACCGGAGTAGCCGATGTCTTTCGACACCCTCCAGGCGCACTCCAGCACAAGGAGCTCGAAAGCGGCCTTGTTTGCCGCGTCGATGGTGCTGAGGAGGCACGTGACGCCCAGGCCGGCCACCGCCTTGCCCTGCACGTCGAACACCGGGGCGCCGATGCAGAGTATACCGGACGTGTATTCCTCATTGTCGTACGCAATCCCTGTCTGGCGCGTGCGCTCCAGCTGCTGGAGGAGCTCGGTGCGGAGCACGATTGTATTGGGAGTCAGGCCCACGAGCCGGGACGGGACCACCTGCTTCACCTCGTCCTCCCCCATGAAGGCGAGCACCGCTTTGCCGTAGGCGTTGGGGTGATAATAGACAAGGCTGCCGGGCACGACACGCAGGTAGAACTGCACCTCGGGGCTCACCGTGTCTATCACGAGCATCTGGTCGCCGTGAGGGATCTGGATCTGGCAGGTTTCTTCGGTCTCCCGGCAGAGCCACTCCATGTGCGGCCGCGCGCGCTGGCGCAGCTCGAATCGCGTGTACAGGCTCATGCCCAGGGAGAACACGCGCGTGCTCAGCTGGTAGCCGCTGGAGACTGGATCCTGCACGGTATACTCGCGCTCGGTCAGGCGCTTCAGGATGCGGAACACCGAATTGACGGGAAGCTTCAGGCAGCGGGCCAGCTCCGTGGTGCCGTATGGCCGGGGATGTTTTGCCATGAACTCGAGGATGTCCAGGGCCCGATCCACCGCCGGAGCGGAATACTCCCTGACCTTCTTTTCTGCTTTACTGGCTGGAGGCATCTCGTTTCCAATCTATCGATCCCGTCCCCGGTCGTCAAGGAACCCAGGCCGCGCGACCGTCTCAGGAGGTCACTTCTCCGTCATGACCCAGACGCCGTTCCATTTTTCCACGGTCGGCAGAGCGGCCAGCTCCCTGCACTTGCGGGCATAGGAGGCGGCGGCAGGATCCAGAGCGGCCACACCGGCAAAGATGCTTTCCGCCTCCGCGAACCTGCCCGCGTAGAACGCCTGCAGGCCCTTGTCGAACACCTCCAGGCCCGCCCGGCGCGCGGTGAACTCCTCCGGCAGCATCGGCTCGAAAACGACCACAGGCTCCTTGCGGCCCACAACGGCGACGCGGGAGAGCTCGCGCACGGGAAACGCGCCCGCCATTTTGTCCACCACGGCCCCGGAGATCATGATGTACGTGCCGAACTGCTTGTTGATGCCCTCCAGCCGGGCGGAAAGATTCACCTGGTCGCCCAGCATCGTGTAGTCGAATCGGGTCTTCGAGCCCATGTTCCCGACAACCGCCGGCCCGGTGTTCATGCCGACGCGCATGCGCATGTCCTTGCCGATGCGCGCCCGGATGCCGGGCCGCATCTCCGCAAGCTTTGCCTGGCAGCGCAGGGCGGCCCTGACTCCGCGCACCGCGTGGTCCTCCAGGGTCAGGGGGGCGTTCCAGAAGGCGATGATCGCATCCCCTTCGAACTTGTCGATCGTCCCTCCCTCCTCCTGGATGATGTCCACCATGGCGGTGAGGTATTCGTTGAGAAGCGCCGTCAGATCCTCCGGTGTGAGGGCCTCGGAGATGCCGGTAAAACCCTGCACATCGGAAAAAAATATCGTGAGCTCGCGCCGTTCCCCGCCGAGCCGCAGGCGCTCGGGGTGCGCGATCAGCTCGTCAATGACCGCCGGGCTCAGGTACTGCTTGAATGCTCCCTTGATGTAGCGCTTCTGCTGTCCCTCGGTGGCATAGGTGACAAGACTTCCGCCCACCAGGGAGATCACCGCTCCAAGCTCCAGGGCCACAACCTGCAGCCAGCAGCCCAGGGCGTAGGCGGCGATGCCCATGAGAGGCGCGAGCGGGATGAAGGCCACGTAGATCAGCGCGCTCCGCCCCGCACCTGTTACCGCCGTGCCGGAAAGGCCGGCGCCGATGCACAGCAGGAGGAGAAGCAGGATCGTCATCCCCATGGACACAGGCCTCATGAAATCGCCCGAGAGCAGGTTGTCCAGCATGGTCGCGTGTATCTCCACGCCGGGGTAGTCTCCCTTCATGGGGGAAGGCTTCAGGTCGAACAGGCCGGGCGCCGAATAGCCGTAGAAGACATACTTATCCTTGAAGACCGCCGGATCCAGCGCAGGCTGTTTACCTTCCTGGATCTGGAGGTCCGCCTGCACCACCGCAGCGGCAGTATATGCCGGGTGCGTGGTGGAGGGGCCGCGGTAGTTCAGGATGGCCCGGCCGTCGCCGTCAATAGGAACCTCCCTTCCGTCCACGACGAGGCGTCCGGGGCTGACTGAAATCACGCGCGGGCCCGGGTTCCCTGCCAGGTATGCGGCAAGCGCCTCGGCAGGCACGACCCGGCCGTCGAACATGCTGAACAGAGAGCCCCTCCGATAGACCCGGTCGGTCGTGTCCGGGGCGATATCCGCGTTGGCAAGCTGGCTCGCGCTTTTCCAGAGCTCGGGTATCGGGAACTCTGCCATCGGGTAGACGAACGATTTCGGGCCAGCCCTGCGGAGCCAGTCTTCAAGTCCGGAAACCACGATGGGCTGCGCGCGATAGTCCGCCGGCCAGTTCTTGTCCGTCGCCTGGGCCGAGCCGAAGTTCATGGCGATCACTACGTGTCCGTTCTTTGCCACGGCGTTTCCCATTGCTTCGTCGTCGGAAACACCATACACGGAGGGCTCGGTGAAGAACACGTCAAGCACGAGGGCCCTGGCGCCGCCCCGAGCGCAGAAATCGGCAACCGCGGTATACACCTCGCGCGGCCATGGCCAGGAAAGGGCGTTCTCCTTCCTGCCCCACTCGAGGCTCTTCTGGTCAAGGAGAATCGTGGCAACCTGGCTGGTCGCCTTTCCCGGCCGGGCCAGGAGCCGGGCCCGCAGGTCCCATGTCCGGGCCTCGAAACCGTTCAGCGCGCCGACGAGCCAGACACCGAGGACGAGCGCGGCACCGGCCGTACCGATCAGCGCGCCCTGGATCACCTTGCGCAGACCGCCTGAACCCCCGCGGTGGCCGGTCATGCGCTAGATGGCCCCCAGCGCGGCCCTGTACCGGGCCTGACGCGTGTTTTCCGCAGAAGAGGCCACGGAAACGGCGGGCTGCCCCTTGAGGGTCTTTTCCACGGCGGTAATCCTGATCTGCGGATCCGGATGCGTCTTCGCAAAATCCGCGCCTCCGGGCTTCAGCTTGCTCTTCATTACTTTGAGCATCTCGTCGAAAGCCTGCGGATCGTATCCTGCTTTCCGCATGATGACGAGCGCCATCTGGTCCGCCTCCAGTTCCTGCCCGCGGGAGTAGCCCGAGTTCACGAGGGTGTTGGTGATGTCATTGATGGAGTCTTTGAACACGCCGGTGAGCTGCTGCAGCCCGGGGGAACCGGCCACCTGGACGCCGGCGTTCACCCCCGCCTCCACGGCGGCGGTCCACCGCGCATTGCTGATTGCCTTGAGCCCATGCTTCAGCACCACGTGGCTGATCTCATGGGCAAGAATCGCCGCAACAGTCTCTTCGCTGTCCGCGCAGCGCAGGAGACCCCGGGTGACCAGGATGAGCCCGCCGGGTGCCGCAAAAGCGTTGATCTCGTCGGAGTCCATGATCAGAAAATGGTATCCTCCGAACGTTTCAGGCCTGTCCGAGTACAACGAGAGGCTGCGCCCCAGGACGTTGATGTAGTCGGTTGCCGCCTGTTCGCTGTACGCCTTGCGCGTGGCAAGAATGTTGGCCGCGACTGCGCGGCCAATGTAGTACTCCTGTTCGGGCGTGATCTCCTGGGAGGCGGTCTGAACGGCCTGTACAGTCTGCTGAACCGAGGGGTTCGAGGCGACATTCAACGCGGTGCCGAGGAGGTCTCCGCCGCCCATGCTCGCGCAGCCCATCACGCCGAGAATGAAGAGAACGGGAAGCGGACGGATCAGTGATTTCACTGCGCGCCTCCTTCCGGTGAGGCGAGGCCGCCCTGGTTGATGAATGCGGCAAGCTGGTCGGGGCTGACCACGATCCGCTGCATCCGGTCCACCCACGTGTAGTCGACCTTGCCCTCCGCCTTGTACTCCTTCTCCACTGATTCGTTGAATCCCTTGCCTGCAAGCGCGACCTCGCCGGTGGAGGCGCCCTGCGCCACGTTCTCCGATCCGGACTTGAGGACGATCATCTTGTCCTGGAGGGCCGAGAGGCTTACCCATCCCTGGAGCTTCCCATCCGGGCCGCGCACCTTGATCCAGCTCTTCGAGCCTGCCGGCTGGTCAAGGATCGTGACCCGGTCCGCATAATTGAGGGTGCCCAGGATCCTGCCCAGGAAGCTCGCAGTGGCCCGCACCGGAGTCTCCTTGACGGTCACGCTCATCTGCTTCTGGTCAGCGGCAAAAACGACACCTGCGGCCAGTACAAGGCAGGCCGCAATGCACAGGCGAACTATCCTCATCCCTTTTGCCTCCCCGTCCAAGGTAGCGTGAAATCGGCTGGTTGTCACGGCCGAAATTCGCTACACTCCGGTCCAATGCCGCTCAGGGGAACGACTCACAGGATGGCAATCGCATGCCTGGCGATTGTGTGTGCTGCCGGTTGTGCCGGTCGGGGGACGGCACCGAACACTGTCGGAGCTGCGCGGGTCGCGGCTGCGCCTTCTGTGCGGGATTCTTCCATTCTCAACACGGGCTCGGACACTCTGGTCAACCTTGCGCTGGCCTGGGCCGAGCGCTACATGGCCTTGCAGCCGGAGGTGCGGATCTCCGTGACCGGCGGGGGGTCGGGCACCGGCATCGCTTCCCTCATCAATGGCACGATCCAGATCGCAAATGCGTCCCGGGAGATGTCCGCGGAGGAGATCGCGGAAGCGAACAAGAACGGCATCACGCCTGTGAGGTTCACCGTTGCCCTGGATGCCATTGCCGTGGTCGTGAATCCGCGCAATCCGGTCAAGGGCCTCACCCTGCGCCAGATCTCGGACCTGTACGCGGGAAAAACTGCACGCTGGTCCTCCATCGGCGGTGATGATCGCCCGGTGGTCCTCCTCTCGCGGGAGTCCAATTCAGGCACATACGTCTATTTCCTCGAACAGGTGCTGCGGCTGGGGGACGGCAAGAGCACAACGCTGTTTTCACCTGAAACCCTGCTCATGCCTTCTTCGGAGGGCATCAGCACCGAAGTGCGTCAGAATGTGAATGCCATCGGTTATGACGGGCTGGGATACGTGACCGCAGACCAGAAGATGGTTGCCGTGGCCCGCACCGCGGCAGGTCCGTTTGTCCTGCCCTCCGCTGCCACGGTGCTGGACAAGTCCTACCCCGTTTCCCGTCCCCTCTACATGTATACCGCCGGTGAGCCGTCAGGCGCGGTCAGGGCGTACCTCGACTGGGTCATGAGTGAAGGGCAGGGGCTCGTGACCGAGCTGGGCTTTGTGCCGCTCAGAAAGAGCGGTCAATGACGGCTTCCCCGCGCGGGCGGGCGCGCATTCGCATATCCCGGTTTTCCGAGTTCACCATCGAGACCCTCATCCGGGTGCTCGGGTTCTCCACCATCGGCCTGGTTCTGCTGATCTTTCTTTTCCTCCTGCGTGAAGGGGTTCCCGTCTTCTTCCAGGTCCCCCTGCGCGGGCTTTTTTCGACACGCTGGTACCCCACGTTCGGGATCTTCGGAACCCTGCCCCTCATACTCGGCTCGATCCTTGTCACGCTGCTGGCCATCGTCATTGCCCTGCCCCTCGGAGTGGCAACGGCGGTGTTCGTACGCGAAGTGGCGCCGCGATGGGCCCGGGAGATACTGAAGCCGATCATCGAAGTGCTCGCCGGCATTCCCTCCGTGGTCCTGGGCTTTTTCGGCATGACTTTTGTCGCGCCCATGGTCAGGGACGTGCTCGGAGCCCCCACCGGCCTCACCGCATTCTCCGGTGCGATCATCCTTGCCTACATGGCGCTGCCCACGCTCATCAGCGTAGCAGAGGACGCCCTTGATTCGGTTCCCAGGAGCTACCGCGACGCAGGCCTGGCAATGGGCGCCACGCGCTGGCAGACCATCTGGCGGGTCGTGGTGCCAGCCGCACGGTCCGGCATCCTCACGGCAGTCATGCTCGGCATGGGCCGGGCAATCGGAGAAACAATGGCCGTGATGATGGTGACGGGCAACGCGGCGGTCATGCCATCCTCCCTGGCGTCGCTCTTCCGACCGGTGCGCACGATGACCGCCACCATTGCCGCGGAGATGGGTGAAGTGGCGCGGGGCAGCACTCATTACCATGCCCTCTTCGGCATCGGGATCATCCTCTTCGTGCTCACGTTCGTCATCAACCTGGCGGCAGCCAAGGCCATCTTCCAGAAGAGACGGAAGGGAGGGCTGCGCTGATGAACCGCGCCCTTGCCCAGCGGCTGGGATTCGCGCTGCTGGGGCTCGTGTCCCTTCTCGTGGTCGTGCCCATCCTGGTCGTGATCGGCGTCATCGTGGCCCGGGGCATCGTGGCCATCAACTGGCAGTTCCTCACCACGATGCCGCACGGCGGCATGAAAGAAGGCGGCATCCTGCCCGCCATCGTGGGAACGCTTCTCCTGACCCTCGGCACGGCCCTGGTGGCGGTGCCCATCGGCATCGGCGGCGCCGTGTACCTTTCCGAGTACGCCCGTGACACCCGTCTCACGCGCGCCATCCGCCTGGCCATCGTCAACCTGGCCGGCATCCCCTCCATCGTCTACGGCCTGTTCGGACTGGGAATGTTCGTGCTGTTCTTCCGTTTCGGCACCTCGATCCTCGCCGGCTCTCTCACCCTGGCCATCATGACCCTTCCGGTCATCATCAGCACGGCGGAAGAAGCGCTGCGCGCCGTGCCCCAGGAGTTCCGCACGGTCTCTTCGAGCCTTGGCGGGACGCGCTGGCAGGGCATCCGCAACATCGTGCTTCCCCAGGCCCTGCCCGGCATCATTACCGGTGTGATCCTTGGCCTCCTGCGCGCGGCAGGGGAGACCGCGCCGATCCTTTTCACGGTGGCGGCATTCTATCTTCCACGGCTGCCGACCTCTCCGCTGGACCAGACCATGGCCCTGCCCTACCATCTGTACGTGATCAGCACGCAGGTGCCGGGAATGCCCCTGTCGGTGCAGTACGGCACCGCCCTTGTTCTGCTGGGGCTCGTGCTGTCGCTGAACATCGTGGCCACGCTGATCCGCAGCTATTTCAGGAGAAAGCGGCAATGGTAGGCGTGACCCATGTGAACGCGCTGGATCAGCAGGCCGCCAAGGTGAAGGTGGAAGGGGTGAGCTACTGGTATGCCGGCCGGCAGACGCTCTCCGATGTGAACCTCACCCTGCCGGACCGGGCGGTGACCGTGCTCTTCGGCCCGGCAGGAGGAGGCAAGACCACCCTGATGCGCCTGGTGAACCGGCTGAACGATTTTGTGGACGGCACGCGGATGACCGGCCGCATCCTCCTGGACGGTGAAGACATCTACGCTTCCGGCGTCGATGTGACCCGCCTGCGCAGAAGAGTGGGGATGGTGTTCGCCCTTCCCCTGCCGCTTCCGGGAACAGTCAGGGAAAATGTTCTGTACGGCCCCCGGCTGGCGGGAGAGGGCAACGCGGGAAGGCTCTCGGAAATAGTGGAGCGCAGCCTCACCCAGGCAGCCCTGTGGAGCGAGGTGAAGGACAGGCTGGACGGGCCCGCGCTGAGCCTGTCAGGCGGCCAGCAGCAGCGGCTCTGCATTGCGCGCAGCCTGGCGCTGGAACCCGAGATGCTGCTCCTGGACGAGCCGACATCGGGCCTCGACCCGATCTCCACGGCCAAGGTGGAGGAATCCCTCTTCGAGCTGAAGAAGCAGTATGCGGTGGTGATCGTGCCGCACAGCGTACAGCAGGCGGCGCGCGTGGCGGACTTTGCCGCGTTCTTCCTCTCCGGCGAGCTGGTGGAGTGCGGGGACGGCCCGCAGGTATTCACGGCGCCACGGCAGAAAAAGACAGAGGACTATGTGACGGGAAGGTTCGGATAGACATGGGAAAGATCGCCGTCAGGGACCTCACATTCAGCTACGGAACGCGGGTGGCACTGCAGGACGTGAGCATCGACGTGCAGGAGAAGCAGATCACCGCGTTGATCGGTCCCTCCGGGTGCGGCAAGTCGACATTCCTGAGGTGCCTCAACCGGATGAATGACACGATCCCGGGAGCCCATGCAAAGGGAAGCGTGCGCATGGACGGCATGGATGTCTACGCCCCCGGCACTGACGTGGTGGAGCTCCGGAAGAAAGTGGGGATGGTTTTCCAACGTCCCAATCCTTTTCCCCAGAGCATCTTCGACAACGTGGCATTCGGCCCTCGCGTCCTGGGCACCCATCGGGGGAAGTCTCTGCAAGTTGAAGTGGAGAAGAGCCTCCGGGCCGCCGATCTGTGGGATGAGGTGAAAGACTCGCTCCACCAGGATGCCCTTGCCCTCTCTCTGGGACAGCAGCAGCGGCTGTGCATTGCCCGCGTCGTGGCGGTGGCGCCGGAGGTGATCCTGATGGACGAGCCCTGCTCCGCGCTGGACCCCATCGCGACACTGCGCGTGGAGGAGCTGATGCGCACCCTGACGGAGAGATACACGATCGTCATCGTGACGCACAACATGCACCAGGCCGCGCGGGTCTCAGACTGGACCGGCTTTTTCTGGCTGAACGGGGACAGGGCGGGAATTCTCGCCGAGTTCGGAGCAACGGAGCTGATATTTACAAGTCCGAGGGACAAACGCACGGAAGACTACATTACCGGGCGATTCGGTTAGAGGGCGCACAAGCGCCTCAACGGGGCGCGGAGCGCCTGCGGGGGGAGACGCCCCCGGGGCGCAGCCCAAGGGAGGACCTATGGCACGAGAAAAGTTCGAACACGATCTGCACAGGCTGCAGGATGAGATACTCGCCCTCGGGGCCATGGCGGAAAGCGCGGTTGCTGAATCCGTCCGCACGCTGAAGCAGCAGGATTTCCCGCGGGCGCGTGCCCTGATCGAGGGGGACCGGCTGATCAATGAAAAGCGCTACGCCATCGAGAACGAGGCCCTCACCCTGATCGCCACCCAGCAGCCCATGGCCGGTGACCTGCGTACCCTGGCGGCGATCCTCGAGATCGCAACCGAGCTGGAACGCATGGCGGACTATGCAAAGGGGATCGCGAATGTCGTGCTGATGATCGGCACCGAAAAACTGATCAAGCCCCTTGTCGACCTGCCCCGGATGGCGGACAAGGCATGTGACATGCTGCACAGGGCCCTGGAAGCCTTCCTCACGCAGGACGTGGAAGCGGCGCGCGCCATCCCCAAGGAGGACGCGGCGGTGGACGCCCTGTATGAACAGATCTACAGGGAGCTCATCACGCACATCATGGCGGACCCGAAGGCCATCGACCAGGCTACCCGGCTGACCTGGGTAGCCCACAACCTGGAGCGCGTGGCTGACCGGGTGGGCAACATCTGCGAACGGATCGTCTTTTCGATCACCGGCCGGGGAGAGGAGCTCGACGACCCCGTGGCATACTGAAGGGACAGGGCCCGGGCTTGTATACGGCGCGCAAATGGGGATAGAGTTCCCCCCCTGTAGGCTATGAGCGACTCCTCACAAGAAAAGTTCCTGGCCCGGCTTAAAAATCTCGTCCTGGGCGGGGCCAAGGATTTCCGGGATACCGCGATCTTCCACAAACTCACGCTCGTGGCGTTCTTCGCCTGGGTAGGTCTCGGAGCGGACGGGCTTTCGTCGGCCAACTACGGCCCTGAAGAGTCGTTCCTCTCCCTGGGCGTTCATGGCCACCTGGGCATCTTCGTAGCCATTGCCACTGCCGTCACTATTTTCGTCATCGCCTCCAGCTACTCGCAGATTGTGGAGCTCTTTCCCTCAGGCGGCGGCGGCTACCTGGTGGCAAGCAAGCTGCTCTCCCCCACCCTCGGCATGATCTCAGGGTCTGCATTGCTGATCGACTACGTGCTTACGATAAGCCTTTCGGTTGCCAGCGGGGCGGACGCCATATTCAGCTTCCTGCCGCTGGGCATGCTCAGGTTCAAGCTCGTGCTCGCTGTCCTGGGCGTGCTCGTGCTCATGCTGATGAATCTCAGGGGCGTGAGGGAATCCGTGATGCCCCTGGTTCCCATCTTTCTCCTTTTCCTCGTGACACACACTTTCGCAGTTGTGTACGCGCTGGTCACTCACGCCCCTGCCGTGGGAGACGTGGTACGGAGCACGGCCGCGGACGCGCGCACCGCAACTGCGCAACTGGGGACCTTTGGCGTCTTCATCCTCGTGCTGCGCGCGTACAGCATGGGCGCAGGCACCTACACCGGCATCGAGGCAGTGAGCAACGGCCTTCCCATTCTGCGTGAGCCGCGCGTGCAGACCGCCAAGAGGACGATGCGCTACATGGCTGCTTCTCTTGCCTTCATGGCGGCCGGTCTGATGATCGGCTACCTCCTTTTCGACGTGCGACACGTGACGGGCAAGACGCTGAACGCGGTCCTGATGGAACGCATCACGTCCGGCTGGGGCGCAGGCGGCACTGCCTTTGTGCTTGTCACCCTTATCTCCGAGGCCGTTCTTCTCTTCGTGGCAGCCCAGACCGGCTTCCTGGACGGCCCGCGCGTCCTTGCCAACATGTCCCTGGACAGGTGGCTGCCCAGCCAGTTCAGCCTGCTCAGCGAGCGGCTTGTAATCAAGAATGGGATCCTCATCATGGGGGGAGCCGCCATTGTGGTCATGATCGGCAGCGGCGGTTCCGTCAAGTTCCTGGTCGTGCTCTACGCCATCAATGTGTTCATTACATTCTGCCTTTCCCAGGCAGGCATGGTCCGGCATTGGTGGCAGGAACGGAAAACGGTCTCCGCGTGGAGAAAAAAAATCCTGATCAACGGGTTCGGACTCCTGCTTACCGGGTTCATCCTCATTTCCCAGATCGTGCTGAAGTTCCAGGAAGGCGGCTGGATCACGCTGCTCGTGACCGGCTCTCTCGCGGCTGTGGCGCTTACCATCAGGCGCTTCTATCACAGCACGGGAAAACGGCTCGCGCGGCTGGATCATCTGATGACCGCCGTTGCGACAGCGGAAACCGAGGCGCCGCCGGATCCGAAGCGGAAGACCGCGCCGAAGTTCGATCCGCGGGGAAAGACAGCGGTCATTCTCGTGTCTGGCTTCAACGGCACCGGCCTGCACACCCTCTTCAGCGTCAAAAGGGTATTCGGGGAGGCTTTCCGCAACTGGTACTTCATGCAGGCCGGCATCATCGACGCAGACAGGTTCAAGGGCGTCGAAGGCATGGAGAGGCTTCGCACCTACGTGGAGGGCGGCCTGGAGCGCTACGTGAAGTTCCTCAAAGCCGAAGGGCTCTACGCGCAGGGTTTTTCCGCGGTGGGCACGGACGTGTCGGACGCGATCTGCGAGCTTGCCCGGACGATCTACGAGAAAAACCCGAACGCGGTCTTCTTTGGAGGCCAGATCGTGTTTCCCGAGGACTCGTTCCTCTCCCGCCTGCTTTTCAACCACACAACATTCGCCGTGCAGAGACGCCTGCACCAGCTGGGCATTCCCTTCCTCGTCATGCCGGTGCGCGTGCAGTAGTTCAGGCTGTCCGGGGTTGACTCAGGCCGGAGAAACCGCCGCGCTTCTGCCGAGGAATTGGACCGCCTTTGATGCGGGGACCGGCTGCGAATAGAGGAAGCCCTGGACACCGTCGCAGGCAAGATCGGTCGCGCGCTCCCACTGCATGTTCCGCAGCACATCCAGCTGACTCTTCGACTCTATCCCTTCCGCGATGACACGCATGCCCATGCTGTGGGCCATGGTCACGATGGCCTTGACGATCGCCGAATCGTTCGAGTCGCTTCCCATGTTCTGAATGAAGAACTTGTCGATCTTGAGGGCTTTCGGGTGCAGGTGCTTGAGCCAGGCCAGAGAGGAGAACCCGGATCCGAAGTCGTCGATCACGATCTGGATCCCCCGCGCCTTGAGCTTCCGCACGGTCTCCACCGTGCGTTCGACGTCCACCATGGCCGTGCTTTCGGTGAACTCCAGCTCGATGAGCCGGGGCTCGATTGCGTACTCATTCAGGATCCCCGTGATCTTTGCGGCAAGGTCCGGGTCCTGGAATTGCCGGGCGGAGAGATTGACCGCCAATGTGATTTCCCGGCCTGTCTTCTGCCATTCACGGAGCTGCCGGCAGGCATCCCGCAGCACCCATTCCCCTATCGGAACTATGGAACCGGTCCGTTCGGCTATGGGAATGAAATCCAAGGGCCATACCATGCCGAGCACCGGATGGTTCCAGCGGAGCAGGGCTTCCATGGAGGCAGGCTGATTCGTGACCAGGTCGTAGATGGGTTGATAATAGATTTCGAACTCGTTTCGCGACAGTGCATCTGCCAGGTCCTTTTCCAGGGACTCGGTCTTCCTGGTCGCGCTGTCCAGGTCGGATGAATAAAACTGGAAGCCGTTCCTTCCCGTGGACTTCACGCGGTAGAGAGCAATGTCGGCGAACTTGAACAGATCCTCCGGCAGGTCCGCGTTCAGGGGATAGAAGCTTACCCCGATGCTCAGCGTGATCGTGAGCTCGAGGCTTTCCAGGAGAAGGGGGACGCGGAACGCCGCCTGTATCCGCCTGATGACGATCTCGCAGCTGCGCTGGTCAGCGAGGTCCGTGAGCACGACGACGAACTCGTCTCCACCCAGGCGGCACACCGTATCATACTCCCGAACGCATTTCGTCAGTTTCAGGGCGGCTTCCCTCAGCATGAAGTCCCCCGAATCATGCCCGTAGCGGTCGTTGATATCCTTGAACTTGTCCAGGTCGATGAAGAGCACCGCACAAAGCTGGTCCGTGTGCCGTTGGGCCCGCAGGAGAGCGTTCTTCAGCCGGTCATTCAAAAGCGTCCGGTTGGGGAGGCCCGTCAGAACGTCGTGCGTTGCCATGTGGTGGAGCTGATTCTCCACCTGCTTGCGCTCGGTGATGTCCCGAAAAACCATCACCATTCCCTGCCGGCCCCCGGACCCGTCCAGGTCAGCGGACGTGGTCACGGACAGGTAGACGGTTTTTCCGTCCCCCGTGTCATAGGTCGTCTCCAGGTCCCGCACCAGGTGCGCGGTGCCCCAGGAAGCGTGGTCCCCGATGAACACGCTCGGCAGCGTTCCCTCGACGCTCGACCCGACAAGCGAGCTCGCCGGCACTTTCAGTATCTCGCATGCCGCGGGATTTGCATTGACAATGCTCCCCTCCCGGTCTATGAGGAGGACGCCGTCGGCCATGGTCGTGAAGATCGTCAGTGCCGCTTCCATGGGGGATATGGACAACAGCTTGTGGCGCAGAATTGCGAATGCCACTCCGGCGAGCCACACGACGACAAAGACATTGCCGATGCTCGGCAGATACCAGAGACCCGGCAGGTGGGAGAGCAAAGCCGTTGCGCTGTAGAATAGCATTGCGGCGACAACGGAAAGGATGATGATCCTGCTTTGGGCTGCGCGACGGGGATCGGAGGACCCCTTGGCCCAGCGGGCAAGAATGACGATTCCGACTATGGCGGAAGCGAGCGCATGGAGGTTGGCAAGCGAAGTCAAGGCCGATCCGAAATCCGAGACATAGGTCCACCCGACAATGCTCCTGGCGAACACGTACGCGCCGACGCCTCCCGACATGTCGACGAACGTCAGGGCCGCTGCCGGCGTATAGAGAGGAACGAGAATCCAGAGATGTTTCCTGTAGAACACGTTCTCGGTAAGGGCAAGGAGAAAATGCACGAATACGGGTGCGATGAAAAACCAGCCCAGCGTGCCGATTGTGAACCACACACGCGCCGTATCCTGGTCAGCAGAGAAGAGCTGAAACGCTGTCCCGATGAACCAAAGGGCAAAGATGCCCGAGAAGACCACAAAGAGACGGTTCGCGGCAGCGCGAGGGTTTTTGACGATCACATATGCC
>Ga0265316_10004008_pt1 | contig 14750 bp, 16 predicted proteins | sample 4522metaG_FD_202092 | JGI IMG/M metagenome (GOLD analysis project Ga0265316, IMG submission 202092) | Rhizosphere microbial communities from Carex aquatilis grown in University of Washington, Seatle, WA, United States - 4-5-22 metaG | ecosystem: Host-associated > Plants > Roots > Rhizosphere >...
GGTCCTTCCCCAGGATCAGCCAAACCCCTGGCAGATGGCGCCGACGCACACGAGACCTGCTTCAGGCTTGGTCTCCGAGGCTGCGCCAGCAACGGCCGAGACACGGTCGATCATTCGTCGCAGTCGCATCCTTGTGTTGGCTGCCATCGTGGTCGCGCTGCTCGCGCTGGCAGCTTGGGTCTTGTGGCGCCCTGTGGTTCACAAAGCGGCGCGCTCCTCATCCTCCGCGACGTCCGCAGTCGAAGCGACGCCACCGCCAGCCCAGCCGGTCGTGCCAGTCGTCCCTACGCCAGCCATGCCAGAGCCGTCAGCTGCTCGCACGGCACTCTCGCCTCCTACGAACAAGTCGGCGGATTCCGCCGAGGGACGAAGCCGCGCCGCTCGAAACAAGATCACCGCCAGGAACGGCAAACCCAGAGAAGTTGGCGCGCCGTCTGACAGAACCAAGAAGAGCTCGAAACTCGGCGCAGACCACGCACCAAGGATGGGGAAATGGTGACAGAGCCTCTGCGACGAATCCTGGTTTTCTGCTGCCTCGAAAAGGTCGGCGCAGTATAGAAAGGCTCCGGTATGGCGCATCTTGGCTCATCGTTGGCCCTGGGCTTTGTGTTGGTCGTCCTGGCAAGTCCTGCCTCCGCAGAAAAGGTGAAACCGAAGACTGGCCGGGAGAAGGCCGCCCAGAAGGCATGCGCCCTGGGGGACTATCAGAAGGGCGTGGATATTCTCGCCGACATGCTGGTCGACAGCGACGACCCAAACCCCGTGTACAACCAGGGGCGCTGCTACGAGCAGAACGGCCGCTGGGAACAAGCCATCAACCGTTTCCGCGAGTATCTGCGCAAGGACGCCAAGCTTTCTGATGGCGACAGGGCAGATGTAGAACGGCATATCGCTGAGCGTGAAAAGGCTTTTGCCCGGGCCGCCCCGGCCGCGCAGCCCGCCGCCGCTGCACCAGCTCCGGTAGCCCGGGTGGAGACACCGGCGCCAGCCCCAGCGCCTTCGCCAGTGGCACCCGACGTGTCCACCAAGCCGGCACCACCGACATCGGACGGAAACCAAGGCAAGGGTCTCCGTGTCGCGGGGATAGTTTGCGCCGCCGTCGGACTGGCTGCGGTCGGCACGGGAATTGGATTGGCGCTGAAGACACAGGACATGTCTTCTGACGCGCAGAAGAGCGGAGGCGGCACCCAGGCCCAAGAAGACCAGCGCAAGTCTTTGGAAACTTGGGGATGGGTCAGCTACGGCGTCGGCGCCGCTGCCATCGCAACTGGCGCAGTTCTCTATATCGTCGGTTGGCCGAGCGACAAGTCGACCAGCGTGGCTCTGCTCCCCGCTCTGGCCCCAGACGGCGCATCCATGATTCTGCAAGGGAGATTCTAGTGTTCACAGATCGCACACCCGTTTCGTGGGTTTTCTGCTTGCTCTCTCTGGTCAGCCTCGCCAGTTGTTTTGGGAAGGCCATAAAGATCAAGGGAAGCGACGCTGCGGTGGCGGGACAGCAAGGCGATGGCAGCGGCGCGGGTGGAGAAGCAGGACTTGGCGACGGACCTGGTCCGGTCGCTGACGGCAAGATCGCGACGGACGGACTTTCGTCGAATGGCGGGGTCGGAGGCAGCGGCGGTAGTGCGGGCGGGGGTAGCGGCGCTGGGGACAATGGCGGGGCCGACCGAGGTGGCTCAACCAGTGTCGGCGATGTCGGTGGGATAGCTAGCGGTGGTTCAACGGCGACCGGCGGTATCAGCACATCAGGCGCAGTCGGCGGCTCGGGCGGTGTTGCGCAAACTGGAGGCGGCACCGGTATGGGCGGGTCAGGCGGCGGCGGTTCGACCACTGCGGACGCTGGAGATGACGGCAAGCAAGATGCACCCAGTCCTTTCGTGGACGGAGCTGGTCCCGATGTCCCGTCTGTTGGGGTAGACGGTCCGGTGGATTCGGCTACTCTGGACTCCCTGACGGCAACCGGTGGCGTGACGGCAACCGGTGGCGTGTCGGCAGCCGGTGGCGTGACGGCAAGCGGTGGCGTGACGGCAAGCGGCGGAACCGGAACTCCGCTACCGGTATGCGGCAACGGTGTGGTCGAGGCCGGCGAGACTTGCGATCCAATCTCCGCGTGCACGGCCGCTCAGCAACAGTGCAATACCGACAAAGATACCGTGCGCACCGGGACAGGCGACACCAGCGCGTGCACGTTCAAGTGTCAGTCAAGCACGCGAGCGTGTGGTCCTGCCGACGGCTTCTGCCCTACCGGCTGCACGAATCCGCCAGATGCCGACTGCTGCGTTTTGAACTACGGAAATTCGTGCGGGCAGTGTGGTGGAATGGTCACATGCAGTGGCGCTTGCAGCATCTCGACCCCGCCGAACTACGGTCAAAAGTGCGGGCCCTGTGGTGCTGTGGACTGCAGCGGGACTTGCCCGACGCCCGCCAACTACGGCAAATCGTGCGGGAATTGTGGTGGAACGTACGACTGCGCCGGGAATTGCACTGTGCCGACGCCTGGGAGATACGGCCTATCGTGCGGACCTTGTGGTTCATATTGGAACTGCAGCGACAGTTGCACGTCTTTGCAGCCTTCGAACTTCGGTCGACCGTGCGGTATCGGGAATTGCGGAACGATCGGGTGTGACGGGAATTGCCCTTGTCATTGACACTCGTACGGTGCATCGTGCGGGACCTGTGGGGGAACGATCACGTGCAGTGACCCAACGACTTCCATGAGCCGTCGGGTCGGGGACCGGCGCGATGGTGTGCAGGACACCCCTTGGCTGTGTCCGCCGTTTCCGGCTTCGTGCCCGTTTCGGGGGCTGCCGCCATCACGGTACCTAAGCCAAGCTGCAGCCTGTTACCATCACAGGAGAGGTGTCCAGAGGTATTTCCAGAATCCCCGTCGCCTTCCTTGTGGCTGACGCCGGCCGTCTTGTCAACCAGCCCCTACCTGAAGTCTGGCCAACATGGCGTCTGCGTTTCCTCCAATGCTGATCAGTTTGGTCGCAGCCTATCCTGATTCGTGTCGATGCGTGACGGGAGACGCCGGTACACAGGGCGGGGATGCGGCGCCATCGGCGGAGCGCCAGTGGGCGGCTCGGGCGGTTCCGGCAGTGGCAGCGGCGGCAGGGTAGGGGGTGACACGGGCGGAACGAGCATCGCCGATACCGTCGCTGGTGGCCGTAGAGGCGGCACGAGCATGGGCGGAACCGGCGCTATCGCCGAGTTGCCTGAGTTCCATGGTCATGTACGCATAACGGTGTGCCGTTCAGCGGCGGGCGCCGCCGACTCGGCCGCTCGATTCTATTCGATGTTTCTGCGGCGATCGCGTCCGCCGCAACGGGTTGGGCAGCGTTACTGTGATATGGCTGATATTGCCATCTAGGTATGGTAGTATCGGCCGCATGAAGAAGACAATGCACATCGATGAGGAACTGCTTCGGCATGCCAAGGTTGCGTGCCATGCCAGCACCGACACAAACACGGTTAGGCTCGGCCTTGAGGCGCTCGTTCGGCACGCCGCCTATGAACGGTTGCGCGCGCTTCGTGGCGCGGAGCCACGCGCTCGTGACGTGCCCCGCCGAAGGGAGCATCCGAGAGGCCGTAGGGCAGCGTGATGGTCTTAGTGGATACTTCGGTCTGGATTCGGTTTCTTGCTGGCCGTGCGCCATTTGCCAGCGGCCTTGACGAACTTCTTGGTCGCGACGAGGTGGTTGGCCACGAGATGGTTTTCGGCGAATTGCTGATCGGCGATATAGGTGGCGGAAGAAGAAATCTTCTCGAAGCGTACGCGCAGATGCACCAAGCCGATACAGTCGCCCACCAGGAAGTCGTGGAGTTTGTGCGTGAGCGACGACTATTCGGGCGAGGTGTCGGCTGGATCGACGTAAACATCCTGGCATCCGCAGTAGTCGGGGGATTCCAGATGTGGACTGCAGATCCACGATTCCTCACGTTGGCCAATGAACTTCGGGTCGCCTACTCTCCTCAGGATGCACCTCGAGACTTGTGATTGGGCGCCTCACACCTCTCCTCGTTCGATCCACTTTGGAACACTCGTGACCTTGTAATCCTCAAGACGTCGGAGCAACAGGACTGGGTCCTGCTCTAGCAAGGCCATCTGCCGATGTTCGGGCCGGAGAAACCGTTGAGACACGAGTCCGTCCAGAAATTGAAGTAGGGGTGCGAAGAAATCCTGAGTACCAAGGAGCCCCAAAGGTTTCTGATGGAGACCAAGTTGTGCCCAGGTCCACATCTCGAAAAACTCCTCGAGAGTACCAAGTCCGCCGGGCATCGCGATGAAAGCGTCCGCGAGTTCGGCCATCATTCCCTTCCGCTCGTGCATGCTCGAAACCACGCGCAGCTCGGTCAACGCATCATGAGCAACTTTCTTCTCCACGAGTGCGCGCGGAACGACGCCAATGACCTTGCCGCCAGCAGCAAGCACGGAGTCCGCGAGAGCACCCATAAGTCCTACTTTCGCGCCGCCATACACGAGCACCCGGTCGGTTTCAGCAATGACCTGCCCGAGCGCTCTCGCGCTGGCCATGAAGAGTGGGTCGGCACCCGGACTTGAACCGCAATATACGCATATGCTTCGCATCGAATGTTAGTTTCGCTTGTCTGCCCAGTCAGAATGGAACGACCGACTCGGGCCTGGTAAGAGACACAAGACGCAGAGCCACAACGGAGGAGTCGGTCATGAGCAATTGTACTCGATATCTCGGTCTGGATGTTCACGCTGAACCCATCACCGTGGCCATCGCGAGGCCGCGTCCCGAGTGTGGTGGAAAAGGGATTTGACGCCTCTCCCGATGAACAGTTTCTGTTGTAGCACATGACCTCAGGCGGCGGCGAGCACAACTGACGTGTCGAGTACGGCCTTGATGTGTTCAGCGCCGTCGATCTTGTGCATGACGATTTGGCCACTGGCGACCAGGCTGTAGAGCAGGATCAGGGCCGAGTCCTCTGTCGGGAACGAGCCCTGCGTCTTCACTCGCCGACGGAATTCCCCGTTGAGGCGTTCAATGGCATTGGTGGTGCGGAGGCTCCTCCACTGCTCGCGCGGGAACGCATAGAACGTGAGCAACTCGTCGCCGCCTTCTTCGAGGCTGGCGACCACACCGGGGCAGTTCTTCTTCCACTTGCGAATGAATGCCTCGCGGGCCGTGCGCGCCTGCGCCAGTGTGTCGGCGTACACGATCCGGTTGTAGTCGCCCTTGATCTCTTCGAGCGCATGGGTAGACGCCTTGCGTTCCAGGTTGCGCAACTTGTGGACCGTGCAGCGTTGCACGGCCATCTTGGGCCACGTCAGGTCGATGGCGCCTCGCAACCCAGAGTTGCCGTCGACGATGCACAGCTTCGGACGAACCAGCTTGCGCCCCACCAGACCGTCAAGCAGCCCCTTCCACGCCTCGCAAGATTCACCGGGTGTGTGGTGCCCGGGTGTGTGGTGCCTGAGTTTTCTTGGGGGTTTTCCTGGAGTCTCCCTCGAACGTCGGTGGACATGCCCCGCGGTCGCCGTTGAAGCCCGCCGGGTGTGTGGTGCCTGAGTTTTCTTGGGGGTTTTCCTGGAGTCTCCCTCGAACGTCGGTGGACACGCCCCGCGATCGCCGTTGAAGCGGGTGGTGGCTGGCGTGAACGACAGCCAGGACGGCGATGCCGAGGGGAAAACGTCGTCGTTGGGTCGGGCAGGATGGAGATCGGGGCCGAGGAAGTCTGGAATCTTTCGTCGGGGACAAACACCGGGCATGGCTTTCCCTTGGCCGCTGGTCGGTGGGCTTGTCAGCGCGGCGGTGGCCGATCCTGGTCAGGCCGGGGCATTGAATGGCAGGGCTGGCGGAAAGGCCCACAGGGGAAACATCTCCGCCAACGCTCGTGCGCGGTCGCGCATGCGCTCGGCACCGGCACGGAAAGCGTCGACAAAGGCGTGGTACTGGGCGCGGAACTCGAGCTCGGTCTTCTCGTCCGAAGCGTGGACGAATGGCGCGGGGCTGCGGTCGGTGGTGGCGGGACGGCTGTGCGGATCCTGGGCCAAGATGGCAGCAACGCCCATGGGCTCTCGACCCTTGGCCTTGTTTTCGGCCTCGGCCGCAGCCTGGATCTCTTTGACGATGCGGCGACATTCGGCCCGGCGCTGGTCTGCGGTCAGGTGCGCCAGGCAAGGCAGGGGCGTGAGCTTGACGTCGAAGGTGGTGGCGAACTGCGAGGGCAAGAGGGACTCGCCGCGCTGACGAGCGATGTACTCGGCGGAGCGGTCGAACCAGGTTCCACGCAGCAACTCGCCGGTGGTGAGGGCGGCGATGCAGTTGGGGCCTGGCCACTCGCCCGATTTTCCGACAAGGCCTTCTTTCGCGCCATGGGCCAGGATATAGCGTAGGCGTGCATGGGCGGCCTTTTCGTCGGCGACGACGATGGAACGGTAGCGGCGCGACCACAAACGATCACGCCACAGGTGGAGGCGCCCCGCCTCCTTGGCGATGTTGGCGTTCACGAACTGCATGAACTTTGCGAGCTGGCCGGCGCTGGACGGCGACAGGAGAAAGTGGGCATGGGTTGAGACGAGCACGAAGGCATGGATGGCCATGCCGTACAGGCCTTGTGCCTTGCCGATCACGCCGAGGATGATGTCGGTCAGCTCGGGTGATGGTCTGAGGAGCAGCCTGCCCTGGATGGTGCGGGTGGTGATCTCGACGAGAGCATTCGCGGGCACGAAACGAAGAGGTCTGGCCATGCCTGGTTTTCGGCAATCGTGAGCACCAGTTGCTCATGAAAACTCTGGCACCTACCGCACCTACCCGGCAGCACCTACCCGGCAATCGTGGGGACCAGTTGCTCATGAAAACTCTGGCACCTAACCCGCCCACGTAACCCGCGCTGCACCTAACCCGCGCTACAACGAGGTCACCAGCACCGGCAAGCGCACTCGCTCGGGCTGTCTCGCCCACGCCAGGCGGAAGCTGTTTGATGCCCTGTCGACCGCCCCGGAGGCCAAGACGGCGCTCGATTTCATCCGCGACGTCTACCTAGTCGAGCACGACGCCAAGGCAGCCGGTGTCGTCCGCACGACCGAGCATCTGCGCATGCGACAGACGCGCTCGAAACCGCTGATGGATCGCTTGCACGCATTCCTCACCGACCAGCAGCCGTTGCACTTGCCCAAGGGCCCAATGGGCAAGGCCATCTCGTACATCCTCAACAACTGGAAAGAACTGACACGCTTCCTCGAAGACGCGAGGCTCCCGCCAGACAACAACCGCTCCGAGGCTGCGCTACGGATCGTCGCGCTCGGCCGGAAGAACTTTCTCCACGTCGGTCACGAGGAGGCCGGGGAAAACATCGCGGGTCTGTACTCACTGACGGCCACCTGTGACGCCAATGGGGTCAATCCGCTCGCCTACCTCACCGACGTGCTTGGCAGGATCGGCTCCCACCCGCAAAACCGCCTCGACGAACTCCTGCCGCATCTTTGGCGGCCGCCAGACCAGCCAGCCAAGCCGCCGTCGCCTGCCTGACAGTCACCGTGATCACTGGCTGCGGGGGGGACGTCGTCAGTCGGACGGTTACGTTGGGAGCGGGTATTCTGAAATGATGCCATTTGTGGCGATGCGACCGATGCTATTGGAGAAATTCTCGGTGAACCATAGCGTGCTATTCGGACCTTTCGTGATGATGAGGGGACTGGCACCAGAGCTGGGAAGCGAAAACCCGGTGACGGTTCCTGTGGTAGTGATACGAGCTACCTTGCTGGAGGCGGATTCGGTGAACCAAAGATTGCCATCGGGTCCAGTCGTTATGTCATAGGGTTGGCTGCCTGTAGTCGGAACCTTGAATTGGGTGATGATTCCACTGGTTGAGATGTAGCCAACGAAGCCGCCACCTTGGTTGGTAAACCAAAGGTTCCCGTCTGGCCCGGCAGCAATTCCCCTGGGCTTGGCCCCTGTAGTCTCGGAGCCAACCGCAGCAGGAACAACAAACTCGGTGACCGTGCCTGTGGTTGAGATTTGGCCGATCTTGCTGTTGTTTTCGCTGAACCATACTTCCCCATCAGGCCCTGATACGATGGAATATGGCACGCTGCCCGCGGTTGGAAGTGGAAACTCCGTGATACTTCCGATGGTAGTGATTCGCCCGATCTTGTTCCCGCTGGCTTCGACGAACCACAGGTTGTCATCGGGTCCACGCGCAATTCCATAGGGGTTGCTAGCGCCGGTCGGGATAGAAAACTCCGTAATCGCACCGGCGGTCGTGATTCTGCCAATCCTGTTCCCCAGGAATTCGGTGAACCAAAGGTTGCCGTCGGAGCCAGCGGTTATACCGTTGGGTGCACAGTACGCTGCAGAAATAGTGAACTCGGTGATCGTGTGGGTGCCAGAGTCCGCGGCTCCGCCACTGCCTGGTGTGCCTCCGGAGCCGGCTCTTGCGCCTCCGCTCAAATTGACCGTTCCGCCTTGTCCGCCTGCACCGCCGGTAGGAGAATTGTGCCCGCCATCAGGGGTTGCCCCCCCTGCGCCAGCCAAGCTACCGCCTCCAGTGCCGCCGAATGCGCTTCCTCCGTTTCCTGCCGTGGTCGCGGCATCGGTGCCGATCATGGACGAACCGTTTCCACAAGCAACGCTGAGAAACAACGCGCAGATTGCGACTGTGGGGTAGATCAAAGGCTCCATGACCTACCGCGATCAGTGCGCACGTCCCCCGCGACGTCGCACGCGGAGGATGAAACCCAGTAGGGCAGCGAGCACCCCCACAACTAAGGTGTTTGTGGTGTTGCCTGGCAGATCCCCAGCGGCCCTGCAACTGCATCCGCCCGACTTCACTCTGGTCGGCGTTCCACCGGCGTCGAACGTGTCAGGACCCAGTTGAGGGCTTGCTTCTGCGGAGGCATCGGCACTCGCCTCGGAAACGGCGCCGGAATCCTGGGCCACTTCAAAGCCGCCGTCTTCGTAAGAGACAGCGGCATCGGCCGGGCTCGTCAAATAATAACACTCGATGATGTCAGGCGTGGCTTGTCCATCGAAGTTCAAAATTCCGCAATCGTTCACCTGGCAGGTACCGACCCAGTCTTGCCAAGCACAAGCGTCGCCAACCGATTTCCCCGAGCACGCTTCGACGAGAGTCGGCTGATCCGCGGCGGGAATGCACGGACTAGCCGCGAGGGGGCGCGAGGCGAGAGTGAGAAGCATCACCACGGCAATGCTTTTTATTACGCCTCTAGTCTCGCAACTTTCGCGCCACCGCGACGACGGCATGAATTCCGGATTTGGAGAGTAAGTCCTTGCCATCACGTGCCAAAGTTAAATGATAGCAGTTTCGACTGCGAGCATCTTGGTTTATTACTCAAAGGGTGCCCGCCCGAGCATCCGCACGAAAGGAGCACCCCGGGACTGTTCTGTCACCCCTGAGCCGACGTCACCAGGGGATGGGAATAAACTGCTGCGTCCCCGTGCACGAGCCGCCGTGTGCATAAGCGAATCGATGGGGGCAGTTCCGATCCGAGAACCCCTTCCGGGACGGCGACCTTGGTAGCAGCGTGCAAGTTGAACCCGTGAGCCTGGCTACACAGGTTGCCCTTGGCCACGGGACGGTCGTCAGGGTCGAGCACGATGCGGACGGGCTTGTGCTTCTGAGCCCACCCAGCGGGCGGCGCGCCGGCAGTGGCTGCGGCCAGCAGCTTGGCCGGGAGAGGATCGTTCTCGCCCATTGCGGACAAATTCAGGCTGGTGGCTCTCGCACCTGATTGATTCCTATCTGTTTCATCGCGGTCGGTGCCACGATCCACTCGGCCTCGGCGATGGTCCCTGCCCGCCCATCAACCTCTAGTGCGCACGCGCGAAGCTCTCCCCCTCAGTGTACGCAGCGAACGTGATACGTAGAGGTCGCGTCGCTGTACGCCGCGAAACCGACGCCAAAGTCGACGGCCCACGCGGAGGACGGCGCAGAGACAGACGGAGTTGACGACCAGTGGTTGTCTCCCGGCGCCGAGAGGAAGGCGCCCTGATAGATCGAGGGGGCGAACTGCGAACCATCCACGAGGGTCTGCAGCTCCTTGATGGTGGGCAGACGCCAGCCCGTGCCCAGGCCGGCACAGAATGTCTTGGCGTCGGCCCAAGCGTACTTGGTCGCCGGAACGGTCTGTTTCCAGGTGAGCTTGGTCTTGCTGTCGTCGACCGTCCCGCTGGCGTCGTCCGTCACGTACCGCTCGGGCGGGGCGCTGGGGGCGGCGGCTCCGCCTCGCACGCAACGAACGCGGTCAAGATTGGCGGCCTCGCCGTTGCCCGCAATGCCGTCGGCAAAGCTCACGTACCACGCCCATGACGAAGCGGTGGCCACCGGAGTCGAGGACCAGAAGGCGTCCGTAGGTGTCGAGGGAAAGTATGTCTTGTTGATGCTGGGATTGGCTTGCCCGGCGTCCACGATGGATGCCAACTGAATTCGCGACGGCAGGCGCCAGTCGTTGTGGCCAGCGAAAGTCTGCGTCGGGCAGTAGGCAACCGCGTCGGCCCAGGCGTACTTGGTCGTGGGCACGGCTTGCTGCCACATGAGCCCCGTGACGTTGTCGGTGACCGTGCCGTCCTGGTTGTCGGTATAGCCTGCAAGGTTCGGCGCACCCGCCGTGACGTCGGCCTGACTGTTGGGCATCGGCCATTCGGCCCATGGGTCCACCACGCACAGAGGCGTGGTGTAGCTCACGCACGCCTGCCCAGCCGAGCACGTAGAATTGCTGTAGGCCGTGCACCCGACGGCCTGGAGGACGCAGGTCTGAAGAGCCGTGCTCGACGAACAGAGGGCTGTCCCAGCCGCACAAGCGTCAACGCAGCACGCGGCCGGGCCAGTCGCGTCCATACACGCGCCGCCGGTGCAGGTCGAGGTCGAGTAGGCGGTGCACCCGTTGTCTGCGATCTCGCACCTTTGCAGGCTCGTCTTCGACAGACACCGGTTCGTCCCAATGGTACACGTGTTGCTGCAACACGAAGCCGCGCCAGCCGCGCCCGAACACGCTCCGTTGGAGCAGGTCATGGCCGACGACTGATACAAGCAGGTCTGCGCATCTTGCGAGCACGTGGCCAATGTCGCGGGGTCTGCACAGGTTCCCCCGATCGATGTGCAAACAGGATCCGCCTTGCACGCGCATTTGGCGCTTCCGACTGGCCCCGTGCAAGTCTGACGGGACCCGCAGGCGACCGGCGCGCCCCACTGTCCGTTCGTGCATGTTTGCACGCTGTTCCCCGAACATTGCGTGGCATTGCCCTGGCAGATGGCCGACGTTCCCCCAGCGCCACCCGTGGCGACGAATCCCCCGCTCGCGACTGATCCGCCCGAAACGGACGTTCCACCCGTGGCGACGAATCCCCCGCTCGCGACTGATCCGCCCGAACCCGACGTTCCGCCCGTGGCGACGGAGCCCCCGCTCGCGACTGATCCGCCCGAAACGGACGTTCCGCCCGTGGCGACGGAGCCCCCCACGCCGCCTGCGCCAATGCCACCCGTTGGCCGGCCACCCGCGTTCGTCGTACCGCCAGCACTTGTCGTAGCGCCGATGCCAGCGTCACCACCCGGACCGCCGCCTAGGCTTGGGCCGCCGTCTTTGTTCGGATTGCCCCCTGGACCACCACCGAGATCCGGCTGTGCACCCGGACCGTCCTGCGCGCCAGTGTAACCGCCACCCCCATTTCCACTCCCGCCACCGCTTGTGACGCCACCCACGCCAGCTGTGCCACTGGCGGCGACGGTGCCCCCTGTGCCTGTTCCGGGGGTCAGGCGCGGATAGAAACAACCCGCCGCGGTCGCGGCGACCAGGAACATCCCAAGCCGAATTGCGCCGGTAAAATCGGTAGTAGCCAAGGTGCGGAACAGGCTAGCACAGCCCGGGCTTTCCAGCGCGACACGACCGCTGGTGGTGCGTGGTGCCTGAGTTTTCTTGGAGCTCGGGTGAGGGTTTGAGGAGGAGCCTGCCCTGGAAAGTGCGGGTAGTCACCTCGACGAGGACATTCGCGGGCACGAAACGGAGAGGTCTGGCCACGCCAGGTTTTCGGCAATCGTGAGGACCAGTTGCTTATGAAAACTCTGGCACCTACCCAGGGCTGCACCTACCCAGGGCTGCACCTACCCAGGCGCTGCGGAAATCAGGACCACGGCTGCGCATCCGATGACGTTGTACCAAAGGAAGCCGACGCTGGTTGTCAGGAAGAGGACGATGACCAGCGCCTCCGAAAGCAAGGCCGGCCGCTCATGAAAACTCTGGCACCTACCCCGGGGCTGCTCATGAAAACTCTGGCACCTACCCCGGGGCCTGTCGGGCCTGTCCGCCGTTACCGCTGCCCCCACCAGGCTTCAGACTGGACCCGTCTGTGCACGCGAGGCACTCCAAGCCAGCTACGACAAGGGCTGCAACACCGGTTGGCATCTTGAACATGAGGGCCTCCGTGTGTTTGCAGTCAGCAATTCACGTGCCAAGTCTCGCACCGCAGTTGTGGCGACGATTCCCGCGCAATCACGTGGAAATGAGAGCTGGCGGCACGTCAGACGACATCCGTGGAGTCCGTCGGTCCTCAGAATTCTGAGGGTTCACGGAACATAAGTGAAGAACAGTCGCGCCAGTCCCCGACCCGACTGCTCCGGTCACGGCGCCAGGCCCCCCAAACACCGTCCCTCTTTCGCAGGCCTCGGGTCAAGTGACTCAAGTCACACCTTTCGTCCAGTCCGGTGGCTATTCTCCCCGCACGCTTCGCCGGCAGCGTACAATCGAGGGAGTGTCGGCGAGCCCGTTCCAGACATGAGGAGGTTTGCGATGACGAGACTGGCAACCAGCGCGGCGATCTTGGGGATGTTGGCGAGTGGCATGATGGCGGGATTACTCGCCGGCTGTGGCGGGAATGGTGGCGGCACGCTTCTGGGCGGAGCCGTCGCAATGGCGGGAAACGGCGGATCCACCAGCATCGGCGGCAATTCGGGAACAGCAGGCAGCGCGGGTGCCGGCGGATCCACCGCAGTGGGCGGCGCTACGCAAACCGGCGGCGCTACGCAAACCGGCGGCGCCACGCAAACCGGCGGCGCCATGGCCGGCGCGCCCGGAGACCCGGGGCCGGATGCGGCCACGCCAGCGCTCGCGCAGAAGTACCTTTTCGAGATCCACTACGCAAACTTCGCGTGGGGCCGCGTGCACATCGACTACTACGTCACCGCTGATGGCAATGTGTACCGCGCGGAGCAACTCAATGATGCTACCGCGGTCATCGACAGCTATTCGCACGACATGACCGAGGACCAGATCACCGCGCACCACCCGAGCGGAGCGACCCTGGTGACGACGGTCAGCCCCGACATCCTGCGCGCGAAGCTCGACCTCATCTCCTTTGCGCGCCAGGGCGAGCTCCTCAGCGTGAGCGTGTGTGCCGACTACGGAACCGTCGACTACATCGGATTCAACTACTCGCCCGGCACGGGTGACTACGACGCCATCCTGCTCGCGGCCGACGGGGACAGCGCGATCCAAAACACGGCGCCCGAGGCCCAGGCGCTCGCCGACTGGCTCGTCGGCCTACAGATGCCCGACGCCGCACCTCAACGCCAATGTACCTACGCAGACGGCTGCGCCCTAAAGTCCAATTGCGAGGTCGCCGACTGCTCGGTATGCGCGGGCCTCAATATGTCTTGCATCGTCGACAAGCTCAACCAGGCCCATTGCGGCTTGGCGGGCACGTGCACGACCGATCTGGCGTGCGTTTGCCTCGGTGACACCGTGTGCGCAGGTGGTGCCCAGTTGTGCTCGGGGACCGCGGCCTCGGGATTCGGCTGCGCGCCGAAATAGCGTTCGCGCCAAACCGCCATGCCTGGTTTTCGGCAATCGTGAGGACCAGTTGCTCCATGAAAACTCCGGCACCTACCCCGCGATTGCGCGATTGCCGCGATTGCCCGCTGCAACGGCATCATGGCGGCGCGTTCTCGGTCATGCCGCGGACTTGAGGTTTTCGCGAATCATACGCGGGTGACGAGCCGCGATTCTCAGGAGGCCGATGGCTGGACCTTCCGGCTTTCTCCGACCTTGCTCCCAGTTTCGAAGCGTATGGACGCTAATGCCCATGGCCTGCGCAAACTGCGACTGGGATAGGCCAACGAAACGTCTCAGCGCGGCCACGTCATCACCGGATTCGATCTGCCCAGCCATAAGACGCTTTCGCAAGCGAGCCGGAATTGCTCGGGCTAGTTGCTCCTCGGTAAGTTCAGGAATGTCCGTCATGGTGCACCTCCTTGGACATGGCGCCGATACAGTTCGGCCTCACGCTTTGTCGCCCAGCGAGCGCTGATGAGTCGAACCGTCTCCTCATCTCGTTCCGTGTACACGACAAGAACCAGGCCCTTTTCGATAGGTCCGATGGCGATGAACCGGTCCTCCTCATCGGAATGGGCGTCATCGAAGATCTCCAGGTAGTCATCGCCTCGGTAGAACAGGGCACTCGCCTCCTCAAAGGAAACACCATGCCTCGTCCGATTCGTGCGGCTCTTGGATTCATCCCAAACGACCCCCACCGCCCAACTATAGTTCACGGGCTTACTAAGTCAATGACTTAGACGGATTCATCCGTCGAAGGCCTTGCCGATAAGCTGAAACTCGCCGGGCACAACGTCCGTGATGCTTCGTTGTGCAACGACGTGCTCATCGCCCTGACAGCCCGATCCATTGGGGCGACGGTGGTGACCGCCAACGCGGCTGAATTCGCTGCGATCCAGCAGGTTGAGCCATTTGCCTTCGAGCCGCCGTAGGCAGG
>Ga0265316_10004010_pt1 | contig 14745 bp, 16 predicted proteins | sample 4522metaG_FD_202092 | JGI IMG/M metagenome (GOLD analysis project Ga0265316, IMG submission 202092) | Rhizosphere microbial communities from Carex aquatilis grown in University of Washington, Seatle, WA, United States - 4-5-22 metaG | ecosystem: Host-associated > Plants > Roots > Rhizosphere >...
GAGGCCGAGCGTGTGCGCGTAGTGGGGGAGCAGCGGTGTGAGCGCTGCGAAGAAGAGCGTGTCGAAGAAGACGATCGCGCTCGTCAGGAGAAGGAGCCTGCGCACGGCCCTACTTTGCCGATCCGCGAGGCGCTAGTAACACAGTGTTACAAGCGCCGGAAACGTCACGAAGCTGGCACACGCGCGTCTCGAGGCGCCGTGGACACTCGTGCGATGGGAACTGTCGCCGCTCCTCGGCTCGACGAGCGACTCCGTCGCTTCATCGCCGGCTCGCCGCGCCTCGCGACGGCCGCCGAGGTGACGCGCGGTGTCGGAGACCTCGCTTGGGACCTGGGTTTGCCCCGACCGAGCTACCAGGCGGTCCGGCTCTCGCTGGCCGACGCGCGGGCTCGCAGGCGTGTCTCGAGCGCCCACCAGACGTCGCCCGGGAGGATCGTCGTTCAGGCGCTCGACGTGCTCTACCAGTACCCGGGCCCGGGTCTAGGCGGCTGGTACCAGCGCTACCTGAGCGGGAGCTTGTAACACTGTGTTACTTGCCCGTCCAGCCCGGGGCGCGCTTCTCGAGGAAGGCTCGCAGGCCCTCCTGGCCCTCGGCGCTCGCGCGATGGGTGGCGATGCGCTCCGCCGTCTCGTGGGCCGAGCGTGGGGCGCGGGCGAGCTCCTTCGCGGCGCGCGTCGCCTCCGGGCCCGCGGTGAGCAACTCGCCGAGCACGCGGTCGACGGCGCCCGCGAGGTCGTCGGTGACCTCGTGCACGAGTCCGATGCGCAGCGCGACGTCTGCCGAGAATCGCTCGCCGGTGACGAAGTAGCGGCGGGCGGCGCCCGGGCCGATCTTTGCGAGCGCGAACGGCGAGATCACCGCCGGCACGATCCCGAGCTTCACTTCGCTGAACGCGAACTGCGTGCCGGTCTCGGCGACGACGATGTCGCAGCAGGCGACCAGGCCGCAACCGCCTCCCAACGCGTGCCCCTGCACGCCGGCGACGACCGGTGCGGGACAGCCGTCGATCGCATCGAGCAGCGCGCGCAGCCGGAGCGCGTCCGCGACGTTCTCCTCGTAGCTCAACTCGGCCGACGAGCGCATCCACTCGACGTCGGCGCCCGCCGAGAACGACGGGCCGTCGCCGGTCAGCACCACCGCGCGCACATCGCCGACGTCCACGAAGGCCGTCGTGAGCTCCGCGATCAGCGCTGCGTCGAATGCATTGCGGCGCTCCGGCCGCGCGAGCACGATGCGCAGCAGCGATCCGTCGCGCTCGACGCGCAGCGCGCTCATTCGAACGCGAGCCCGAGCCGTGCCAGATCCGCCGCGACCGAGACCGACGCCTCGAGATCGAACACCTCGACGATGTCGGGCTCCTTGCCGATCAACGCACGCGCCCGCGACGGCAGCTCCTGCTCGGACGCCTCACGCGACTCGAAGACGTAGATCGCGCCCCAGCGCTCGGTCGCCTCGTCCGAGATCCAGCCCTTGAAGAGCAGCCCAGGCACCTGCTCGAACGCGTCGACCGCCTCGACCTGGAGGTAGCGCCGCAGCTCGCCGATGTTCGTCTGCGAGTCCGCGAGGTTCCAGAGGACGAACCGGACTAGAACGGCCCGTGCGCCTCGTAGCTGCCGCGGCACGCGCCGACCGCGACCATGGCGAAACCGTCCGGCCCCGCGACCGGTTGGCGCGTCGTCTCGGGGTCGAACCGGAAGATCATCGGCGCCTCGAACGGCACCTCTTCGCCGTCGATGCGGTAGACGCCGCTGCCGCGCACGATCACGTTCACCTCTTCCTGGCCGGTGCCGACTTCGTCGTGCTCGACCCCGGCCGCGTTCGGCGCGAGCTCGAACCAGTTGACGCCGAACGCCTGCACGCCGAGCTCGCGGCGGAGGAACTTCACTGCGCCGCCCGGCCCAGCGCCTTCGACCTCATCGATCTTCAACATCGAGTAGCCCATAGGCCGCACCCTAACGATCGGTCACATGCGGAAGACGCCGAATTCCGTCTCCGGGATCGGCGCGTTCAGCGCAGCCGAGAGGCCGAGTGCGAGCACTCGGCGCGTGTCGAGCGGATCGATGATCCCGTCGTCCCACAACCGCGCGGTCGAGTAGTACGGATTGCCTTCCGCCTCGTACTTCGTGCGGATCTCGTCCGGGTCGGAGTCGCCGACCATCGAGAGCACGGTCGCGGCCTGCTCGCCACCCATCACCGAGATGCGCGCGTTCGGCCACATCCACAGCTGGCGTGGGGAGTAGGCGCGCCCGCACATGCCGTAGTTGCCCGCGCCGAACGAGCCGCCGGTGACGACGGTGAACTTCGGCACGTCGGCGCACGCGACGGCCATCACGAGCTTCGCCCCGTCGCGCGCGATGCCGCCGGCCTCGTACTCCTTGCCGACCATGAAGCCGGTGATGTTCTGCAGGAAGACGAGCGGCACGCGGCGCTTGCACGCGAGCTCGATGAAATGCGCGCCCTTCTGCGCGCTCTCCGCGAACAGCACGCCGTTCGAGGCGAGGATCCCGACGGGGTAGCCCTCGATGCGCGCCCAGCCGCAGACGAGCGTCTCGCCGTAGAGCGTCTTGAACTCGTCGAAGCGCGAGCCGTCGACGATCCGCGCGATCACCTCGCGCGCGTCCATCTGCGTGCGATGGTCGTCGGGGATCAACCCGTAGAGATCGCCCGGGTCGACCGCCGGCGCCTCGGGCGGCGTGCGCGTCCACGGCAGCTCCGGCCTCGGCGCGTGCGCGTTCGCAACGATGCGCCGCGCGATCGCGAGCGCGTGCTCGTCGCTCGTCGCGTAATGGTCGGCGACGCCCGACTGCCGCGCGTGCACGTCCGCGCCGCCGAGCTCTTCGGCCGTCACGTCCTGGCCGGTGGCCGCCTTCACGAGTGGCGGGCCGCCGATGAAGATCGTGCCGGTGCCGCGCACGATCACCGTCTCGTCGCTCATCGCCGGCACGTATGCGCCGCCGGCCGTGCACGAGCCCATCACGACAGCGATCTGCGGAATGCCCTGCGCCGACATGCGTGCCTGGTTGAAGAAGATGCGGCCGAAGTGGTCGCGGTCGGGGAAGACCTCGGCCTGCAGCGGCAGGAACGCGCCGCCCGAGTCGACGAGGTAGAGGCACGGCAGATGGTTCTGCTCGGCGACCTCCTGCGCGCGCAAGTGCTTCTTCACCGTGAGCGGGAAGTACGAGCCGCCCTTCACCGTCGCGTCGTTCGCGACGATCACGCACTCGCGGCCCTCGACGACGCCGATCCCGGTCACGATCCCCGCGCTCGGCGCCTGGCCGTCGTAGAGCTCCCACGCGGCCAGCGCGTTCAGCTCGAGGAACGCCGTGCCCGGATCCACCAGCCGGTCGATCCGCTCCCGGGCGAGCAGCTTGCCGCGCTCGCGGTGGCGCTCGACGGCGCGCTCGCCGCCGCCGGCCGCAACCTGCGCCGTGCGGGCGCGCAGCTCGTCAACGAGCGCCTCGACACGGGCCTGCCGGCGGACGAAATCGTCCGTGTGCTCGAGCCGGCTCGAGAGCAGCGTCACGGCAGGAGCCTAACCGCGCCCGCCTCATGTGGGTTTCCACGGAGCAACGGCACGCGGGAGTCGGGCATGCTGTCGTCCGTGGATCGCAACCGCATCTACCTGCTCGGCGCCGCGGGCCTCGGCGCAGTCATCGTCGCGGTCGTCCTGATCATCGTCGGCACCGGCGGCGGCTCGTCCGGGACGACGACCAACAGCGGCGCCCTGGTGCTGCCGACTGCGTCCCTCGCGGGCATCCCGCAGCACGGCGACATCCTCGGCAAGCCCAGCGCACCGGTCACCGTGCAGGTCTTCGAAGACCCGCAGTGCCCCTACTGCCGCGAGTGGAACGTCGACACGCTCCCGAGCGTGCTCGCCACCTACATCAAGACGGGCCGGATCAAGCTCCAGTACCGCGGGATCGAGATCATCAGTGCCAACTCGGTCGACGGCCTGCGCGCGATCTACGCCGGCGCCCAGCAGAACAAGCTCTGGCAGATGGTGGACGCGCTCTACGCGCGCCAGGGCGAGGAGAACAGCGGTTGGATCACGCCCGACCTGATCAAGACCGCGGCGACCGCTGCGGGCGCCGATCCGGCCAAGATCGCGTCCGCCGAGAAGTCGGCCGCGGTTGACACGATGCTAAAGAACTCCTCGGACGCGGCGAAGGCTGCTGCGGTCGGCGGCACCCCGACGTTCGTCGTCCAGCGCCCGCCGGGCCTCCCGACGCAGTTGCAGCTCGCCGGGCTCGACCCGACCTCGTTCGCGGCCGCGCTCGACCCCATCCTGAAGTGAGGCTGCGCGCCTCGATCGCCGCGGCCGCCGTGATCGGCGGTGCGATCGCCGCATACCTGACCTACGTGCACTACTCGCACACGGTGCCGATCTGCGTCAACGGCGGTTGCGAGACGGTGCAGAAGTCGAAGTACGCGGAGCTCGACGGCGTCCCGGTCGCGCTCCTCGGCCTGATCGCCTACGTCGCGCTGATCGCGACCACTTTCGTCCGCGGCATCGTGCCGGTGTTCGCGAGCGTCCTGCTCGCGTTTGTCGGCGTCGCCTTCAGCGGCTACCTGCTCTGGGCCCAGCTCGGCCCGATCGGGGCGATCTGCCAGTGGTGCATCGGGAACGATGTCGTAATCACCGTCGTTGCAATCCTCTGTGTCGTCCGAATGCTGACCGAGCCCACCCCGGCTGAATGACCCGTCGCGGGGCGCTGCTCTTCGCAGCGATGTGCGTGATCTGGGGTGTGCCGTACCTGATGATCCGCGTCGCGGTGCGGGAGCTCGCGCCGGTCACGCTCGTCTTCGGGCGCACGGCGCTCGGCGCACTGATCCTCACGCCCGTCGCCGCCTACCGTGGCGAGCTGCGCCCGTTGCTGCGCCGGTGGGCGCCGCTCCTCGCTTACACGGCCGTCGAGGTGGCAATTCCCTGGGTGCTGCTCGCGCGCGCGGAGACGAAGCTGACGAGCTCGCTGACCGGCCTCCTGATCGCCGCAGTACCGCTCGTCGGCGCGCTGATCGTCACGCTGACCGGCGCACGCGAACGGCTCGGCGGCCGTAGCTGGCTCGGCCTGCTGGTCGGCATCGCCGGCGTCGCCGCGATCGTCGGCCTCGACATCCGCCAGGTGAACGCGCTTGCGCTCGCCGAGGTCGCCTGCGTCGCCGTCGGGTACGCGATCGGGCCGATCATCTTCTCGCGCAGCCTTGGCGACGTGCCTGCGCTCGGTGTCGTCGCCGCCTCGCTCGCACTCTCGGCGATCGCGTACGCGCCGTTTGCGGCGACCCACTGGCCGGCGTCAGTGCCGTCCGCACACGTGCTCGAGTCCGTCGTCGGCCTTGCCGTCATCTGCACCGCGCTTGCCTTCCTGCTGTTCTTCGCTCTGATCGCGGAGGTCGGCCCGGTGCGCGCGACCGTGATCACCTACATCAATCCGGCGGTCGCGGCCGTCCTGGGCGTGGCTGTGCTCGGCGAGCACATCACCGCCGGCATGGCGATCGGGTTCGCGCTCGTGCTCGTCGGCTCGGTGCTCGCGACCGGCCGCGGGCCGGAGCCCGTGGCCGAAGTCGTGAGCGCAACCTCCTAGAAGACGGGGACCGCGGACGTCTCGGAGATCAGTGCGCTGATCTCGCCGGCCCACGCGTCGATCGCCTGCCAGTCGCGGGCGTCGCTTTGCGGCATGCGGTTGAGCGGGAAATGAAGCTTCGTCGGGTCGACCGCGCCGCCGAAGACCGTCACGAGCCGCGGCTCGATCTTCAAGCGGTTCAGCGCACCATTGAGCTGCTTCCGTGAGCTCGCCAGGTCCTCCGCCGAGCTCGTGCGCGGGCCGAGCGCAAAAACCGCGAGCGGCAACCGGCTGAGCGCGGCATGGTGGCGGCGCACGAACTTACACGCTGTGGCGTGCCAGTGGCCCATGTAGAGCGAGCCCCCGATCACGATGCTGTCGTACCCCTGCGGGCCGGCGACGACCGCAGCCTCCGCAGAGAGCAGATCGATGTCGTGCCCCGCCGCGCGCAGGCTGGCGGCGATCGCGACGGCAACCTCTTCCGTCGATCCGCGCTTGCTCGCGTACGAGACGAGAGTGCGGCTCATCGGACGGCCTGCGCGGCGTGCTCGGGCTCGGCGGCGGGGCCGGCCGCATGCTGCTTGCTGCGGACGACCAGCACCGGACAGGGAGCATCGTGCAGGACGGCGCTCGACACGCTGCCGTGGAGCAGGCGGCGGACCGGGCCCCAGCCGTGCGCGCCCACGACGATCAACAGGGCTTGGCGGCGGGCTGCGATCTCGCAAATCTCCTCGGCGATTGCGCCGGTGGCGTGGATGACCTCGCACGGAACGCCGGCCTCTTCGGCAACGGCTTTTGCGTGCAGGAGCGTCTCGTCGACGTGCTCGTTCTCCATCTTGGTCAGCTCGGTGACGACATCGGCGTAGCCGTAGTACCCATAGGCCGGAATCGCCAGGTGCTCGACGGCAACGGCGACGAGCGTCGCGTCGAGCGCGCGCGCAAGCTCAACCGCGCGCAGCGTGGCCTCCGCGGCTGAGGGCGAGCCGTCAGTGGCAAGGACGACGCACTTCATCGTTTGGCCTCCTCCGTTTGACACCCGGATCGTCCTCCCGCCGCCGTGTCGGTGAATCGGGGCCGGGTCCGTGGGGGATTACGTAGTTCTCCGCAGCATTGCAACGGCCGTCGGCGGATGGAATGCGGCGTCTCATCGGCAACAGTGGTGCCGTGGTTGCAATCGAGAATCGTGAAGACGTCGTACTGAGGGACGGCTCGACGCTGCGCCTTCGTCCGACGACTCCCGCGGACGCGGGAGCCCTCGTCGAGTTCTTCGAGCGCCTCAGCCCGGAGAGCCGCTACCTGCGCTTCCAGGGGGCCGTCAGCGTCGACGGACACCTGGTCGAGTCCTTCCTGCGCAGTGACGGCGACACGAACCTCTCGCTGATCGGCGAGCTGGTCGACGCCGACGGCGCTGTGCGCGTGATCGGCCTCGGCACCTGGGTGCGGCTGCGCGATGCGTCGCGCGCCGAAGTGGCTTTCGTCGTCGCCGACGAGTTCCAGCACCGTGGCATCGGGAGTCGTCTCCTCGAGCGTCTCGCGGTGCATGCGCGCGGAGCGGGCATCGACCGCTTCGTCGCGCAGGTGCTGCCGGAGAACGCAGCCATGCTGCACGTCTTCGGAGACACGGGCTTCGAGGTTCGCCGCCGCTACGTCGGGGGCGTGGTCGAGGTCGAGTTCGCGCTCACCACTTCGGCCGAAGTGCTCGAGCGCATCGCACAGCGGGACCATTCCGCTGTCGCAGCCTCGCTCAGCTTGTTCTTCAAGCCCGCCTCGATCGCCGTGATCGGCGCCTCGGCGCGGCGCGGCACGATCGGCGGAGAGCTCTTCCGCAACGTGCTGGCAGCAGATTTCACCGGCGCGGCCTACCCGGTCAACCAGAAGGGCGCCCCGGTCGGCGGCGTGCCCGCGTATCGCACGATCGAGGAGATCCCGGCACAGATCGACCTCGCGGTCATCTGCGTCCCGGGCCCTCAGGTGCTCGAGGCGACCGAATCGGCACTGCGCGGCGGTGTCCGCGCGATCTGCGTCATCTCGGCGGGCTTCGCCGAGACGGGATCGGAAGGCCTGGAGCGCCAGACGCAGCTGCTGGCACTCGTTCGCAGCTACGGCGCCCGCCTGATCGGACCGAACTGCCTCGGCATCGCCTCCGCTGCCACTCGCCTGAACGCCACGTTTGCCCGCGGCAACTTCCCGATCGGCCGCGCGGCGTTCTCGTCGCAGAGCGGCGCACTCGGGCTTGCGCTGCTCGAGCAGGCCGAGGCGCGCGGGCTCGGTCTTTCGGCCTTCGTCTCGATCGGCAACAAGGCCGACGTCTCCTCCAACGACCTCCTCGAGTACTGGGAGGACGACCCCGAGACGGACGTCGTCCTGCTCTACCTCGAGTCGTTCGGCAACCCGCGCAAGTTCGCCCGCGTCGCGGGCCGGGTCGCGCGCTCGAAGCCGATCCTCGCCATGCGGAGCGGCACGAGCAAGTCGGGCGCCCGCGCAGCTGCGTCGCACACCGCCGCGCTCGCAGGGTCGGACGTCGTGATCGACGCGCTGTTCCGCGAGGCAGGCGTGCTGCGCGCGACGACGTTGCAGGCGCTGCTCGACACCGCAGTGCTGCTAACGTCGCTGCCCGCTCCGGCCGGCAATCGCGTCGCGGTGCTGACGAACGCGGGCGGCCTCGGCATCCTCTGCGCAGACGCGTGCGAGACGGCCGGGCTGACCCTGCCCGAGCTGACGCCGGAGACCCGCGAGGTGCTGGCCAAGGGCGTGCCCGTCGAGTCGAGCCTCTCCAACCCGATCGACATTCTCGGCTCGGCCAACGCCGCGACGTATGAGCACGTCGTCGGCCCGATCCTCGCCGACCCGAACATCGACGCGTTGATCGCCATCTTCGTGCCGCCGATCGTCGAGGATCCGCGCACCGTCGAGGAGCTGCTCGCGCGCCATGCGAAGGAATCCGACAAGCCCCTGCTCTCCGTCGTGATGAGCGCCGACGGCTCGGCCCGCGGAGGCTTCGAGTACCCCGAGTCCGCCGCCCACGCCCTCGGTCTCGCCGCGCAGCGCGCGGCCTGGCTCCGGCGCCCGGCCGGCACCACGCCCGACATCGACGTGGACTACGCGCGTGCGCGCGCCATCGTCGACGCGGCCGAGGAAGGCTGGCTCGGCGGGGACGATGCACATGCGCTGCTCGAGGCGTACGGGATCCCGCTCGTCCAGGAAGGCCGCGCGGAGACGCCCGACGAAGCCGCGGCGCTCGCCGAGCAGCTCGGCCTGCCGTCCGTCGTCAAGACCGCAGCGGCCGGAGCGCACAAGACCGAATCCGGCGGCGTCGCACTCGACCTGCGCACTGCAGACGAGGTTCGCAAAGCGGCAGCCCGCATGGGCGGCCCCGTGATCGTCCAGCAGTTCCTCACCGAAGGAGCCGAGCTCCTCGCGGGGATCGTGCAGGACCCGGTCTTCGGCCCGCTCGTCGCCTTCGGCCCCGGCGGAGTGCACGCCGAGCTGATCGGCTCCGCCAACTTCGCTCTCGCGCCGCTCACCGATGTCGATGCAGTCGAGCTGCTCTCGACCGGCAAGGCGGCCAAGCTCGTCGACGGCTGGCGCGGGGCGCCTGCCGCCGACCGTGCGGCGCTCGCATCGCTCTTGCACAGCCTTTCGCGGCTCGCCGTCGACCTTCCAGAGGTGACCGAGCTCGATCTGAACCCGGTGCTGGCAGGCCCCGACGGCTGCGTGGCAGTCGATCTGCGGGTCCGGATCGGCCGGCCGGCGCCGGCACTTTCACCGAAGACCTGGTGAAAGCTCCGGAGACCTGCGCGATTCCGCGTACCATGGCGGCGTGGAAACCGAGCAGTCGACACGACTGCGCACCCTGTTGCAGACCGGGCTGGCGATCAGCTCGGAGCTCTCCCTCGACGGAGTCCTCCAGCGGATCGTGGAGGCGGCGGCCCTGGTCACCGGCGCGCGCTATGCCGCTCTCGGCGTCATCGACCCGACCGGCACGAGCCTCGAGCGGTTCATCACGCACGGCATCGACGAGGAGCAGCGTGAGCTCATCGGCGACCTGCCGCGCGGCCGCGGCATCCTCGGCGCGCTGATCACCGACGCGCGCACGCTGCGCCTGCACGACCTGGGCGAAGATCCCCGCTCGGTCGGCTTCCCGCCGGGCCACCCGCCCATGAACGCTTTTCTCGGCACGCCGATCGTCCTGCGCGGTGTCGCCTACGGCAACCTCTATCTGACCGAGAAGGAGGACGGCGGCGACTTCGACGAGGAGGACGAGGAGCTCATCACGCTCCTCTCTGCCCAGGCGGCCGTCGCGATCGAGAACGCGCGCCTCTACGAGTCTGCGACCGCATGGTCGCGCCAGCTCGAGTCGTTGCAGGAGATCAGTGCTGCGCTCGCCGGTGAGCTCGAGCTCCCGCGCCTGCTCCAGCTCGTCGTCGAGCGGCTGCGCGAGCTGATCCATGCGCGCATCGTCGCCATTGCCCTGCCGACGCCCGACGGCCTGCGGATCGAGGCGGTCGCCTCCGGCGAGCCGAATGATCTGCTGCACGACGTGATCCCGTACGCGACCAAGGTCGGCGCAGTGCTGGCGCGGGGGCGGAGCGAACGGGTCGACTCCGTGCTCGACGACCCCGAGGTCGTGCAGGAGGTGGCCCGCCACTTCGGCGCCAGGACTGGCATCTACGTGCCGCTGGTGACGCGAGACGGCACGATCGGGATCGCGTTCGCACACGATCACGACGGGCGTGACCCTCGTTTTTCGAGCGCCGACCTGCGCTTGGCGGAGCACTTCAGCCAGCGCGCCGCCGTCGCCGTCGACCTCTCACGGCGGGTCCGGCGCGACTCGCTGCGGCGCGTGATCGAGGGGCAGGAGACCGAGCGCCGGCGCCTTGCGCGCGAGCTACACGACGAGACCGGACAGGCCCTCACCTCGGTTCTGCTCGGGCTCAAGGCCGTCGAGAACGCCGACGACGTGCCGGCCGCGCTGGCGCAGCTCCGTGAGCTCGTCGTCGCGACGCTGCAGGACGTTCGCCGCCTGGCCGTCGAGCTCAGGCCGAAGGCGCTCGACGACTTCGGTCTCGTGGCGGCCGTCGATCGGCTCGTCCAGACTTTCGTCGAGGCCACGGGCATCGCGGTTGATTTCGAGTCGCAGCTTGGCGAAGAGCGTCTGCCGTCCGAAGTGGAGACGACGCTGTACCGGATCGTGCAGGAGTCGTTGACCAACATCGCCAAGCACGCCGGCGCCCGCCGGGTCAGCGTGCTGCTCGTCCGGCGTGGCGGGTCGGCCACTGCGCTGATCGAGGACGACGGCCACGGCTTCGACAAGGAGGACGAGTTGCGCGGCGGGATCGGGCTCTCCGGGATGCGCGAGCGCATCGCCCTGCTCGACGGCCGACTGACGATCGAGTCACATCACGGCTCGGGGACGAGCCTCATCGCGGAGGTGCCGCTCCAGTGATCAGAATCGTGGTGGTCGACGACCACGCCGTTGTCCGCTCCGGGCTGCGGATGCTGCTCGAGGCGGAGAAGGACATGAAGGTCGTCGGCGACGCGGGCAACGCGCGCGACGCGATCTTCGAAGTGCGCGCCGGCAAGCCGGACGTCGTCCTCCTCGACGTCGTGATGCCGGACGAGAGCGGGATCGAGGCGCTGCCGAAGCTCCTGCACGAAGCTCCGACGGCCAAGGTGCTGATGCTCTCGATGCAGGACGACCCGAGCTACGTTCGCGAGGCGTTCGCGGCGGGCGCCAGCGGGTACGTCCTGAAGGAGGCGGCCGACGCCGAGGTGGTGGCCGCGATCCGCGAGGTGGCCGGCGGGAACCGGTACGTGCATCCCGCGCTCGGCGCCCGGATGGTCGCCGCCGACGCCGCGGCGCAGGAGGCTGCGGCTTCCGACCCGCTGTCCGACCGCGAACGCGAAGTGCTCCGGCTGCTGGCGCTCGGCCACACCAACCAGGAGATCGCGCGTCAGCTCTTCATCTCGGTGCGGACCGCCGAGACGCACCGCGCGCACATCATGCGCAAGCTTCAGCTCTCGACGCGTGCCGAGCTCGTCCGCTATGCGATCGAGCACGGCCAGCTCGAACCGCCGGCGTAGCGCGGACTACGACGGCCCGCGGAGCTTGCGGGCGAAGCTGTCGAGGTCGAGCGAGCCTGTGTCGAGCGGGCGGACGTAGATCGGCTCGTCGTCGGAGAGCTCAAGCACGACCGAGCGCTCGCCGACAACCTCTTCGCTGCCGTTCTTCGCCACGCGAACCCTGCGAACCGCGGTGTGGGGGATGGACAGCGCGACGTCGATCCCGGTTGCCTGCTCGCGTCCTGCGAGCCTGACCGTATCGTCCGTGACCGTCACGTACCCGACGTAATGCCGCTGCGCGTGCTGCCGCCGCCAGGCCACCCGCCGTGTGTCGTGGACACCCAGCATCAGGCGACCCTGGTGGCCGGCTCGATGACGGTAGTGCGTGGGTCGTGCATGTGATTCCTCTCGTTCGGTAGAACAAAGGCGGGTCGCCTGCAGGCGACCCGCCTTCGGAGATGCGCAGGTGTTACGCGGCGGGGACGGTGGTCGTTCCCGCTGCCTTCGGCTTGCGCTTGCCGAAGAGCTCGAGGCCCGGTTCCTTGCGGCCCTGAAGTGATCCGAAGAGCACGAGGATCCCGAAACCGAAGCCGGTCAGGAGGAACGCGACTCCGGTGACGATGCCGAAGAGCGCGACGTTCTCGGCCAGGAAGGACGAGTTGAGTGCAGTCGTCAGCGCGGTCTCCGTGATCCAGACGTTGCGGGCCGGGTTGTCGAGCGGCTGCCCGTTCGCACCCTTCGTGGCCTTCGCGATGTCATTGGTGCCCTTGCCGTCCGCCGACGCGTACTCCGGCATCTGGGAGTACGTCAGTCCACCGCTCGCCTCGAGCGCGTGGATCCTCATGTACTCGGCGAACTGCCGGGCGAGCGCGCCCGTCGTGATCTGCTTGCCGGCGAGGTTCGCCGTCGGCAGCTTGATCGACGCGGGGAGACCGGCTGCCTTCGCCTCTGTGGCGATGCCGGCCTTGGTCATGTCGGAGGTTCCGACGATCTGCTCTGCCTTGAGGCTGCTGCGGACGGTGTTCCGTCCGTTGACGCCCAGGGCGATGGCGACGACACCGAACACGATCAGCACGACCGTCGCGACGACGCCTCCAATCTCTAGGTACTTGCGCATCTCTGACTCCCTTTCACTCACGGCCGAGGTGGTCGTTCGGCCTTTTGGGGCACTCTGCGCCGTGCGCGCCGGTCCGCCATCGGGCTTCGTGCGGAACCGCACTGCGGAAAAACCGCACTGCGGTTCTTGCGGTGGAGCGTGCGCTCAGACCGTCAGCGCCGGTCCGGACGGTTCGTCAGCGAAGGCACCGATGCCCGGCTGGAGGTCTCGTCCGACGATGGGCCGGTAACGCAGCAGCCGACTCTTCCGACTGTGCCGCGAGCTGATGCACTGAAGGGAGCAATCATGAGACGTGTCGTGATCATGGGCGCCGGGGGGCGTGACTTCCACGACTTCAACACCGTGTATCGCGAGGACACGGACTCACATGTCGTCGCCTTCACCGTGGCACAGATCCCGGGCATCGACGATCGGACCTACCCGCCGTCGCTGGCGGGCCCGCTCTATCCGCGGGGCGTCCCCGTCGTGCCCGAGAGCGAGCTCTCGGATTTGATCCTTCGCGAGGACGTGGACGAGGTCGTGCTGGCCTACTCGGATCTCTCGCACGAAGCAGTCATGCACAAGGCCTCGATCGCGCTGGCCGCAGGCGCCGACTTCACGCTGCTCGGGCCGCGCTCGACGATGCTGAACAGCACCAAGCCTGTGATTGCCGTCACGGCCGTACGCACCGGGTGCGGCAAGAGCCAGACGAGCCGGGCCGTCGGGCGCATCCTGCGCTCGCACGGCCTGTCCGTTGCGCTCGTCCGGCACCCGATGCCGTACGGCGACCTCGAGGCGATGCGCGTGCAGCGCTTCGGCTCGCTCGCGGACATCGACGCCGCGAACCCGACCGTCGAGGAACGCGAGGAGTACGAGGCGCCTGTCGAGCTCGGCATGGTCATGTACGCCGGCGTCGACTACGCGGAGATCCTCGCGCAGGCGCAGGAGGAAGCCGACGTGATCATCTGGGACGGCGGCAACAACGACTTCCCGTTCTACGTCCCCGACGTGCACATCGTCGTCGTCGATCCGCTGCGTGCCGGCCACGAGCTCACCTACCACCCGGGTGAGGTCAACCTGCGCATGGCAGACGTCGTCGTCGTCAACAAGGTCGACACCGCCGAGCCTGCAGACGTGTTGCGCGTCGTCGCCGATGTCGAGCGCGTGAACCCCAATGCGCGCATCGTCTACGCCAAGTCGCCGGTGCACCTGGAGGACGGCGAGGACCTGCGTGGCAAGCGCGTGCTTGTCGTCGACGACGGGCCGACCCTCACCCACGGCGGCATGGCGTTCGGCGCGGGCACTGTCGCCGCGCGGAACGCGGGCGCCGGGACGCTGGTCGATCCACGGCCGTTCGCGGTCGGGACGATCAAGGAGACGCTCGACCAGTGGCCGCATCTGATCGACGTTCTGCCGGCGATGGGCTACTCGGGCCGGCAGTTGCACGACCTGCAGGAGACGATCAACGCCGCCGACTGCGACGTGGTCGTCACCGGGACGCCGATCGACCTGACCCGGCTGATCGAGTCGCGGCACCCGATCAGGCACGTGACCTACGACCTCGAAGAGGTCGGGCATCCCACGTTGGAGGAGGTGCTCGCCCCGATCCTCGGCACGTTGCACCTCATGACCGCATAGGAGGAGCCATGGCCACCGGCACACGCACCAGGCACCTGCTCCGGCTCGGCGATCTGCGCGTGACGGAGCTCGAGCAGCTGCTCGACCTCGCCGCGCGCATGAAGGAGCACCCGTACGGCTGGGTGCATTCGCTCGAAGGCGACGTGCTCGTCTCGATCTACGACAAGCCGTCGACACGGACGCGCATCTCGTTCGCGACGGCCGCGTCGCGGCTCGGGATGGAGGATCAGATCATCCGTCCGGACGAGCTCCAGCTCGGCCGCGGCGAGACGATCGCCGACACGGCGCGAACCCTGTCGAGCTATGCCGCTGCGGTCACCATCCGGACGTTCGCGCAGGCGAAGGTCGACGAGCTCGCGGAGCACTCGACGATCCCGATCGTGAAT
>Ga0265316_10004011_pt1 | contig 14742 bp, 12 predicted proteins | sample 4522metaG_FD_202092 | JGI IMG/M metagenome (GOLD analysis project Ga0265316, IMG submission 202092) | Rhizosphere microbial communities from Carex aquatilis grown in University of Washington, Seatle, WA, United States - 4-5-22 metaG | ecosystem: Host-associated > Plants > Roots > Rhizosphere >...
CAGACCTCTGCATCGACCCTGGGCCCGCGGACTGTGCCACGTACCGGGAAGAGCTCGGAGTCCAGCACCTGGTTTGCACATAGAGCAGCCGGCATTGCCTCCGATGTCTGGCCGGAGTCAGGGTGGGGAAACAAGTCGACCGTGACCGACGCATCCTGCTTTTCACGTCCCGAATTCTCTGCCAGCCCCATATCGAGAACGCCAGCAAATGACGGCAAAACATCTTTCGATTCGGATCGCGAATCGTGAATCACGCCACCGTCAGGCTTGCCCGGTACGCGTAGGGGATTCCCACAACCGGTTGTGGCCCCTGCGGCCAGGGACGGAGCCAAGGCAGCCCAGACCAGCGTCCAGACCTGTCTCGTACGACGGCGTTGCCAAGTGAGCCTGCTTTGTGTCCGGCCCGCATGCACGACGACTAGCGTAGCACCGATCCATCGCCGGAGCGTACTCCATTCAAGCGGGTCTGGTGCGCGGAGAATGGGTGGGTTGGAGCGAAGGCGACGGCAAGCCAGCCTCTTCTTCAAGAACGATGCCCACCGAATGTACTTCGACTTACCACCGAGCTTCTCCGCCCCGGTGGACGTTGGCGTAGGCTCGGTAGGGGTGGGCCTAAGCGATTCGAAACGGGGCTCTTCTACGTCAGAAAGGCCGCCCGGAATCGGACTCGATGCTGGGCTGGCACGCGCGGGCCAGCCGATCGCTCGCCAAGGCGCCTAGCGATTTTCACCTTCACGTCGTTCCACCCCACGAAGTTCGGCACGACCTTCGTCTTTATCTGGAAGACGCAGGATGTCCTCGTAACTGGCGGGCCGGGACTTCGTCGAGCCAGACGATATGGCGCAAGTCTAGCAATTTCCCAAAACCGCGCGCCATCATGGCCGGGTAGCTTGCGGCGGGGCACGAGTTGGCGGAAGCGGCTGGCGCACAATCGCGCGTTGCTGGGGCCACGGCCACGATCTTCTGCGGCTATCGCGGAATTGTGCGCAGGCGGGCGTGGCAGATGGCGATGGCCAGCGCGTCGGCGGCATCGGCCTCGGGCGCGCGACGCATGGACAGGAGCGCGCGCACGAGGAAGGCAACCTGAGACTTGCTCGCGCGGCCATGGCCGACGATGGTGCGCTTGACCCGGGCCGGGGCATAGCCGACGACAGGCAGGCCGCGGTCGCCGGCCACGAACAGGGCCACGCCGCGCGCCTCGCCCAAGGCCAGGGTGGCCTGCACGTTCTTGCCGTAGAACGCCTGCTCCATGGCCACCTCGTCGGGGCGCAGCTCGTCGAGCAGCTCGCACAAGCCACGGCCGATGGTCAGCAGACGCTGGTTGCGCGGCTGCCGCGGCGGCGCGGAAATCACGCCGCACTCGACGTAGGTCAGTTTGGCGTTGCCGACGCGATCGACGACACCGTAGCCGAGGCGCAGGGTTCCTGGGTCGATGCCCAGGATGCGCGTGCGGCCTGCTGCAGACATGCGGCCGGATTCGGCTAGGAAAGCTTGGCCAGCGTGGCCTCGTCCACGTCCAGGTTGGAATACACGTTCTGGACGTCGTCGTTGTCTTCCAGGATGTCGAGCAGCTTGAGCGCGGATTCGGCTTCCTTGCCGGCCAGGCGCGTCTTGTTCTGCGGCACCATGGTCACTTCGGCCGAAGCCGGGTCAGGCATGCCAGCCTTCTTCAGGCCGTCGCGGATGCGCTCGAACTCCTTGGGCTCGGTGGTGACGGTGAACACGTCATCCTCGGCGCGAACGTCGTCGGCGCCCAGCTCGATGGCCGCGTCGGTCAGCTTGTTCTCGTCGACCTGGGCCTTTTCGTAAACGATCACACCCTGTTTCTTGAACATCCAGGCCACCGAGCCCGAACCCGCCAAGTTGCCGTTGGCCTTGGTCAGCAAGTTGCGAATCTCGCCCGTGGTCCGGTTGCGGTTGTCGGTCATGATCTCGGCCAAAATGGCCACGCCGCCCGGGCCAAAGACTTCGTAGGTGAACTCCTCGTAGTTCACACCTTCCAAATCGCCGGTGCCTTTCTTGATGGCGCGGTCGATGGTGTCGTTGGGCATGTTCTGGCCGCGCGCCTTGTCCACCGCCGAGCGTAAGCGGGGATTGCCGTTGATATCACCACCGCCAAGTCTGGCCGAAATGGTGATCTCCTTAATGACTTTGGTCCAGAGCTTCGACTTCTTGGAGTCGGAGGCCTCTTTCTTGTGCTTGATCTTCGACCATCTGTTGTGACCGGACATGCTGGCTTTGTAGCACTTTTCGTTCGCAAATGCCCCGCTTGCGGGCGCCAAAATCGCCGCTCCGCAGACGCGATGCGCTATGATGAGCGAAGTCGGTCGGGCGAGGGCTCGTGCGATGAGCGCGCTACCAGCCTGGAGTCGGCATCTCGGGACTGTTGGTCCAAGCACTCGGCTGATCACAGGCGTCGACTGAGACCCGATGCACGCTCATGCCGTTCCAGGCCGTGGCGCTCACGTCGACCCAGCCGCCGTACTGGCTCACCACCACACCGTCGCTGCTCACCAATCGAACCGGTTCACCAGAGTTTGACAGACCATCGGCTCCGATGCGGCCCGACACGGGGACGATCACCGTTCCATCGCGCGGTACCGGATCCTTGCCGTCGTCCGCAACGAAGTTCGCCGCCACTATCAGCGCGAAACCGCCCGCTGGGACAGCCACATCCGGCAAGACGTCGCTGCCGGTCTTGTCTTCGATGAGCATGCCTGCCAGCGACACCGGCTCGGCCTCCAGGTTCTCGAGTTCGACGAACTCCTGCGTGTATTCGGAGCCAGCGGGATTGGCCAGCACCTCGGTGATCACCAGCCGGGGCAGCTTGGGCGGCAGATGCAGCGCGACCGCGGCAGAATCCGCGCTGTTGCCGGCTCGATCCGTGGCGCGCGCGACGGCCTGAGCATCCACATCGGCCGGCAGATCCGGCAGGTGCGTCAGCAGGTCGAACTTGGTGCTCATCGCGCCCAGATCCAGGCTGGCCACCTGGTCGCCAGCCGTGATGATGACCTGGCCCCACGCCGACTCGTCTGTCGCAAATCCCGCCTGCACACACCCTTCGACGAGGGTCATGGCAAAGCCGACGATCAAAGGAGCGTATTCGTCAGGCGCATCAGCGGTTGTGAACGAGCCAACCTGGCCAGCAGGAACCGGCTTGCCCCCTTCGAAGTGCAAGACATCAGCGCCGATCTCGACGACATACGAGGTGGTCGGCTCCAGGATGCCGGCTGGCAAGGCCGCGTAGCAGGAGTCGGTGCAAGGTCCAGTATCCCCATCACCCAAGGCCAGCGCGACCTCGTTACCATCGTTCGCGCGGAGGTTGAGCGAAGCACCCGCGTCGGGAACTTGCACAGGCTCGGAGAAGCGAAGGATGACCTTGGCGAGGTTGGGCGGCACCTGGGTAGCGCCAGGAGGTGGGTCGACCAGTACTGGCAGACCCAAGGCGAGACCAGAATCGCTGGTCCTTCCTCCATCAATAGTCGCAGCGCTAGCCACCTGCCGTTCCGCTCCCAGGTCGGTGCTCGGCGAGCAGCCAACCCAGAGGAGCCACGGGAGAAAGCCAGCGCGCGAACAGGACATCGCCCGCCTTATCGGACGGGCCGAACCAAAGTTGCGCCGAAGGACGCGTCTTCCGCGCTGGCCACGATATACTCGTAGCGACCATGAAGACCACGCCCGATCTCATCCTGGCTTCCGCGTCGCCGCGCCGGCGTGAACTGCTCGAACGCCTGGGCCTGGTGCTGCGGATCGAACCGGTGGACGTGGATGAGACGCCGGCGCAGGGCGAGAAGCCGCGCGCCTACGCCCAACGTCTGGCAGCCGAGAAAAGCGATGCAGCGCTGAGCAAACTGGGCCAGCAGATCCTGCCCATTCTCACCGCCGACACGGTGGTCGTGCTGGGCGACGACATCCTGGGCAAACCGGCCGACCAGGACGAGGCGGCGGCCATGCTGCGCCGGCTGGCAGGCCGGCGCCACGAGGTGATGACCGCCTATCGCGCGCACTTTGGCGGTCGCATGGTCGAGCGCGTGGTCAGCACCGGCGTGAGCTTTCGCTCGCTCGATTCGGCCGAACTGCGCGCCTATCTCGATTGCGGTGAATGGCAGGGCAAGGCCGGTGCCTATGCCATCCAGGGCATCGCGGGCGCGTTCGCCATCGAGGTGCGCGGATCGTTCTCCAACGTGGTCGGGTTGCCGCTGGCGGAAGTGATAGCGGATCTGCGCGCCCTCGAGTCCCTGCCCGGCTATCCGCCCGCGGCTTTCGGAGGAACTTCCCGTTGAATCGCGCAGAACAAATCGCGGCCAACCTAGCCGACGTGCGCGCCCGCCTGGCGCAAGCCGAGGCCAGCGCGGGTCGGCCCGCGGGCAGCGCGCGCCTGGTGGCGGTCAGCAAGATGGTCGAGGCAGCCGACGTCCTGGCTGCGCTGGCCGCTGGCCAACAGGTTTTTGGCGAGAGCTACGGGCAAGAATTCCGCGACAAGCGCCTCGCGGTCGAGGCCGCCGCACAGGCCGCCGGCTTGCCGCAGCCGCTCTGGCACTTCATCGGCCCGCTGCAGACCAACAAGGTGAAGTACGTGGCCGGCAACGTGGCCCTGATCCATTCCATCGAGGCGGGCGATGTGCTGGCCGAGATCGAGCGACGCGTGGCTGCACAGAAAGCAACGGCGTCACAGGACTGCCTCATCCAGGTCAACGTGGCTGGCGAGGTACAGAAGCACGGCGTGCCGCCGACGGCGCTTCCAGCGCTGCTGGCCAGCTTTGCCCGGCTCGACCACCTGCGCTGCGCCGGCTTGATGGTCATGCCCCCATTCAGCGACGATCCCGAGGAGTCTCGACCTTTCTTCACGGCGCTGCGCCGGCTGCGTGAGGAGCAAGCGGCCGTGAGCCGCGTCCACGTCAACCTGGCCGAGCTGTCCATGGGCATGAGCCACGACCTGGAAGTTGCGGTGGCCGAGGGCGCAACCCTGGTACGTGTGGGCACCGCGATCTTCGGCGAGCGCCAGTAGAACGCGCCCTGCCCGCACGGTCAGGTAGCAGCCCACTCTGCGCCGATTCACGCAGCGCTCGGAGCCGGTTTGACATCGCCCACGGTCGGGAGTAGCACTCTGGCCGCCGAATCCGGTCTCGCCGGAACGGGGGACCCGAATCGTTGTGGGGCGAAGTGCAGCCGCACCGGGGGACCGCCTCCTCCCGAGCCCGTCAGCTAACCTCGTAGGCAGAAGAGGCCCCGAAGGACGGGGGGCCGGTCGAAAGATCTGCATGGCTAGTCACGAAACCACCCGGCCGGAAGAAAGGGCCTCCCTGTTGGAAGCGGGGTGGCGGGTGATGGTGGGTCGACCGCGAGATTTCAAGGATCCTGGCGTATTCCACAAGATCTCGCTGGTGGCGTTCTTGGCTTGGGTGGGCATGGGCGCCGACGGCTTGTCGTCATCGGCCTACGGCCCTGACGAATCTTTCCGCTCCCTGCTCGAACACGGCAACACGACCTATCTGGCGGTGTTCATGGCTCTGGCCACCGCGCTGACCGTGTTCGTGATGTCCTACGCCTATAGCCGCATCATCGAACACTTTCCGACCGGCGGCGGTGGCTACGTGGTGGCGAGCAAACTGCTCGGCCAAAAGGCCGGACTGCTGTCCGGCTCGGCCCTGCTGGTGGACTATATCCTGACCATCACCGTGTCCATCGCATCAGGCGGGGATGCCGTGTTCAACATGCTGCCGCTGACCTGGCACGCGTGGAAGTTGCCCATCGAGTTTGTCGTCATCATGCTGCTCATCGTCCTCAACATCCGCGGCGTGAAGGAGTCGGTCACGCCGCTGGTGCCGGTTTTCATGGTCTTTGTGGTCACGCACTTGGTGCTGATTCTGGGTGGCCTCGGCTCGCACATCGGTCACGCGCCCGAAGTGGCCGCCAACCTCAGACACGAGTTCTCGCAGAGCATCCACAGCTATGGCGTATTCGGCGTGTTCATCATCTTCATGACCGCCTACTCCAGAGGTGCCGGCACGTACACCGGAATCGAAGCGGTGTCCAACGGCCTGCAGATGATGCGCGAGCCACGGGCCACCACGGGCAAACGCACCATGGTCTACCTCTCCGTCTCGCTGGCTTTCACCGCGGGCGGCATTCTGCTGTGCTACCTCCTCTTTGGCATCCGCCCGCAGGAGGGCAAGACCCTGAATGGTGTCTTGGTGGAGGCCTTCGCCTCAAACTGGCAGTTGCTCGGCCTGCCGGTCGGCAAGGTGTTCGTTGTCATCGCACTGGCGTCCGAGGGCGCCCTGCTCTTCGTGGCCGCGCAGACCGGGTTCATCGACGGGCCGCGGGTCATGTCCAACATGGCCGTCGATTCGTGGCTGCCGCGGCGATTCGCATCCCTGTCGGACCGCTTGACCACCAAAGACGGGGTCGTGCTACTGGGTGTGGCGGCGATCTCTCTGCTCCTGTTCACCCACGGCAACGTGGACGCGCTGGTGACCATGTACGCCATCAACGTGTTCATCACGTTCTCACTCTCTCAGCTGGGCATGTGCCGTTTCTGGCTGCGCGAACGGTCCCACGACACGAAGTGGGCCCGTCACATCTTGATTCACGTCATCGGACTGGTCATGTGCCTGTCGATCTTGACCTTCACAATCGTGCTCAAGTTCTCGCAAGGCGCCTGGCTGACCCTGCTGGTGACCACCGCTCTCATCGTGGTGTGTTTGCTGGTCAAGTCCCACTACCGCGAAGTCGCGCGCCAGCTGAGCCTGCTCGACGCTGACCTAGACAACCTGGTGGGGCTCGAGGAAAACGGCGGTGAGCCAGATCCCAGCAAGCCCACAGCGGTCCTCCTGGTGGCAAAGTACGGTGGTCTGGGCGTGCACTCCATGCTCTCCATTCAGCGCACCTACCCCGGCTATTTTTCCAACCTGGTGTTCGTCTCGGTGGCTGTGCACGACTCGGGCACGTTCAAGGGCGCGGCCGAGGTCGACGCGCAACGCCTCCAGGTCGAGGAGACCCTGAAGAAATACGTGGCCCTGGCCAAGAGCCTGGGCTGGAACTCCAGCTACCGCATGGCCGAAGGGCTGGACGCGGTGTACGAGGCCAGCCGTTTGTGCATCAGGATCGCGGACGAGTTTCCCCGCGTCGTTTTCTTTGCCGGCAAGCTCATCTGGAAGCGCGAAACATGGATGCAGAAAATCCTGCACAACGAGACCGCCTACCAAGTCGAACGCCGCTTGCACTGGAAAGGCCTGGCCATGGCTGTGCTTCCCGTGCGCGTGGGCGACGACGCCCGCAGTGCGCCGCTGATGTCGCGACCGAAGTAAGCGCACAATCCCGCGACGGTTGCGCACGAGTTGACCTATACTTGCGCGATGTCCTACGCCGCTCTGGCTGAGCACCATCGGCGCCTCTCGCAACTTCATCACGTCGAGGCGATCGCGGTCTGGGACGAGTCCACCATGATGCCCGTCGGAGGAGGAGCCGCACGTGCTGAGGCGCTGTCGACGCTGCGAGGACTCATTCACGAACATTCAACGCGTGAAGACCTGGCCGACCTGTTTGCCGTGGCTCGGGCAGAAGCCGTAAATCTTCCCGCGTGGCAGCAGGCCAACCTGGGCGAAATGGAGCGGCAATGGGTGCGAGCCACGGCGCTGCCACAGGGATTGGTCGAGGCGATGTCACGCGCGGAATTGCAAAGCGAACAGGCTTGGCGGACGCACCGGGCGGACAATGACTTCTCGGGATTCCTTCCGTTCTTCCGCGACGTTGTCCGGCTCAAACGGGAAGTGGCGCAGGCATGGGCCGACAGACTGTCGCTTAGTCCCTACGATGCCCTTCTCGACAGCTACGAGCCGGGCGCCCGCAGCAGTCTGGTCGAGCCACTGTTCGCACGGTTGCGCAGTTTTCTGCCCGGGCTCATCAAGAAGGTCATGGAGCAGCAGGCGCGCGAATCGATCGCGACCAGCCAGGGGCCATTTCCCGTTGAGCGACAACGCTGGTTGTGCCTGGAACTTCTGCGCCGGCTCGGCTTCGACTTCCACCACGGGCGCCTGGACGTCAGCCACCATCCGTTCTGCGGCGGCGTGCCGACGGATGTTCGCATTACGACTCGATACGATGTCGACGACTACACCAAGTCGCTGGCTGCGGTACTTCACGAATTTGGCCACGCCAAGTACGAACAGAACTTACCCGGCGATTGGTTAGACCAACCCATCGGAGCCGCGCGGGGCATGAGTATTCACGAAAGCCAGAGCTTGCTGTTTGAAATGCATGTGTGTCGAAGTTCCGCCTTCCTGGAATTTGCAGCACCGTTCATCGCGGAAGCGTTCCCCGACTCATTCACGCGCACGCCTGAAGCATTCAGCCCTGAGAACCTTTTTCGTCAGCTGACTCGGGTCAAACCCGGGCTCATCCGGGCAGATGCGGATGAGGCGACCTACCCCTGCCATGTCGTGCTGCGCTTTGAAATTGAGCGGGCCCTGATCAACGGCTCGTTGCACCCAGAAGATGTCCCCGAGGCATGGGACGCGTGGATGCGCCAGATGCTAGGCCTTTCGACCCTTGGCAACGACCGTGATGGATGTCTGCAGGACATTCACTGGCCATCTGGCCTCTTCGGCTATTTCCCCGCCTACGTCCTGGGCGCAATGACCGCAGCCCAGCTATTCCGCGCCGCCCGAGATGCCCACCCCAATCTGATGACGCAGATCCGCCGAGGCGAATTTCGGGGTCTCGACAGCTGGCTAAGCAAGAACATTTGGAGCCAGGGATCGTTTCTGGAGGCTCAGGCTCTGCTCGCGCGTGCCACCGGAAGCCCACTGAGCACCGAGGCGTTCGAACAGCATCTGGAGCGCCGCTACCTTCGCCGGGAATCGTAAGGAGCCTCATGCAGCACGCGACTGTGTTGGTTGGACCGTCCGGCACACTTTCCCTCCGCCGCCTCAAGCTCACAGCGCAAGCACGGGGCTTCGAGAACGTGGCCACAAGCCCAGGAACTGACTAGGACTCGCTGCTGTTGACTACTCGTCGGTCCACAGGTCTTCGTGGACGCTTGCGACGAATGGAGTAACCTCCGACTGCGCCATGCCTGTACGACGCAACAAGCGACGAAACGGCTACCTCGGCCGTGGTCTGCTCGCGTCGCTGCTCCTGCACGGACAGGTCATTCTGCCTCTGGTCATCCTGGCTCTGGTTTATGGCAAGCGCGAATCGAACGAGGTCGACCTGAGCTTTGAATCGGTCAAGGAAGACGAGCTGCCGGCGGGGCTGCCTACGGTCGAGGAGCCAGTGCCGCCGGAAAAGCGCCTGCCCAACAAAGCGCCGCAGAAGCTGGCGCAAGCGGAGAAAAAACCGGAGCCCGAAATCGAAACCCCTCCGCCAGAAAAGATGCCACCCATTCCCAAGCCGCCGGAGAAGCCTCTCGCGCAACTTCCACCTCCTAAACCAGAAGAGCCGCCTCCACCACCGCCACCCGAACGTTTGCACCAGAAGATCGTCGAGCTGGACATGGGCAAGGATGTGGAGGCGCCCGACAATGCCAAGTACCTGGCTGACAAGAACAACCGAACCGAGAATGAAACCCGCGCGCGCGAAACCAACTTGGAGCGCGAGCAAGCCGGCAAAGAGGCCCAACGCTCGGACCACGAAGACAAGATCGCTGAACTGGAGGATCGCGAGGCACGACCAGAAAAGCGGGCCGGCCAGGGCGAGCGCCCGTTGCCCGAGTCCTTCCAGCCCCAGGCGCCCAACAAGGTCACCCTCTCCATGCGCGGCCCGCGCAAAGTCGAGAGCGCGGAACGGGAAACCATCTCGCCCGACGGGATGCGCCTTGTGCCAGAGGAGCAACAACGTAGTTCGCGCGGCAGCGACGGAAGCCCCGCCGCGCGGCTGCGCCTGACCCGCAGACAGTACGAATCGGTCTTCGGTACCGACGCCGAGGCCTCGGCAGCGCTGGCCAAGGCCCAGCGATCCCTGCGCAAGGGCAAGTCCGCCGAACGGCGCGAGCGGGTGCGCTCGGCCATCGAGAACTTCATCACCGAGGTCAAGCCGGGCAACCAGACCGCGCTCAACACGCGTGCCGCGCCCTTTGCCCAGTTCATCACGCGCATGCATCGAAAGATCCACGAGTTGTGGGCCTTCGGTTTCATGACCGGCATGGACAGCAAGCCCGGCGACTTGCCGCTCAACAATCCGGCGCTGGTGGCCAAGCTGGAAATCGTTCTCGACGGCCAAGGCAATGTGGACCGCGTGGCGGTGGTGCGATCGTCGGGGCTGACCATCTACGACAGCGCGGCCATCGACGTCGTGTACAGCGCCGCTCCCTACCCCACCCCACCTCCAACCATCCTGTCCGGCAATGGCAAGGTCTACATTCACTGGACCTTCCACCGCAACGAAGAGGCCTGCGGCACCGCCGGCGTGGATTACTTCATTCTCAACAACGGTCCCAAGGCCCCCGAGAAGACTGCGCCGCCGGGAAAGAATGCTGGGTAGCTACCAGACCTTGCGCAGCACCGTGTTCGGATAGTAGTGGCGCAGGATTTCGCGATACTTCTTGCCAACTTCTGCCATCCCGACGGCGCCGGTCTGGCACATGCCCACGCCGTGGCCAAAACCGGCGCCGCGAAAAACCGCTTCTCCATCCTTGACCTCGACCACGAACAGCGAGCTGCGCAGCCCACCGAAAGCCTGGCGGATGCGCAACTCGCCACGGATGGTTTCACTGCGGGCCGAGCCCACCACGCGCACAGCCAGCGCGCGCCCCGATATCCCTCGCTGCGGCACGTCGATGGAGCGAATCTCGCCCAGACGGTATCGACTCAACAGCTTGTCCAGCTCCGCGGCTGTTCGCTTCACGGTCCAGCGAAATCGGTCGCCCGCTCCGAGGTGAGCCTGGCCACAGTAGGCGGCGGGCGGCTGGTCAATGAAGCGCGCCACGTTCTCCGCGCTCACGCCCGTCGCATAGACGTCGGGCTTGCCGGCGGCTGGCGCGGGCGCGTCGCGATGACCACGCAGAGCCGCCAGCGCGGGCATGTCGGGCCAAGCGTTCTCGTTGTGCTCGGTGTGGCCGCCGCAGTTGGCTGAATACACGGTGTCGGCTAGATCCTTTCCGTCGGCCGTGAACAGCACCTCGCCGCGGGTTGCGGCCACCGCCGCCGTGGTCCGCGCTGTCTCGTGACCCGCACCCAAATAGACCTGACAGTGAGTCTGCGAGCACAACCGGAAGGGATCACCGAGGTGTCGCGTGCCGATCTTGGACAGCAGCTCGCCTCGCGCTGCCACGGCTTGCGCCCTGAGCGCCTCTTCCGGCGCATTAGGGAAGATTTCCGCCGGCAGCAAGCCGGCCAAGAAGCGATCCTCGGGCAAAGCATTGACCACGGCCAAGCTGCCGTTGCGATCCAGAGTCACGTAGACCTTGCCAAAATAGGCGCCCGACACCTTGCTGGTGGCCTTTCCCGCCGGGCCCTCGGCCTCCACCTGCAGCGGGCTGTCCCCGCCCGCCACAAACCACAACACGCCCTCGTTGCGCACGTGCATCCCGGTCTTGCTGCCAAGCGCTTCCAGTTGCCCGTGCGGGCGATCAACCAACTCGGTGAACACGCCGGGGTTGACCAAAGTTTCCTTGCGGCCCAAGGCCTCGAAGGCCTGCTCGGCCTCCTCTGGCTTGCGGTAGGGCCCCACCACCACCAGAACCTCGCGTCGGTCGAGAACCTCGCCGCCCACGCCAAACACCGTGCCCTGCTCGAAGCGCTTTGCCTTTTCGCCCAGTTCCTGCCATCGCTTGATGTGAGCGTCGGCTTCATCCCCTTGGCCCGGTCTTCCGCGCCACACCACGGCCCAGTGGCTCAGCTTGGCCGGCACCGTCGCCGAAGCGCGAACCTGCCAGGACTCCTCGCCGCGGACTTCAGAGCTGCCCTCGCCTTCGGGAAAGAGACGCAAGCCGCCCGAGGGACCGGCGCTAATGGTCACCCGCGCCATGCCCTCGGCGATGGCCACCGGCACAACCGGGAAGCCCTGCTTGGTGAAACGAAACTCGGCCGAGTAGATCGCGCGCAGCTTGTCCGCACCCGAGAACTCGTCAGCCGCACGCGCCGACGGTGCCCAAGCGGCCAGGGCCCATCCGACGACTATCAGGTGCAGGTGCCTCCCGCTCATCGCATTTCGTGTGCGGAAAGGTAACGCAGGTTCAGGAAGTTCACAGTGAAATGCGCCACGACCGGTCCGGTCAGATCGCCCGACCAAAGAAAGAGCTGTCCGAACACCAGGCCCGCGATGAACGAGGAGACGGTCCAGGGCAAGAAGCGGAGCTTCGGCCCCACGTGAAGCAGGGCGAACACCAGGCTCGACCCCGAAAGCCCGATGGCTGGCAGGAGGGCTCCGCGGAAGAAGATCTCCTCGCCCAGCGCCGAGGCCACCGCCAACACCACCACCTCGGCGTCAGGCAGCGGTCCGAGCACGGCGCGCATGTCGCGATGAAGCGCGCGCGCCCATTCGAATCTGTGAACCGCGAGCCGCGACGCAAACACGTAGCCCAGCCCGATCAAAATCCCGGCGACGATCCCCAGCAGGGTCTGGGTGTCTTCGCGCCCCGCCAGACGCCACGTGCTGGAGTCGCCACGCAAGCTCGACCAGGCCACGCCAGCAGAGGCCAGTGCAAGATAGAGTGTCAGCACCAGGCCTGCGCGAGACCAACTTCTGGCCGCCCCTGCCATGATTTGCAACATACCAGCAATCTTGAATGGGCAGCGCGATCCAGAGCACAAGACTCATCGCGCTATTTGCCAGTGCGTTACTGGCAATGACAAATAGCCATTTGTTTTCATGGCCATACATGATGACACCGTAAGCTAACAGTGCCCTATGACGCGTCGTTTTCAGGCTCATTTCAGCCGTTGGCTCGACGCCGGCATGGTAGATGTTCTTCGTCAATGTCGCTACCGGCGGTCAAAACCAAACGCAGCATTGCTCGGCCGACCACCGACGATCCGGTAGAGCGCGAGGTTGGTCTGCAGAAGCTCCTTTCCACGCGCATCTGCGATCTACAACTCGAGCCTCAAGATGTGCTGGCCGAATGTCTGGCCCAAGTCGGCGCAGAGTTGCGCGCGAAAGGGATAACCTTCACCCCGCAGTACTACCTGGGCGACGATGACTTCTGGACCGCTGACCGCGCCATCAGCGTCAACATCCCCTGGTACCTGGCCAACTCTGTCCTCTGGCAGATGGTCAACGACCACCTGTTCGAGTACACGCGCGACGAAGTCTTGATGTATCTGCGCCACGAGACGGGGCATGCCGTCAACTACGCCTTTGAACTGTGGAAGCGCAAAGACTGGACGCAGACATTCGGCGATTTTCGCCGCTCGTACCGCGACGTCTACAACGCTAATCCATGGAGCCACGACTACGTGAGACACCTGCACCGCGCGGGCATGTATCACTACGCGCAGAAACATCCTGACGAGGATTTCGCTGAAAGCTTCGCCGTGTGGCTCGATCCTTCCTCGCGCTGGCGGCGCCGCTACCGCGACTGGCAGGTCGCGGTGACCAAACTGGAATACGTGGACCGTATCATCGACCTGGAAGGCGCCTGCCGCGGCACTCCCACCAACCAACGAAGCGGCTCGCAGGCCCTCTACAGCGAGATCAAGGAAACCGTCGCCGAGTACTTCGACATCAACCATGCACTGGACCCGGATCTGGCCGAGTACCGCAAGGACTTGCTCGATATCTTCCCCCGGCGCTCCGTGCGCGCGCGTGGATCACAGGGTGCGTTGTCCGCGGCGCGTTTCATTCAGCAACATCAGCGCCTGATGATTAACAAGCTGGGCGGCTGGATCGGCGATTCCGACCGACGCGTGATCGGCAAGTTCCTGCGCCAGCTCCAGGCCCTGTGTACCTACGAGCACCTGGTCGTGCCGGAGAACCGGCGCAACGAGAAACTGGTCGACCTGACCATCGTGGCGACATGGCACGTGGTCGACGGGATTCACAGGTTAAGCGAGTAACTGGTTCTTCGATTCGCCGACGGCCGACGATCCGGGCCGCTGGCGGCGTCGGGCCTGCGCTTCCGGTCCTCAAGTACATCAGTACATTCCGGTCCGGCGACGCGCGCGGCGAAGCCGCGGGGTGGGTGGCGGGGTGGTCCGTCGCTAGTCGGCCCTCCTTGCCAGCAGCCCGGCTTGTCGGCCGCTCTGGAAGGCGAACCTGATTCGGGCTGTCGAGGGGGATCCCTACTCGGTCTTCAAGCCGTGTTGAATGATGCGGCGAAGACCCTCGGAGCCGAGGCGCGCGCTGCGCTTTTCTTCCTCGAAGATGATCTGTGCGAGAGTCGCTGACGTCAGGTCGGCCCCGCTGACGTGATCGGTGACCTTCACCTCATCGCCGTTGCGCACGAACCCCGCCACATCAGCCAGCGTCACATAGTGCTTGTCAAAGGTGTCGTAGAGTTTCCGATTTGAGTAGCGCTTGATTGTTCGCATGGTGGCACAAGAGGATGACACATCTTGTGACCGAATGACACGATTCTAACGGAGTGATACCGCAAGAACCCAACGGCGATTCGCGTACCGCCGGATTCGCGCTCCACGCTGGGGAATCCCGCCCGCTGGCGCGGGAACGTCCGCAGGGCTAGGAGCGTGTTGCGGATTGAAGGCCCAGAGCCTCCCCGCCGGTCCTCGGCGGGACCGGCCTGGATTGGCAGGTCACTGCTGAAAGCGTAACTGCGGACAGGTACGCCGCCTGCGGGCCGGCGTG
>Ga0265316_10004012_pt1 | contig 14741 bp, 13 predicted proteins | sample 4522metaG_FD_202092 | JGI IMG/M metagenome (GOLD analysis project Ga0265316, IMG submission 202092) | Rhizosphere microbial communities from Carex aquatilis grown in University of Washington, Seatle, WA, United States - 4-5-22 metaG | ecosystem: Host-associated > Plants > Roots > Rhizosphere >...
GCGACGGGCGACAGCAGGCACAGGCCGGTCAGCGCCGAAGCGCAGAATGTGAGCTTCTGCTTCATAAAAATCCCCTTGCCTTTGCGTGCAGCGTCACCGGAAGAAGTAGGCGCCGTTCGGGCTATTCGACCCGTGGACTTGCGAGTGGCAGTTCAGACACGTCCGATTGTTCGCCAAAGCGGAATTGAAAGTCGCCGATCCCTGCAGATTGCCCGGGAACGAATGCGCCCCGCCGAACGCCCCGCCGCTGCTGTTCGAAACCGCGCTGTGGCAGGTCGAACAAAGGAAGTTCATCCGCTCCTTCATCAGGCGCGCCTCGTTCGAACCGTGCGGCGTGTGGCAGTTCAAGCAGTTCTCGCGGACCGGCTGGTGTTCCCACAGCATCGGGCCGCGCTTCTCGGCGTGACAGCCGTAGCAGGTCTCGTTGACCGTGAAATCCTTCACCAGATGCGGACCGGCCGAGCCGTGCACGTTGTGGCAGTCGCTGCACGAGACCAGGCCCTCGCGTATCGGATGATGCGAATACTCAAAGCTCTCCGCGCGCTGCTGGGCATGACAGGTGAAGCATTTGGCCGGCTCGGTCGCCTTGACCATGACCGGGTCCTTGGCGATGTGGATGGTGTGGCAACTGGTGCAGGCCACGTCGTTGTTCGCGTGCGGGCTGCCTTCCCAATTCATGTGCTCGGCGTCTTGGTGGCAGCTGAGGCAGACCTCGTTGCGCGCCTTGATCGGCGAGACGTTGGGGCCGTTGAACACGATGGCGGGCTCGGTGGGCTTGCCCTTGGCGAAGCCCGCGACGTGGGATTCGCTCGGCCCGTGGCAGGCTTCGCACTCATGCTGGCCGAACGGCGAATGCGGATCGCCCTTCATCGCATGAGGCGTCTTGAGAATATCGGTAGCCGGCGCCTCGTTGTGGCAGCCCATGCAGGTGGCGGCGCCTTTTTCACTGTAGAGCGCCGTCGTATCGCCGCTCGCAGGCGTCGCGGCCGGCGGCGCGGCTGCATCGTCCGCCGCGGCTACGGGCGACGTCGCAGCGAACATCGCCGCGCACAGCAATACCAAGATGGCAATTCCGCCTATGCGATGTTTCACCGGCATCCCCTTGTCCTCGCTCTAGCCCACTTAGAGGCAACCACTATTGTTGTAATTCTAGGACGCCTTATACCTGAGTTAGAAGGGCCTGGAGCGGTAGTACCAGTGCGCGGAATTTTGATGGTACCAGTCGGCATTTCGCCCATCTTGTTGAATATGTCGCAGTTGCCTGATCATTCAGACGCGCGAGGCCGCAGATTCAATAGGGACTTACACCTACGGGTCCGCCCTCGCCGGATGCCCGGGCCAGCCGTGCGAATCGATTCGCAGTCGCACAGATGACTTTGGCAGCGCCGGCCAACCCGTCAAGGCGGGGAACGATTCATCGGATTCAATCCGTTCCTGGACATTCCTCGTCCGAACAGCGCCGGCTCGCCGGGCACCTGACCGCCAGGTTTGTTAGTCAGCGCGGAAATTGCTATGCGGAGCGGGAATGACGATGCGGTGGGGAAATGCGCCGGGAAGTTGAGCAGACCTCGTTTGCGGCGCGGATCGCCCATCACTTGAAAGCGGCCGCGTTATTCGTTGTCGCGTTGCTTGCCTTGGGCGCGCTCTGCCGCCCTGCCGCCGCGCAATCCGCCGCGAAAATCCCCAGCCAAGTTTGCCTGGCCTGTCACAGCATCAAGGGCTTTGGAGTTCCGGGGCCGGGCGGAAAGATGCGCTCGCTGTTCGTCGACGCGCAGAAGTTCAAGCAAAGCATCCACGGCGAACGCAACTGCGTCGATTGCCATAGCAACATCACGGCCGTTCCCCATCCGCCGATCGAGATTAAGGTCGATTGCGTCAGCTGCCATGAAAAATCGTGGGCGGCGGCGGTCCAAGGCCACAACGCGCAACAGGCCGCGACGTTGGATCTCGTGGTATCTCAAATCCACAAATTCATGGGCTCGATCCACGCCCAGCCGTCGGCCGAGGATCAGTCCCGCACCAATGCCACCTGCTACAACTGCCACGATCCCCATTATGTCTATCCGCCGGGAACGCCAGTTTGGAGTGAGTGGCGGATGAACCTGCCGAACACCTGCGGCACCTGCCACGGCAAGGAACTCGCGGGCTACACGACCTCGGTCCATGGCACGCAAGTGCTGCAAGAGCACAATCCCAAGGCGGCGATCTGCGCCGACTGCCACACCAGCCACGAGATCGAGAACCCGGTGTTGACCTCGACCAAGCTGGTCATCACCAGGAACTGCGGCTCCTGCCATAAGGAGCAGTTGCAAAGCTATCTGGCGACGTATCACGGACAGGTCAGCACGCTCGGCTACGGCTATACGGCGAAGTGCTTCGACTGCCACGGCAGCCACAAGATCCAGCGGGTCAACGATCCGCGTTCAACGGTGTTCGCGGCCAACCGCCTCAACACCTGCCGCAAATGCCATACCAATGCCAGCGCCGGCTTCGTAACCTTCGAGCCGCACGGCAACGCTCACGACTTCAAGCGCTATCCGCTCTTGTGGCTTGCGGCGAAGTTCATGTCGGCGCTTCTGATCGGGGTGTTTGCATTTTTCTGGACCCATTCCGCGCTCTGGTTCTACCGGTCCTACAAGGAGCGCATGGATCGTGGCGAGCGGGTGGAATTCTTCCTCTATCGCTCGCCGGACAAAAACGAGCCATATTTCCAGCGCTTCGCCATCATCTGGCGCCTCGCCCATCTAGTGGTTTTGTTGGCCACCATGACGCTGGTGCTGACCGGAATGACCGTCCTCTATTCCGACAGCGCCTGGGCGCCCGTGGTCGTCAGACTGTTCGGCGGCCCGCAGGTGATGGCCATCGTCCACAGGGTCTGCGCCTCGATCTTCATCGCGACATTCCTCGGCCACGTCCTCTACATGGCCGTCAAGCTGAAGCGACAGGGGCGCAGCTTCCGCTGGTTCGGGCCGGATTCCCTTGTCGTGCGCTGGCAGGATTTCACCGACATCCTCGACATGTTCAAATGGTTCTTTGGGCTCGGCCCGCGTCCCATCTTCGACCGCTGGACCTATTGGGAGAAATTCGACTACTGGGCGGTGTTCTGGGGCATCATGATCATCGGCGGCAGCGGCGCCGTCCTATGGTCCAAGGCGTTCGTTCTCCAATTCCTGCCCGGATGGGTGCTGAATGTCGCCCTCATCGTCCATGGCGACGAGGCGTTGCTCGCCGCCGTGTTCCTGTTCACCGTGCATTTCTTCAACAATCATTTCCGGCCGGACAAATTCCCGCTCGACACCACGATGTTCACCGGAGCGATCACGGAAGAGGAGTTTAGGCGCGAGCACGCTTCGGAATATGCGCGGCTGGTCGAAAGCGGCCAACTGGAAAGCCGACGTGTGCCGCCGCCCTCCCCCGCCATGGCGCTGGGCTCGCGGATCCTGGGCTTCACCCTGCTCGCCATGGGCCTGATGCTGCTGCTCTTAGTGGCGATCGGGTTCTTTGGTCACGGCGCCTGACAGAGCGCGGCAATCCGCCGGGCGACGGCGTCGACCTCGTCCCACGGCGTATATTCGACCGAGGTCCTCGGGTCGGTCGGCCCGCCGGTCAACAGCATGATGAAACGGATCGCCTGGCGGTCGATCCAGCGGTAACGCGGATAGTCGAGCCGACCGGCAATCGCCGCCGCCAAAACCGGCGTGAGGCGGTGACGCGCGATCGCCTTGCGCAGATAGACATTGCCAGAGGCGGTGGTCTTGCCCGGCTTCCTCGCCGTCAGATTGACAGACAAAAGGACCAGCGGCGGCGGCGCGCTGAGCGCGCGATAGGCGGCGAGAAACTTCTCGGCTTCCGGCAGATGCTTGCCATAGCGCACCGCCATCACCACCACGACGGGCCCCACCAGATTTTGCAGAATGGGCAAGCCGTGCGCCAGATCATGCGGCTCTGCCGTGATGCCGCTTTCGCTCAGGCGCGCGGCGATCCGTTCGGCGATGCGGCGCGACTGGCCGTCGCGCGTGGCGAAATAGAGCTGCATGTCGGAGCCGGTGTGCTGCGGAGCGATAATAGCTAAGATTCGGCTTTCGCCGCCAGCGCGCAAAGCAAGGCCAGCGTTTCGGGCAGCACCCATCCGCCGGCTTCCATCACGCGCCCGCCACGCACGTCGTCGAGCATGACCTCTGGCAAGGACTTGCGTTCCAGCCGCTGGCGCATCTCGGCGGCCACCGTCTTGGGATCGAAATTGTCGAAGCCCGCCAGCACCGCTTCGCCGATCTGGGCGTCGGCATCGCGGTCGTCGAGCCGCGCCAGAAGATCATCGTAAGGCGTCGGCGCGCGGCGCTTGCCGATCAGGCGCACGCCTTCAAAGGCCGCGGCGGCCAGCACTGCCGCGCTGCTCGCGCCGATCACGATATTGCGCCGGGTGAAGAGCTCGGTCATCTGAGCGCGCCCTTCAGATGGTCGACAAGGCGCAGCGCCAGCGCAATCAGATTGATCGTCGGATTCACCGCGCCATAGGTCGGATAGACCGCGCTTCCCGCCACGTAAAGATTGGCGACGCCGTGGACCTGCAGATTGGCATCGACCACGCCCTTCTTCGGATCGCTATGGGCGCGCGTGGTGCCCATGTGATGGTTGCCCCAGTCGAGCCCCTCGAGCCACTGGGCGCGCTCTTTCAGATTGAGACGCAGCATGCCGGTGCGCGAGGCGAGCAGCTGGCGGCCCAGTTCCTTCAGCGTTGCGCGGAAGTGCGCGAAATCGGAATCGGCGATGCGCATATGCAGCTTCAGCTTCGCCATGCCGAGCGCGTCGCGCTCGTTCTCTAGGGTGAAGCGCCGGTCGGGATCGGGCGTCACTTCGCAACCCCCGCCCAGCGAATAGGCGACCGCATTGCCGCCGTCCACGCCGAGCCCCGCGGCAGTGGCGGCGAGCGCGGCCTTGCCCAGATCGTCAAGTTCGGTCTTGCTCTCGATGGTGATCGAGGAATCCATCACTTCGCGCGTACGGCGGTATTTCTCGCTCGGGAACAGGCCCGCACGCATGATGCCGCCTTTGATCGTCTGATTGCCGAGATAGTAAGGCGCCAGCTTACCGTCGAACAGGATCATGGTCGCGATGTTGCGCGGAATGGGATGATCGGCAAAGTAGCGCCCGACCAGATCGTTGGCGTTGCCGACGCCGGGGGCCATCACGTCATTGGACGCCAGCATCAGCCGCGCGATCTCCACCGCGCCCATCGCCAGCACGACCGCTTTCGGCTTGATCTTGAATTTGTGGCCGCCGAGCGCCGCCACATCGAGCGTGTCGATCCTGGCGCCGCCGGGGGCAAGCCCCAGCCGTGTCACGTTGGCGTAGAGATAAGTCGAGAGATTGCGGACGCGCTTGAGCTCGTCGGCATAGCGCACGCCGAACTGGGTGGGCAGCTCGCTACCGCGCATCTTGCTGAACTGGAACCAGCGGTTGACGACGCCGCCCTCGCCGAACGCCAGCATCGGGCCCATTTCCGGCGACCATTGCTCGGCCTTCTCGTAAAGCCACGGTCCCGCTTCGCACAGAACCTGCGCGCGCGGGTAATAGGGCTTGAGGGCGGCGACCCCGAACGGCCAGCCCGAATAGGGCATCCAGGCGCGTTCCTCGAAGTCGATATTGTCCATCGGCCGGCACCAGCCGCCCCAGATGTTCGTGCCGCCGCCGAGAAAGCGAATCCGCGACGCCTCGAGCGAGAGATAGGGCGCGCCGGTTTCGCCCGCGTCGTAGAGCGCCTGGGTTTTGGTGTCGAGCGTCATGCCGCCGCTTTCCAGCAGCACGACACGCAGCGGCGTATTGGCCAGCGCCAGCGCCATCGCGATACCGGCGGGGCCGCCGCCGACGATCACAAGATCGGGTTCAAGGATCGTGCCGGAGGGAACGTTGCGGGCGTCGATGAATGCGCTCAAAGCGCTCGCCTTTCAAAATGCATGCGCAACAATCAACGGCGCCTGCGCCTTCGTTTTTTGTAGGAATCGAGTGGGCGGCACAAGCCGGAATTTGTCGCACCTGCGGCTTCGCCCAGTGCAAAAGCGCAGTTTTTACCGGCGTTTAGTTGTCCTTGGCCCCTTGCTTGATCCAGCGGCTGATGGTGTCGAGGTCCGCCGGCGAAAGCTGCGCGCCCATCGGCGGCATGCGGATGGCGCTCTTTTCGGTCGACGTCCAATTGGTCTTCACCACGCGCATCAGCATGCTGCGCTCCGGATGGAACGGAATCACGATGACGCCGCCGGTGGAGCCGCTCTTGAGGCCGTGAAAGGTGCTGAGGTCGAGACCGGCCGAAGCATTGCCGACGCCGCCGGGGCCGTGACACATCACGCAGTGCGCCTGGAAGATCGGAAGGACCTGCTTTTGGAAAGTCGGCGCGGGCTCAGGCGTGGCGGCGTGCGCAAGAGCCAAACCGAAGGCGGCGGTAAGCGACGCCGTCAAGGCGATCGACGCCCTCTGCCATTTCGTTTTCATGGACGCATCTTTCTCTGCTCTAGCCCCTATGGAGCGGAAATTAGCACCTTCCGGGCGGGCGCGGAAGGCTAGGCGTCATCGGTTTCGCTGGGTTCGTCGCCGGATTCGCGCAGCCGGATATTGTATTTCTTCATCAGCGCCTGGAAGTTGGCGCGCTGCATGCCGGTCTCTTCCGCGCTCTTGGTCGCGTTCCAGTCGTTGCGCTTGAGGGCTTCGAGCACGAACAGTTTTTCGATGGTCTCGACCGATTTTTCGCGCGCGAGCTTCTTGACCTGCTTGAGTTCGTCGCCCGTCTTGGGGATGTCCATGGCGGGCCAGGGCGACGTCCCGTCGATGTTGACCAGATGCGCCCGGCGGATGACCGTGTCGCTCGCCAGGATCACGGCACGCTGCACCGTATTCTCCAGCTCGCGCACATTGCCCGGCCAGTCGTAGTTCATCAGCACGCCCATCGCTCCTTCCGAGAACTCCGTCACCTTCTTGCCCAACTCCTCGTTGAAGGTGCGCAGGAAGTGAAAAGCAAGTGCCGCAATGTCGTCGCGTCGCTCGCGCAGGGGGGGGATGGCGATGGGGAAGATGTTGATGCGATAGAACAGATCGTCGCGAAAGCGCCCGTCGGCAACCATGGCCTTGAGATCCTTATTGGTCGCCGTGATTAGCCGGAAGTCGGCGGGCTGCGCCTTGGTGCCGCCCACCGCCCTGAACTCGCGCTCCTGGATCACCCTGAGCAGCTTGGCCTGGGTCGTCAGCGAGATATTGCCGATTTCGTCGAGAAACAGCGTGCCGCCCTCGGCGATTTCCAACATGCCTTGTTTGTTGGTCACCGCGCCGGTAAAGGCGCCTTTGACGTGTCCGAACAGCTCGCTTTCCAACAGACTCTCGCTCAGCGCGTTGCAGTCCACCGCGATGAACGGCTTGTCCTTGCGCAGGCTGTTGTAGTGGATGGCGCGGGCCACCAGTTCCTTGCCGGTTCCCGACTCGCCGGTGAGCATCACCGTCGAGTTGGTCGGCGCACATTTGGCCACCAGCCTGAAGACGCTCTGCATCTGGGGGCTGGCGCCGACGATGTTCTCAAAGCGGTACTTGGCGCCGACCTCGGTGCGAAGATTGAGGTTTTCCCAGAGCAGGCGGCGGCGTTCCAGCGCGCGCGCGACCACCAGCTTGAGCTCGTCCGGCTCGAACGGCTTGGGCAGATAGTCGTAGGCGCCGAGCTTCATCGATTTCACGGCGGTGTCGATCTGCGACAGGCCGGTGATCATGATGACGTCGACGTCCGGATTGCCCTCCTTGATTCTGCGCAGCACCTCCAGACCGTCCAGCTTCGGCATCATGATGTCGAGGATGACGATGTCGTAACGGCTCTCGTCGATCTTCTTCAGCCCCTCCAGCCCGTCCTGGACCGCATCGATCTGATAGTCGTCGTTCTTCAGGATACGCGAGCAGCTTTCGATGATGATGCGCTCGTCATCGATAATCAGGATTTTCGCGCTCACTTGCTGCTCCCGCTGATTGCGCCGCCGGACGGCCGGGCGAGCGGGAGAACGACCCGGAATGTGGAGCCCACTGCCTCCTCGCTTTCGATCTCGATCATACCGCCATGGGCCTCGACGATGCCATGACTGACGGACAAGCCAAGCCCGGTGCCGATTCCGACCTCCTTGGTGGTGAAGAACGGATCGAAGATGCGTTTCAGATTCTCACTGGAGATTCCGCAGCCGGTATCGCTGATCGAGAGCTCCACCGCCGACACAGCGCCCGCACCGGGCTGCAGCGTCTTCGGCTCCGGCAACTGGCGGGTGCTGACGGCTATTCGGCCCTTGCCGTCGATCGCGTGCTGGGCGTTGACCAGCAGGTTCATGACGACCTGCTTCATCTGATCGGGATCGATCCATACCTGCGGCAGGAGGGGGTCGAGGTCAAGAGCGATGTCAATATTGTTCAGATGGGCGGGTCGCTCGACGAAGCGCACGGTTTCCTCGATGATCTGGTTGAGGTCGGCAAATTTCTTCTCCGGCGGCTTGTCGCGGGCGAAATCAAGCAGCCGTTTGATGATCGCGGCGCAACGCTTGGTTTCGCGGATCACCAGATCCAGGTCTTCCGCCTCCTGGCTGCCGTCCGCCATCTTTTGGCGCAACAGATGGGAGAAAGTCAGCACGCCGGTCAGCGGGTTATTCAGCTCGTGGGCGATGCCCGAGGCCAGCAGCCCCACCGAAGCGAGCTTCTCGCCGCGCGCCGCTTCGGCCTGGGCGACACGAAGCTGCTCGGTGCGCTGCTGGACTTTCTGCTCAAGGGTGTGCGCCCACTCGCTCAATTCGGCGCGGGAATTGCGCAAGGCCGCCGTCATGGCGTTGAAGGATTCGGCAAGCTGGCCGAATTCGTCACCACTGCGCACCGGGATCTGCTGCTGCAGATCGCCCGACGAGATGGTCTTCGCCCCTGATTCCAGGTCGCGCAGAGGCAGGAAGATCAGGCGGTGGACGAAAAAGGCGACCAGAAGCGCGGCGACGACCACAAATCCCAGCGCAAAGGCCGCGATCATCAAGACGTTGCCGCTCACCCTGCGATCCATCTCGTCTAGCGAATAGCGGATGTCGAGAACACCGAGCACCGCTGTGCTCTTCGAGTGATGGTGGCAGGTGGAATTATAACAGGAGGGCTCGTTGCGGATCACCTCCATGCTGCCCAACAGGCGCTGCCCCGATGGCGCAGTGAAGGTCCATGTCCGCTTGTCCTTCGGCACTTCCGAAAGCGGCTTTCCGCTACCGTGGCAGGATGAACAATCCTCGGCCTTGCGGTCCACCGTTTGGCCGATCTCCGGCGCATACGTCGAGTGTGTGATCCTGCCGTCCTTGCTGAAGATCCTGATCCGGTCGATGCCGTGTTGCTTGGCGACGTCGCGGATGATCGTGTCGACATAGGTCGGATCGTTCTTCAGCATCGCGAAGCGCAAGCTTCGGGTGATGACGCCGGATAGCTCGGTGACGTGACTTCCCACGGTGCCGAGCAGTTCCTTGCGCTGTTGCGAAGCGACCAAGAGAACGAATAGCGCCACCGCCACCGAGAGGGCGACGGTAAGCGAAAGGCCGATCTTGAACTTGAGGGTTTGCCGATCCATGAGATTTCTCGGCCGGCGCTGCTCCGTCCGAGACGCCCCTCCGATATCGATTGCTTCGGACGCTGTGCCACAACCTAGAGCCAAGCTCGCCGCGGACGCAATTCGGCGGCCCACGGCCCATCTTCGCCTGGTGTACAAAAATTCTGACGCCTCTCGTTCCGCGTAAGCCTTTGATAGATAGGTGATAATCTGGACAGAGGCCGGCGGATGTACAGAAGCTTTATACAATCCGGCGGCCATTCAAGCGACCCAAACGGCCCCGCTTATCTATAACAATTTGAATATACACGATAATTTCGCTCTGGCCGGGTCTGGCACGGTGCTTGCTCTCTTTGAAACCGACAACAAACGGACCGGCGGAGCCCATGAGCGAACCAGGCAAAGTTCTGATCGTCGATGACGACGAAGTCGTGCGCCTCAGCTACCAGCGCTCCCTTCAGGCCGCCAATTGCGACGTCGACGTCGAAGCGGCCTTGAACGGCGAAGACGCGCTGGAAGCGTTGGAAAGAAAATCGTTCGATGTCGTGCTGCTCGACCTTCGCATGCCCGGCATGGACGGCATGTCCGTCCTCAAATCGATCAAGCGCGACTGGCCGGCGAGCGGCGTGGTCGTCATCACCGGCTATCCCACGGTCGAGAGCGCGAAGGAAGCGATGCGGCTGGGAGCCACCGACTACCTCGCTAAGCCCGTAAGCCCGGCCGAGATCGTCAATGCCGCGACCACCGCAATTACCCAAAAGAAGTGGGCGCTGCGCCAGGAACCCGCAGCTCCCAAAGCAAACTGAGCCATAGATGAAAAAGGAGAATCCCATGAGCACCCTGAAAAAAGTCCTGGTCGTCGACGACGATCCCGTCATCAGCAAGAGCTTCAACCGGGTGCTGGCCGGGAAAGGCTATGTGGTTGTCAGCGCCGAGAACGGAGAAGAGGCGCTGAAAAAGATCGCCAACGAGCAATACGACGCCGTCTTCACCGACATCAGGATGCCGGGCATGGATGGCATCGCGGTAGCCGAGCAGCTGCGAGCAAAGCAGCCGTGGATGCCGGTCGTGATCATCACCGGCTATGGCTCGCTCGAAAATCAGGCGCGGGCGGAAGCCGCCGGCGTGAAGGAATTTCTCCATAAGCCGCTCTCCCCCGAGATGATCGAACAGAGCGTAGAGGCGGCCGTTGCGGCCGCCGAGCTTGCCCCCGTACAGCCGCAGGTCGCCGCCGTGGCCGCGCCGGATGTTCAACCGAAAAGCAGGAGTTTCGCCATGGTCCTCAAGGACGTCGGAATGTTCCTGGCTTCTCCGTTCATCGGACTTGCCTTCATCGCCCTGTTCCCCCTCATCGGGTTGGCCATGCTCGTATGGACAGGCGGGCGGGCTTGGCGCCAGCGGGCGACTTCGGAGTGAGCCCCGCAGGCTAATCTTCATCGACAGCCCAGAGCCGGGGGGCCAACCGGCCCCCCGGCTCGAATTCTCAATAACCGCCCCGAATCGTATACGCCCCCCATTTGCTGCCTTTGCTTTGCTCTTTTTGCGCGATTTGCTTTAAGAGTGGACGCAGTGATTTCGCACGGACAGAATCGGAATGGCGGGGATGGGACGCAGACTCTCTTCGATTGGCACGGTCATCGTGCTCGCCCTCTTGGCCGCCGCCGGGATGAGCGCCTCCGCCGCGGACGTTTCCCCAGCGGACCAGAAATGTCTCGCCTGCCACGGCTTGGCGGGGATGGAGAAGCCGCTGGCCGACGGCGAAACGCTCTCTGTGCACATACAAGGCGACACATTTGCGAAATCGGTCCACGGCATCATTGGCTGCGCGGGTTGCCATTCCGACATCGACTTGGGCAAACATCCCGCAGGCGCTCCCTCCATCGCCAGCAGGCGCGCCTTTTCCATCGCCCGCGCGCAAGTCTGCGCCGGTTGCCACACCACCGAGTCCGATCAGTGGAAGCATGGCGTCCACGCCGCCCTCGTCTCCGAAGGCAGCCCGATCGCCCCGATCTGCACCAGCTGTCACTCCCCGCACGCGATGATCAAGGGCGCAGCGGAAGCGATGGACACCGTCCCCTGCAAGGCCTGCCACGGCGACATCTTCACCGCCTATTCCGGAAGTATCCACGGCATGCTGCGCAATGCCGGCGTGAAACAGGCGCCGCTCTGCTTCGGCTGCCACGGCGCCCACAATGTGAAGGTTCCCACGGCGGACGAGGGAATAAAGGACGTCTGTCTCGGCTGCCATAAGGATGCCGTCGATCAGCACCAGACTTGGCTGCCGAACGCGCAATTGCATTTCGAAGTGGTGTCCTGCTCGGTCTGCCACGCGCCGAAGGCCCATCGAACGGTTGATCTTGTCCTCTACAACAGCACCGCGCACAGAGATGCTTCCCGGCCGCTGGGCGTGCCCGAATTCGAAAGCCCGACCGGGACAGACGCGGGGAGCAAGGGCCTCGATCCTTCGACGCTGTTCAATTTGCTGAAGACGCTGAACCGCCCAGGTGTCGCAAACAAGACCAGCATCAAGGGCCGCTTGGATGTGCAAACGGGCGTCGAGGCGCATCAACTGATGCCCGCCAGCGAGGCGATCAGCGATTGCACGACCTGCCACAGGGCGGGCGCGAACGCCTTCCAGAGCGTGACGATCTCCGTCGCCGGCCCGAGCGGCATTCCGATCCGCTACGGCGTCAACAAGAACGTCCTTAGTTCCGCCTTTTCCATAAACTCGATCGGCGGCTTCTACGCGATCGGCGGCACGCGGATCACTTTTCTCGACATGCTCCTGGTTCTCGCTCTGCTCGCAGGCTTCGGCGGGGCCGCCCTCCATCTGACGATCCGATGGGGATATCGGCAATACTACAAGCGTATGCAGCAGGACGAAAAAAAAGGGTAGGCAAGATGCGTCGCATCTACGTTCATCAGCTCCCAGTGCGAATATGGCATTGGATCAACGCGACGGGCTGCGTTCTGCTGGTTCTCACCGGAATTCAAATCCGCTATGTCGGCCTGATTGACGTCGTGCCGTTCAGGACGGCGGTCATGGTCCACAGCTGGATCGGCTGGGTCGTGGTCGCCAATTTCTTTCTCTGGCTGCTGTTCTATCTCTTCTCGGACAACATCAAGGTCTATCACCCCGAACTCAATCCGGTTCAACTGTTCCGCGGTTCCCTGCGCCAAGCCATCTACTACGGTTACGGCATCTTCAAGGGCGCGCCCAATCCCTTCCACATGAGCAAATACCATAAGTTCAACCCGCTGCAGAGCCTCACCTACCAGATCGTTATGCTCCTGCTGCTTCCCATACAGTGCTTCACGGGAGTGCTCTTGTGGGACCTGACGCGCTTTGCGCCGGTGGTGGCATTCCTTGGTGGCGTACGCGTCGTCGACACGGCGCATGTCGTCACCTTTATCGTCTTCGTTGCCTATATCCCGTTCCATGCCTACCTGGCGACGCTGGGCCGCACGCCGCTGGAGCACTACAAGGCGATGGTGACCGGCTACGAGGAAGTTGACGATGAGGAAGGTACTGACGAAATGGGCTGAGGGCGTGGGCCGTAACCGCGTCCGTACGCACAACTACGCATTTCCCGGCCGGCCCGCTTGGGCGAGAGATGAGAAGCGGCATTCGCATAATTTCAAGACGCCGAGGCACCCTTGAGCATCTCACAGGAATTCTTGGAGAAGGAAGATCTCCGCTCGCGGCTGTTCGGCGAGGTCTGGAGGACGCTGATTCCGGAAGTCTTCCGCGACGTGCCCACCTACTACGATCGGGGCAATGCGGTCGCCTCGCTCGGCAGCTGTTCGCGCTGGAGCAACGTTTTCGCCGCCGCGGTCGGCCGGCATGTGGCGCGTGGAGCGAAAGTGCTCGACGTCTGCTCGGGCACGCACGACGTTCCGCTGCGCCTGCTGGCCATCGACCCCACGCTCGAGATTCACGCCGTGGACGGCAGCCCGCATATGATCGCCGAGGGCCAACGGCGCGCCCGCGAGCGCCATCTGACGATCCACGCCCAAGTCCGCGACGTCCACGCCTTGCCGTTCCCCGACGCATCGTTTGACGCCGTGACGCTGCAGTTCGCGACGCGCCACCTCGAAGTCGTCAAGATGTTCAAGGAAATCCATCGCGTGCTCAAGCCGGGCGGCCTCTTCTGCCACAACGACATGCTGCGCCCGAGCTCGCGGATCGTCGAGGTGCCCTATCTGGTCTATTTGCGCTGCTCAGTGTGGTTCACCGCCAAGCTGTTCGGAAGTTCGGCGCAGAGCATGAAATGCGTCGGCTACTTCGCCAACGCCATTCGCCACTTCTACACGCCGGGAGAATTGGGCGCGCTGCTGGAAGAGATCGGTTTCGCCAACACCGAGAGCCGCAACTTCCTGACCGGCATCATGTCCTATCATATCGCGCGGAAACCGGCGAACTAGCGTCGACTACCGCATCGGCGAGTGCGGCGATTCCCTGCCGCAGTTTTTCCGGCGCCAGCGCCGCATAGCCGAAGATCAGCGCCGCGTCGCGATAGCGCCCGCCGACACCCTCGATGTTCACGCCGCGCGCCCGCGCCGCTTCGCGCAGTGCGTCGGCCGGTGGAAAATGATCGGGCATCAGCCAGGTCAGCTGCGTGCCGATCTCCGTGCCGACCAGATGCACTTGGCCGAAGTGGCTTTCCAGCGCCTGGATCAGGCAATCGCGGCGTTCCAGGTAAATCTTGCGCACCCGGCGCAAATGATGGTCGTACTCCCCGCTGCTCAAGAGATTCGACACCACCATCTGCTCGAGCCAGCGGCAGCCGTCCTCCGCCATGGCCTTGATCGTCACGATGGCCTCGGCGAATTCCCCCGGCACCACCAGATACCCCAGGCCAAGCCCGGCGCCGAGCGTCTTGGCGAACGATCCCGCGTAGAACACCAGACCATAGGGATCGAGCGCCGCCAGCGGCTGTTGCGTCATGCCGTGGTAGCGGAACTCGCTGTCGCTATCGTCCTCGATCAGATATGCCCCGCTGGTCCGCGCCCATTCGATCAGCGCCATGCGACGCGAGGCCGGCATGGTTCCGCCCAGCGGATTCTGGCGCGCCGGGGTAACATAGGCGAGCGAGACGGGCGCCGCCGGGAGCGCGTCGGTGTCCAGTCCGTGTTCGTCGACCGCGACACCGATCACCTC
>Ga0265316_10004014_pt1 | contig 14739 bp, 15 predicted proteins | sample 4522metaG_FD_202092 | JGI IMG/M metagenome (GOLD analysis project Ga0265316, IMG submission 202092) | Rhizosphere microbial communities from Carex aquatilis grown in University of Washington, Seatle, WA, United States - 4-5-22 metaG | ecosystem: Host-associated > Plants > Roots > Rhizosphere >...
TTGTTGCGTCGTGGCAATGAAACCCGAGTTGTGAATCACCAGCTCGCCGACGAGGTTCAGGAGCGTGTCGAGCTTCTCGACGGACACGCGCACCACTTCGTCCGGTTTGGAGTTCTTGAATTCTTCGTGCGCTTCGCGGGCCGCCGCGTCGTCGCTCTTCGGCGCGTCAGTCTTGTGCGGCTCCGCCTTGGGTGGTGCCGGTACGAACGGTGTCACGGAGACCTGGTCGATGGCCACCTCCGCGGCAACGACGTCAGCGGGCTCCGCGCTGGTCATCGTGACGGTGTAGGCGAACGGGCCTTCCCCTTCACGCAAAACCTCGGGTGAAGGATCGAGGGAAACGACGGTTCCCAGACGGTCCAGACGGGCTTTGACGAGGAACGAGCGCAGATACGCCTCGCGCGGTTGCCCCTCGATTCTGACGGTGAGCGAGCAGGTCTTCGCTACCGGGGCGGCTTGTGGCGTCGGGGTAGGATGCGCGGATGGAGCGTTCTGCGCGGTGGCGACCGGTGACGGGCTCGGGACGGCAGCAGCGGGGGATGCCGCCTGTTGTCCCGGAGCCGAGGCCGCCAGCCGCGAGAGACGCGCGAGAAAACCGTCCACGTCGACGTCGGGTGTCTGGCCGTTCGTGAAGGCGTCGATCATGGTCTTGCAGAGGTCGAGACCCTTGAAGAGGATATCTCCCAAAGCCGCGTCATAGAGACGCTTGCCGTCGCGTACGTCCGAAAGCGAGGACTCGAGGTCGTGGGCGAGTTTCTGCAGTGAATCAAATCCGATGAACCCTGCCGAGCCTTTCAGCGTATGAATGGCACGGAACATGCTGTTGAGCTGTTCTTGATTGCCGGGCTCTTTATCCAGCGCGAGCAGGACCTCTTCCCACTCCCGCAGCTGGTCAGCAGCCTCTTCGCTGAACATCGCAAGGTATTCCGCCTTCACTTCCATACGTTTCTCTCCGTCCTTGGCCTCGGGGGCCGGGATCATGTCTCGGTGAGCAGCCCGTCGTCCAGAGCGCCCGTTTCCTGCAACGTCTCTTTCTCCTCGACGGCGATACTGATCTCGATGGGTCCGTACTGCGTGATGAGGCCGAGAACAAGGGCCGGTTTCGGGACCAGGTGAACGCTCAAATTGGTGCCCGCCGCGATGGCAGGGGTAGTGATGTTCAGGATCTGGTCGCGCTTCTGATTCAGCAACGAGGTGGCGTTGCCGGTGATCATGTTGGCCACCTCGCCGAGGCAGTCCAGAAACATGATCTTCTTTTCCTGCGGCGACTTGCCTTCCAGCATCTTGTCCACGAGGCGTTCGGCGAGCTTGCCGTCAAGGCTGTAGACGATCTGGCCGGTGAGAAAGCCGTAGATGCCGATGATGATCGACACGCCGAATGACGGCTCGACCTTTGCCTTGTACGAAAGGTGACCACGTCGGACCTCGATGCCGGCAATTTGGGTCACGACGCGCATGGCCGCCTCGACGAACGGGTTCACATGTTTTGCGTTGATCTTTACCATCTTTTTTTCCTCCGTTCCGGGCCTAGTGAAGGGCCTTCTCCACCGCGGAGATGATGCGCTCCTTGGTGAACGGCTTAACGACGAAATCACGCACACCCAGGGCAATGGAGTCGAGCAGCATCTTCTCCTGTCCGAGCGCCGTGACCATGACGATACGGGCATTGGGGTCCGCCGCGAGAATTTCGCGCGCCGCCTCAAGACCGTCCTTCACCTTCATGGTGATGTCCATCGTGACGAGATCGGGCTTCAGCTCGGCGTATTTCGTCACCGCCTCCGCGCCGTTTGTCGCTTCGCCTGCGATCTCGAACCCGTTCGGGATGAGCGTGTCCTTCACGATTGTGCGCATGAAGTTCGCGTCATCGACTACCAATACTCTCTTTCCCATAACGAAAAACCTCCCATCGACAAAAGGGTATACGGCTGAGTAACTTGCAAGGTTCGTGCCAAAGAAGCGAGAGTGCGTCACGATTCAAGAACTCTCTTTGGTTGGTTTTTGCGGAAATCCTAAGGAATTCTCATGTTTTCCGACATTTTTTATTGGATGGGTTGCCTGAGAGAGCGATTCGCCGGCGTGCCCTCATATACGTCCCATTTTTGGAACACGTTGTTCCAAAAATGGAACAGACACCGGAATGGTTCAGCGACTCTCGATACCGAATTTTTTCATTTTTCGCCAGAGGGTATTCCTACCCATGCCCAAAGCCTGGGCGGCCCGGGTCTGGTTGCCATCGGCATCGTGGAGAGCCCGCAGGATTGTTTCCTTTTCCGCGCCTTCCACCGTTCCGGAGGGGGGCGTCGTTGCCGGCATGGAAAGCTCGGAAGCGGAGGCCTGACCTCCAACGCGGCCGAGCGAAAAGATAGCGCGGAACTCGTCCACCGAAATCACCGGAGACGATGACAGGGTTATGGCACGCTCTATGACGTTCTCAAGCTCTCGAATATTCCCGGGCCAAGGGTGTGAAAGCACGAGCTCCAGTGCCTCGGGTGAAAGGGTTTGCGGCGGTCGGCCTAGTCTCCCGCCATGGAGCGTCAGAAAATGGCGGCACAGCGGGATGATGTCCTCGCGGCGTTCCCGCAGCGGCGGGACAACCAGGGGGATGACATTGAGGCGATAAAAAAGATCCTCGCGGAAGCGACCCTCGCGGATGAGATCGGACAGATTCCTGTTCGTCGATGCGAGAATGCGCACATCGACGCGCCGCACGGCCGTGCTTCCGACTCGTCGGATTTCCCCCTCCTGGAGGACGCGAAGAAGCTTACCCTGCAAGAGAAGGGGCATATCGCCGATTTCGTCGAGCAGAATCGTTCCCCCGTCCGACTCTTCGAAAAGCCCTTTGCGCTCGGTCGCGGCGCCCGTAAAGGCCCCTTTGGCGTAACCGAAAAGCTCGCTTTCAAGGAGTGCTTCCGGCAGGGCCGCGCAGTTGATGGCGATGAAGGGGCGCGCAGCGCGCGCGCCGCGGAAATGGATGGCGCGGGCGACCAGTTCCTTACCTGTGCCGCTTTCCCCCTGGATGAGAATGGCGGAGTCGGTGGCCGCCACCATGTCCACCAAATCGAGCACGCGACGCATTCCCGGACTGGCGGCCACGATACTCTGCGGCGCGTAGCGCTCTCCCACTTCGCGGCGGAGATTGGTGACCTCGGTCTTCAAGGAACGTCGCTCGATCGCTCGGTCCACGGTGAGAAGGAGCTTCTGGGCCGCGATGGGCTTTGTCAGATAATCGAAGGCGCCGCCGCGGACGGCTTCCACGGCGGAATCGATGGTGCCGTAGGCGGTAATGACAAGCACTTCGGGCTCGTAGGGACGGGCCCGGGCGGCGCGCAGAACGTCCAGCCCGTTGCCATCGGGAAGCATCAGGTCGGTCAGGACAACCTCGTACTCTCGATTGCGAAGCATCTGGATGGCGCTTCTCGTGTCGGCCGCGATTTCCACCTCATGCCCATTGGCCGAGAGAAGGTCACGCAACAGGTTGCGGATGATCTCATCGTCATCAACAACGAGCAATCGGTGGCCGCGCGACATTCCGTCTACCCCTCTCCCTTACGCGCCGCGCCGTCAAGGAAGCGCGCGACGTCGGATATGAAATCCCGGGTGGAAAGAGGCTTCACGATAAAACCGTCGCACCCTGCGCGGGCCGCTTTTTCCCCGTCCTGTTTCATTGCCTGCGCCGTGAGGGCGATCACGGGCACTCGTTTCGTTTCTTCCTGCCGCTTCAATATCTGAGTTGCCGCCAGGCCGTCCATACCGGGGAGGGCGACATCCATGAGCACCAGGTCGGGCGGGCTCCGCGTGGCTGCCGCGATTCCTTCCTCCGCCGTCGGGCATTGGATGACCTCATAGCCCTCCCGCTCCAGCAAGATGACGATGAGATTCATGATGAGAGGGTCATCCTCGACGACCAGGATTCTTTTCATTGAGCTCGATGGAGTATGCACCAGGGAGGGAAAAAGCGCCAGTGGAACAGGGGACAAATCATGACTACTTTGATCGGGGGTGATCGGAAATGAAACGCATTGGGGCGCTTGTCGACGATATCTACGAGGACCTCGAGCTGTGGTACCCGAAAATCCGACTGGAGGAAGAAGGCTGGGTGGTCACCGTCGCGGGACCTGAAAAGGGACGAACATTCGCCGGTAAGCACGGCTATCCGTGCCGCTCGGATGTATCCTATGGCGATCTCGCCCCGGAGGAGCTCGACGCGCTTCTCATTCCGGGCGGCTTCGCCCCGGATCACATGCGGCGCGAGCCCTGCGTACTTTCACTCGTGCGCGCGATGCAGGAACGGGGACGCCTCATTGCGTTCATCTGCCACGCCGGTTGGGTGCCGATATCGGCCGGTATTCTGCGCGGCCGTCGCGCGACGAGCACGATCGGCATCCGTGATGACATGGTGAATGCGGGAGCGCTGTGGGAAAATGCCCCCACCGTGGTGGACGGCAACCTCGTGAGCGCCCGAACGCCGGCTGACCTCGCACCATTCGCTCGGGCCATGGTGGAATGGCTACGCGGCGCTCCAGACGCTACGCAAGAATGAAGGCGCTCACCGAGGAGCGCCTTCGTGTCCGAAGCTCGTGCCGGGAGCGAGGATCCGATACGCCTATTGTGCGAGCTTGATCGCCAGGGCGCCGCGGAACATGTGCCGGGGCACGAATGAAGCCTCCGTCCCCTGGGCATAGATGACGTCAAGCTCGGTCTGCCCTGCCTTGATGTAGGAGCTGGGCTTCAACGCCACTTCGAGGGTCGTCTTGCCATCGACCAGTTTCATCGCGTACGAAATGATTGTGCTCTGTACGTCCTGACCGGCGTCCTTGTGCGTATGGCCTTGCCCGGCCTGTGGCTTGAACTGGACCTTTCCGGATGCATCGACGAATCCCATGAGGATCGTCGAGCCGTCCATGCGCATGGATCCAAGCCCGAGCGCCACCCAACCCTTTGTGTTCCCGACCACCGCAAGGTACAGGGCGTCAGCGGTACGATTCGCATAGACTGTCATCTGTCCGAAATCTTGGGTAAAGCTGTATTCAGCGGCATTCACGACACCGTCGACAACAGTCTTGTTCGTCGTGATCGCAAGGGTCTTTGCCTGAGCGAACGACGAGGCGCCGACGATGACGAAGAGAACGAGAATGGCGGCAGAAATGAGAGAAAAACGTTTCACTTGTATACACCTCCAGGCCAAAGATAATCGCACCGTGTGAGGGAGGCAAATAACGATGAAGCGCCGAGGCCCCCTCACTTTGCGGAAGGCGTGAAGGTGAGAATCTTGCCCGGGTGTATTTTGTCGGGATTGCCCAAGTCATTCAACGATGTCGCGCTAGAGAGGAAGCTGGCCCACCCCTTTGCCGCCGCCTGGCTTCCCTTCAGGGACATGAAGATGCGCCAGAGGCTATCTCCCTCCCGAACGACATAGACTCCGGAATCGTCGGAGCTCGTCGCCGCGGCGGGGGGCAGGGCGGACGGCGTCGGCGCGATCGATGGGGTCGCCGTCACCTGTGCGCTCTGGGGGCTTGCGCGCGCGGGCAGGGAGAGGGGAACACTCACGAGCACAATGCCTACCAACACCGCGGCGACGATGAGCGGGGCAAGAGGAATGAGCCGCGCACCGAAGTCACGAAGCGCGGCGCCGGAACGCTTCCACCAACCCGTCGGTCCGGGGGTGCGCGCTTTCGGGGCCTTTTGCGGTTGACGTGGGGCGGCGGCACGCCGCGCGCCCGGCGGATTTGGAGACTGAATCTTGCGGGAGGAGGCGAGATCCAGGTCGGGCGGGGCAATGGGGGGCGCCGGCTGATCGGCGGGTCGCACGGCCGTCTCTCGAGCAGGCGAGCGTTGAGAGGGTCGTTTCGTCGTGCGAACCGTCAGGGTGGGCTCCTCATCGCGGGGACGCCGCGCGATGACGGCCGGAGCCGGCTCCACGGGAGCCGATTCTCGCCGTCTCCGTTCCGAGATGCTGGACAGGGGGACGTTCACGCGCACCTTCGAGAGGGCGGCGTCTGAGAAATACTTGTCCAGAAAATAGGAAGCGGAGTCCCGATCGAAGGCGGTGACGGGCCGGCTGTCCGTGTTGGACCACGGCGCCAGATCGTTTGCGAGGGTGCGATTTTCGGCGCTCTTCCACGCCCGAGCGATCTCCCCGTACTCTTCCAGCGTCACCCCACCCACGCGCGTTCGTACCTCGAGGGCGGGAAAGCAGTTTTTCATGATCAGGGCGATGAGCTGCACGTTCTCGTTGCTCAGGTCGTCGCGGAGAGAGAGGAGATAGAGATAGAGAAGAAGCTCGGCGTTCAGCGAGTCCTTCAGCCGTGCCGATATCTCCATGCTCTTTCGTGCGAGAAGCCGCTTTTCCAGATAGGTGTATTGCGTTATGTCATAGACGAGCGACGCGGAGAGGGGAGGCGTGCCCCTGAATATCGTGGTAACGGCGAACTCGAATAGCGAAAGCCCGATGCTGCCGTTCACGTAGAGGGACAGGAAATGCATGATGCGGTGCGCGGGAAATCCCGTCAAGTGAAGGATGGAAGCGACGAGGAACGCGGACTCAGGTCGTATCGCACCCTTTGTCTGAAGCCTTTTCTGGATCTTCTTCTGCGCGAGGGCGAGCTGCTCGGGTCGGAGCTCTTCTACAATGTCCCAATACAGCGATAGGGGATTGGACGGCACATCGAAAATGGCGTCCAGGAGTGAGTCGAGCCGACTCGAGAGTTTTTCCTCGCGTGGCATGCGCGCGTCCTTGCCCCTTTTCGCCCGACGCACCGGCGACGGTAGGTAACTCGTATATCAGGCTACCGTTTTGCCGTCTGATTGTCAAGGAAGAGCCATTCTCCGATCATGTTTTGCCCTCATTGGTCCGAAAATCACGATGAAGGGCAGAGGTGCTGACAAAAATCACGCATTACAAGAGGGAGGGGAAGAAGCGCGCGACAGCGCACTCCTACAGACGCAAAATTCGAAGCGCCCTTCTGTCATTGACGCGCAATGTGCTGCTGTGCAATACCGTTGAGCACGTCGATGCATCTGCGGCCCTTGCGCAGGCCATCAGCGGCGACGGCATGAACAATCGGAATTATCTCCTCTTCCTCACCATGCTGGAGACCAACAATCCATTCGTCATCGACATCCTGATCGGCCCGCGCAATCCATTTCTCCTTTTCTCGCCGATCAAGCCGAATTGGTTTCTGCTGAAGGAGACATTTCGTATCCTCGCGAAGTTCAAAGGAAACGAATTGTCCGTGAAGGCGCTCCTCGCTCTTCTGGGCATAGTGCAAAACGCATATAAAACCTCGAAGGACGGCTACAAAATCTACGCTCTGCGCATGTCGGACATCTACAACATCGGGAAGCATCTGGACAAGGAGCGCGATCAGCTGGATCCGCGCAATCGACTCCTCCTGGAAATCCTGCTGGACATATACTTCGTGGGAATCGACAGCGAAAACAGGGCGGCCAAGCAGATCGGCATCAAAGCGAATGACATCCGCATGGCCTTTTTCGATCATACAAAACGGATGCTGGACGCCATCCCCGATGTCCTGCTCGTGAAGGACGTGGTCCGCGTGCCGATTGAGACGAAAAACTTCCATTGGGTGGCGCCGGCGGAACGACCCATGTCGCTTGAAGCGCGGGAAGCGCCCGAGATCAAGCTCGGCCTCCGTCCCATCGCTGTTGCGCAACCGAGGCGCCCCCGATCTGTGGGCACGGCTTCGGCCAAAGGCAAGAAGGTCACGCGTCCGGCCAAAAAAGCTTCGCCAAGCCGCGCAGCCTCCAAGCGCGGCAAAAGGAAGTAATGTTTGACAACACTCCGCAACTTGCATAGAATATTGAATACGGCGAATGCTTTTTGCGCGCCAACGGCACGGAGACGCTAATGCTTCAATTTTCAATGCTGAAATTCTGGACTGAAGACGAGCTCTATCACTTGCAAGTGCAGGCGGTTACCAAATTCATGAAGGTGGAGACCCCGCCCGCCGTGGAAGCAAGCATGGAGTTTGCGCGTCACCTCAACACCCAGGGACTCAATGGGGACAATTACCCCCTCTTCCTCGAAATTCTGCGCAATGAGAACCGATTCGTCGTCGAAGCGCTCATCGGCAAACAGAAGGCCTTCGATCTGTTCCTTACCGTCCAGCCGAACCCCTACATCATCGGATTCTGTTTCCAGATGCTCCGTGCTTACCAGCCGGGTGGTGTGTACGATCTCACGCTGGAATTGATTTTTGGAATCCTCTACCGGAACTATCACAGCGCCAAAGAAGGGCACGCTCTTTATGCTCTCACCATCGAGGACGTCAACGCGATTGGAAAGTTCCTGGACAAGAAGAAGGACCAGACGGATCCCATCAATAGGTTCATTCTCGATATTCTTGCCGACATCGCCGAGTACACGTCCATCAACAATGAGGATCCGGTGGTTGACAAGAACTCCTCCCATGCGACATCCATCCGCAACGCCTTCTTCGACAGGCGGCGCGAGATGTCGGGCGTGATGCCCCCGGAAATTCTCTTCCGAACCGATTATGACACGACCCTCGTGAAACCGCGTTCCACGCGGAAGTTTACAGAAACCGTCAAGAAGGCGAAATAGGAGGCCAAACCATGGCGCAGTTGGACGAGTTCAACAAAGAAGTGTGGTCCGACCAATCCATCTTCAGGGTGGAAAACCACATCATCAACAACATCTTCGCGTGCCGCACAACGGACGCAGTGGAGGCCGCGATCACGTATTCGGCGTTCCTCCGACGAAGTGGTCTCACGAACGAGAATTACCCTCTGTTCCTGAAGCTGCTGGAGATGGACAATCACTTCGTGATCGATTCTCTCCTGGGAACCACCGATCCGTTCCTGTTCCTCACCCCCATCCAGCCGACGAAGCACCTCGTGTCCACGAGCTTCCGTCTGCTCACCAACTGGCATCCCGGCGGGATCTATCCCAAAACGCTCGCCATCGTGCTTGGCTCTCTTCAGGCCGCGTACAGCTATGCCAAGGATGGATACAAAATCCACAAGGTGACGATCAACGACGTGAACAACCTCGGCAAACACCTGAACAAGGAAAAGGGCCAGGACGAGTCGGTCAACAGGGCCATTCTCGACATACTGGACAGGCTCGCCTCCCTTGAAGGCCAGGGCGACGACGAGATGGAGCTCCTTGCGCGGCAGTGCAACATCATCCGCGGCAATTACTTCGACAAGCGCCGCAAGATGGAAGACGCCATTCCGCAGGTTCTCCTCGTGAAGTCGGACTACCTCGTGAAAGAGGTCCTGCCGGCAAGCGTTTTCGAAGACTGAGCAGCAGGAAAAGGGAGGAAATATGGTTATCCTTGATAGAACGAAATCTTATTCCGCGACTGATATCGCGGCGATAGAGAACAAGATGCTGGGCGGCATTCTGGCCTGCCGGACACCCGAAGCGGTGGAAGCGGCCATCACCTACGCGCACTTCCTCAACAAGACCGGGCTGACGGGGGAGAATTATCCCCTGTTCATCAAGGTGTTGGAGATCGGAAATCATTGGGTCATCGACGCCTTGATCGGCGCGCGCGATCCGTTCCTGTTCTTCAGCTCCATCCAGCCCAACTACCAGCTGCTCACCGCGTCATTCAACCTGCTCGCCGAGCGTCACCCGGGTGGACTGTACGCGAAGTCACTCTCCGTGGTCCTGGGCATCCTGCAGGCCGCCTACAACGTGCCCATCGACGGGTACAAGATCTACGGCGTGACGGTCTCCGACCTGAACGCACTGGGCAAACACCTGGACGAGGAAGCAGGTCAGGAAGACTCGTTGAACCGCTGCATCCTGGACATACTGGAGAAGGTCGCCCAGCTGGAAGGCCTGGATGAAAGCAACCGCGACATGGAAGAGGTCGCCATCCACGCGAACGAGATCCGCAATTTCTTCTTCGACAGCACGAAGCATCTGAACGAGGTGATTCCGCCCGTCCTTTTGGCGCGCATGAGCTACAAGGACTTCGAAGTGGCGCCCCGCGGCGTCGTGGAGTTCACCAAGTCGAAGCTCGCCAAGGAAGATGCGGTCGCCAAAGAGCAGATCACGATCCGCGTGTCCTCTCGCGGAACCGCCGCGGCCAAAGAAGCCGCCGCGCCCGCCCCGGCAGCCAAGAAAGCGGCCGAAGGCGGAGCCCCGCGCAAGAGATCGTCCAACTAACTTTCATTCGGGAAGCGACTGGTCGGGCGCCTGATCGTATGGGGTCGCCCGACCCCGCTCCCATTCCCGCGCAAGCGGTATCGAGGTGGTGCATTCATGGATCTGCAGAAACTACAAGAAGACGCGAAAGTCGGCCACATCTCGGAGGAGTATGTCGATTTCCTGAAGCACCGCACGATCACCGAAATCCTCAATGCGTCAACCGCATCGGATGCAACGCACCTCTGGGCGTATGCAAGCTTCCTGAATCACCTGGGTATCAATCCGGACAATTATCCCCTCTATATCAACATGCTGGCCAGCAACAATCGATATTCCATCGATATTCTCCTCGCCGGTCACGAACCGGAACACTATCTTGACTGCGTCGCGCCAAACCCATTCATCGTGAAGTCGACATTCGAGAACTTCGCCGATTTCAAGAGTAACGAAATCTACGAGAAGTCGCTCCGCGTTTTTCTGGGGTTCCTGTACAAAGTCTACCGCTCCGCCGAGGAAGGCTATATGCTGTACCCGGTGACGATCGCGGAAGTGAACAGCCTCGGAAAGTTCCTCGTGGAAGACCAGGATCAGGATTGGCCGCTGAACCGCGCCATTCTGGACGTTCTTGCATGCATCGCGGACCTCGACATGCCTCACGAGACGGACATAGACAAGAGGAACGTGGCGGCGCAAGCGGGTCGGATACGGTCCGACTATTTCGACCACAAGCGCTCGTTGAAGCAGTCCATCACGGAAGTGATTCTGGAAAAGGCCAAAGACCCGAAGTTCGGCATCCCCCCGGAATATATCTACGGATAGCAGGTACTCCTGCCCCACGTAGATGAGCGAGCGGCTCCGCATATTTACGGTTAGCAGACTCCTCTAGAGCGCGCGCAACCTTTCCGCCAACTTCATGACTCCAACACGAAACCGCTCCCTCGGGGGAAGAAGGCTCAGGACTAGATGCGAGCCATTGGCAAAGTCGTAGAAATAGCCTGGATGCGTAAGGACATCGTCCTCCTCGAGGAGCGCCAAGGCGATTCGTTCGTCGTCAAGGTCGTCGCGGAGCCGCACGATGGCGTACCATCCCCCTTCCCTTCCGAGCACCGAACATGCCGCGATTCCGGCCAGAAGCGATTCCAGGATTCGCCCATTCTCGTTCAGCCGGTCCTGAACCTGCCGCTGAATGGCCGCGCGCCCCGCAATCAACGCGGCCGCGGCGTGCTGGACAGGGGTTGAAACGGAAAGAAAGGCATCGCTTATGTAGGCAAGGCGCTCCATCGCTTCCGCACGCAGGGCGCGCGGCCCGTTCACGTGAATCCATGCGAGCTTCATCTGCGGCAGCGCCACCATTTTCGACAAACCGTTCATGACGAAGGTCAGGGCTTCGGAGCTCTCAACGGCAGTGACGACACGGGACTCGTCGCGTGCCGAAGCGAAATCGGAAAACACCTCGTCCACGAGAAGCGCACAGCGGTGCTGCGAACAGAGCCCCGCCACGGCGGCAAGCTCCTCCTTCTTGAGGTAGGAACCCGTCGGATTGTTCGGGCTCACAACGGCGATCGCGCGTGTCTTTGTGCTAATGCAGTTTCGAAGCCGCTCCGGGTCGATGCTCCATCCCGATGTGCCGTGCGAAAGGGGGTACTGTTCGACACGAAGCGCATCGAGACCGGTGAGCACCTCGAGCAGCGGATACCCCGGGGCAGGCACAAGGATCTCGTCGCCCGGGTCCGCAAGAAGCCTGAAGAGGTGAGAATACGCCTCGCTCGTGCCGGCGGTGAGAAGGAGGTTGTCGGGATCTACGGCGCGCCCGATCTCACGGTAATAACCGGCAACCGCTTCGCGCGCGGAGGACAAACCCTGCGGATGGGGCTCGTAGCGCAACGAGTCTTTACGAGCGAGCGCGTCGAGGATCTGAGGGTCGTAGGTGAAGCCGCACCGAGTGGGGTTGGATTCGGTGAGATCGACAAAATCGGAGCTTGCCGTGCGTCTCCGGGCAATGGAGCGGGAGAACTCGTTCGTCGATTCTTGCGAGGGGACACGTCGCGAGAACATGAATGCCTCCTGATGCAATGAAGCACGAAGTGGCGCGCCCCGAAAAGGGCCTCCGCACGCATTGCTTTACCGTCATCGCGGTGTGCGATTCCATCCGATTTGGCTACATTATGCTGGCGCGGGCACGTCCGCGTCAGGAGGGTTCTGTGGCCGCCGACATTGCGCGCGTAGATTCAGCGGGTAGGATCAAATCTTTCATCGAGCTGACCAAGCCCCGTCTTGCATCCCTCCTGGTCGTGGTGGCCGCGGCATCGTTCTACCTCGCCTCTCCCGCCCGTCCCGATTGGCCGCGTCTCATTCTGGCCACGTTGGCAACCGGCGTGCTGGCGGCGGGAGTGCTCGCGTTGAACTCTTTCAGCGAACGGGATTCGGACGCGCTGATGCGGCGCACCGCGTCCCGTCCTCTCCCCAGCGGAAGAATCGCCCCGCGCGATGCGCTGGCCTTCGGTGCGGTCATGACGGCTTTGGCCGTTGCATTCTTCACCGTCTTCTTCGGCTGGAGCGCGGGCGGCGTCGCGCTCTTCACTTTTGTGAGCTATAACCTTCTCTACACCCCGCTGAAGCAGCGAACGGACGCTCACACCACCATCGGCGCACTGTCCGGCGCGATGCCGCCCCTGCTGGGATGGGCGTGCGCCCGCGGGGTCTTGTCCGCCGACGCCTGGGTCCTGTTCGGCATTCTCTTTCTATGGCAGTATCCGCACTTTCTCTCCATTGACACGATGTACCGCGACGATTACGCGCGTGCCGGCATCAAGGTGCTGCCCGGCCGCGCGCGCACGGGCGAGCGTGCCACGCATGCAGTGATGCTGACGGCCCTGGCGCTCCTTCTGATTGTCGGAACGGCTCCCTTTTTTGCCGGAATGGCGGGCACGGTTTATCTTGTCGGGAGCCTGATGGCAGGGGCGGGCTTCATGGCCGCTGGCATACGCCTTGTCGCCATGAAGACAAAGAAAGCGGCCCGCGTCGTTTTGCTCGCGTCCGTCACGTATCTGCCCCTGGTATTCGGGCTCCTCGTTCTGGACGCCGTGCGTTAACGCTTCTCTTTGTAGATCTTCGTGAATGTCTTTCCCATGGCGCTGTACTTGTCCTCTTTTTCGGAGGCCAACACCTTGGGGAACTTTCCACGAAAATAATCGTCGACGTAGTCGATGCGCAGGAGAATGTTGTCCGTCACGGTCTTGGAAAGCTTCACCCGATCAGGGTGGAAGCGGAGACATCCCTTACAGAGATCGGTAAGGATCTTCCGGGTGACTTTGCGGAAGCCGTCGAAACGCATGTCGAAAAAGCGCATGTCGTAGCCCTGAAAATGTTCCATCTTCAGCGGCGTCAGATAGCGCGTCTTTTCGATCCTCTCCCAGCCGAAGATCTTCGGGTTGCCGGTTATCTTCTGCCCGGGATGGAGGAGATCGACGTTGGAGAAATCTATGGCGATGATGATCTGATCGTTGCGCGTATTGTAGCGGATCATGTAATTATTCGGATTACGATCCTCGTCGCAGTAGATCCAGCGATTCACCAGATCGAGCACGAGCTGCTCGCGCAACTGGCGGATGTCCGTATAATTGGCGCCGGTGAGCTGTTCCGCCTTCATGATGACCCGGGTCGCTTTGTAGAGCACCCCTTTGATGCGCGTGATGACGGTGGGCGCGGAAATCGTATGCGTGAAGAAATCGAGGAAGAAGCATATGGCCCCCATTGCCGCCGGAAGAGCATCCGCTTCTTCGATGCGCTTCACGATCCAGTGAGCCGACGTATCGGCGCGCTCCGAGGCGCCCACGTAATCGCGCACCTCGGCGAAAAACGGAACCTTCAAGCTCGGGTCGATGGCGAGGAAATCGTCCACCATGAACATGGAGACCAGCTCGGGGAACGTCCGATCCGCGCACAGGAGCCGGACCAGCTCCTGGTCGTGCAGGAAACCCTTCACGTCGGCGTAGTCAAAATATGTCATACTCGTGCTCCGCGCTGCTGCGCCTAGCGATAATCGTCAAGAACGAAGCGCCTCTCCTTGAGCCCGAGGTCCGCGTATTTCACCGTGTAGGGGGCGCCACCCTGAATCGACACGTAGGGACACTTGGTCTCCAGCGTGGCGTAGAGGATGACGTGGTCGTGGCACCCGAGGGCATCGATCCATATCGAATCCTGGTCGCCCCATTTCCACATGGGATTGTGACCCACAAAGATGGGTATGTCATGGGGGCAGCCGAGCAGCCGCCGCGCTTCGTCCAGATCTTCCGGGCCGTATTCCTTCATGCTCGGCGTGGAGCGTGTTTCGTTGAGGCGGTTCCACGTCATTTGCCACACGTAGTTCTCGAAGTGCCGCGCGTTCACCAGCTCGGTGTGCGTCAAGCCACCGCGGGCGGGACCGGCGTGAACGGCGAGGAAGCTCTTGTGGATGACGAACAGCGGTAGCGCGTCGAAAAACTCCTGCATGAGGGCCACGTACTGCTGGCCGCGCTCCTTCAAGAGCGCCTCCCGATAGAGAAGGCCCTGCTGGATGCCGAGCTTCGAAAGCTCGGGGGCGAAGGAATCGTGAT
>Ga0265316_10004015_pt1 | contig 14739 bp, 12 predicted proteins | sample 4522metaG_FD_202092 | JGI IMG/M metagenome (GOLD analysis project Ga0265316, IMG submission 202092) | Rhizosphere microbial communities from Carex aquatilis grown in University of Washington, Seatle, WA, United States - 4-5-22 metaG | ecosystem: Host-associated > Plants > Roots > Rhizosphere >...
CCGCGAATGGGAGTTGGTCGGGGCGGTGGGATTCGAACCCACGATCTCGTGCTCCCAAAGCACGTGCCTTGCCGCTAGGCCACACCCCGAATGGCGGCAATCATACGCGGTCGAATTCAGAGCCGGCCAATGGCCCCGTTCTGCGCGCCCGCAGGCCTACTAGTTGTCGCCGGGGTGCCAATCGGTGCGTGCTTGGCTCGTGAGGAAAGTCCTCAGGGCGGTCTGCATAGTCTGACCAAACGGTTCGATGGTGAAGCTGCCCATGTTCAGTCGTCCGCTGTCCAAGCGTAGGCCGAGTGTTGCGAAACGACCCAGACGATGTCGCGTCGCGAAGTCGGCTGGGTCGGCGAGCAGAACGCCAACCGTGGCGATCCTTCTGCCTCGATAGTTGAGCGACATGGGTCCCACGGTCGAAACTTCATTCCACATGATCGGCCCGACCCCCGGGAAGTACTGGAAGCCGTTCTCGCCGATGAGGAGCCTGGTGGGGTTCCGGAGGCGACGGACCATGTTTCGCAGCCAACTGAACCCGAACCCCAATGCCGGCAGGCCCGTGCCGAGAAAGAATGCTGCCTCAACTGCAACCGGCAGCAGCCGATACCAGACAGCCACGGAGGCGAAGAAGAGACCAACGGCGACCCAGCCAAGCGACGTAGCAACGAGAAACATGGGTGCCCACAGCCCAAACAGCAGTTTCCGTCGGTCGTTGTGGACGGCCACGCAACGTCCGATGGCCGGATCGTGGATCGGTCTGTCGCTATCGCACAATAATCGGCACCTTCACCGCTCACCCTCTCTACGCTCAGAAGCCCCTCAGCTCCACCGCTTACCCCTCGGCGGCTCCCAAAGCACGTGCCTTGCCGCTAGGCCACACCCCGAGTGGAGTGAATGATACCCGCGGATCAGCGGTATCGATTCACGGGGAGACCGTTGATCGCGTTGCTGGTGCCGACCACGAGCAGAAAGAGACCGACTGCCATGAGGATGGCAATCGATGCGACAGGACGGCGGGCGATGATCCCGGCAGGCTCAAGGCGAAAGCTCAAGCGGACGGCAGGCGTCTCCAGATAGACCGCCGCCGCGATCGAGATGGCCGCGATCCCGAGGGCGAAAAGACCCCACGGATTCCCGATCGAGAGCTGGGCCAGCCCGTAACTGGCGACGTTGACTGCCAGGGACGCGAGCCCCAACTGAGTGGCAAGTCGCGCCCAGCCCGATCCTCGCCAGAGTTGGACGGCAACGATCAAGAACCCAAGCGCGACCGACGTGACCATGGCGAAGTCCGCCAGGTCCTGGCTGAGGGGCGGACGAGCTCCCCACCATCGACTGAGGTAGTACGCCGTCAGGTTGAGCAACACGCCGATCAGGACGGCCAGGACTGCGAGCATGGCGGCAATCAAACGGACGGCGACCGGTCGGCCGGCGACCGCTCGGCCGGCGACCAGACCGTCGGCGCTATCCATATCGCACACTAATCGGCACCTTCACCGCTCGCCCTCTCGCTCGGATGCCTCGCCGCCCCTCGCCCCTAGAACTCGGTTATCCGCCTGGCGCGGTCCAGGTACTTGGCCCGGAATTGGGCGTTGAGGCGCAGAACCTCGGACTCGGGACCTACGAAGGAGCAGCGCAGGCAGTAGTACTCGCCCGCGGCCGCGTCGAAGAGCATGTCCATGTCGATCTCCCGCATCAGGCAGCGCGGGCAGCGGTAGTTCAGCTTGCCTTTTCGACCTTGAGCCATGTGCGCAACTCTCCAGTGCCGCGGAACGCCTTTCGGATGCCGATGGTGTACATCGGCGAGAACGCCATGCCCTCGCGCAGGTAGCCCGCGGCGTCGGTCACGTCCGAACGCATCGAGAGCCGCGTGTCGACCTGGGGCACGATCGCCTCGGCCGAAGCGATGCTCTCGAGCGCGGCCTCGCGGCACCGGTAGGCGTAGTCGATCGACTCGGACCCGGCCTTGCCCGTGAGCGTCAGGCGTACGCCGGTGAGGTCCTCGGGATACTCGGTCGTGCCGTAGCAGGCGGTGATGTACTCGTCGATCTCGACCTGCGCGGCCGGGTCGGTGGTGGCCACGATACGGCGCACGACCTCGATCTCACCGCTGCCCTCGGCCAGGCGGAAGACCGACTCTACGCTGATGGTGAACTTCTCGAACTCGATCTCGACCGGATCGAGGGTGACCACGCGGGTGTCGCCCTCCTCGGAGAACGAGGCCCGGGTCCGGCACGCGCACAGGTCGACTTCCTCGCCGCCGTGGCGGAAGCGCGCGCTCTTGACCGCGCCTTCCCCGGCATAGTGGGTGAAGTAGCCGGCGCGGTAGTTGGACTGGACCAGGAACGGGTAGCTCGCGTCCTGGATGTGGGCGGTGCCCACGCCGCAGGGCCGCACGAGCTTGGCCGCATAGGGCCGCAGGTCGATCATGGCGCCGCCCTGGTTCATGTCCAGGCAGAAGCGCATCGCCGGATCGGCGAACCAGAACTGCTGGCGCGCCGAGCCATAGAGGATGTCGGTCCAGAGGGTCACTTCGGGGCGGGAATAGGGGCGGTCGGCCCGATAGGCGTCGGCAAACTCGCTCAGGGTCAGATCGATCGCCGCGCCCTCGGCCTTGAGCTTGCCGTAGTAGGCCATGCCGTCTTCGTAGCTCTTGAGCAGGAAGTCGTAGTCGGCCTCCCAGCGGCCGCTCTTGCTCATCCAGCCCGGGCCCACGAACATCATGTTGTAGGCGTAGCCGCGGTTGAACCCGGCCATGGCCCGGTACTGGTCCACGATGTTGGCGAAGTAGGGGATCTCGGTGCCCTCGTAGACCATGCCGCGCAGGATGTTCTGAGGGTGGGTGCCGTAGTAGGAGCCGGGGCCGTCGAACACGGCCATGAGATCGCGCGAGAGGTGCGGGACCGCGACTATGCCGATGTCGTCGGCCGCGTCCGAGGCGGGGCAGTGGATGTTGCGCTTGCTCGGGATCCAGGGGTTCCAGGGGCCGCCGTCGAGCAGGGTGTACCAGGAGTTGTTGGCGTTGTGGTAGGCCTTGGGACCCTCTTCCCAGCACGTCGCCACCGCGGCCTTGACCATGGGGTAGCGCTCTTTGATGTAGCCCACGAGCTCGGCGTCCATGTAGTAGGAGCCGGTCGAGGTAGGCAGGAAGCCGAAGACCTCCTCGAACTTGCCGAAGACCTCATCGACTATGGCCCGCTTGTCGGCCATCGAGAACAGCCAGATGGCGAGCTCGCGCGAGTGGAACTTCTCGCGGAACTGAGCGCACTGGAGGCCCAGGAACGTCAGCCCGATCTCATCGCCGAAGCGGGCGTGATCCTCCATGGCAATGGCCACGGCCTCGGCGTTGAACAGGCTCGCGTAGGTCATCTGGATGGTGGTCCGGATGCCGTTGTCGTGGGCCACGCGCTGCTGGGTCCGAAAGATGTCGAGCGACTCGCGAATGACGCCGCTGCGCCCGATGTCCTCGGCTTTGCCCTCCTGCGCCTCCTTCTGGAGGTACTCGGGCACCATCTCGGGCCGGTGGATAACGGTCAGGTAGAACGTCGACATCGCGGTCCCTTGTGCATGGCCTGGCAGGACACCCGGCTCGAAGTTGCGAGGAGATGATAGTGCTGCCCCGGCGGGCGGCGTCGCGTTGTCCGAGACGACCCGGCGCCTCGGCCCGCGAAACGCGACCGGCTTTCAGCCCTTTCTCAGGAAGCTCGGCTACGATTCGGACACCGCGCGGGCCCTTGCCTGTGGCCGACGCCGAATAGCGCCGAGCGCGGTATCTGGTGGGTCCCGTCTCGCCGGAAAGGTCTTGCTTGAGCTACTCGACATACCTTCGGGCGCCCGGCCGGCCCGCCCGTGCCGCCGGCGCGAGCCTCTCCGTGGTCCGCCTCGTGGCGCTCGCCCTGCCTGGTACTCGGGCGCTGGTTCGCGCCGTCGCTTCGATTGCGGCATTTGCTGCGACGCTCGCGATCGCCGTGCCCAACGTCCACGCCCCTCTCGATATCAAGCCCGGGCCGTTGGGCCTGGCCCTTGCCGCGAGCATGCCGCTGGTCGCCGCCGTCGTGGCCGCGTATGCGGTGGAGAGGCCGTGGCGGGCATTCCTCCTGATCCTGGCGCTTACGCCGTGCTGGGACGCCGCGCAGGTCTCGTGGGACGTGAGCCCGGTCTGGCACGTCGGGGTCGTTCAGATAGTCCTTCAGACCGTCTTCATCGTCGCGCTGGCGCTCGGAGTCCTGCTCCGCGACGCCACCGGAGGCGGCCTCGAAGCCTCGCCGGCGACCGCCGCGGCGCGATCGGACACTCACCCCGAAGCTGCCGCCAGGGCGCGGGCCTCCGCTTTCCTGGGTCGGAACGTCGGCTGGATGGCCACCGTCGCCCTCATCTTCCTGGCGACCCTTTCGACCCTCCGCTCTCCGAACCTCGATTCGAGCCTCACCGTCCTGATGCACGGCATCCTCGAGCCGGTGGCGATGGGCCTGCTGCTCCTCGTCCTGGCCAACAGCCGTCGAAGTCTGGCCCTGGTGCTGGCCGCGGTCGGCCTTTCGGTCGCCCTCGGCGGTGCCATCAACATGATCCAATCGATCCCGGCCTTCGGCTCGCTGGCGTCTCTCCAGACCAACAGGCTCCTGTTCTCGAGGCTGACCTTCTTCAACGTAGGTCTCTTCGGCGAGATGCTGGCCATGGCGGCGCCCCTGATCCTGGGCGCGATCGCCGCTCGCCGCCAGCTCGGGCTCGGCCGCATGGCGGTGACCGTCCTGACGATCGCCCTGATGGTGAGCGCGGCCGCGCTGTTCCTGACGTTCTCCAAGAGCGCGTATCTCGCGACGGCGGGCGGAGTCGTCACGTTCTTCCTGCTGCTCGCCACGACGTGGCGCCGCCGCGCCTCGATAGTTCTGATCTCGGTGGCTCTCTCGGCGTTCGTCGTTCCGTGGCCCGCCGTGCTGCTGCAGGCCTCGCCGCCACTCGAGAACGCCTACAGCACCGTCATGATCAAGCTCGTCGGCGCGAGCCGCTACAACTCCTGGAATCCCGCGATGCTCTCCGGCCGAGGCTCGCTCGTGGAGCGCCTGCTCGCGACCGAAGCGGCGGTCCACATGGCGGCCGATCATCCGACGCTGGGAATCGGTCTGGACCAGTTCAAGTCCGAATACGTCGACGGCTACAAGACACCCCAGGCGCACCTGGACCTGGACTCCGCCCACACGTTCTGGCCGGAGGTCGCAGCCGAGCTTGGGATCCCGGCGCTGCTGTTCGTCGTCCTGATCTTCGCCGCGGCGCTGCTGGCCCTGTGGCGCGTCTACCGCGCTCCGCCGGACCAATTCACGCGGATCCTGGCGCTGACGCTTCTGGCGTCTCTGATCGCCTGGCTGCTGGTCGCGACCGCTTTCGCCGGCGACATGTACCGGCCCTGGCGCAACATGTCCTCCGACTTCGTGATGATGGCGGTGCTGGTCGCGGCCGCGTTCGCGCTGTCGCGGATGGCCGGCCGTGGCAGGCAGCCGGCCGCGGCTGAATCGGACGCGACCACCTCCCCGAGCCGGTGGTCCGCGCTCTAAACCCCCACAGAGACCTTCCTGCCGCCTGCTGATGCCGCTCGACACGGCCGTCTCGGCCGCCGACCGACGAGGTTGCGCTAAGCCGATCACGGCACGAACAACTCGGCGGACGATAGGGCATGGAACTCGTCCGAAGCGTAGGAGCGCAGCAACGAGCCGGAACGCGAGAACTTGCCGTAGGCGGGGTCGTAGGTCTCGAGAACCCGGCTATCTGCATCGGCGGTCACCACACGGCCGTCGGGCAGGAGTGTGGCCGTGTTCGGAACGCTGGGTATGAGCGAGTCGACGCGCGTGAACTTGCCGGTCGTCGGGTCGTAGGTGTCGGAAGAGTCGTAGGAACTCTGCAAGTTCGTCGGAGGAGCCTTGTACGGCGTCGTGCAGCCGCCGGTGCCAGGGTCATCGCCTGCGACGACGAGGGCTCGGCCGTCGTGCAGAAGGGTCGCCACCGCCCAACCACGAGGAGTTGTCAGCGCACCGGTCGTCGTGAATGTGCCGGTCTCCGGGTCGTACAGCTCCGCAGACGCCAGTCCACCGGCGGGCTGACACGGCATGCCCCCGGTAACGAGCACTTTGCCGTTCGCAAGCAGCGTCGCTGTGGCATAGAGGCGCGCCGCCTGCATGCTGCTGGTCGGGACGAAGTGCGGCGCGGACGTCGGCGACGGTGCGAGCGAGGGCGTGGCCGAAGGAACGACCGAAGGAGCGGCCGAAGGCGGCACCGTTTCGCTGGGCCGACTGCTCGGGCTTCCGCCAGAGTTACCGCAGCCGGCCAGGACGGCAAGGACCACAACGGCTGCGATCGGCCGTCGAACGATATCCCGGGCTCGAAGGCCTGACCGGCCGCGCGAGCCAGGCGCTGAACTCCTGCGATGTGACACCAGCGTGCCGATGAACATTGCCATGCCCTTCCATCACACCGAGCCGCGAGAAGGAACCCTCGAAGGCCCCGCGTTATCCATACAGGTCGATGAACGCGGCACCAACCGGAATCCGGCACTGGTTGGAGGGTACACAGTGCGGAGCCCTACAAGGGTGTACATGTGACGGCCAAACAGTGTCGAAGACTATCTGGCGGGGTGATTCCTGACGAAGTCGTTGGCTGTCGCACCGGTAATGACGGCCCCCGAGTACACCAACTACGGCTCGGGCCAGAAGTTGATCAGCTACCCTAGTGCTCGCCCGGTTCGGGGTCGAATGTCCAGCTGAAGCTGGGTCCGCTGACGAGCCACAGCGATCCATCGACAACTGGTCCGGCCAGTTCTAGCTTCGGCCGGCCGCGGGGCCGACCAGGATTCGCGCCCAGAACGGCGCAACTTCAGCCTCGAGCAGTCCGCCGGACGCGATCACCTCGCCTCCGTTCAGGGCGTCGCGCCATGCGCCGTCGAGCGGCGCCGCGACTCTCACGCCGGCGCTCCGCTCGGCCGAGTTGATCATCACGACGACCGTCTCGCCCTCCAGGTCGCGGGCGAAGCTCAGCTGCTCGTGGGCCACCAGCAGCTGCAGGTATCCGCCGCGGCGCAGCGGCGCCAGTTCAGCCCGAACGGCGGCCAGGCGCGAAATAGCCTGCGCCAGCGCCGGTTCGACGCCGGCCGCCTCGGCCGTCGCCACGTCCAGCGCCGGCCGCACCGGGCTGTCGTCGCCCGGCAGGCGCCGGCCTTCGAGCGCCCATTCACTGCCGTAGTAGACCGACGGCACGCCCGGCATGGTGAGCAACAGGCAATGCAGCGGGTAGAGGTGCTCGCGGCGGTCGAGCCTGGTCGCGATCCGGTCCTGGTCGTGGTTGTCGACGAAGTTGTAAAGCGGCAGGCCGCGATACATTCCCTTCGGCCCGAACTGGCGGTCGAGGGCGTAGGCGATCTCGAAGTAGTTTCGATCGACCAGGCTCGAGTACAACCCCTTGTAGCACTCGTAGTTGGTGACCGAGTCGAGTGTGAGCGGGTTCACCCAGCGGCGGTAGTCGCCGTGGACGATCTCGCCGACCAGCCAGAAGTCGGGCCGCAGCGAGCGGCAGTGGGCCGCCAGAGCCTGCTGGAAGTCGAGGTCGAGGACGTCGGCCGCGTCGAGCCGGAGGCCGTCGATCCCGAAGCCGGAGATCCAGCTTTCGACGGCGCCGAAGAGGTGCTCACGGACGCGCGGATTGCCGACGTCGAGCTTGACCAGGTCGAAGTGGCCGTGCCATCCCTCGTACGTGAACGGGTCGCCCTGAGGGCTGCCGCCATCGAAGCGCAGGCCGGCGAACCAGTCGCAGTAAGCCGAAGCCCGGCCGTTGGCCAGGACGTCCCGAAAGGCCCAGAAGTCCCGCCCGACGTGGTTGAAGACGCCGTCGAGGATGACCCGGATGCCGGCCTCGTGGCAGGCCGAAACGAGGTGCCGCAGCGTCTCGTCGGTGCCGAGCCGGCGATCGACGTGGTAGTAGTCTGCGGTGTCGTAGCCGTGGGCGGTCGACTCGAACAGGGGCCCCAGGTACAGCGCGTTGACGCCGAGCTCGCGCATGTGGCCGAGCCAGCCCCGGACCTGGTCCAGCCGGGCAACCGGCGGGGAAGCGAAGTCGTTGCGCGCGGGCGCGCCGCACATGCCGAGCGGGTATACGTGGTAGAAGAACGCGTCCCAGGCCCAGTTCGCCACGATCGCCCCGCCCCCGTCAGAACCCAAGTTCCGTGAGGATGGCGTGCATCCGGCGGGCGGCGCGGCCGCGGTGCGAGATGCGGTTCTTGGCCTCGGCGCTCCACTCGCCCAGCGTCCGGCCGCCGGTTCGTTCCGCCGCCGGCTCGAATATCGGGTCGTAGCCGAAGCCGGCGCTGCCGCGCGGCGCGGCGGCGATCCGGCCTTCCAGGGTGCCGCGTGAGAAGCGCATCGGGATGCCGCCGCGCGGCCCCGCCGCCTCGGGCAGCGCCAGCGCCAGGGCGCAGCGGTAACGAGCCGTGCGCCGTTCCGGCGGCAGTCCGGCCAGCTCGAAGAGCAGCTTGACGTTGTTCTCCTCGTCGGTCGCGTTCTCGCCGGCGTAGCGCCGCGTGCGGACGCCCGGGCCGCCGTCGAGGGCGTCTACCTCCAGGCCGGAATCGTCGGCCAGGGTCGGCAGGCCCGAGAGGGCGGCGAAGAAGCGGGCCTTCTTGGCCGCGTTGGATTCGAACGTCTCGCCGTCCTCGATCACGTCGCCCGGAATGCCCGCTTCGTCGAGGCTGACCAGGACCGTGGACAGCGGGCCGAGCAGCTCGCGCAGCTCGCGCAGCTTGTGCGTCGATCGCGTGGCGACCAGCAGGCGCGACCGACTCGCGACCGCAGCGGGAGATCGAACCGCCACCTGGGCCCGGCGCCCTAGCGCTTGACCGAGGCGAGCGCCTCGGCCTGCGCGGCGAACAGTCGCTCCAGGCCGGCGGCCGCGGCATCGAGCATGCGGTCGACGTCGGCGCGCTCGAACGGCTTGCCCTCGGCCGTGCCCTGCAGCTCCACGTACCGGCCGGCGTCGGTGGCGACGATGTTGAAGTCCACGTCGGCGGTCGAATCCTCGGAATAGTCGAGGTCGAGGCAGATCAGGCCGCCGAGAATGCCGACGCTCACGGCGGCAACGCGGCCGATCAGGCAGCGCTCCATGCCGTACGTGGTGAGGGCCGCCGCCAGCGCTACCCAGCCGCCGGTGATCGAGGCCGTACGTGTGCCCCCGTCGGCGTTGAGCACGTCGCAGTCCACGGTGATCGTCCGCTCCCCGAGCTTGGTCATGTCGACGACGCCCCGCAGCGACCGGCCGACCAGGCGCTGGATCTCGTGGGTTCGCCCGCCGACCTTGCCCTTGGTGGACTCGCGGACGCTGCGCTCGGTGGTGGCCCGCGGCAGCATGCTGTATTCGGCCGTCACCCAGCCGCTTCCCTTGCCGCGGAGGTGCGGCGGGATCTTGTCCTCGATGGTGGCCGCGCAAAGGACCTCGGTCCCTCCGACCTTGATCAGGCACGAGCCCTCGGCCCACTTCTGGACGCCCAGGGTCATCGAGATCGGGCGCAGGTCGCCCGGAAGGCGCCCGTCGGCCCGCTTGAGGGGTTGAGCCCCGATGGTCATCGCTTGGTCTCCTCGCCGGCCTGCCGCTCCAGGGCGGCGGCTCGCTCTTCTAGTTTGGCAGCATCCCACATAGAGTCGAGCTCGGCCATATCCAGGTCGCGCAGCTGGACGTTCCGCTCTCGGGCCATCCGCTCGACGCGACGGAAGCGGGCCCGGAACTTGTCGGAAGCGGCCCGCAGCGCGTCCTCGGCATCCACGCCGTGGCGGCGAGCCAGGTTCGTGACGACCAGCAGCAGGTCTCCGACCTCCTCGCGCTTCTCCTGCGCCGTGGCGGCGGCCTCGAGCTCGGCCAGCTCCTCGTGGACCTTGTCCAGAACGCCGACGATGTCGGCCCAGTCGTAGCCGAGGTGAGCGGCGCGCTCCTGCATCTCCTGAGCTGCAGCCAGAGCGGGCATGGACCTCGAGACGCCGTCGAGGGCGCTCTTGACTTCGGCCGGTCCGGCGGCCGGCTCCGTCGCCTCTTTGGCGGCATCTTGGGCCGCCTCTTGGGCCGCCTGTTCGCGCTCGACTCGCTTGATCTGCTCCCACTGCCGGTTGACGTCGCCGGCCGTGTTCACGTGGGCGTCGCCGAAGACGTGCGGATGGCGGCGGACGAGCTTGCGTCCGATCGAAGCCTGGACGTCGGTCATGTCGAAGACGCCGGCCTCGGCCGCGAGCTGGGCGTGGAGGACGATCTGCAACAGCAGGTCTCCGAGTTCGCCGGCCAGCTCCGGTGTGGCTTCTTCGCTCAGGATGTCGTAGACCTCGTACGCCTCCTCGAGGAGGTGCTTCTTGAGCGAGAGGTGGGTCTGTTCTCGGTCCCACGGGCAGCCGTCCGGGCGGCGCAGCCGATCGGCGATCCAGGGCAGCGACCACGGGCTGCCCGGGGCGAGCTCCGGGGCGACCGGGCCGAGGTACAGCGCTCCGTCGAGCGCATCCGCGGTGAGCTCGCCGACGGTCATCGGATCCGGGACGCCGATCCGGCCTACGACGTGCCCGCTCGGGTACAGGCGAACGAGCAGGGCGAGGGCGCTCCGGTCTGCCGGAGCGTGGCGGCCCGGAATCGGCGGCGGGTCGTCGTCGACTGGCGAGGCGGCGCGCAGGACCTTGAGCGGAACGACCAGCAGCGGCCGCGAAGGTTCGACGGGAAACGAAGCCAGGCGCTCGGGAGCGACTACCTGCAGGCCGGCGGAGGCGTCGAAACCCCAGCGGATGCGGGCTTCGGCGATCAGCGCGTCGAGCACGTTTCCTTCGCCGCGCTTACGTGCCCGTGGGTGTGATAGCCGTCAACCCGGTCGAATCGGTCCAGGTATTGGTCTCGGCCTTGAGCTCGGTCAGCCAGCTCGAGAACACCGATTGCTTGAGCTTGAGCTGCTGTGCCGCGTCGGGCGTGTACTGCGTGTTCTCCGCCAGGACCTTGAAGATGAAGTAGCCGTTGCTGTCGCTGACGACACGGGTTAGACCGCCGATCGGTGCCTGGAAGATTGCCTGTTGCACGTCCGACGGGAGCTGATAGGGCGTGACCCAGCCCAGGTTGCCGCCGGTCGGACCCTCGGGCGCGTCGGAGTACTTGGCGGCCTCGGCGGCGAAGGTGGCGCCGGTGTTGATCCCGAGGACCGCGTCCGCGATGCGCTGGGCCGGACCGGGCCGGAGGCCCTCGAAGTCGACGACGACGTAGCCCAGAGACGACTCCAGAATGGGCGCGAGGAGGCCCGGCGCAAGATCGGGCTTGAAGATGGCCGCCGGCACCGCCGTCATCCCGAGACCGGCCTGGCTGGACGCGCTGCCGGTGAACAGGGTCTGGGGCAGCCACGGGAGATCGCCTCCCTGGCTCGCGGCGTATGGGTCGTCGTTGATGGTCGTGTCCAGGGCCAGCTTGGTGAACTGGGTGATGTCTTTCTGGAGGGTCGCATAAGCGGCGTCGGCGCGAGTCTTGGCCTCGGCCCAGGAGGGATCGCTCGGGTCCAGGCCCGAAAGGGTCGACGAGTCGTGGTTCGGGGTGAAGATCATTTCCTTGATCTTGGCTTCGGGCCCGTCGCCGAGCTGGCTGTACTGGGCCGCGACGTAGATCTCCTGGACCTGGCGGGCCAGCATCGGGCCCGTTACGTACTGGCTCTCGATCGACTTCTGGACCTTCGCTTTCAGCGCTTCCGCCTTGGCGAAGTTGCGATAGTCACCGGCGTTCGAGGCGGCGTCGACGGCGTCTTTCCAGCCCGCGTCGACATAGGGATTGACGATCTGCGTGACCGTGGCGAAGCGCCACACGCCGTCAGTGCCCTGGAACAGGTCGGTTATGTCGTTGACGTTCTTCAGGGCGAAGATCGCCTCGCCGAAGTCGGCGGACTGCCCGAATTGGGACTGGGCCATGATGCCCACGTCGCCGGTGGAGGAGGCGACCCCGCTCGACTGGGCAGCCGTGTTGGCGGAATCCCAGCTCATGGCGCCCGACTTCACCGCATCCAGGTAGCTCTGCGCCAGGATCTTGGCGGTGGCCAGCTGATCGGGAGTTGGGACCGACAAGGGCGGCGTGACGGCCGCAACGACGCCGATGACCTTGACGTGGCGAAGTGCCGGGAGCGTGGCGTCGTCGAGTATCTGGGCATCGATGTCCGCGTCGGACACCGAGATGTTGTGCTTGGCCGCGTATTGAGAGATGGTGAGGTCTTCCTGGAGCTGCGTCAGCGCGTCTGAATACAGCTGGGTGGAAGCCTCGGCAGTCGTGATCGGGCTGGTCACCGTTCCGTAGTCGGTCGTCGACAGCTGACCCTGGTTGCGCATGACGCCGTAGTCCGTGACGAAGCGGTCGTCACGGGCCTTCTCGACGGCGGCTTCCGCTCGGACCTGGTCCTTGCTGATCGCGACGCCGCCGACCGAACCGACGGCAGTGCCGTGGTCCGTATACCAGTTGCCAAAGAGAACTCCGCCGAGAAGGGCCACGGCGAGCACGCTGGCGACGCCGAAGGCGACATTCATGAAGACCGCGCGCCGGGAGTCGACCTGGCGGGTGCGGCGGCGCGTTGGCTTCGAGGCGGGAGGCCGGAAGGTCATCTGGACGTCCTGGTTCTGACTGGTACCGGCGAGGCACGCCGGGGGTGACGAGGCCGTATGCTACCGCATTCCGGCACCCTACCTGCGGGCGGCGGCGCCAGGCACTGACCCGCGGGGATTATCGAGCCTCTGCGCCGAGCCGATCCTGAAAGCGGAGCAGGCCCTCAAGCGCCGCCGGGGCCGGACCGCCGGGCACCGGCAAGTCGATCGACCACGGCATGGTAGGCGATCGCCTGATGCTTCCAGCTCAGTTCCTCGACCCGGGCGGCGGTGCGTCCGACTCTCGCTTCGCGGTCTGCGGCGTCGTCCACCAGGTGCCCGATCACGCCGGCCAGCGACTCCGGATCGCCCGGCTCGTACAGCGAGAGAGTGTCTTTCCCGAAGTACAGCTCGACCGTGGGGAGCCGGGTCGCGGCGACGGGTTTCTCCATCGCTCCGTACTCGAGGACCTTCGTGGAGAGGCTGACCTCCGAGTAGCTGTCGAGACGCGTCGCCGCGATCCCGATATCGGCGCCGGCCACGGCGGCCGCGACCGTATCGACCGGTATTCGGCCGGGCATCTCGAGGCGATCCGCGATACCCAGCTCCTCGGCCAGCGCTCGGAGCGAGTCCTCGGCGTCGCCGCGACCATAGAACGTGGCCACGACCGGAAGGGAGGGGCGGTCGCGTCGCAGCGCGGCCACCGCGCGCAACACCACGTCCAGCTCGTACGTGGGCGTGATTGCGCCGGCGTAGACCAGGCGGAGCACGCCGTCGGCCATGAACGGACGGCGCGGATGGGCCGCCGGCGAGAAGAGCCGCAGATCCGGGCTGTTCATCACGACCGTGAGTCGGGCGGGGTCGGCGCCGCGCCGGCGGAGGCGCTCCGCAAGCGGTTCGTTGACGGTCAGCAGCTCGTTCGCCATGCCGATGGACAGACGCTCCTGCAGCAGCAGCAGCTTGTACGAGATCGGGTTCGCGGCCTTCGGAAAGCGGCCGCGGAAGAACTCCGGCATCGCTTCGTGGAGGTCGAGAAGGACAGGCACGCCGACCATCTTGAGCGGCAGCGCGGCGAAGACCAGGTAGTCGGGCAGGGTGTGGACCTGGACCATGCCGTAGTGACGGCGGCGCTGTGCCGCCGCGGCCGCGAACATCGCCCGCACCAGGAAGACGCCGTATTCCATGAGGTAAACGGGCAGACCGGCGCCCTGGTGGCGCCGGACGGGGAGCCGGCGCACGTTCACGCCTTCGATCACGGCGGTCTTCGGATCGCCCGGATGCTGCAGGCCGATCACGTCGACTTCCCAGCCCGCCGCGACCAGCGACTCGGCTTCGCGGCGGACGCGGGGGTCTTCCTCGTAGTAGGCGTGGACGATCATGCAGATCGGGCGGCGCTTGCTCGGAACTCTCACGTCCCCACCTCGACGGGGCTCTCCGCCGACGCCAGTGCGGCCGAGATGCGCGCTCCGGCGCCGGCCGGCATGAGCCGCAGGTTTGCGGCGCGGTCCGCCGCCTGCCGGGCGGAACTCTCCTGCGGTGCGCGCGCCGCAAGCTCCCGAACGGCAGCCGACCGATCGAGACCGACGAGCACGGCCGAGCTGTCGGCCCCGCCGACGGTCTCGACCCATTCGGTCGTGTCGCGGAGAACCAGGCACGGCACGCCCAGCCAGGCCGACTCGCGCTGGATCCCGCCCGAGTCCGTGAGGACCGCGGCGGCGTGCAGCTGCAGCGCCAGGGACGTGCGGTAGCCCTGCGGCTCGATGACGATGACATTGGGCGGGAGGACGAGGCCGGCGGTCTCGATCGCGACCCTTGTTCCCGGATGGAGCGCCAGAACCAGCGGCCGCTCCGGCGTGGCCACCGCGCCGAAGAGCATGGCCCAGGCCGCGATTGCCTCGGGGCTGCGGTTCTCGGCCCGATGCACCGTGGCGAAGAGGAAGCGGCCCGTGGAGATGGTCAGGTTCAGGCGCCCGGCAACCGCGTCCAGCACCGCCGGCCCCCGAACCTCGGCTGATACCCGGGCCGCCAGGTCCAGCATCAGGTCGCCGACCTCGTATACGCCGCCGGTGATCCCCTCCGCCGCCAGATTGGCCACGCCGGCCGGAGTCGGCGCGAAAAGCCAGGTCGACAGATGGTCCGCCACCAC
>Ga0265316_10004017_pt1 | contig 14734 bp, 10 predicted proteins | sample 4522metaG_FD_202092 | JGI IMG/M metagenome (GOLD analysis project Ga0265316, IMG submission 202092) | Rhizosphere microbial communities from Carex aquatilis grown in University of Washington, Seatle, WA, United States - 4-5-22 metaG | ecosystem: Host-associated > Plants > Roots > Rhizosphere >...
GGCCCGCCTGGCCTGGAATTCTGGGGGTCGAGCTTTCTCTGCGACCCGCAGGGCATGGTCCTGACCGAGGCATCGAGCGACCATGAGGTGATCCTGTACGGCACCGTGGATCCGGCGCGTATCGAGGACGTGCGCCGCAACTGGCCCTTTCTGCGCGACCGCCGCATCGACGCCTACGCCGGCATGGATCGCCGCTTGATCGATAAAGAGTAGCGAGAAGGACTGGCGATGAGCATGAAGACACCCGCCGAACTGGGATTTGCCATGCCCGCCGAGTGGGAGCCGCACGAGGCGACCTGGCTCGGCTGGCCCCACTGCCGTACCGATTGGCCGGGAAAACTGGCGACCATCGAATGGGTTTACGGGGAAATTGTACGCAAGATCGCGGAAGGCGAAAAGGTTCGTATCGTGATCGATTCCGCGGCCCGCGAGGCCAAGGCGCGGCGGATCCTCGCGCGCGCCCATGCCAACTTCGCCAACGTGGAATTCTTTCGCACGCCGAGCGATCGCGGCTGGTCGCGCGATTTCGGCCCCATCTGCGTGCGCAAGGCGGGCCCGCGCCCCGAGGTCGCCATCGCCAAGTTCAAGTTCACGGCCTGGGCCAAGTATCCGAACTGGCACAAGGACGACCGCATCGCCCCGGCCATCGCCAAGCGCCGGGGTCTCCGCATGTTTCCAGTCACCGTCGGCGAGAAAATGGTCGCCCTCGAAGGTGGCGGCATCGATGTCAATGGCAGCGGCACCCTGCTCACCACCGAAGAATGTTTCCTCGACCAGAAAACCCAGTGCCGCAATCCCGGCATGACCCGCGAGGAATACGACCGGGTTTTCCACGACTACCTCGGCGCGCGCAACGTGATCTGGCTCGGCCACGGCATCGTGGGTGACGACACCCACGGCCATGTCGACGATCTGTGCCGGTTCGTGAATCGCAACACCGTGGTGCTGATCCAGGAAAAGAACGAGCACGACGTCAACTACCGACCCCTGCGCGACAACTGGGAGCGGCTCAAGGACGTGCGCCTCGAAGACGGCAGTCGCCCCGACGTCATCGAGCTGCCCGTGCCTGCGCCGCTTTACCACGGCGACTGGCGCCTGCCCGCGAGCTACGCGAATTTCTACATCGCCAACGCCGCGGTCATCGTTCCGACCTTCAACGATCCCGCGGATCGCGTGGCGCTCGGCATCTTGGGCGAACTTTTCCGCGACCGCCCGGTGGTTGGAATCCACGCCGTGGATCTGGTGCTCGGGTTCGGCACTTTGCACTGCCTGACCCAGCAGCAGCCAGCGCGCAAAATCTAGAACGGCTTTCCGCTCTTGAGGCGGATGCCCACGGTCGTGCCGTGATCGTCTGAACCTGAACGCTCGGGCGTCGAGAGAACTTCGATCTGCCCGCCGAACAGGTCGATGAAGTTCTTCACGGTGCGTATTCCGAACCCCGTGCCTGGCGCACCGTCGGTGCCGGGACGCGTGGTCTTGGCGTCCAGATCGAACAGGCTGGCAACCAACTCGGGCGGCATGCCGATGCCGCGATCGGTGACCTGAATCGTGGTGTGGTCCGCCTGTCGGCTGACGGTCACGGCGATGGTGGAATCGGGGTACGAGAACTTGATGGCATTGGAAACTAGGTTGTTGAATACGTGGTTGGCCAGTAGCTTGGGTTCGGCCATGACGAACCTGTTCTCTTCGGAAAGTTCGGGAAATTGAATGCGAATTCGCCGCTTGGCCAGGGACTCGGCGAAGAGAACCTCGGCGTTCTTGAACACTGCCTGCAAATCGACCGGCCTGATGGCGAGCTGGATCAGCCCCTGATCCACCGCCTCCATCATGCGCACGCTGCCAATGATTTCCCCGATATTGCCGCAGGCATACTCCATGCGATCGAGCGTGGGCCGGCCGCCGGGTGGGGTAGATCGCTGGGCGATACGGGCCAGCGAGATCTCTCCTTGCAGAACGGTCAAGGCGTTGGCGATGTCGTGGGACACCACCGTCAGCAGACGCTGCTTCTCGCGCATCGAGCGCTCCACGCGCTCTTTTTCCGCGGTCATCATGCGCAGAAGATTGTCCTTGGCCTTTCGCTCGCGCTGGTACTCCTCGTAGACGATGTGGACAAAAAGCGCCACCATCAGCAGGCACAGCGGCACCGCAAACGCAACGTCGGTAAATCGCTGCATCGGCGTCGCGTAGGGGACAATGGCCAAGGGAAAGAGATATTCGAAAAGCAAAAGCGCCCCCACGGTCAACGCGGTCAGTGCCAGTGCCGCGATCTTTCCCGCCCGCCTGAAGAACAGCGCCGTATAGCAAAGAAGAAGAAAGAAATAGTACCCGATCGTACCCTCGCTGCCCGCCTGGGTGATCCACGATGCCGCAAGAATGACGAGAAAGGAGAGAAGAACAGGCACGAGGAGCAGTCGCCAGCGCCGCATCCTGTGTGCCAGCCAATAAAGTGTCGCACCTACGATGAAACTCACGACCCCGGAGGCCACCATGAGCATCGAGGTACCAATCAGAAGATTCTGAATCGTCGCGACCAAGCCGGCCAAGGCGGCCAGGAGCATGATGCCGCGGAGAAGGCGCTGCTCGAGCTCGACGCTCGACGAGTCGCCGAACAGCTTAGCCGCCAGGGCACGCCCCACGCCAGCGGCGTCCGCAAGACCGGACTTGGCTCGTGACTTTTCAGGTGGAAGTTCTGACATCGCGCAACTACCCGATGCAGGTGGAGCCGAAATCCTACAATCTCGACGGGAGAACGCACAGCACTATTGCAGAGTTCTCCGGATCGGGCATCAGTCGCGCAAGCATTCGCGGGGAATCAGGCTGGAGGGCCGCCCGGTCACGATCAGCCACAGCTGGTGGGCGGCGCGCGTGGCGGCGATGTGAAAGAGATGCCGGGATTCGTCGTCGCTGCCGTAGCTGGTCGCGTTCACGTCGAGCAGCACCACATAGTCGAATTCGAGTCCCTTGACCTGGCGCACGTCGGTCACGTCGATGCCGGGGCGGAAGGTGAAGTCCTGGGCGCGCACGCGGCGCAGACTCGCCACCTCGGCCCGGCGCAGGCCCTCGAAGTAGCGATCGGCTTGGTCCGCGTAGCGGGCGAGCAAGGCCACCGTGGCGCGCGGCTCGCGCAGCAGAAGATCGCGCAGGGCCTCGGCGAGAAATCCCACCGCCGCGCCCGCCGCGGAAAAGCGGAACGCTTCCACCGGCGCGCCCGAGCGCTTGGCCTCGGCCGGCACGTCGATGGGCAACGTCCCCATCGCGTGGCGAGCCAGGGCCAGGATCTCGCGCGTGGATCGATAGGCGATGCGCAGGGGTTCGACCGCCACGTGCGCCAGCCCCAGGTGTCCAAGCACCGCGCGCCAGTCGCCGAAGCCGTTGTCGAGAAAGAGCCGCTGGGCGGTGTCGCCGGCCAGGGTGATGGACGAGACCTGGCCCGACTTTCCCTTGTGCCCGATGGGCGCGGTTCGTCCGATGAGCGCCGCCAGCTTCATGGGCGACAGATCCTGCGCCTCGTCCACGAACAAGTGGCACAGCGGCGTCTCCGGCTTGCGCAGCAATTGGTTAGCGCGCAAGAGGATGGCCAGATCGTCCACGTCCAGAATCGGCAAGTCGTCCTCTGTGCGCTGGCCGTCGATACCAATCTCGCCGCGCACGTTCTCGTCGTCGTCGACCTCGTCGCGCTCCGCCTCCACACGGCGCACGTGCTCGGGCAAATCGTCATCCACGGTCTTTTTCTTCGCCCCCTCGTCCTGCCCGAGCGAAGTCCACGCACGGATGTCATCGAGCTCTTCCCTGCGCGCCCGCTCGGTTGCGCGACTCTTCGCTCGCGAGGGCTTTTTCTCTTCGGGCGGCAGTTCGCGCGGATCGCGACTGACGATAGCGCCAACCCGGGTCACCAAAATCCGATGGGCCTCGTCGATGTCGGCTTCGGACACGCGCAGCTCAGGATCATCACGCATGAGCGTGAACAGAAGTTCGCGGTCAGTCAGCAGATCCGCCCACAACTCGACTACGGCGCTCTTGCCCCGCTTAGCTTTGGGCGCCCCCGCCCGCCGCTCAAGCTCGTGTAGCAGAGCGGGATGGCTCTTCACTCGGGTCACCGCCGGGACGGCTTCGTCGGTAATCGTAGCGTGCAGCCACGGGATTGCCCGCTGCAATTCCCGCTCGGCCCATTCCTGGAAGGTCAGCACGCGTACGCCCTGCACGCCCAGGGCCGGCAAGACCTGACCGATGTACGCCGCCAGCGCGGTGCCCTGGGTGACCACCACCATGCGCTTGGCAGGAAATCTCTCGGGGTAGGCGAAATTCAAATAGGCGAGACGATGCAGTCCGATGGTCGTCTTGCCGCTGCCGGCACCGCCCTGGATCACCACCACGCCAGAATGGGGCGCGGTCATGATCTCGAACTGGCGCGGATCGATCAGCGCCGCGATCTCGGGCAGGTGGCGATCCAGCCGCTGCGCCTCTTCGGGCGCCGCGCCGAGCACGCCGCGACGAGGAGCCGGACGCATGGCCATGCGCTCGCCGCCCGCCAGCTCGCGCACAGGCACGTCCGTGCGCCGCCAGAAACAAGTCGCAGGCACCGCCGCGCCCTTGGACTTGACCCAAACGCCCTGCGGACTGGCCACGCGCAAAAGCGCACCCTCCTCGATGGTAACCGTCCGGCGTTGGACGATGTCGCCCTCTACCTCGCGCTGGCCAAAGGTTTCCTCGTAGTCGCTGCCCTCGCTGTAACAATAGTAAAGCTGGCTGATCGGAGCGTTCCGCCAGTCGACGATGTGCACACGCGCCTTGGCGTCGGTGAAGTTGGCGCGTCCGATGAAAACATCGCGTTCGATGTCGCCTCGTCCTGCCACCCGCTCGCGCAGGCGCAAGTGGCCAAAGTACGGCGAGCGCGGATCCACCAACATGGTCTGCAACTCGTCGCGCGTGAGCGACACTTCTTGTAACCGTTCCATTTGGGCCACGAGAGCCGGCACATCCTCCAGCCGTGCCTCGCCTATCTCGTCGCGCAGGGCGAGCAGTTCATCGTTGGACTGGCCGCGCCCCTCTCGCCCCGGACGCGGCGCCGCCGCGCGCAGGGTTTCCACCACCCTCGCAAGCAGCCGCTCTTCCTCGACGGGAATCGCGTTCTCTCCTTCTTCGTTCGACTCGGTCATGCCGGTGGCGGACTATAGCGAAATGGATGCGACCTCGCCCGATTTGCCTTCTGCGCCTCCACTTCGCCCTGCCGCGCTAAACCACAGCCAAGCCAATTTAGATGCGTATTCAATGTCAGGGTTACATGTCGCACCGTGCGCGCAGGCCAATTCGTGTGATGGCTTTCACCGCGGAGAAAAATAGTCCCAATTGACTCGGCGTCTTTGCATCGCATTTACCAGTTCTGCTTGCCCCAAGAACCGATCGTGCTAGGCCACAGGGGCGTTTGGGTACTACAGGGTTCCACTGCCGGATCGACTGTAATTGAAACTTACGCCTTGATCAGGGGAGACAATAATGAATAAGAGATACTGGTTCGGTTTCTTGGTTGCTGGGTTGGCGCTTGCTGGTTGCGGTAGCGACAGCGGCAGCGGCAGTCCGCCAGACAGTGCCATTACGAATGACGCCGGCAACAAGGCGGATGTTGCACCGCCTGCCGATGTGGCGATTGTACCCGATGTTGTCCTGCCAGATGCTCATCTGGCCGACACCAACGCGGTAACCGACGCCAACGTGGCGGATGTGTCCGCCATAGTCGACACGACGTCGCCGATTGACGCCCCTCTCGGCGATGCGGCGATTGACTCGGGAGGAGTCGACTTGGCTAATTCGCCTCGATTGGACGCGTCCACTGTGGATCTAGCAGTGTCGGAAGGTGGGGGAGGCGGCGAAGCCGGCGCAGCAGTGACCTACACGGCCGTATTGAGCGGGGCAGAGGAGGTCCCGCCCGTGACAACCAGCGCAACTGGATCGGCCACCTTCACGCTGAGTGCCGATCGCACGCAACTGACCTACCTTGTGACCCACAACGTGACAGGCGGAACCGCATCGCATATCCACTTGGCCGCAGCCGGGGAAAACGGGGCCATTATTTACCCATTCACTCCTTTCAGCTCGTCCATGAGCGGGACATTGACCATCACGACCGCGGATGCGGACAACCTCGAACAGGGCAAGCTTTATGTGAATGTCCATTCGGTGGCGAATCCAGGCGGTGAAATTCGCGGGCAAATCCTTCACCCTGGCGAGTCCCTTTGGGTTGCAAAGCTGACGGGAAGCCAGGAAACCCCATCGGTGACAAGCTCGGGCACCGGAACAGCGGCGGTGATTCTTGGCGCCGCGAAAGCAAGCATTCGTTATCACGTGAACACGACGGGTCTAACCTTGACGAATGCTCATATTCACAAGGCCATTGCGACCATTGCAGGCGCAGTCATCTATCCCTTCTCGCCGATTGCATCTACGATGGACGGAACGATCGCCATCGCCGTCGCCGATGCGCAAGATCTCGCGGACGGCCACTGGTACGTCAACGTGCACACCGCTGCACACCCTGGCGGCGAGCTACGCGGCCAGCTCGTGCTACCTGGTGAGATCTTGTACTCAGCATCGCTGAGCGGCGCAAATGAAGTTCCACCTGTCACCACGTCGGCCACCGGGGGGGCGCAATTCATCCTGGACCCGACGGGGACGGACTTGCGCTACGAAGCAGTGTTCACAGGGCTTACGGCAACGGCCTCACATATCCATACGGGTACGGTCGGGGTCAATGGGCCAGTCCTCTATCCTCTCACGTTGATTACCGGCGGAGCCAAAGGCACCCAGGCCATTACGGCCGATGACCTCACGGCTCTCAATGCCGGCGGCCTCTATATCAACGCGCACACCGTAGCCAATCCTGGTGGCGAGATTCGCGGTCAAATCGGCAAGCCATAATATCTGTGCTCAAGAACGAATGGCCAATTGCTTCGCTGGGCATGTCTCTATGGGTGACGTGCCTACTGGGCTGTTCGGCGAGTACGCCACGGACACTGCCCGCGCCGGATGCATCCCAGGACTCAAGTGAGAATCAGAGCGAGCGTGCCATCGACATGAGCTCGGACGATTCCACCGACAATGAAGCGTCGGGCTTTGTTGCCGGCGGCGTCGATAGCGCTGGCGTCGATGGTGCGAGTGTCGATGGCGCGGACGTCGATCTTCACCACGCCGAAGCGGGGGAGGTATGCTCGGCGGCCTTTGCTGGATGCTCGTCGTTCACCGATGCAACTGCAGCGGACGCGGATCGAACGATCCATTTTCAGGACTACAGCTACGACCCGCAATGCCTGATGGTTCGATCCGGGCAGACCGTGACCTTTGCAGGGGACTTCATTCGCCATCCGCTGACCCCATCGTGCGGACCCGAATTGCTGCTCGAACATCGCGACACCAGCCCAACAGCCTCGTTCGTCATGGAGGCCGTCGGAATCTACGGCTACTACTGCCTCGACCACGGCAACCCGCAAGGCCAGGCCATGTCCGGTACGATCGAAGTCGTCCCGTAGCGACCCAAAACCTTCTGCTGGCAACTCTCGGCGACTTATTGCGAATTTTCAGATTCGCGAGAGAATCGCCGCGTTACTAAGTCACACTACGGAAAAAGGTTGCCATGACCAAGTCGACATCGCTCAAGATCGCCAACGCTGCACTGATAGTACTTGTCGTTGGAAGCTGCAATCACAGCGCGAGCACGAGAAAGACCAGCAGCGATGCTTCCGCCGACAGCCAGGGCAAGACCGACGGCAACTTCGGCGACAAGGCCGACGGCGCGACTGTCGCGGACGTTCCCGTTGCCCCCGATGCCTCGTCGGCAAAGTCGGACGCTGTCGCGCCCGTGGAAGCGCTGGAAGTCGTTCCGGGCCAACCTGATGTGGCGACAGGCACCGCCGATACCGCGAAGCAATCGCCCGATATGGCAAGCCTGCCCTCGGACAGCGCGGGGCTCGACGAGAAACCGAACCAGCTCGACACGGCTGCGGACTTCGGTCAGGAACCAGATGCCACGCCCGACATCCCGATACTCCCGCCGCCAGTGGATGCGGCGGATGTGAGCCCGAACAAGACGGACGCCAGCAAGAAGGATGTGCCACCTGTCATTGTGGACGCGACGGTGGACACGACAGTCGATGCGAAGGCACTCGACGGTCCCGCAGATGGATCGACGCCGAACCCGTTCCAACTTGCCGTGGCGCCGAACCGGATGCTCGACCTTGTCTTCATGATCGACAATTCGCCATCCATGGCGGCCAAGCAGGCGAAACTGAAGGCGCAATTCCCCGAACTGATCAATGCCCTGAAGGATCCCACAGATGGCACCTTGCCCGATCTGCGCATTGCGATCATCGATAGCGATCTTGGCACGGCCGGTGCCTATTCGAGCGGTAGCTGCGGGCCCAAGACGCTGCCGGATGGCACCTCAAGCATCTATGGGGACGAGGGCAAGTTCCAGATGATCGGGGCGCAAGCCTGCGGTGTCATCGATCCGAGCGCCCTTTGGCTGGAAACCAGCAAGGGACAGGCGGTGAACTACACCGGCGACATCGGCACGGTCTTCTCCTGCCTGGCTGCCAACCTGGGCACCCTTGGTTGCGGCTTCGAACACCAGTTGCAAGCCTTCGAATTCGCCCTGGTCGCCGATGGCGTCGGTAACACCACTCAGCATCAAATGCTCAGGCCGAGCGCCTACCTTGGCCTGGTCTTCCTCAGCGACGAGGACGACTGCTCAGCCGCACCGGATGATGGAATCTTCGGCACCTCGCCGGGCGGTCTGGATTTCGCGCATGAGGCGGCCAGTCTGCGCTGTGCAACCCGGGCGCATACTTGCGGCGGCGTGAACTTGACCGAGACGCCGCCGGGCTTCCCGACGACGGCTTCTTTTTCCGTGCCCTTTCAGACCTGCGCGGCGAGAACGGACGATTGTCCTAACCCGCTCGACGGCCTAGCCACGACGGACACATCCGTGCCAACGACGTGCAGTCCGCTTCGCAGCGTCGGGCACATGGCGGCGGGAATCAAGGCTCTCAAGAGCAAGCCCGACGAACAGATCTTGGTGGCAGGCATCTTTGGCTGGCCGCTCAGCGATGCCGACATGGCGACCGCGACCTACAAGATCGCACCCACTCCCAATCCCAACACCGCGGATACGGCCCATCCCACAATCTACGATTACTGGCCGGTCTGCTACGACCCCAACCACCTGCCTAACAACCCCGACCTCACCACCGGATTCGACGTGACTGCGGCGAACTGGGGCGCGACCGGCGGCCTGCGCATGAGTGCCTTCGTGGATCAATTCGGTGACAACGGCGTAAAGTTCAGCATCTGCCAGCCCGATTTTTCCGCCGCCATGACCAAGATCGGCAGCGCGCTCAGCAAGAAGATGCAGAACCTCTGCCTGCCGGCGGTCTATGCCGAGCTGACTTGCACCGCCAACTACTTGATCCCGGATGCCGACGGCACCCTGGTACGGCAGCCGACGCCTGTGCCCAAGTGCAATATCCAGCACTCGAACGCGCCCTGCTATTCGCTGGCTTCCAGCCCGACATGCCCGGGCGCCGAGTACCTGGTCCAGCTGAACCAGGGCGTCGACGCGGGCAATGCCTCGTTGCCCTACGGAACCGTCTTGGAATTCCGCTGCCAGTAGGTGGGCGAGTGGCCGAGATTCGGCTACCAAACGGGATCCTCAGGCATCCCAATGACCGCCCCACAGTCGTGAGGGCGTAGGAGATGCCATGGCCATCAAGAAACTCAACCCGTACCTCAATTTCAATGGAACCGCCGAAAAGGCGATCAAACTCTACGAAAGCGCCCTCGGCGCGAAGACCGACCGAATCATGCGCTTCAGCGATGTCGCCGAGATGAACGTCGCACCCGAGCACAAGAATCGTGTGATGCACGCCGCCCTTTTCATTGGCGAGGGCGTGATCATGGTCAGCGACTGCCAGCCCGACCAGCCATTCACGACCGGGGACAGCGTTCACGTGAGCCTGGATTTCGACGACGCCGCCGACATGTCCAAGAAGTTCGACGCCCTTTCCGCTGGCGGCAAGGTGATCATGCCCGTGCAAGACATGTTCTGGGGTGCGAAGTTCGGCATGCTCAAAGATGCCTACGGCATCAGCTGGCTGTTCAATTGCGACCACAAGAAGACCTGACTTCATCGGCCATGACGAAAAACTATTGGCTGGTGAAAAGCGAACCTTCTGCCTATTCCTGGGACAACCTACTGCACGACAAACACGCGCGCTGGGATGGCGTGCGGAATTTCGAGGCGCGCAACAACCTGCGGGCAATGAAGAGGGACGACCTCGTCTTCTATTACCATTCGGGCGAGGGCAAGGAGATCGTCGGCATCGCCAAGGTGGTGAAGGAAGCCTATGCCGATCCCACGGCCACCGAGGGTGACTGGTCCGCCGTGGACTTGGCTCCGGTGAAGGCCTTGGCTCGGCCAGTTGCGCTCGCTGCTCTTAAGGCCGACAAAACGCTGGCCGACCTTGCCGTGGTTCGCAAGCCGCGCATCAGCGTGGTCGGAATTCTTTCCGCCGAGTTCACGCGCATCTTGGAGATGGCAGAAACCAGGCTGTGAAGCGCGGTCGATCAGGTTTCACGCAGCAGGGCCGCCGCTACGCGCTTTGTTCGCCTAGGCGGCGGCTGGCCACGAGTTCGCGCACGGCGGTCCGCAACTCCTCCGCCGTGTAGGGCTTGAGCAAGATCGCATCGCTGGCGGTGATTTCGGTTTCGTCTTCCAGCGATTCGGCGGCGTAGCCGCTCGCGAACAAGACAGGAATGTCTGGTCGTAGGGCGCGGCAGCGGGCAGCGACTTGGAAGCCGCTGAGCCCGGGCATCATGATGTCGAGGAAGAGCAAGTCGAACTGTTCGGGGTTGTTTGCGAACCGGTCGACCGCCTGCTGGCCGTCGCTCGCGACGACTATCTTGGCCCCCAGGCGGCCCAGCACTTTCTGGGCGACCCGGAGCACGGCCTCGTTGTCTTCGGCGACCAGGATCGTGGCCCGGATGAAGCCTTGGCTGTCTAGATCCACCACCCCCGGAGTGGCCACGGCAGAGTCTGCCTCACCTGTCGCACAGGGTAGATGGACGCTGAACGTGGTGCCCTGTCCGGCAGTGCTACGGGCCGCGATGTGTCCTCCGTGCTGCCGAACGATGCCGTAGACCACCGCCAGTCCCAGGCCGTAGCTCTTGTCGCGCGACTTGGTCGAAAAGAACGGTTCGAAGATCCGCTCTAGCACGGCCGCCGACATGCCTTGGCCCGTGTCCGATACCGTGATGCGGGCGAACGGACCAGCTGGCCGCTGGCAAAGTTGCTCGGCGGTCGCGGCATCGAGATCTACCCTTTCGACGGCAATCGAAATCTGCCCGCCGCTCGGCATGGCATCGCGGGCGTTGAGGCAGAGGTTGAGCAGGACTTGCTCGATCTGACCCTTGTCTGCTTCGGCGATCACGGGCGCCGCAGCGGTGGATAGCTCGATGCGGATGTTCTCGGGTATCAGCCTTCTCAGCATGGAAAGATGATCGGCGACCAGGCTGTTCAGATTGATGTTCTCCCGCTGCAAAGCTTGCCGGCGGCCAAAGGCCAGCAATTGACGAGTCAATTGGCCGGCGCGATCCACCGCACCGACGATTTCTCCGATGGCAACATTCCGATCGCGGCTGGTGTTGTCAGGCAGAAGCGCGAGACTGGCGTTGCCGCCAATGATCTGGAGCAGGTTGTTGAAGTCGTGGGCGATGCCGCCCGCGAGCAGGCCCACCGCTTCGAGCTTCTGCGCTTCTCGCAACTGTTCCTCGAGCGCGTGCTGCCGGTTGGCGGCGTCGCGTTGCTCGGTAAGGTGCCTGTTCAAGGAATCGCGCATGCTGCCTAAGGTGGCGGACAGCAGATCGAGTTCGGTCAGTGGGGAGCGCACAGGCGCGGTCGGGGCCAGATCCAGCGAGGCAATGCGCCGGCTTTGCGCGGCCAGCTCGGACAGCGGTTTCGAAAACCAGCGCGCCAGGCGCAAGGCCAAGAGCGCGGCGCCGAGCAAGGCCAAGAGCCCGACCCCAGCGATGAGCCACTGATACTGGCGGGCCGCCGGGATGAGGTCGGACTCGGGCAGCAAGACTCCGATCCAGAACTGGTGACCCGAGCCGAATTGGAAAGGCGTGAAGCCGGCCCACCAGGCCTCGCCGTCGAGTCCGATGCGAAAGCGATCGGGCCGGCTTCCGTGATCGCCTCTCCACTGCGCGACCGCCTTCGCGACATTCGGAAAACCGGCTTCGGCCACCGGCTGCAGCGAGGGAACGCTGGCGACAGCCCTGTTCTCGGTTCGGCTGTCTCTCGGTGGTCCCAGCAGCCTTCCGTCGTCGGTCAGGACGAACATCATCCCGCGCGGCGAGGGTCGCACGGACGTCGTGAACAACGCGACCTCGTCGAGCGGCAGGTCGTAGGTCACGATTCGGATGTCGCCCGCAGGATCGCGTGCGGCGACGGCACCGGAGATGCTGGGCGCCTTGGTCGTGAACAGGGGATAGACATCGGTCCACGCCACCAAGTTCGACGCACCTGCCTGCGCCTCGGGAAGGGTCTGATCGCGAAACGCCGCCATGGCCACTTTGTACCAGGGGCGTTGTCGCCCATCGTACCCCGTCAAGGGCAGATCCCATTTCTTCACAAGCTGTCGCCCGCCGTCCTCCCACAGTGTCCAGCGACTGGTATCGCCCCAATCGGCGGGCCGGAAATCCCGCGTGAGAAATTGCAACCGGCCCGAATCGGGCGCGGGCAGTCCGTCGGCCACCGCCGCGAGGAGCGCGGACTGCCGAACCGGCTCGCCGTAGCGGAGGACCAGGAAGTGTCCGCCCTGCTGATCGGCGAGCATCATTGAGTCGACCTTGGGCAGCGAGAACAGCCCTGGCATGAGGAGCTCTCTGAGCGACTCCGCATCTCGAGACGAGTAGCGTCCCTGGCGGATCGCCGCATAGTCCTCGATGAGCTTTTGCCGGATGGGATCGAAGAGATCTTCCAGGCGCACCTGGGTATCGCGGCCGAGAGCGAAGATCAGCGACCCGGCAACATCGCGCGCGAGGTGCGCGGTGCCGAGCAGCGATGCCGTGAGCAAGCTGCCGAGCACCAACAACACGACGAGCGCGAAACTGAGGATGAGCCCTCCGCGAATGCTGATGGTGTACCGCGGCTGTCTTTGCTCGGGCGGATCCTGCTTTGTTGTCATCGTTGGGGTCACTCTTCGAACGGGGATTGGCAAGGCAGGCGCTTGGGGCAAAGGACTATGAACCATAGTACCTCGAAATCCACGGCCGCGGTCAGCCAGGCCTTGATTCGACGCGAGAGAAGGCTGCGGATCGCCATCGCACCAACGTAAGTGCCAATCGCACACACGCCGAGGACGATGGAACAACTTGTCGCGTGCGCGTTTTGAGCCTCGGCGGATCCTCATTCATGACAAAATACTCATATGCCGGGTACGATCGGGTTGTTCCTCCGCAGTTTTGATAACGACTATCAGCGGAGGTTGAAAGAAGTCGCCGAACGCGAGGCAAAGCAACGTGGCTTCGAGATCCTCGTGCAATCGGCGCAATTCGATCCCGGCCAGCAGAACGCACAGATCCGCGAAGCCATCAAGAACGCCGCCACCAGCAAACTAGTGGCGATTTTGGTCAGCGGCGTGCACGACGAGGGTTTGCGTCCCGTGGCTCGGGAAGCCGCCGAGGCCGGCCTCGACTGGGCTCTGCTCAACGAGGGCACGTTCATCGACGACGTTCGCTCGCAGTATCCCGACCGCGCCATCTTCGCGGTGACTTGCGACCAGACCGAGATTGGCCGCATTCACGGCCAACAGGTCCGCAGTCTCCTGGGCAAGGCCGGGCGCGTACTCTGTGTCACGGGCCACATGCGAAACGTGGCCGCACTTCGGCGATTGGAAGGTTTGAAGGCGAGTCTCAACGGGGAATTCGAACTCGTTGAACTCAATGCCGACTGGACCAGCGAAGGAGCACGCATGGCCGTCGAGCGCTGGACCAGCGCCACAATCTCCGAACAAGATTTGCCGGGAATGTTTGTGGCCCACAACGACGAGATGGCCCTCGGTGTGCGGCAGGCCTTGCGCGACTTCGATTCACAACGCGACTTACCTCTCGCGGGTGCTCCCATCACGGGCTGCGATGGATCGCACACGTTCGGCCAGCGCCTCGTGCGCGAAGGTCGCCTAAAAGCGACCGTCATCATGCCCCCGGCCTCAGGCGTCGCCATCGAATGGATCGACCGCGCCCGCTCTCAAGGCCAGCAGCCCCCGGTTCGCGTGTATCTTCCCGTGGCGTCATTTCCCGCGCTTCCCAACCTGCGGCGCTAGACTGGGCGTCGCAGCTTGAGCGCCCGTCGGTGCGCGCTTCAAGGAAATGTCGAGCTGCCGGCGCAAGTCCTCCCACTGCTAAGCCGGAGGTATCTCTTGCGCAATGTGCTCTTCCCTGCCTTTTCGAGTCGTGGTCACTGGCTGGTGTGGGTGGCTGCGCTGTCCCTGAGCGCCTGCGGCAGTACGAAGTCGAAGTCGAGCGCCGGTGGGCTCGATGCATCCTCGTCGGGCGGTAGCAATCCCGGTGGACAGCTTGCGGGTGGCGCTGCGGCCAGCGGCGGGACGGCGAGCAGTGGCGGAGCGGCTTCGGGCGGGGGCGTGGCGGGCAGCAGCGGCGGATCGCGCACAGGTGGCGGACTGGCTGG
>Ga0265316_10004018_pt1 | contig 14733 bp, 11 predicted proteins | sample 4522metaG_FD_202092 | JGI IMG/M metagenome (GOLD analysis project Ga0265316, IMG submission 202092) | Rhizosphere microbial communities from Carex aquatilis grown in University of Washington, Seatle, WA, United States - 4-5-22 metaG | ecosystem: Host-associated > Plants > Roots > Rhizosphere >...
GCTCCCGCGTTGGGGCGCCGCCGGCAACGAGGGCGCGCGAAGCGCGGGGCGGGCGGGGTGGGCTGTCCGTCCCGAAGCCCCCGCAGGGGGAGCCGGCGGGCTCCCCACGCGACTAGAAGCGGACCTGCACGCCGATCCCGGTATCGAGATCCATGCGGAACCAGCGCGAGAAGCCCATCGTCCATCCCACCTGGAAGAAGAAACCCAGGTTCTTGATCGGGTCGTACATCAGGCCGTCGGCGTTGCGAAGTCCGATGTCGTTCTTCGACACTTCGATGTAGTTGGTCCGGTCATAGACGATCTGACCCGTGACGTAGAACTTCAACGCCACGCCTTGGTCCACCCAGTAGCGAATCCCGGGCGCCACCGCAATCTGGTGCCCGGCTCCCGGGATGGGATCCCTCTGCACGCCCACGCGCAGGTCGACTATCAAATCGACGCGCGGGTGAACGCCATAGGCAAGCTGCAGATCGAGGAAGAAGGGCAACACGTTGGTGCATACCCGTCGGTTGATGTTGCCCGTGCGGTCGCCGCAGTGGATGTTCTCGCGGTACGGAACCAGCTCGCGGTATCCGGTGCCGGGCATGATCGAGATTCCGATCTGGCCGAAGTGGTTGATCGTGGCTGGCCGCCCCCACGTCGAGGGAGACGCGGGCTGATCCGAAACCGGCTCTGCTGCCCGGGCGGCACGACGGCGTGCGGTCCGGCTCGGCGCCTCTGTCACGGGTGCGGGGGCCGGTGCGACACTTTCTTCGTCCCCTTCTTCTTCCTCTTCGACCTCGGCCTGGGGCGCGGGTTTGGGTGCCGGTTTCTGTGGCGCTTTCTGCGCAGCCCAAGAATTCCTGGCGGCAGCGCCCGCCATAGCGATCATACTTACGAAAATGACGACGCGAGATGGCGTTTGCATGGCTGGCGACAGTATCGGATGACGGCGAGCCGTTTTCCAGCGTCGCGTAAGATCGGCCGTCGACCGGTTCTAGCGGCCCTGCTGGGCGCGGGGCTTTGGGGCCGGGCCGGACTGGTGTTCGCCCTTGGTGATTCGTCACGAATTCGGCTGGCGCGGCTCCATTTTCCCGACCTGCCTGATCCTCGTCCCACCGCCTTGCGACGCCTGGCCTGGGAACTGGAACGTCGCACCAGCCTGATCGCCATGCCCGATCCCGTCGCGCTCGCGCCTGCCAGCCCCGATCTTTTCCGCTATCCGCTGGTCTTGCTTTCGGGCGATCGCGCGTTTGCCCTGCCTTCCGAGGCTGAAATCGCGCGCTTGTGCCGCTTCCTGACCTTTGGCGGTTGCCTGCTAGTCGATTCAGCCGAGGGTCGCGCTGGCGGCGCATTCGATGCATCCGTGCGCAAGCTTCTGGCGCAAGTCTTGCCCGGGGACGTGCCGGCCCGCGTGCCTGACGAACATGTGCTGTGGAAATCATTCTACGTTCTGCACGGGGTGGCCGGCCGACTACAGGCGGCGCCCTACCTTGAAGGTGTGGAGCGCGACCGACGGCTGGCGGTCATCTACACCCAGAACGATCTTTGTGGCGCCCTGGCGCGCGACGGTTACGGCCGCTGGGAGCATGACGTCGTGCCCGGCGGCGACGAACAGCGCGAGCAGGCTTTCCGTTTTGCGGTCAACGTCGTGATGTACGCGCTTTGCCTGGACTACAAGACCGAGCAAGCGCACATCGATTTCATCATGCGCACGCGACGAGCGCGGCCGGGACTGCCGTAGAAGATCCTGCGCCCGCCGCTGGGCCTTCCCAGAACGGCCTCGGTTCGCGTTGCATGAAGAGTAGCAATCGGATTCACACCACCGGAGGTTCCATGCGCTTGTTCAAGGTATCGATTCTCTTGTGCACCGTCGCCGTCGCTTGCGCCCAACAGCAGACGGGCGGGGGCGGATCAGGCGGCGCCACCGGAAGCGGCGGCACGAGGGGCGTGGCGGGCGCCGGTGGGACACCTGCGACGGGTGGCCATGGTGCGGGTGGCGTGACCGGAAACGGTGGCACGACCAGCGTGGCCGGCACAGGCGGAAGTGCAAGCAAGGGCGGGACGATCGCCAGCGGCGGAACAGCAAACACAGGTGGCGGAGGCGCAACAACAAACGGCGGCGCCAGCGGCAAGGGCGGCACCAGCGGCACGGCCGGTTCAGGCGGCACTGGCGGGAGCAGCACGACGAACAGCGCAGGCGCGAGCGGCAATGGTGGCTCCGCGGGAGCGGGCGGCGCGACCAACAAAGGCGGGGCGGGCGGCGCGGCCACGGGTGGCACGAGCGCAAGTGGCGGCACTGGCGGAAGCAGCGGCACAGGCGGCGCCAGCGGCGGTGGCGGTGCTGGCGGCGCGGGCACAGCAGGATCTGGCGGCAGCAGCGGCGGCGCCAGCGGCGCGGGCGGGATGGGCAGCTTGCAGGGCTTCGCATGCACCACCATCGGCACGACCAGCGCGCAGCAACTGTTCACCGACTGGTACGGCAAGTGGTCAGCGAAGTACTACGCTACCTGCGGCACCGATATGGCGCGCATAAAAGGTTGCAACGGGGACGACAACACCTGCTCCGAGGGCATGGGATACGGGATGCTCCTCTCGGTCGCGGCCGCGGACCAAACTGCCTTCGATCGCCTCAACAAGTTCCGCAAGGCTCTGGGCGCCGAGTTCGACAAGGTCTACACCTCGGGCGGGCTCATGGCCTGGAACAGCGGCAATTCCTGTCCGCCGTCAGCCGGTTCAGGCAATGCCAACAACGCGCCTGATGGCGATCTGGACGCGGCCATGGCCCTCATCCAGGCCAGCAAGAAGTGGCCAACTGGAACCTACAAGGACGACGCGCTGGCGCTCATCGACGGCATCTGGGCGAACAACGTGGGCACATCCGGGGGCAAACCCTACCTGGGCGCCGGCACGGTCAACATCAAGGACAAGTCCTACACATCCTATTGGACCGTGGGCTACTTCCAGGTCTTCGCCCGCTTTGTCGCCGACGCCACCAAACAGCAAAACTGGAAAGGCCTGGCGGCGCGCGGCTACGAGGTGCTCAAGGCCATCCAGGCCAATCCCGCCTGCAACGGCGAATTCCCCGAAAGCTTCCAGATCGACGGAACTCTGTGGGGCGGCGATCCCTGCGACTTCGGCTACGACTCGTGCCGCGTGCCCTGGCGGCTGGCGGCTGACTATGTCTGGTTCGGCAGCGCCGACAGCAAGACCATGCTGGATTCCCTGCGCACGAACGTCGTGAAGGGCAACCCTGTGACCTCCGCGCGCCAGCAAAACAGCGCCTTTGTGGGCGGCCTGGCCCTGTCCGGGGTATCGGCTGACCAGGCCACCATGAACGACTTCTGCAAGAAGTGGGTCGACGCCAAGACCGCGGGCAACTCGTTCGACGACAGCCCGTACTTCCAGAATACCCTGGCGGTTCTCTACCTGCTGGTGGCCGGGGGCATGTTCGACCGCGTAGTCTCGCCCTAGCTAGGTTTTTGACAATGCTTGCATAGGCAAGCTTTGGGCGCTAGAGCTACGCCGCCATGAAGTCCGGCCCTCTCTCGGAGACTCGCGCCTCTGTCTCTTCTCTTGCCGTCGCGTTGGCGCTTTCGCTGGCATCGCTGGCCTGTTCCAAGGGCGATGCCAGTTCGACGGCGCGCACCCGCCCGGCACCTCAGGTTGTAGTAGCCAAGGTGGTGGCACGCGATGTACCGGTCGAGGTACACGCCCCGGTGGATCTGCGCGCCCTGGAACAGGTCGACGTGGGCTCCAAGATTCTCGGCTATGTCGACGCCATCCTGGTCGAACGCGGGGATCGGGTGCGCCGGGGACAAGTCATCGCGCTCGTGCGGCCGAGCGATCTGCCGGACCAGCTGGCCGCAGCGCGCAGCGCCTTTGGCCAGACCAAGGCCTCGGCGGCTTTGGCGCGCACCAATTTCGACCGGGCCAACAAGCTGGCGCCCGCCGGCGTGGTCAGCCAGCAGGAACTGCAATCGTCCACCGCGGCCCTGGCGTCGGCCGAATCGGCCCAGGCAGCAGCTCAGGCCCAGATCTCGGGCATTGCCATCCGCCTGGGTGAAACGCGCATCACCTCGCCTATTGACGGGACCATCGCCGCGCGCCGCCTTGATCCCGGCGCCCTGGTCGGGCCACCCGGCGGCGGGGCCATTGTCACGGTGGTGCGCACCGATCGCCTGCGCGTCTTCATCAGCCTGAACGAATACGACGCGGCCGGGGTGGGCGTGGGCAAGGACGCCCACGTGGAGCTGGACGCCCTGCCGGGCCGGACTTTCCCGGGCAAGGTGGTGCGTCTGGCGCCGTCATTTGATCCGCTGACGCGCACCCTGGAGGCTGAAGTGCAGCTCCCCAATTCGGCGGGCGAGCTTCGTCCCGGCATGTACGGTCGCGGCTCGATTGTGCTGGAAATTCACCCAAACAAGCCCGTCATTTCGGTCAATGCCATGCAGATTTCGTCGGGCAAGAAGTACGTCTTTGTTCTGCACGACACCAAGGTCGAACGCCGAACCATTACCACCGGCGCCGACGTGGACATGGGCGACGCGCTCGAAATCCGTTCTGGCCTGCAGCCGGGCGAGGAGGTCGTGACCGCGGGCGCAGACGGACTGTCGGACGGATCCACGGTTCGAGTGGTTCGCGACGTCAATCCCTACACCGGCGAAAAGGCCGCGGCGGCGGCCCCGTCCCCATCAGCCCCGGCGATACCCGCCGGCAAGTCCAACTAGGTCGGATCGGGAGCACCCCATGTGGCTCACACGCCTCGCGCTTCGCAATCCCGTTCTCATCCTGATGCTTTCGCTCATGCTCATCGTGCTGGGCGTGGTGTCGCTGAACCGTCTGTCGGTGGACCTGTTCCCTGACATCACCATCCCGGTGATCCGCATCGCCACCTTCTACACGGGCGCCGGACCGCAGGACATCGAGAAGTCAATCACCCAGCCCATTGAACGCGCGGTCAGCGCCTCGCCGGGCGTGGACAAAGTGGAAAGCTCGTCCAAACAGGGCGTGTCGCTCATCAGCGTATGGTTCGCCTACGGAACCAATCTCGACAACGCCCAGTTCGAGGTATCGCAGCGAATCGCCCAGATCCTCAACACTCTGCCGCCCGGCATCCAGCAGCCCTTTGTCATCAAGTTCGACATCACCAGCATTCCCGTCGTCTCGGCCACAGTGTCGAGCGACTTGCTCGACGAGAAACAGCTTTACGACCTGGCCTACAACACCATTGAGCCACAGTTGGAACGTATTCCCGGCGTGGCCAGCGCCACCGTGGGTGGGGGAAAAATCCGCGAGATCGAGGTCATGGCCGACCGCGATGCCCTGCGGGCGCGCGGGCTGGGCATTCTCGATTTAACCAGTGCCATACGCGGGTCGAATTTTCTTCTGCCCTCGGGCAGTCTGCGCGCCGGCGATCGCGACTACAACGTCTTCACCAACACCCAAGTCCCTGATGTGCGACCCTTGCGCGACGTGATCGTGCGCGCCACGCCGTCGGTGGCCGGGCAAGGTCCCGGCGTGGTCCGGGTGTCGGACGTGGCCCAGGTTGAGGATTTGACTGCTGACCAAACTGAGATTGTGCGCATAAATGGACAGCGGGGCGTTTTCTTGCGCGTGCTCAAGCAGCCAGGGGCCAACACCATTGCCGTGGTGGACTCGATCCGCGACGCCATCACCAAGCTGCGGGGCGTGCCGAGCAACGTGAAGCTTTCCATTGCCTTTGATCAGTCGCTCTACATCCGGTCGGCCGTGGCGGCTCTGCAACACGAAGCGGTTCAAGGCGGCGTGCTGGCCATTCTGGTCATCCTGTTCTTCCTGGTGAATTTTCGCGCCACCGGGATCATCGGGGTGGCGATTCCGCTGTCCATCGTGTCGACCTTCGTGCTGCTTTATTTCACCAACCAAACACTCAACGTCTTCACTCTAGGCGGTCTGGCCTTGGGCGTGGGACGACTGGTGGACGATTCGATTGTGGAATTGGAAAATATCCACCGCCATTTGGCGCTTGGGCAGAACCGGCGCAACGCCGTGCTGATGGCGGCGCAAGAAGTGGCCATGCCCATCCTGGTGTCGACCATCACCACCATCGTGGTGTTTTTCCCAGTGCTCTTCATGACCGGGATCGGGCGCTACCTCTTCTTGCCACTGGCCCTGACCATCGCCTTCGCCCTGCTCATGAGCTTCTGGGTGTCGCGAACTGTGACCCCGCTGCTTTGCTTCTACTGGCTCAAAGAAGGCGCCCACGAAAACAAGGGATTTGCTGCCAAGATGACGGGTTGGTTCGACCGGGTCGACGCTTCCTACGGCCGATCGCTGGAATGGGTGCTGCGCCATCGCTTGCTGACCGTCACGGCAATCTTGCTGTTCTTCATCGGCAGCATGTTCATCAAACGCGGCATCGGCAGCGAATTCTTCCCTGACAGCGACGAGTCGCAGATCAGCATCACCTACAAGACGCCGATCGGAACCCGGGTCGAGCGCACCGAGCAAGCGACGGCGCGGCTGGAATCGATTGTGCAAAAGGAACTGGCGCCCATCGGCAGCGGGGACCAGGCCAAGCGGATCTACACCACGCTCCTGTCGGACACCGGCCTGCCGCTCGGCCGAACCGCCATCTTCAGCCAGAACACCGGCACCCATTCGGGCAGTTTGCAGATCAACCTGGTGACCAGAGCGGACCGTCCTGTGTCCGACGTGTGGGCCGCCGAAAAGGTGCGCGCGGCCCTACGCGACAGCATGCCGGGAACGCAACTGTATTTCTTCATCGGCGGCATTGTGAAGCGCATCCAGAATTTCGGGGCTTCCGCGCCGATTGACGTCGAAGTCCTGGGCTATGACCTCGACGATGGCTCGCGCTATGGCAGAAGCCTCATGGCCAAACTGCGCGGTCTGACGGACGCGCAAGGTCGGCCTCTGCTCACGGACATCCAGTCGTCGCGCGAAGAGAACGCCCCGGAGCTGGATGTGGTGGTGGACCGCCAGAAGGCCGGGATGTTGGGGGTTTCCGAGCAGGACGTGGCGCAGACCATTCTGGTTGGCCTGCTCGGCAACACGCAGATCACCCCAGTGCCATTTACCGATCCCAAGTCCGGCAACGAGTACTACGTCAACGTACGCATGGCGGACGCGCAGCGCGAACACGTCTCGGACCTGGGTGATCTGTTCGTACGGACGCCCACCGGCGCGATCGTGACGGTGGACACATTGGCACACATCGAACGGAACAGCGGTCCGGTCATGATCGACCGCAAGTACTTGCAGCGGATCGTGCATGTGACGGCCAACGTGGCACCGACCTCGGACCTCGGCGCAGCCAGCGAGTCGGTCCAGCGGGTAGTCAATGAAACGCCGCTGCCCGAGGGCTTTTCCGCCACGCTGGGCGGCCAGACTCTCGAACAGCAAAAGGCATTTCGCGGGCTGATCTTCGCCGCGATTATGGCTCTGGCCCTCGTGTACATGGTGCTGGCCAGTCAGTTCAAATCGCTCATCGACCCGCTGGTCATCATGTTCAGCGTGCCGCTCGGCGTGTCGGGCGTGTTCATCATGCTCTACCTCACCGGCACCAAGCTGAGCGTGAACAGCTTTATGGGCATCATCATGATGGTCGGCATTGTGGTGTCAAACGGAGTTCTGCTGGTCGACTTCGCCAACGTCCTCCGCCGCCGGGGCAAATCCATTGTCGAGGCCACTGTGCAGGCGGGCCGCACCCGCTTGCGGCCCATTCTGATGACCACCATCGCCACCGTCATCGGTTTGCTTCCCATGGCGCTCGGCATTGGCGAAGGCAGCGAGACTAACCTCCCGCTGGCCCGTGCGGTCATCGGCGGCCTCATGGTGTCCACCTTCTTCACTCTTTTCCTCGTTCCCGCGCTGTACACGAGTTTCGATCGCTTCGCCAAGCGCGTCTCGCCCGAGGACGAGGATCTTGGCGAAAAGGCCGCGGAGGAACCGGCCCATGCGTGAACGTGAATGGTTGCAAATCGCTGTCTGCACGACGCTGCTTGGCTCTGCGGGAATTTCTCGCGCCGACGACGCCAGCGAGCCACCGCCTGTGCCGAAACTGCAAGAGGCCGCCTCCGACGCTGGCGGCAGTTACGAAAAGATCACAATGACCGAGGCGGTGCACCGGGCTTTGCTGCGCAATCCAAGTGCGCAGGTGGCGGCTTTCGAAATCGATCGCGCCACCGCGCTGCTCAACGAAAGCCGCTCGACCTCGTTGCCCTTCCTCACTGCCAACGCGACGTACACGGGCCTTGACGGCAATCGAACTACCGACACTGGACTGAAGGACGCCAACAGCCGACCGATACTCAAGACTCTGGTTGCCAGAAACCAGCTTTCGGCCAACTTGACTCTGGCAGTTCCCTTGGTGGCGCCGCAGCGCTGGGTGCAGTGGTCGCAGGCCAAGGCGAACGTCCGCGCGACCGAGGCAGCCAACCAGGATGTGAGCCGGACTGTGGCCCTGGCCACCGCACGCGCCTATCTGGCGGTGGTCTCACAGAAGCGCGTTGTCGAAATCAACGCCCGCGCCCTGGCCACCGATCGGGCGCACTTCGACTACACGCACATTCGCCTGGTCGGCGGGGTTGGCAATCGCGTCGACGACGTACGGGCCGCGCAGCAGGTAGCCTCAGATGAGGCACAGCTTGAGACTAGCTACACTTCGCTGGCGCGCGCGCGCGAGGCGCTGGCTGTCTTGGTTGGCGAGTCGAAGCCGCTCGACGTGTACGACGACGTTGCGTTGGCCAGTACCAGCACTGATCCCGAAGCTGCCATCGCTCAGCGGCAAGACGTTGCGGCGGCCAACGCTCGGCTGCGCCTGGCCGAAAAGGTCAAGAAGGAAAGCTGGACCGACTACACGCCGAGCTTGGCGGGCCAGTTCATTCCCTTCTATCAAAACCCGGCCTCCTTCACCACGCCGGAGACCGGCTGGCAGGCGCTGCTCGTGCTGAGCTTCCCGTTGGTGGAAGGCGGCCTTCGTCGCGGCCAATCGCAAGAACGCGCGGCCCTGGTCGCCGAAGCGCGCAGCCAGTACGAGGGCCTCTTGCGCCAGACCCGTTCCGATATTCGAGTGGCGGTCGAGGAAATTCGTCGCGCCGACAATGCGATGAAGTTCGCCAGCAGTGCGGCAAGCTTGGCGCGTGAAGCGATGGACCTGGCCAATCGGGCCTACCACGCAGGCGCGACAAGCAACATCGAGGTAATCGATGCCGAGCGCCGCGCCCGCGACGCCGACACGGCCTCCGTCATCGCCGAAGACAACGCCCGGCAGGCCCGCCTGGATCTGCTGGCCGCCGCCGGACAATTTCCGTAGTCCCGATTTCCGATCACGATTGGAATGGACTTGCCCCTGCGATGGGGAGACTATCAACGACTGGAAGGGGTGAGAACCATGGGCGACAAGTCTCCGAAATCGAAAGAGAAGTCGAAGAAGCAGGAAACGGCTGGCAAGGATCAGAAGAAAGCCGCCAACGCAGCAAGGCTCCCTGTGTCGAGCGCAGGGAAGAAGAAGTAGCGTCCGCGCGCGTACGCGCGGGTTCCACAAAGCCGAGGACGGCACGCTTTTCGTCGTGTTGCCGTGCCCGGCTGTGAACTGCTTCACATCTTTCACACAGCAGGGCGGCGACGTCCGTGGGATAGTTGTGTCCGAAGCGAGGAACAAGAATATGAGGAAGAGGAGCGCGACGGGGATTCACGGGAGTCTGAGCTTTTGGCTTCTTCTCCCACTCCTCTTTGCTGGGTGCTATCGGACCCCGCTTCTTCCGGTGTGCGCAGTCGAGGTCACGCCTGCGGCGCTCGACTTTGGCGCTGTCGCTCCGGGTGCTGAAAAGACCCTGAGCCTTACCGTGGCCAACCACGGCGACGACAGCTGTCGTGTCTCCAGCATCGGGATCGACGGCAGTTCCGATCCATCGTTCGCGCTCGGGCCGCAGGTGTCCGCGCCACCGCGGTTGGATCCGAACGAAAGCGCGACGGTCTCCGTGAGGTTCAGCCCGACCAGTGTTTCGGTGCCGCTTGTTCGGGTTGGAACCCTGGTTTTGCGGACCAACGATCCGGGTCGCCCGCGCGTGGAGGTTCCGCTGACCGGGTCGATCCAGACCAACTGCGCGATCGCCTTTCGACCCCACGCCGTTGACTTCGGGCATGTCGCCATCGACACCACCGCAACGAACTATGTCGCAGTCGTGAACATCGGCACCACGGCCTGCGAGGTTGCCAAGATCGCCATCGGTTCGGGCAGTGACCTGCAGTTCGCGCTCGCCCCTGCGCAAGTCGACCATCTGTCGATTCAGCCCGGCGATGAACAATCGATCGGCCTGGTCTTCCACCCCACCGACGTGGCGCCCCCTCATCACAGGACCGGAACGCTCGTCTTCGAGAGCACCGACGCCAAACAGACGGCCGTCACGGTCCCGCTTTCTGCCGACATCGACATCGGCTGCGCGCTCACCATCACGCCTGACAAGCTGGACTTCGGCAAGGTCGTCCTCAACACCACGACAGCCAGCCGGGCGGTCACGCTGGGCAACGACGGCAGCAATTCTTGCCAAGTTTCGGGCATCGACTTTGGTTCTGGCACTGATGTGGGCTTCGCATTTGACACCGCGCAGGCGCGTACGCTCGCCGTCGCACCTGGGGCGACTCAGTCCATTTCCCTCCACTTTGGCGCGTTCGACAGCGCGCCACCCCACGTTCGCACGGGAACACTGGTCCTGCAGACCGGCAATCCGCGCTCGCCCAAGGGGTCGGTGGCGCTATCGGCCACCATCGACACGGCCTGCGTCGAGGCCAGCCAGTGGATCTACACCGTGGAAGACAGCGGCCAGTTCGCACGCTTTGATCCGCAAACAAAGACCTTCACCGACATCGGGAGGCTCCAATGCCCGACCGGTTCCTCCCCCAACTCCATGGCGGTGGACCAGAACGCGGTGGCCTGGGTGGGCTACAGCGACGGCAGTCTCTTCAAGGTGGACACGGCAACCGGCCACTGCGATTCCACAAGCTTCAAGGTGGGGCAACACGGTGTGGGCGATTTTGGAATGGGCTTTGTGTTCCAGCCGTCCACCGGCGTCGACACCCTTTACATTGCCGGCCGTATAGACTCTGGGTCGCTGCTCGCCACGATTTCGTTTCCATCGCTGGTGGTGACGCCGATTGGGCCTCTGGAGGCCGGCGATGCGGAGCTGACCGGAACCGGTGACGGCAGCCTGTGGGGTTTCGTGCCGGGTGGGATGGGCGTTTCAGAGCCGGCTGTGCTGGTGTTGATTGACCCTGCCACCGGCAAGACGATGGAAAGCCACTGGTTCCCGGACTTGCCCAGTGAGAGCAACTGGGCCGTGAAATTCTGGGGCGGCTCGTTCTGGATCTTTTTCGGCACGTCGGTGTACGAGGTGCCACGCGCCACACCGGACGTGATCCACACCGCCATCGCCGACAGCCGTCGCACCATCGTAGGCGCGGGCGTCTCTTCCTGCGCGCCAGTCTTCTGAACTACGGCACGTCGGCCGAGGCATCCTGCGCCGGTATGCCAAGCGATTGGTTGATCAGTTCCGTGAACGCCTCAAAAGGCTGCGCACCCACGAGCCAATGGCAATCAATGGCGAAACTGGGCGTGCCACTCACGCCCAGAGAAATCCCCAGGGACTTGTCTTGCTCGACTTGGTTGGCTATCTCCGGGCTCGCCCGGTCAGCGTCGAACTGCCCAATGTCAAGACCGAGAATCGCGGCGTAGGAGTGCAAATCCACGTCCGACAGGGCCTGCTGATGAGCAAACATTTGGTCGTGCATTTCCCACGCCTTGCCCTGGCGGCCCGCGGCCAGAAACGCATAGGCTGCGCCCAAGGCGTACTTGTGAAAACCCAGCGGAAAGTTCACGAATGCCAGGGCCACGTCATTGGGATAGGCGTCCAATACCCGCTTCACCGTGGGCTCCGCAACGCCGCAAAACGGGCACTCGAAATCCGCGAACTCCACCACGACCACCCGCGCCGGGTCGGCGCCCCGCCGGAGAGCGGTGACGGGAACTGGAACCGTGCCAGCGTCAGATTCGCTGCACAGTACCGGCGCGGCGTGCTCGCTTTTGCAGGCACAGATAAGCAGGGCCATGGCCATGCCCACCAATTTCATGATGCCAAACCGCTCATTCATAGAACAAGGCGTATCAGGCCAACGGGCATGTCGCCACCTTGTTCATGGTCGACCCTCCCCTGCCAACCCGAACCTATTCAGACCAATCGCGCCAACACGCTCTCTAGCGTGGCGGGCCCGCGCACGTGCCGAGCATCGCCGTCTTGGAAGCACATAAGCCCCGTTTCCAGGCCATGGGCCATCTCCTTGAAGAGTCCCGCCACTTGCTCAGAGAGTCCTGCCTGAACCAACGTCGGCACGACACCCTCCTCGGGAATCCGCACCGCTTCCACCTTCCGACCCAGATGCTTTGCCAGGATCCGCGCGGCATCGGAGTAGCTCGTCTCCTTCAACGCCTCAAGCTCGACGATCTCCTTGTGCGCGGGCGGCTCTAGCAGCGCCTGGGCTGCCATGCGGCCAATGTCCGCGGTGGCGACCATCGCGATCCGGCGATTCGGATCGAAGAGGCACGGCAGAACGCCCTGGTCGCGAGCCACAGCCACAACCGACCCGATGTTCTCCATGAAATAGGCCGGCCGCAGAAATGTCACCCGGGCAGAGCGCAGACCCGACAGCACCTTCTCACCCTCGCGCAAAATCAACACCGGACCAGTCCCCTTTTCCTGCTGCGCACCAATCGACGACAGGAACACCACGTGGGGCACGCGGGCGTTGCCCAGGGCCTCGCTCATGGCGCCCAGAATTCGCCGGCCGCGGCCCATGAAGTCAGTCGACGCCAAGTCGGGCGGCACGAGAAGATAGGCGCCTTTGACCCCCTGAAGCGCCCGCGTGAGCCCGGCCGCATCGTCGAGTGAGGCTACCGCCACCTCAGCGCCCCGCTCCCGCCAAGGCTTGCCCTTGTCCTCCTCGCGTACGAGAACGCGCACCGGCTGTCCCTTTTCCAGCAGCGCCGTGGCGGCCGCAGCGCCTGTCTTCCCGGATACGCCCGCTATTAGGTACATGGGCTCCTCCTGTGTTCGGTCACTCTAGATGGACGGTGCCCTCGGCCAGCACGCGATCGCGCGCGCCTTGCACCTGCACCGCTTGCACGAGGTAGGTGTGGGAAGGCTCAAAGCCCTCTGCTGGCGACAGCAGGAAGCTCATCCCCAGGCTTCGGCCAGGGCTCATGGTGACGTTCCACATCGCCATCGGTTCCTTGCGCGCGATGCTCTGCGCATCATCCCTGTCGAATACACCCACCACGATGGGCCCTGACTCAGAACGCGCCCTGAACCGCGCCACCATTTCCACTTGCCAGGGCTGATCAACATTGACGGTGGCCAATCCCGACTTGGATGCCATCTGTGATCCTCGCGCCAGGACCGTCACGCCGGATCCGTCGTCGGCCAATTCAAAACCAAGAACCGTCGCGCTGCCACCCGAGGACACGCAGACCGATCCGATGGCGGGGCAATCCGCCTTGTGCTCCCGCGACACCAGGAACACTCGTGGAGCGTCGTCCACAACCTCGAAGCTGGGAACCTCCCAAGATTCAAAAAGCGACGGCATTCCCGCCTGTGCCAAAGTCATCAGAACAAGTTGAGCCAACATTCCGCACCTCCCCTCCCAGCTTCACTTGCTGGGCCTTCACCTACTCAGATGCCTGGCAGGCCAAAGCGGTTCGCCGCCGGATTTCGGCCCGCAGGCGTTAATCGGCGCAAGAAATTCGCGTTTCAGGGAAAGAATCCTGCGACACAAGACGTCGTGCCCCAGCGGCCAGTGTCAACGACAAGTCCAGCGCGCGAAACAGCAGGCATGGCCGCGCAAAGATTGAGTCGGCAGAGGCCGAAGCGTAGACTGCACCTTCCGTCGCGATCCGAATCGACTGAGCTACGTGACTAGGTCACGTCACTGCGTTTCTCAGACAAGACCTTTTTTTCGGGAGAAGCAATGCACATGATTCAAAGAACGCATGGTTTGGTCCTGGTGCTGCTAGTGGGTGTGCCTTTGGCGGCTGGCTGCAGCTCAAATAATACGCCGTCCCCCATCAGCAGCGGCGGCGCTGCGTCTGGGGGCGCCACAACCAGCAACGGCGGCTCGCTCGGCTCTGGCGGGCTTGCGGCGACTGGCGGCACCACCACCAGCCCGCAAACTGGGGGCGCCAGCGGTGGCTCCAACACAGGTGGCTCGTCCGCCAGCGGCGGCGTCAGCGACGGTGGATCGAATATCACCGGCGGCATCATTGTTGACGGCGGCGTCCTTGCCACCGGCGGAGCAAGCGGTAAGGGTGGCAGCGCAAAGGGCGGCAGCAGCGCAACCGGCGGCAGCAGCGCAACCGGCGGCAGCGGCAAGACTGGCGGCGTCATAACCGATGGCGGCGCGACCGATACCGGGGGAGACCAGGGATCAGGCGGGGTCATCGCAACCGGTGGCTCGAATACCCCTCCGGTCCTCGGGGATCGGGTGCGGCAGATCATACCGCTCGACCGCGACTGGCTGTTCAACAAGGGTGACTCGGCGGGCGCGGATACGGTGGCTGGCCCGGATTCCACGTGGAAGAAGATCAACCTGCCGCACGACTGGGCGATTGAGGGACCCTTCGCTTCGAGCAACCCGACCACCGGCCGCGGCGGCTATGCGCCGTCAGGAATCGCCTGGTACCGGAACCACTTCACCCTCCCCGCG
>Ga0265316_10004020_pt1 | contig 14726 bp, 13 predicted proteins | sample 4522metaG_FD_202092 | JGI IMG/M metagenome (GOLD analysis project Ga0265316, IMG submission 202092) | Rhizosphere microbial communities from Carex aquatilis grown in University of Washington, Seatle, WA, United States - 4-5-22 metaG | ecosystem: Host-associated > Plants > Roots > Rhizosphere >...
CTCGCCGAGGTGCTGCTCAAGTTGCTGGCTCACAACCTCGGTCGACTGGTAGCGACGCGCACCCATCGTCGGCTTTTTTGTGCCTGGCTCACGCTGGAGGAATTTTGAGCGACCCTGGAAGCGCGCGCCCTCGCCGGCGGCGCACCATCGTGCGAGGCCGAGCGAAGCGAGCGGGGTGGGTGTGGCGGGTGCGGGGCCGAAGGGCACGGCGAGGCCGAGCGCGAGGGCGCGAGCGTAGCGAGCGGGTGTGGTGGGGCAGGTGCAGGTCCCGAAGTCCCCGAAGGGGGAAGCGAGCGTGGGGTGGTGGCAGGTGGGGGGCCGAAGGGCAAAGCGAACCCTTTCAGGGTTCCCATATCAGAGCGAGCGCACGTCGAGGGAGTGCCTCCCGGCGCGTAGCAGCCACGCGGCTGGTGTGGGTGAGATATTCTTGGCCACCGTGAATGAGCTAGCACGCGTCTGCCGCACTTTGTGCTACACTTCCGCCCCTCACTCATGACGTCGGATTCGGGGCCGCACATCAGGCTGGTGGCAGCTGTTATCGAGCGTGAAGGCCGCTATCTGATTACCCAACGGCGGCCAACGGCGGTGCTGCCCGGCCTGTGGGAATTCCCGGGCGGCAAGGTGGAGCCCGGCGAGACAGACGAGTCCGCTCTCAAGCGCGAGCTGCACGAGCGTGTTGGTGTGGAGGTCGAGGTCAAGTTGCGCATGGCGCAGCGGACCCACCAGTACGAGGGATACTCGGTGGACCTGACACTTTATCAGGCATGCATCCTTCCAGGGCAAGAGCCGCGGCCCCTGCGGGTGGCCGACTTCCGCTGGGCAGCATCAGGGGAATTTGAGAAGTACCCATTCCCGGCAGCCGATCAGGCAACCACGGATATCTTGCTAGGCTTCAAGCGCTAGTCGCGTCTACGGCTCGACCGGGGCGCAGAACTTCGCCGTAGTTATGGAGTTGGGGTCGGACGTGAGCGCAAGGCTGCCGTTGGTCGCAGAGGTGCGGCAGACATAGCCTCCCCGGCAGTCGCCGTTGCTGCCGCACTTGAAGGCGCAGTAGCGACGCTCTGACACGCTCGGCACGCAGCAGGACTGTGGGTTAGGCTGGGACGAGCTGGGCCCGCAGACCACGCAGAGCTCATCGGGCTGACATTCGCCGACGGTGCCCGGGGCCGCGTTGGGGTCGGGACAAGGTGTGGTGGTGGGGTACTTCTGGTCGAAGAAGCGAACGCAGACGGATTCAGAAGGGCAGGAGCTATCGTCGCACCCGTCCAATGTGCAGTAGCCACCAGGCTGGGACAGATCGCAGATGCGGCTGCCGTCTTGGGCGCAGTCAACATTGCTCGCGCAACGATCACCGATATTGTGGCCGCAGGCAGGGGCCAGCAACCCCACGAGCAGAATGGTCAGGAAAGAGAAGGCGCGATTCACGGCGCAAGTATGGTCCAAGGATTGTCCATCGATCAACGCAAGACTGCCCCAATCAACATGGTAAGCAGGAATCCCAGGACCAGCCCGGTGGAGGCGGCGCCCTCGTGGCCATGGCTGTGCGATTCCGGGATGATCTCGTTCGACGTCACGTAGATGAGGATTCCGGCGGCCAGGGCCAGGATAAAGGGAAGGGTGATGACCGTCCATGACGACAGGCCAAGGCCGACGAGCGCGCCCAACGGGACGGCGAGACCACTCGCGGCGACTACCAGCAGGCCGCGCGCGGGCGACACACCCGAGAGGCGCAGGGGCGCGCCCATCACCACACCCTCGCAGATGTTCTGGATGCCAACCGCAGCCACCAGCAGCCAGCCCAGGCGACTTCCATGTCCGGACGCGAACCCGGCGCCGATGGCCAGACCCTCAGGGATACGGTGAATGGAGAGGGCGCCCACGATGGTGTAGCTCTGGCGAATCTCCACGTGCTGGTCATTGGCCGCTTCGTCGCGACGCCCCGGGGCGATGTGGTGTCGGTGGCCGCGAGCGTGACTGTGTGGGATCAACCGATCCATCAGGTTGGCCACGGCCACGCCCGCCAAGAATCCCAGGGTCACCAGGACCAGGCGGCCCAGGTCCAGGCCGGTGGCACCGCGGACGCCATCCAGGGCCTCGTGCAGCAGTCCCAAGGTGGCGGCGGCCAGCATAAGCCCGGCGCCCAGGCCGAGGATGCCGTCATAGGCCCGTCGTGGGAGCTGCCGAATGAAGAAGAAGGGAAAAGCGCCGACGCCGGTCACTAGGCCGGTCAGAGCAGCGGCGGTGAGTGCCTGCAACATTGAAGGCCGTTCTTACCACGAGGGGCGGTCGAGGTATGCTGGGACCGTGGTCACCGCCTATCTCGCACTAGGATCCAACCTGGGTGACCGGCGCGCCTTCTTGTACGCTGCGGCGGCAGCCATCGGTCAAGTGGCGGGCGTCCGCCTTGTGGCCGAAAGCAGCATCTATGAAACGGTTCCCGAAGGAAACGCCCCCGAGCCTCTCTACTTGAACGCGGTGGTGCAGGTGGAAACTTCGCTGACCGCGCGCCAGTTGCTTGATTCGTGTCTGGGCATCGAGCGCAAGCTGGGCCGGGTCCGGCCGGCCGACGGGGCCAAGCGTTCCCGGGTCATCGACATCGACGTGCTGCTTTTCGGGGAACAGACCATCGACGAGCCGGGGCTGCAGGTGCCCCATCCCGCTTTGCTCACGCGTCCCTTCGTGCGCATCCCATTGGCCGATGTCGCAACCCCGGGGCTAAGCCATCCCCAGGTAGGAGAGCGCCTGGACACCAGCACCCCCGACCCCGGCGTGCGGCGCGTGTCTGCCCCGTAGCCTATGCGAAGGCGCGGCTTATCTTGCGAACCAGCCGGAACAAGCCCCACGCCCTGAGCGCCCAGCGCAAGGCACGGCGAGGCTGCACGACCGCGAAGGCGAGCGCCCCGATCACCAGGAGGCCCTTTCTGGCCGCGCAGAACTTGATCACCTCCACCCCCCTGTCCACCAGCCAAAAGAGGTTGCTCTGGCTGCTGAGCACAGCCTTGACCTCCGCGCGCTCTGCGCGGGCTCGCTCCAGGAGCTCCCCGCGGTGGCGCTGGATCTCGGTCAGCGACAGGTTCATGAGTCCTGCTCCAGGCTCTGCCGATCCTTGGCGAGAACCTCCACGGTTTCGCCCAACGGGCGTTTCTGGCCGCGCGCGATGATGGCGAGCACAACGGCGTTGACCACGCCGAGGCCCAGGAAGAGTCCACTCAGCAGGCCCAGCACGGCCAGGCGATCAGAATCCCAGTAAAGCACGACCAGAAAGACCGAGAGCAGGACGGTGCCCAGGCCAAGGCAGAACAGGGCCGCCCCGCCCACTAGGAGCAGCCGGCCCAGGCGGACCCGTTCCTCTTGCAGTTCGGTCGCCAAGATGCCCACCCGGGTTTCCGCTGCAGAAACCAGCACGGCGAGCAGATGGTTTGCCGACCCGAGAAGCCCACGCTGCGAAGCCGCGGGCAGGGGTTGGTCTGCCATTGCGAGCTCTAGCGGCGGCTGATCAACAGTCCGAACAGGACGCCAGCCCCTGCGGCGATTCCCACGGCCTTCCACGGGTTCTCGTGGACATACACGTCGGTCGCGCGTGCGGCAGCCTTGGTCTGCTCCATGGCCTTGCCCTCGAGATCGGCCAGCTTGGCCTTGGCCTGCTCAAGCCCCCGTTGCATCTTGTCCCGTACCGCCGCGACCCTATCGCCGGCCTGTCCAGCCGTGATTCTGAGCAGCTCCTCGGCGTCAGCCACCACCACCTTCAGATCAGCCACGAGCTTGTCCCTGGTTACGATGTCCGTGCCATTCATGGTGAGAACCTCCTCGGCAATTGTACCAACCATCCGATTTTGTGCACTGTGGGACCTCTGCCCGATCGTCCCTGCAGACGAACCCAACTCTCAAGTTACCGCGCTTGCGGGTCCGGGGCAACGACGCCGGCGTTTTCGTGCAACGTCTGCGCCCGGGTTCACACCGCGGGCGGCTCCTCGTACTTGACCTCGAGCTTCCATTCCTGGGCGACCCAGTCGAGGATTCTGGACTCGTGCCCCTCGATGGTGTCGGTCATCGCAGCCCCCATGACCGCGCCGAAGATGAGCTCGCGCGCCTCGGGGCGGGTGATGGTCTTGAGGAACTTCTTTGCGGCCTCCTCGTCGGGAAAGCGCCGATCGACTTCCTCCACGGCCTTGCGATAGACGTCCTCGCCGATCTCGTCCACCACGGCCTGAATCTCTCGCTCCTCATCCTCGGTCACGTGGCCGCTGGCCAGCACCTCGAACTCGATCAAGGCAGCCAGGGCAATTCTCTCGTCGGCGTTGAGCTCACGAAGTTCCATCTCTTGTCTCCTCGCAGGATCTTACACTATCAGCGCTGCGTTTGATGGCGCCACTTGCATCGCGTGCGGAATTCGCGTGAACTGCTCGTGTGGCACCGTCAGGCAAAGTGAAAAACCTCCTGGTCACCATGGGCGACCCAGCCGGCATTTCGGCTGAAGTCGTCGCCAAGGCATTCGCGGCGCTGGCACGCGCCCAGCAGCCGCTGGCCCAGCAGATTCGAAGGTCCTTGCGCAAGGAATGCGCGAATCTCGCGGTGGTGGGTGACGCTGGGGTCCTTGCCCAGGCCATGCGGGGGCTGAGGCGCCGGATCCCCATCACCCCGATTGCGGACTTTTCGACCACGTGGCTTCCGCCCACAGCACTCCGGCTGTTTGCCCATTCCCACATCGACATGCGGCGTTTTCGTTTTGGCTTGCCCGTCTACGGGCGCGAACAACTCGGCTATCTGGATTTCGCCATTGAGCAGGCCCGGCGTCGCAAGATCGCGGCCATTGTCACCGGGCCGGTCACCAAGGAAGCCGTGGCGTCTCTGCTCCCCGATTTCGTGGGCCACACCGGCTACCTGGCCGAAAAGCTGGGCGTGCGCGACGAGCGCATGGCGTTCCTCACCCCCGACTATATGCTGGCCTTGCAGACCACGCACATTCCCCTCGGTCAGGTGTCCGGCCATCTCAAGCTCGCCGGGATCGTGACATCGCTCAAGATGCTGCAGCAGGCGGGCCGCGCCCGCTGGGGACGCAAGCTGCCGGTGGCCGTTTTGGGACTCAACCCTCACGCGGGCGAGCACGGCCTCATGGGTGACGAGGAAGCGCGCGTGATCGTTCCGGCGATGCAACGGGCGCGGCGCCAGGGCATTGTCTGCGAGGGACCCTTTCCTGCGGATTCGTTCTTCATCGAGCGGGTCAAGCACTACCAGCTGATCCTGGCCATGTACCACGACCAGGGTTTGATTGCGGTCAAGCCAGCCTTCCCCCGCGCCTCGGTGAACGTGACACTGGGGCTGCCTGTGGTGCGCACATCGGTGGACCATGGTTCGGGCTACGACATCGCGGGACAAGGAATTGCCAGCGAAGTCAGCCTGCTCCACGCAATCAAGGCGGGGCTCGAGCTTCTGGCCGGGCGTTCTGCTGGTTGAGCTTGGCAAGCAAAGCTTTTGCGCGCTGTAATGGGGCCATGAGGACGCTGGCGTTTGGGGCCACCGTGTTGGCTCTGGTGGGGCTGGCTTCACCTGCCCGAAGCGAGTCGATCTACCGCTATCGCGATCCCAACACCAAGCGCGACGTCTTCGTGACTCGGCTGGATCAGATTCCGGCCCCCTATCGCGAGCAGGCCAAACTGGTGGTTGCGGATGGCGTGCTGGTTGATTCGAGCAACCAGCCAGCCAAGGATGCACCCCTGGGCACCGTGATCTATGGAAACCGAACGCCCGCTGGTGCCCTGGAGACCATCGAGCGCGCGGTCGGCGACGTCTGGCGCGGCGGGCACGATGCGGGTGGGCTGTTGAGGACGTTGACTACGGCGATCGACACGGCGCTGGTCGGGAGCGGGAGGCGCCCGCTCTCTGCCAGTGATGTGGCGCAGATCAAGCGCATGCTGGTCGAAGCGGCCGTGGCGTTGGCCCTGGCTGGCTTGTTGGCCTTGCTGGGGTCGATTCTGGTGATGGTGCACGCCTTTCGCGCCGAGCACCGCTGGTGGATGGTCTTCATCTTGTTCTTCCCATTGCTGGGGATTGCCTATGTCCTCCTGCACGTGGAAGGCAGGCGTCGCTGGTTCAAGTTCGTGACGTTGCTCGCGCAGGCCGCACCCTATTCGGTCGCGGTGGCTATCGGATGGCGCTTCGCCGTTTTCTTCCGAGCGCTCCTAGCGGGAAGCTAGCCCATCAGACGACGGCCGAGACGGGTCTACTTGATGACGATGTTGGGCTTGGGCGGGTCGGCCATGCCCTGGCCAATGTGGAATCCCACGTGGGGCGGTTGGTTGTAGCTCGACTGCTCGAATGAAACCTGCGCCCGGTAGGTCGGATCGTGCATGAGCGTGTAGATGCGACGCTGGGTCACAATCGTCGTTGTGTAGACACGCAATGCCGTGTTGCCCGTCTCGCGAGCCACCAGTTCCTCGCGCCAATCGCCCAGTAGGTCTGCGGTTAGCGTCGGGTCGGCCTTGGTGCCGTTGTTCGACGAGGTTCCGGCTGTGCTCACCCCTCCGGGAAGCGACACGCCGTTTAGCGTCGAACGCAAGTCACCGGCGTTCCAGTAGATGAGGAAGTTGCTGCCAGCGTCGGACGTAACGTCGGCACCGGTGCCGCAATTCTTCTTTCCCCGTGAACTCGAACAAGTTGCGGCCGTGAGGTCGGTCGCGGCGACATACTCGGCCACGCCACGCCCGTTGTCCCCACCTCCCGTCATGTTGAAGTAAAGCGTGCAGGTAGAGGCGTCATGGCAATCCTGGCCCCCCGCCATCTCGTGAGGCAGGTACACCGAGATACCTTTGCCAACCACCAGCTCGCTCACGTGAAGGGCATCGCCATGGCCAATTCCCGTCGTGCACCTGAAGGACCCGTCACTGTTGATGGTCGACGATCCGGGAATTATCTCTTGTCCACCGTCGCCGTCCACGTCGGCTGCCATGCATGAGTGGCAGCCTTGGCCGTAGGCTCCAGTGCCGGCGGTGGACCCACTGTCGTAGATCCAGTTCGTCGCCAACACGCCGTCGCGGAAGGTCATTGCAGAAACCGTGAGACGCGTGTAGTAACCGCGTTGCTGGATGATGCTCGGCCGCCCAGTGGCAACGCCGCCTTCCTTCACGAACGCGAACCCGCCGTTGTAGCGGTGCGAGCGGTTGCCCTGGTCGTCGCCCCAAGTCGCAACCGCGTTGGCCAGGGTCCCGTAAGGCACGGGATAGTTCACGGTATCCAGTTCCGAGCCGTCCACGCCGCTGAACACGGTCAGCCACTCCGGTCCCTCCAAGACCATGCCTCGAGTGCTTCTGTAGTCCTTGCTGTTGTCGGCACCTGCGGCTGGCCCTTTGCTCAGGAAGTTGCCCTGGCCATCCTTGGTACCTGGCGCGGTCTTGAACGCCACCTCGGCCTTGCCGTCACCGTCGAAGTCGTACACCGAGAACTGCGTGTCGTGGGCTCCGGCACGAATGTTTGTGCCCACATTGATGCTCCACAGTTTCTTTCCAGCCATTGTGTACCCATCGATGATGCAAGGGTCTGTAGTGCCGCTCGTCCCGGAGTCTTTTGAATTCGACGGATCCCACTTGAGTACGATATCGAGTTTGCCATCACCATCGAGATCCCCGGTGCTGGCATCGTTTGCGCTGTACGATCCGGCGGGCGGCGTAATCGGAATACTGAGGTATTGCTGGGCCCAGACCGTGACCCCAGGAGACTGCGCCCCCTCGACCCCCTTGATCACAGGGCTCACCGTGTATTTCGAGCTGGAGGTACCAGCCGCGTCCAGGAAGTTGGTGCTGTCGGTCACGTTCTTGACCAGGGTGCCGTCCCGGTAGAGGTTGTACGAGACATTGCTGGCCGTGGTGTCGTACTCGGTGCCAAACATGCGCCAGCCAACATAGACGCCGCCTGAGACTTTCACGGCTACCACGCCGCGATCCAAGTTCTCCATTTGGTAGGGGCCGGCTGGCGGCGTAGCCGTTTTTCCGCCCACCGCTCCACCTGCCTGCGTAACACCACCTGTGCTCGTCACGCCGCCGGAAGTGACTACACCGCCGGACGTGGTGATGCCGCCTGCCGTGGTGACCCCTCCGGTTCTGGTGCCACCCTCGGTGAACGTATTGCCACCCTTCACGGTGTTGCCGCCGGGGCTGGTGGTCGTGCCGCCAGGGCTGGTGGTCGTGCCGCCAGGGCTGGTGGTCGTGCCGCCCGGGCTGGCGGAGGTGCCGCCCGGGCTGGCGGAGGTGCCGCCCGGGCTGGCGGAGGTGCCGACGGCGCCTGTGCCTCCCGGTGCTGTCCCCGTGTGTCCGGTTGAGCCATTGCAGGCCGGGAACAGCATTCCCACGCCCACGGTGGACAGAAACAACGTGAAGATTCGACCCATTCGAGTTTGCATCGTGCGCTTGGTTTGCATGCAGTCCTCCCTGGAATCGGGCCCGTCATTCAGAACGTCGGTCAAAGAGTGACTTCTGCCTTTGCGTGCGGCTCATCGATTTCCTGCCCGAGGCGAGATGATCTCGAAAGGGACCGGCCAGGCAGCGCCGATGCGGGCGGTCTGGGGTACGGCTATCGTCGCTTGTGCTTGCGCGTTCGGGAACGCGAATCCACGCGTTGCTGGCGCGACGATCGCGCGGCAATGGGCGCGAGGGCGGGGGCCGCCAGGGCCGCTGCTACGGCCTCGGCATTCGTGTCAACGGCTCCCAGAGCAGGCGCCCCGGCCGGCTGGCGGGCCAGCAGCAACTCCCGGGCAATCAGCACGAACACGATTAGAGTCGCGACCGACATCCAGGTGTACTGCTCGTCAAGCCCATTGGGCATGCTGAAGTTGGTGACAAACGAACTCTGCCTGAGCGAGGCTGGCATGACGGCCTGCAGCCACTTGGGCATGTGATTGATGGGCGCCCACCCCAAGAATTCGGTAAGGGCGGTGAGCCACAGCATCCACTCCCCGGCCCGCGGAACCACGGCATAGAGTAAGGCGGGAATTATGAGAAAGGCGTAGTAGTAGCAAGTCAGTTCAGAGCCAAACGAGATCACGGTCGCCGACAACGCGACGGTCACCCAAGGCTCGACGTTGCGAATGGCCAGGCCCATCAGCACCAGGAAGCAGGCCACCAGCGACAGGTAGAGAGGCAGGCTTTCGTGGAACGCGGCTCGCCGAGCGTCCTTCCAGCGCAGCCAAGGATCCACCATGGCCGGCGTGTTCATACGGTTGGCCGCCTCCGCCGGACGGAAGTCGATCACCGTTCGCAGCCCCATGTGGTTGGTCAGCGGCGTCTCGGAGTGCTTGGCCGTATTGCGCAGGAACTCCGGGTAGATGCTCGGGCTGCCGGTGACCGCGAAACTGACAGGCACCAGTACCGCCACGGCCACTGCGCCACCCATGATCATGCGCAGGTAGCGACGATCCCACTCGCGAGTTTTCACGTAGTGGTAACCCAGCGCAATCAGTGGCCCTGCGAAAAGGAACCCGGGGAAGATGCGCAGGAGCGCGGCGTACGAAATCGCGGCGCCCGCCCAGAATGGTCGTTCCTTCTTCACCAGGCACACGCCCACGCCCATCCAGAACAGCCAATCCCAGCGCAGGAACGAGCCGCCGATCCAGTACCAGCGCGAGGGGAAGTTGGTGGCAAATACCATGAGAGCCACGGACACCGCGCGCCAGCCGAAGGCCCACCATATGAGTCCCGCCATGATGGTGAGCAGCACGACGTCGATGGCGTCGAGCAGGAGGATGTCGAGCCGGCTGGCCGGTGCCAGGTTGGACAAGGTGGTGCCCAAGATGGCCCACACCGGCGTTCCGTTGAACCCGTGGTCGGTCTGGGCATCGTCCCAACGGCGCGGATTCTCCAGCGTGCGGAAATAGGCCAAATCGTGCTTGAACGATTCCCAGCGCGCGTCGGTGAAGTGCTGCTTGCAGAGCTCGGGATGGGCGAGAATGTTGGCCGTGGTCTCCACCACATTGGTGCGCAGGTTGGTCATCTTGCGCAACTCGACCCGGCGGCGCAGGCCCGGCTCCTCGGAATCTGCGGTAGCCACGCACTCGTACAGGCGCTCGTAGTGCAATTCTTTGAAGTACTTCGAACCGATGTAGTAGTGGAAGGTGTCCCAGCCGTGCACGAAGTTGGGGAAGTGCCAGAAGCCGAAGTTGAAGAAGGTCAAAAAGGCCAGCACGCCCATGGTCCCGAGGAGAATCTTGCGCAGACGCAGCTTGTAGGCGGCCATGCCCAGGCCGACGAGACGGCGCTCCCACCACAGCAGGATGGCACCCAACATGGCGAGGATCATTTCCCAGCGCGCGCTGGCATCGTTGTTGAAGTAGTCGAGGTAGGTCTTGGGGGCCGTGGCCGCCGGCGCATCCACGACTTTCATCTGCGGCGGAAAAGGCGTGGGCAACTGGCAATAGGCCGCGACCTCGGAGATCGAGTAGAAACCGTCGCCCTTGCCTTCGCCCACGCGCAGAAAGCGCGCAGCCATGCCGCCCACATCCAGGGTGCGCATGCGCAGGCCGTGTCCGGTGGCGGGGTCGATCTGCCCCATCAACTTGTATTCCTTGCCGTCGAGCGAGCTCCAGAAGTTGTAGGTGTCGTTGGCGTCGGCCTGGATGGCGAGATGGCGCACGCTGATCACCTGGCCCAGATCCCAAGTTATGGTCGAGGCGCCGGTTTGCAGAATCGCAGCCAGGGATGCGTCCCACACCGCGCCCTCGGGCGCCACGGTCTCGTCGGTGAGCAGGCTGAGATTGCGCTCGATCTCTTGCCAGGCCGAAGGCATCTTGCCGGCCAACAGATTGCCTGCGGGACAGGCGGGCAAGGGCGAGGCATTTTCTTGCGCGCGAGCTTGCGCCTGGATCACGGTGGAAAAGATCAGAAGCAGCAGCACGGAACGGGCAAGGCGTGACATAGCGAAAGAGTCTAGCTCCTTCCGAGGCAAGACAAAACCTGCACGTGAGCGGCAAGGTGGCAGAATGGCGCGGCACCTTCCCATGGGTCTTCGTCTTCCCTCCGACGCGCATGCCAGCACGGGCCGATGCCCCGGTGTGCGGTCGGTCACACGGGGCGGCCGGAAAGCCGATCCGTGACGCCCCATTCTTTGCTGACGGATTGGCGTGTGACGGTGGGCGCGCAGCTTGGCCGACCGGCGCTGGTGCTGGTTTGCCTGGCAGCCGGGCTGGCCGTCGCTGTTTCGGCGGTTTCTCTCTGGCGGGAGCCGCGCCGGCGTCGCGCCCTCACGCTTTTGCTGCTGCGCCTGCTGGCCGTGGGGACTTGTCTGATGGTCGCGTTGCAGCCCAGCGTGGAGCTGGGTCAGGTCAGCCTGCTGCCCAACCATGTCGCCGTGCTGGTGGACGCCTCGCGCTCGATGAGCGTGGCGCCGCCTGACCGTGGGCCGTCGCGCGCGCAGCGCGCCGCCCAGATCGTGGCCGACGCTGCGCCGCTGTTCTCCGAATGGGAACGCGCCGGCCACCACGTGGAGATCTATTCCTTTGGCGAGGCGTTGGCCACGGCCACGCCCGAGTCCCTGCGCGCACCACCGCAGGGCGAAGCCACCCGCGTGGGCGAAGCTCTGTCCGAGCTGCGCGGGCGCCTGGCTGGCCGTGACGTGGGAGGCGTCATCCTGATCTCCGACGGCATCGACACCGGGCGCATTGCGCGCGGGCCGCTCGACGGCGAGACCCGCCGGACCCTGGAAGGCTTGGATGCGCCCGTGCACACGGTGTTCGTCGGGGAGCACGAGCTGCGCGATCTGTCGGTGGCGGCTGTGCTGACCGACGACTTTGCTTTCGTGCGCACGCCCATCAAGCTGGAAGCCGTCCTGCGCCACCAGGGCTTCGGCGATCGCCAGGTCGAGGTGAGCCTGGCGCGCGAAGGTCGATTGCTCGACGCAAAGTCAGTGCACTTGCGCGGCGACTCGGGCCAGGAAAGGGTCAGCTTCGACTACACTCCGGTCGAGCCGGGCAACTTCGTTTTCGAAGTCAAGACGCCGGTGCTGGCGGGCGAGGCACTAGAGAGCAACAACAGTCAGGTGTTCACCATGAAGGTGATTCGTGATCGCGTGCGCGTCTTGCACGTGTGCGGCCGGCCGTCGTGGGACGAGCGCTTCCTGCGCTCCATCCTGCGCCTCGACCCCAATGTGGACCTGGTGTCGTTCTTCATTCTGCGCACCGACACTGACGAGCTGCCCTTGGGCGCCAACGAGATGTCGCTGATTCCGTTCCCGTACCAAGAAATCTTCGACGAGCAACTGCGCTCGTTCGATTTGCTGATTTTCCACAATTTCAATTACAAGCCGTACTGGGTCGAGCCCTATTTGCCGGGCGTGCGCGACTATATTCAGTCAGGCGGTGCGTTGGCCATGATTGGTGGGGACTTGTCGTTTGCCAGCGGCCAGTATGGCGAAAGTGCTTTGCACGACGTATTGCCGGTGGATCTCGCCGGCATTCCCGCCGACGGGCCGCGCGCCTTTTCCACGGACAACTTCAAGCCGCGACTGACACCGGCGGGGCGCAGCCACCCCGTGACTTCGCTGAGCCTGGACGCGAAAGCCAATGAGGCGCGCTGGGCCGCGCTGCCGTCCCTGCAAGGGATCAATCGCGTGGCGCGGCTGCAGCCGGGCGCCACGGCATTGTTGGTGCATCCCAACCAGAGCGCGGGTGATGGCAAGCCGGCGCCGGTGCTGGCCGTCAACAACGTGGGCAAGGGCCGCACCCTGGCTCTGCTGACTGACAGTGCCTGGAACTGGGGCTTTGCCGCTGCTGACGACGGCCGCGGGCGAGGCGCACGTAGTGAAGAGGCGGCTGGCGCGAAGACAGGTGGCGACGATGGGCGCGCGTTGCAACGCTTCTGGGAAGGCGCGATTCGTTGGTTGGTGCGCGATCCGGCGTTGACCTTGTTGCACATCGATCTCGATCGAACTGAGTACCGGCGCGGGCAGACCGTGTCAGCGCGCGTGCGCACTTTACATGCCGACTACAGCCTCGCGGGTCGCACCGCCGTCACGTTGGACCTGAACCCGGTGGAGGACAGTGTCGGCGCTGACGCCAAACCGTTGCGTGCGCTGACTGTGACCACAGGGGATGACGGCGAGGCCCACGCGGAGTTGGCCGGTTTGGCCGCCGGCGCGTATCGCTTGCTCGGCCGCGCGACACTCGACGGCCGCGCGGTGGAGGAGCAGGCGACCTTTGTGTTGCGGGCCGAGGGCCGCGAGCTGGACGATGTGGTGAGCCGCGACGAGGTCTTGCGCCAGATCGCCGCGATCACCGGTGGCGAATTTCGCGCCGGAACGCTGGGCACGCCGACAATCCGGCCCGCGCGCCAGGTCCGCGTGGGCAACCTGCGCACCGTCGCCTTCTGGTCGCACCCGTTGCTGCTGTTTCTGGCAGTGGCGCTGCTGGCCACCGAGTGGATGCTCCGGCGACGCGCTGGGCACGGCTAGCGGCGAGGGCCTGCGAACGCGACAGGCACCTGAAGCGACCTCATTGCCGATAGCCCTCCAATGTGGAGGTAACGGCGCGCACACAAGCCGCATCAGCAGGCCCGGTCTATTCGCGGCGGGAACCCGAAAAGACGGCGCTCTTCCGGGTGCTCCAGCAACACCTGCTGACCTTTGAGCAAGAGTGGACCGACCCAACTACCGGCTGCACGTCCAGCCCGACGGAGACGTGAGGCTGCAGTTCAAGAAGCCGTGGCGGCGGCCCCATGGGGTAGACTGCGCCTTGTGGTCGAGACACGCCTTTCAGGAGATGCTGGAGGTCTCCAGCCGTGCAGAACGCGACCCGCAGGGTTCGGCTGGCGGCTCCGGAGGCCGTAGTGACATGCCCGTAGTGACGTGCCGTGGTGGAAGGGTTTAAGAACCCCCCTTCGAAACGCTTAGGCGCTGACCGAGCTGGAACGCATGCTTCGCGAAGCTGGCATCGGCGGTCCCGAGCAAATCAATCTGGCAAAAGAGACGTCGCACGGCCTGGGGCTCTTCGTGCGCTCGCTGGTCGGACTCGACCGCGAGGCAGCCAAGGCGGCTTTGGGCGCGTTCCTGGCCGGGAAGTCGCTGGCGGCGAACCAAATCGAATTCGTGAACCTGATCGTGAATCACCTCACTGAGCATGGGGTGATGGAGGCGGGGCTGCTCTATGAGTCGCCCTTCACGGATCTCACGCCGTGCGGCCCCGACGGACTGTTCAGTTCGGCGCAGGTTGACGAACTGGTGGGCGTGCTTGAACAGGTGCGAACGACGGCGATGGCGGGATGATTCCCCGACTCGGTAACCACGTTTTGGGTGGCCGCAATCTTCTTTCTGTGTGGGTCAGGGCGCCATTAGAGAAGTACCCTCGGACGGGGATCGGGGATCGCCGGTTATCCGACGCGTGTTCGGGCGGCGAGCCCATCGGTATACCGACGGATCGAGGGTGGTCGACGCGTAAACCTGGACCTATCTGGGACGGCCCAGGATTTGCGTTGGACAAGAATACGGCTTGAGCAGCCACCCAGCCTCCGGCTTCCGCGCGACGCCTGGTCCTCTCTGCGCCGGGAGCAAGTTGCGGAAAAAGCCAGACCGGGCGGCGCGCGCCAGCCAAGGAAGGCAACTTATGCGCCGATTCGAACTCACACCAGACCTCATCACCGGAGTGGCCGAGATCGATACCCAGCATAGGGCGCTGCTCGCTCTGGCCAACCAAGTCCTCGAAACACCCGACGAGGCGAGCCCCGCCATCTTCGTGCGCGCGGTCTCGTTCCTCG
>Ga0265316_10004021_pt1 | contig 14725 bp, 15 predicted proteins | sample 4522metaG_FD_202092 | JGI IMG/M metagenome (GOLD analysis project Ga0265316, IMG submission 202092) | Rhizosphere microbial communities from Carex aquatilis grown in University of Washington, Seatle, WA, United States - 4-5-22 metaG | ecosystem: Host-associated > Plants > Roots > Rhizosphere >...
CAAGTCGCAAGAATGGGGCTATCAGGTGGGCAGCATCTACATCCGCAAGGTGCACTTCCGCGATCGCGGCATGATTTCCCAGATCGAACAGAAGGTTGTCAATCGCCTGCGCCAGGTCACCGCGGCCATCCAACAGGACGGCTCGAACCGCGTGAATGTCATTCGCTCGACAGCCGAGCGCCAGGCTGCCGTGGAATTCGCCAAGGCCGCGGCCACCCGACCGCAAATCGTCGGCCGCACCTTGGGGCAGATCGTCGAGAACCCGATGATCGCCAACGCATTGTTCGAGGTGCTGGAGACGCAGGCGCTCTTGGCCAGCAATGGCATGGAAGTGAGCGTGCTCGGGCCAGGCGTGCCCCTGGTCTACGCCCTGGGCGGTTCCGCGCCGCCCTTACGCTGACTTGCTCATCAGTGGCGACTTTCGGCAAACGAGCTGGATGGCCAGCCCGAATGGATCGCGCAGCATGGCGAGTTCGTCGCCAGAGGGCAGGATCTCGGCTGGCGAAGAAACGGTAGCCCCGGCTTTCACGAGCAGATCCTGGGCGGCGACGACGTTCTCCACGGCGAAGGCAAGGTGCAGAACGAGAGGATCCATGGCGAAGTAGTCGGGAATGGGCGCCGCGGGATTTCGGTAGATCTCAAGCACGACTTGTCCCGCGTCATCGGCGAGAAAGTGCGTCTGCGCCGGGCCTCCGGCCGCGCGAACCACGCGGAACCCAAGATTCCGCACGTACCAGTCGACGACGGCGAGGGGATCCTGGACCTGCAAAGCGATGTGTTCGATGCGCATCAGGCACGCATCTTCGCAGGTGACGCAGCCAAGATCCAAGCTGCAACCGCCCATAACGGGTCGAGCGCGCAGTGGAAGACGAATCTCCGTTATCAAGCGCGGTCCTTGTGCCGTTACGAAAATGAAGGAGACCGTCGACATGAGTGACTCAGTAAGCAGCGTTACGCAAACTCAAGCCGTAGTTCGGGTTGAGGACGCGCGTGCCAAGACCCACGAATCGCGACCACAGCCTGTCCCCGTGGACGAGGTGCAGTTGAGCGCCACGGCCCAGGCGGCATTGCGGGAAACCGTGGAAACCCCGGACCAAACCGCCAAGGAGGCCGGCTCGGGTGACGTTCACGCCAAGCGGTTGTTGGCCAAGCAGGAAGCCGCCAAGGAAGCCGCCGCGAAAACCGAAGCCAAGAACACCACGCACGTCATCGCGTAGCTAGGCCGCGATACCGCGAGCCGGACAACCAGCCGCCCGCCGCTGGCTATTGGTCAGCGGGACCGGAATCCTGCGGGCTGGTCCGTTGGCGCAAGTATTCGGCGAAGCCATTCGGTAGCTGGAAAAGCAGGCTGAAGCGGCCCATGCGCACGATCTCGCCACCCTTGAGGCGGTACGGCTTGCGCGGCAAGATCGGCACCTCGTTGACGCACGTGCCGTTGGTGGCGCCCATGTCGGTGAGCCGATACTCACCCTCGACCAGGGCAAGCAGGCAGTGATGGGTCGAGATGGTGTACTCGGGAATGGCCAGGTCGTTGTCCGAGGTGCGACCGATGCTGACCGGTCCGGGCCCCGAATGGCGTCCCTTGACCACTGGAAACACGCGTCCCTCCAGCGCCGTAGCCTGCATCATGGCGCTTGCGCTGGTCGCAATCATCGTACCGCTTTTGCTGGTGTTGTCCCCCAGGGCGCCTGCAATCCCCGTGACGATCAGCACTGGCCAAGGGTAGGTGCGCACGAAGGCCTGCAGTCCCAACCGTAGGTAGTCTGCCTCAAAATCTGCTATATACGACGGCATATTCAAATTCCGTTGGAGGAGCGGTGGATGGTCGAGGTTGGATCGGATGAACCCAGTGACGTCCTAGCTTCCAAGCCTACCAATATAGCATCGAGTGCCAAACGCCAACGGCGTCGACGTCGCGATTTGGATTGCCTGAGCTAGCCTCTGTGGCCGCGACACTGCCTTCAGTCAGGGTATTACCCGGGGAGAAGCCATGAACAAGATTCGAAGAGCCCATTTTCTCGTATTCGCACTGCTGGTCGGCATGCCTTTGGTTGTTGGCTGCAGCTCAAACACCACGTCGCCCGCTAGTAGCAGCGGAGGCGCTCAATCCGGCGGCGCTGGGGGCGGCATCGCTGGCGCGCCAGCGACGGGCGGATCGGCCACCACCGGGGGGAGCACAGTGGTTACCGGTAACGGCGGTGCAAGCAGCGGCGGAACGGCCAACAAAGGCGGCACCCCTGTCAGTGGCGGCATGGTGGCTGTCAGCGGCGGCATCGCAGCCATCACCGGCGGCATCGTCACGGGCACGGGGGGCGCTTCTGTTGCAGGAGGAGGCACCACCGCGAAGTCTGGCGGCACGCCGGCCGGCGGCGGAACGGTCGCCGCCGGTGGAGCTCCGGGATCAGGCGGCAGCGCCGCAGGTGGCTCGACTACACTCCCGATCGGCAATCGCGTCCGGCAGATCATGCCCCTCGACCGGACCTGGTTGCTTAACAAGGGTGATGCGGCCGGGGCGGAAGGAGCGGCCTTCGCGGATTCTACCTGGACCAAGGTCAACGTTCCCCACGACTGGTCAATCGAGGGCCCGTTCACTCAGACTGCTGCGACCACGGGCCGGGGTGGCTATGCGCCGTCGGGAATCGGCTGGTACCGCAATCACTTCACGCTTCCCGCAAGCGTGACCTCTGGACAGCAGGTCTACATTGAATTCGACGGCGTCATGTCGAACTCCATCGTTTACCTGAACGGTACGCAGCTTGGGAACCACCCCTATGGTTACGTGAGCTTCCGCTACGACATGACCAAGGGTATCAAGTTCGGGGCCGAAAACGTCATCGCGGTCAAGACCGACACTACCTCGCAGCCTGCCTCGCGGTTCTATGCTGGCGCTGGCATCTATCGGCACGTGCGCATTTTGGCCACCGATCCTGTGCACATCGACCAGTGGGCCACGTATGTCACCACGCCCAGCCCTACGACCACCTCGGCAACCGTCAAGGTCACGACGACGGTGGTCAACTCGGGCACGGCATCTCAAAGCGTGACCGTTCAGGGCAACGTGACCGATCCGAGCGGGACGGCGCTGCCCGGGGTCACCTCGGCCGCCCAGACCATCGCGGCGGGTGCATCCGCCGACTTCGCCTTCGATGTTCCGGTCTCGAGTCCCAAGCTGTGGTCGCCTGATTCCCCCAGCATGTATCAGCTCGTGACCACCGTCCAAGTGGGCGGCAAGGCGGTGGATGACGACGTCACCCCATTCGGCATCCGGACGCTCGCGTACGACGGCGCGACTGGCCTCAACATCAACGGCAAGAACTACAAGTTCAAAGGCGTCTGTTTGCACCAAGACTACCACGGACTCGGACTTGCGGCTCCGCAGCGGGCCATGCAGCGGCGGCTAGCGGCGCTCAAGTCGATCGGGACAAACGCAGTCCGCACGGCCCACGATCCGCCGAGCCCGGAATTCCTCGATCTCGCCGACCGCATGGGTATCCTGGTCATGGACGAGTTCTTCGACGTGTGGACCGCGCACAAGTACCAGGACGTCGGCGATTTCGCCACCTACTTCAACAAGGCCTCGTCGACCCCGACTGGCATGCCGGCGATCCCGGCGGGCGGAACCGGGTCGGCGTGGTACCAAGTCGACGTGACCGGCGTCATCATGCGCGATCGCAACCACCCCAGCATCGCCCTTTACAGCGCGGGCAACGAAATCCACGACAGCATCAGCACGAGGACACCCATCCTGACCGAGATCGTTAGGATCGCGCACAAGCTCGACCCCGGTCGCGCTGTCACCCAGGCCCTGCTGCAGCCCCAAAACAGCGGCGATGTCACGGGCGCCACCAGGAATTTGGTCGACGTTTTCGGCGGCAACTACCGCACGGCTGAAGTCCAAACCGCCATGGCGATGACGCCAGCCAAAGCGGGCGTACTCACCGAAATGGGTCCCGAGACCACCACTTGGAGCATCATCACCGGTGCCCCGGCACTGACGGGCGAGTTCATCTGGACAGGCGTCGACTATCTTGGCGAGCAGGACGGTGGCTGGCCATCAACGGGCGGCAACGGCGCGCTCTTCGACGAACTGGGCGTCGTGCGGAGCAGCGGCATTTCATGGTCTAAGCTGTGGGGCGGGACGTTGACAGCGATTCCTTCCAACGGCTCCGCGGCGGGCAAGGTGGTGCTCACGCCGGATCACACGACGATCACGACCGACCTCAACGACGTCTCGTTCGTCAAGGCAGCGGTGCCCAGCGATACGGCTGTGACCTTCGCGATCACAGGTCCCGGAACCATCCTTGCTGTGGACAGCGGAAGCAGTCAGCAGCAGACCTATCGCGGGAATACGCGCACGTCCACCGGAGGCTTGGCCTATGCAATCGTCCAGGCCACGGGAGCTGGGAGTATCACCGTGACGGCGACTGCGTCTGGGCTTACCGCCGGCACCGCGACCATCACTGCCACGGACGGCGTGTTCATTCCATGCTCCGGAACCTGTGACTAGGCTATCCTCCTAATCCAGCAAGCAGCGCGGCGGCGAATTGGCATTGCCAGTTCGCCGTTTGCTTGTGGTGCGTGGCCGGTTAGGGCTTGACCGGCTCGCGCATCATGATGAGCAGCATCTTGAACTTGCTCGTCGCGTTCACCGCGTGCGGGATCCCAGCGGGCAGGAGCACGGTTTGTCCGCTGCGCGCGGGAACTTTCTTGCCGCCGATGACGAGTTCGACGTCGCCGTCCAAGACTTGCACGATGGCGTCGAAGGGGGCGGTGTGCTCGGACAGCGCCTGACCTGCGTCGAAGGCGAAGACGGTTACCGTGCCGCCATTTTTCTTCACCAGCGTGCGGCTGACCACGGCGCCATCTTGGTAGGCCACCAGTGTCGCCAGATCGACGGGCTGCGCGGGCGGCAATCCAGTTTGTTCGGGGACTTGTTTGAGACTCATGGGTTATTGCCTTGGTGGGTTGCTGTTCATCAATCGCTCAGGTGGGCAAGTATCGGAAGAAGTAAGTCAGAGCACCCACAGCGCGAGGTGGACGCGTAGGCCGCCGTTGCAGAGCAGATGGGTCTTCGCAGGCGTGCGCCGGGCGCCAGCGGCTACGGCTGCTACGAACTGCGGATCCGGACACAGGATTCCGGCGCGCCAGCCGCGGTAGTGCACGTGCAAGATTTGCCCGATGCCGCGGCCGAGGCGAAGCGCCTGCGTCCGCTGACCCAGGCGGTGGCCGTAGGGTGGATTGAGGACGAGAAGTCCCGCCGGGGTCGGGATGTCACCGCGCCCGAAGTCGGCCTCGGCGAAATGAACATCGACCTCGACCTGGGCGCGGGCGGCGTTGCGGCGGGCAACGTCCACAGCATGGGCGTCTCGATCCGAAGCGACGATGGCAGCGGGTGCACGGGCGAGCGACGAGTCGGGAGCGGTCTCGCGTAGGCGCAGCCACGCCTTCCCGTCGTGAGCGGGCCAGCGCTCGAAGGCGAAGGCGCGGCCGAGCCCCGGCGGGATCTTGCGCGCCATGGCCGTGGCCTCGATGGCGAAGGTACCCGCGCCGCACATGGGATCTACGAGGGGCAGCGCCGGGTCGTATTCGCACAGGGCCAGGACGCCGGCGGCCAGGGTCTCACGCAAGGGCGCGCGCCCGGCCTCCAGTCGCCAGCCGCGCCGGTGTAGGAGTGCACCCGAGGAATCGATGCTGGCGGTGAAGCGATCGTCTTGGCCACGCAGAAGAATGCGCGTGCAATCCTCGTCGTCGCTTGTCTGCGCCTGGGCGTGCTTTTCGCGCTTGGGTAGCTCGCCCACGCAGTCCGCGACGGCCAACTCCAGAGTCTCGGCCAGCGCGCCGGTATGGTACAGGCGGCAGTGGCTGGTCGAGACATCGATGCGTAAGGCACGGTCGCGCGGCACGAAGCTCGACCAGGACAGCTTGGCCAGGCTCCGGCGCAGCGGCGCGAAGTCGCGCGCCTTGATCTCGCCCATGCGCAGAACAACTCGCGTGGCGATACGACTGTGCAGATTCGCGGCCATGCCCGCGCCCAGCGCTCCCGAGAATTCCACACCGCCCTCGACAATGCGCGCATCCTCGACCTCCGAAAGCGCGGTCAATTCCGCACAAAGCGGTGTTTCCAGGCCGGGCGATGCGACGGCGAACCAACGCAGCTTTGCGGCTGCCTTCGGCGTCTTTTTCGCCACCGGACGCGCGGGTTTGCGCTCGCCCAATTTCGGCATGGATTCGGGCCGGCCGGAAAAACGCAGGTGCGCCAGGATCTCGACGGTGCCGCTGCCGCCAGCCACGGGCGAATCGAAAGACCCAAGCAGCGCGAAGCCGAGGCGTTCGGCTTTGGCGGCAAAGGTGTCGAGGGCGCGCTCACGTAACTCCGGTGCATCGACCTTGCCGTCCTTCACCAGGTGGCTCGGCAGCTCGAACTGCGGCTTGACCAGCACCACGCCTAGAGCGCCTTCGCGCAGCCGGAAGGCCAGACCGCGCAGCATGCTCCGCGCGGCCACGAAGCTGACGTCGACAGTGAAGAAATCGAAGGGGCCGGGCGCGATGGAGAGCGATGCGGTCTTGAACTCCGTTCGCTCTAGGTTGGCCACCCGCCGGTCGCGGACCAATTCAGCCGCCAGTTGTCCGTGCCCCGCATCGACGGCGGTGACGTGTTCGGCCCCACAAGCAAGCAGCACCGACACGAAGCCGCCCGTGGACGCGCCCAGATCGATGGCGCTCGCGCCGCGCACGCGGGAGGCAAGCCCGAAGTGCGCGATGGCGGCTTCTAGCTTGCGCCCGCCGCGGGTCAGCTCCGTTTTCATGGGGCCGTGAATCTACGAACTTTCGCGTCCATTGGCACGACCTACGCGCAGAAACGAAAACGGCGAAGCGGGTTGCCCTACTTCGCCGTCGTGGTCAAAGTCGATCGGACCTATGGAGTACAGGTTCCGGTCGTGCAGCTCGATGTCGTGGAGCCTGCTCCGGCGTAGCTTGCAGTGTCGCAAGCGGAATTGAGCGTGACTGGTGCGCCACCTGTGCAGGTGATGGTGACAGCGTTGGTGGTCGTGTCCACGGTCCCGGTAGCAAGCGTGCTGCCCGAGGCATTCTTGAACGTCATCGTCAGCGGACCGCTGGCGCCGGTCATCGAAATCCCAGTGATGTCGACTGAGTAGCAGGTCGAAGCACCGTTCTTGTAGGTCAACGTCATGGCGAACGTGGCAAGATTGATTGAACTGATCGTCTTCACCCCATTCGAATAGCAGGTGTTGGTCGCAAAGGTGGTCATGTCCGTCTGCTCAACACAAGTCCCTGATGGCACGCAGGTGGTGGCCAGGCTGGCCATGCAGGTCGGATAGTTGCAGCTTCCTGACGCTCCGCCACCGCCCGCGCCGGCGACGCCCGCACCGCCGTTGCCGCTGATTCCGCCCGCGCCGGTTCCGCCCGGGGCGCCGAAGGCGCCAGCAGCGCCGCCCCCGCCGTCGATGCCTGAGCTGCTGCTACCACCGCATCCCGCCGCCAGTGCCAGAATTCCTACTGCCAACAAAGTGCCGAATGTACGCATGTCTTCTCCTTCATATCGGACAGATGTAGTCCCCTATTACCCTCGCGAACGGCAAAATTATCGCACAAAAAGTGGTCTAAGCCCGAATTCCTGGTTCGAGCAGTCCGTGAATGGCGTTCGTCACGCTTTCCACCGATTTTTCACGGCCGGGTTCGCCTGAAACGACAAGATCTGCATGGTGGCGGCTGGGTTCCACGTGCAGGTCATGCATGGGCCGAGTGAGGCGAACGTACTGTGTTTCCGCCGCTTCTCGCGTGCGACCGCGCTCTGCAATGTCGCGCTCGATTCGCCGCGCCAGCCGGGTTCGTTCCGAGGTATCCACGAACACCTTCAAACCCAGCAGCGGGCGCAGCGCTGGAATTGCCAGCACCAGGATTCCTTCGACGATGACCACTGGATGTGCGGCCACCCACGTGGCGCCGGTCAGCCGTGTGTGCGTCGTGAAATCGTAGTTCGGCCGCGCGACGGCCAGTCCCGCGCGCAGTTGTCCCAGATCTTCGATCAGCCGTTCATTGTCGAGAGCGGACGGCTCGTCGAAATTGCAACCGATTCGATCCTCGAACCGTAGATGACCAAGGTCGCGATAGTAGGCATCGTGCGGAATGACCACCGAATGTCCCGGCGGCAGCGCACTCGCCACGCCTTTGGCCAGGGTGGTCTTGCCGCTTCCCGATCCGCCGGCGATGCCAACGAGCAGCGCAGCCGTCTTCACAAATCCTCGATGTAGCGGCGAAGGTCGTCGGGCAACGGGCTTTTCACCGTGATCATTTCCTTGCTTTCCGGGTGGGGAAAAATCAGCCGGGCCGCGTGCAAGGCGTGGCGGGGCAAACCGTCGAAAAGGGCGAGCAGCTCGGGAGTCATCCCCGAATCGCAATAGTCCATGAAGGCCTGCTCGCCGGCCCCATAGAGTTTGTCGCCCACGATGGGATGTCCGATGTGCGCCAGGTGTACCCGAATCTGGTGTTGCCTGCCGGTTTCAGGAGAAGCCTCGACTAAGGCATGCCGGGCGAATGTGGTGCGAACCTGGTAGCGCGTGACCGAAGGCAGGCCGTCAGGCTCACAGCCCATCATGAGGTGCGAGCGGCTTTCGATAAGGCGCATGGGCGCATCGATCACTCCCGACATCGGCGCCGGGATCCCGTGCACGAGCGCAAGGTAGTTTTTTTTCACTGCCCGCGAGGCGAAGGCGCGCTTCAAGAACGAGGCGGCCTCGCGCGTGCGCGCGATGAGCAGCACGCCCGAGGTTTCGCGATCGATGCGATGGCAAATTTGCAGACCCTCGTCGGGAAAACGCTCGCGCAAGATGGCCACCAGGGTGTTTTTCCAGAATTTGGCGGTGGTGTGCATGGGCAAGCCGGCCGGCTTGTCGATGGCCATGAAGTATGGGTCAGAAGCAAGGATAGGAAATTCGCGAGGCACCTCGGGCTCGATGGGCGCAGGGCGATCGATGTGGATGGTGTCGCCCGTGCGCACGGCCAGCGCGGGACGCGGCTTTCTGCCGTTTGACAGCCACACCTGCGATGCGATGATGGTGCAAATCTTGGTGCGCGACAGGCGGCGAATGCGCTGCTTGAGAAAGTGGTCGAGCCGCCAGCCGTCGCACTCGGGCGGCACCCGCAATGCCAGCGGCATGATTTCGCGTGGCTCGACGGGTTCACCAGATCCGGCGGCTTCGGCGGCTTCGGCTATTTCGGACTCGGAGCTCTTCATCCCGGCTGCTCCGCGCACCACGGGTCAGGACTTCTTCGTCGAAACCGCCCGCTCGTCGGCCAGGCGCGCACCTTCCATCAGCAGGAACGAGGTCGACCTCTCGATTTGGTCGTCGCCCACTATCTCGCCAGCCTCGAACTCGAAGGTACCCTTGGCCCACTGGAGCATCTCGTAGATGGCGTGAGCGCCGCGGTTGCCCTGCCCGCCGTCGATGCGCGCGCGGATCACGCGGCCTTGGCGGATGGCCACGCGGCCCGTGCCGATGGGACCGTGCAGGGTCACCATGCCCGACATGCGCTCCAGCTCGATGACCATGAGCAGACTCGACAGTCCGAAATTGACAAGCGACCCGCGCAGGGCCGGCTCCAGCCCCTCCATCTCCCACGACTCGCTCGGCGGCGGCATGACCTGGGTGACGAACTTGGCAATGGTGTGGGGGCCCGACGGAACCTCTACGATAATTTTGGTCGAGCCCGAGTAGGTTGCGTCGCGGGTGGGATCGCCGAGGGCTTTCTCGACGGCCTGTTGCAGGTCGATGAGCGAGAAGGGCTTGGTGAGAAGCTGATCCGACCCTGGCCTGAAGCTCTTGCCCGGCTTGAGGCCAGGCGATTCATCGGCCATGAAGATGAAGGGTACGTTGGCCATGCGGGTCTGATGGCGCAGCTCCTCGGCCAGCGTCCACGCATCGGTCGTGGGCAGATGAACCTCCATCACGACCAGGTCGGGTCGAGCCCGGCCGGCGAGAATCAGGGCCTCCCAACCGTCGGCGGCGCAATCGACGCGGAATCCGGATTCGACCAACTGGGACGAGATGAGCTGCTGCGACCAGGGGTCGTCGTCAGCAACCAACACTCGGATTCCAGTGGATGTCACGTCACGTTCCCGCGCCGAGCAGCCAGCTAGTCGTCGTCAATGATTCCGCTCCAGTGCCAGTTGCCCCGCTCGCGCTCTTCGGGCTTGGGCCGGGTCGACTTTTTCTTCTCGGGCCGCTCGCGCCGTCCTTCGATCTTCCCGGCGGGTGGGCGATCGGGTCCACGCGCATCGAAGCCACCTGGGCCCGGAGGCCGCGGCGGTCCGAAACTGCGTGGCGGGCCGCCTGGCCCCATGGACGGAGGACCACCAGGGCGCGGTCCCATGGGGCCGCCCGGACGTGGCGCCCCCATGCGAGGAGGTGGTCCACCTGGGCCGCCTGGGGGCCTTGGACCGCCCGGGCGTGGAGCGCCCGGAGCCGGCCTGGCCTGCGCTTCCTCGATGATGAGGGGACGGCCTTGCACCAGCCTGCCACCAAGCTTCTCGATGGATTGCTTGGCGCCGTCTTCGGTTTCCGTTTCGACAAAAGCGAACCCACGCGGGCGTCCCGTTTCGCGATCCATCGCGACACGGACGCTGCGAACCTCGATTTGCTCGGACTGGAAAACCTCCTTCAGCTCTTGCTCATTCACGTTGTAGGAGAGGTTCCCTACGAAAAGGCGCGTTCCCATGGACTACTTCCCTCGCTCCTGCTTTCCCGCTGTTCCTAGGTGCTGGCCGCGCCGTTGACTTTGTCGCGCAATTCCTTACCGACCTTGAACGTCGGCGTCTTGCGAGCCGCGATTTGAATGGTTTCACCTGTACGAGGGTTGCGGCCACTGCGCGCGGCGGATTCCCGAATTTGGAAGGCCCCGAATCCGCGGATGTCGACACGTTCGCCCTTGGCTAGGCCGTCGGCGACGGCGTCTAGCAGTGACTCGATAGTTTGCTCGACCTGCGGCCTGGGGAAGTTGAGCTTCTGGGCCACGAGATCCACGAGATCGGACTTCTTCATCGGTTGTCTATTCTCCTTCACGAATGTTTCGAAAACGCGCACCACGGCGCCAATCACATTGGGGTACTGCGCCAGATGCCTGCAAGATAGTGCGCGACACAAGCAGCGGTCAAGTCTACCCCGTGAGATCGATATCGCCCACGATTGCGCGCAACGAGCCGCGGTGCTGCACAAGCAACTCCTTGGCACGCGACGCGTTGACCCTGGCGTGGTGAATCACAAGCGCGACTTTGGCCCTTCCGCCCGCCTTCTTGATGAGTTTTTCCGCCTCGGGCTCGGGCAGGCGGCATAGGCGCGCGACGATTTGGATGGCGCGTTTCCAAGTGCGCGGGGTGGTCGGCCGCACGTCGACCATCAGCCCGCCATAAGTTTTCCCAAGCTGCACGAACGCGGCGCTCGACATGGACGAGAGAACGAGCTTGATTGCTGTGGCCGCCTTGAGCCGTGTGGCGCCTGCGATGATTTCGGGCCCCGCATCCAACTGAATCAGAATGTCGGCGAGTGCCCCACCATCCTCGGCGGGCGGCGGCGGCGCACAGGAAACCAGCACCACGTGGGCCCGCCGGAATCGCGCGTATTCCATGGCCGCGCGCAAGAATATCGATACTTCCAGATCCGCGACCGCGCACACGACATCGCCGGGACCGACCGCAACCTTGCGCATGCGCTGCTCGGCCTCGCGCCGGCTGTCCTGGGAGATTTCTACCGTGCGCGCGATGGCGTGTGGACCACCTGCCAAAACCGACACCACCAGCGACGGAGGCAACCCGAACAGAGGCACGCACTCCGCGGCTTCGAGCGCGGCGACCCGGCCCGCGGTGCCCACGCCGACATAGACGAGCCGGCTGCCCGCGGTCAGGCGTTCGGCCAGCAGACGTGAGGCCTGGGCGATCTCGCCGGCGCAAGCCTTCGCTGCTTTGATGGCCGCGCCTTCCTCGTCGAGGAGAAGACGAACCACTTCGTCCGCGGGAAAGGTATCCAGCATCGCGGCCCGCGGATGTTCGACATCGCCGGGAGGGGGAGCGGCAGCTGGGCCGTTTCGATCCATGGTTCCTCGGTCGTTGCTCGCGGTGGACTATTTGAGTCCGAGCACGTCGCGCATGTCGAAAAGTCCGGCTGGCTTTCCCGACAGCCACAGGGCGGCTCTGACCGCACCGCGGGCGAACGTGTCGCGCGAGGAAGCGCGATGGGTGATCTCGATGCGATCGCCCTGGCCCAGGAAGAACACGGTGTGATCGCCGAAGACGTCGCCGCCGCGCAAAGTCTGGATGCCGATCTCGGCGGCCGTGCGCGGGCCGATGTCGCCGTGGCGCTCGTAGCGGGCCGTGGTCGCCAAATCCCGCCCGCTCGCTTCGGCCACCGCTTCGGCAAGGCGCAGGGCCGTGCCCGAGGGCGCGTCGCGCTTCGCGCGGTGGTGGGTTTCCACAAGCTCAATGTCATAGGCAGCGCCCAGCATGCGAGCGGCCTCGGCGACCAGCTTCAGCATCACGTTCACGCCCACCGACATGTTGGGCGCCAGCACGACAGGAATAGTTTTCGCCGCTGTCGCGATTTCTGTCTTGTCCGCGGCCGAGAGTCCGGTGGTGCCGATAATCATGGCGGCTCCGGCGGCAGCAGCGGCCTTCACATTCGCGACTGTTGCGGCGGGCACGGAGAAATCGATCCACACATCGGCCGCGCCCTTGGCCGGACGCTGGTCGACGACGCGCACACCGGACACAGATAACCCCGCCATCTGCGAGGCATCGGCCGCAAGATACGGATAGTCCGAACGCTCGACGGCGGCCGCCAGCGCGGCGCCCTCGGCATCGGCAATGGCGCGTACGATGGCGTGCCCCATTTTTCCACCAGCTCCGAAGACGGCGATTCGTACGGCCATGGCTAGACGAGCTTGAGGTCAACGAGGATTTTGCGCACTTTTTCGCGATTGGCGCCCGTCATCGGATAGAGCGGTGGCCGGATCTCGTCGGCGATCTTGCCCATCATGGCCAACGCGGCTTTGACCGGGATCGGATTGGCCTCGATAAACAGTCCCTCGGAGAGCGGGAACACCTTGTAGTGCAGTTCGCGCGCCTTGTTCCAGTTGCCGGCCGCGGCGGCATCCCACATGGCGGCCATGTCGGCCGGCACCACGTTGGACACCACCGAGATGCAGCCGTTGCCACCGACGGCAAAGAAGGGAAGTGCCGTGGCGTCGTCGCCCGAGAGCATGGCCACGCGATCACCCACGCGAGCGATGATCTGGGCCGCCCGCTGCAAATTGCCGGTGGCTTCCTTCACGCCAACCACGAGCGGCAGCTCGCACAAGCGGGCGATGGTTTCGGGCAGAAGATCGCAACCCGTGCGGCCGGGCACGTTGTACACCACCATGGGCAACTGGGCGGCGTCGACCACGGCCTTGAAATGGCGGTAAAGACCGTCCTGCGTCGGCTTGTTGTAATAGGGCGTGACCTGCAAGGTGCCGTCGGCACCCACCGCCTTGGCCGCCGCGGTCAGCTCGATGGCCTCGCGGGTCGCGTTGGCGCCAGTACCGGCAATGACGGGCACGCGCTTCTTCGTCTCTTGCACCACCACCTCGATGACTCGGATGTGCTCCTCGTTGCTGAGGGTGGGCGATTCGCCGGTGGTTCCCACGGGGACCAATCCGTCGATGCCGGCGCGGATCTGCTCGTCGACCAAGCGGCGCAGAGCCTCTTCGTCTACGCGATCGTTGCGCAAGGGCGTGACCAGCGCGGTAATGACTCCTTTGAACATGGTCGGGCAAACCTAGCACAGCTCCGCTGTGTTGAGAGCACAGAGAAGATCCCTCTACAGCTTCGCGGGCTCGTCTTGACCGGCGCTGACGTGGGGCTTGACCGGCACGTGTTTCTTCGGCGCTTTGCCGGGTTTCTCCGCCTCTAGAACGACGGACACGCTGGAGTCCGCGGACCGTGACGTCTCCCGAAAGGCAGCCGCGAACCCTTCCTTCTCGAAACGAATCGGCAGGGACTCGGTCGACGGAAGCAATTCGATGGTTTCCGGCGTGGTTCCCAGCACCACGCCGTCGGAGATGCGGACCACGCGCGCGCCGGGTGGCGTGCTTTCGAGGCGCACGCGCACGGCGACAGGCGCCTTCGGCGGCGCGACGGTTTCGGTTTCGTGTGGCTGCGTTGGTTGCGCGATGTTGGTTGGCAAGGGAGAAGCAGGCGCCTCCCCCTTGCGCAGAAACACAGCTGCCAGCAGCGCAGCCACGATCAACCCGGATGCGATCCCGACAGCGGTCCAGGGCTTGCGACGTACCTTCAGGGTTACTTCTGGCAGCTCGCCAGCGTCCAAACCCCCGGGCGTGAGCGTGGTCGGTGACAGGGTCTTGGGCTTGTTCTCCGCAGCGTGGGCCGCGAGCGTCGCCCGCACGCCGAATTGATCGGTTGTGCCTAGCTTGTGCTCGGGCACCACGGCATTGGGCAGGCCCGCCGCCACCGCCAGCGCGACTCGCACGTCGGCCATGGATTGATAGCGGTCGTCCGGCTTCTTGGCCAGCATGCGCATCACCGCGAACTCGACCTCCGTCGTCACCTGGGGCGCGAACCTACGCAGGGATCCCGGTTTCTCGTGCAGGTGCATGCTGAGCAGCTCGCCGAAACCCTCCGACACGAAAGGCGGCCGACCCGCCAGCATCTCGTAGA
>Ga0265316_10004023_pt1 | contig 14721 bp, 8 predicted proteins | sample 4522metaG_FD_202092 | JGI IMG/M metagenome (GOLD analysis project Ga0265316, IMG submission 202092) | Rhizosphere microbial communities from Carex aquatilis grown in University of Washington, Seatle, WA, United States - 4-5-22 metaG | ecosystem: Host-associated > Plants > Roots > Rhizosphere >...
CACCAATGGCGCGATGCCGGCCACCAACCTGTATGTCTCCGCCGCCGTGCCCGTCGGCGATGCCCGGTTCTGGCTGATCGGCCGTGACCCGTCCGGCACGCCTTCATCGGAACCCTCATTTGGCCTCATTGACGAAGGTTCCAAGCTGAACTTGAACAACGCCAACACGAATGCCCTTGCCTATCTGCCCAACATGACGGCTGATTTCGCCCAGGCCATTGTGGATTGGCGAAGCACGAATAGCTCCGGCACCTATACTTTGGATTACGCGCAACTGGACTACCCGGAGAAGGGCGCGCCGTTTGAGAGCGTGGACGAATTGCGGCTGGTCTATGGCGCAACAATGGATTTGCTGGCCGGCGACGACGTCAACGGCAACGGCGTGCTTGATGCAAACGAGACGAATTCAAGCGGCGCCGCAGAACTTAATAGCGGCCTGTTTGATTACACCACGGTCTATACACGCGAACCGAATTTCCATTCCGACGGCACCACGCTGACCAACGTGAACACCGCCGGCGAAGAAGGATTGCAATCGCTCTTCGAAGCTGCCGACATCAGCAGCGCCGCGGCCCGTGCCGCCGTTGTCTCCAGCGCTTTTGCCCGGCAAGGCCCTTGCCGGGGCCTGCTGGATTTCTGTCTCCGATGTGAAACCGCGGGCATGAGTTCGGATGACTTTGCCAAAATTTCTGGCGACGTGACCACCAGCACTTCCGCCTACATCCGTGGACGCGTCAATGTTAATACGGCCGGGGTGGACGTATTGACGGCGCTGTTGACCGGAGCCGGTGTTGACCAAAACACCGCGTCGGGTACTGCGCAGTCACTCATTACCTACCGTCAGCAAAATCCGAACAATCTCACTTCCATCGCCTGGGTGGTGGATGCGCTGGGCAACACCAGCGCTGTCCTGCGGGCGCTGGCCCGGGGCGACTACATCACCACACAGACCTTCCAATTCACCGCCGACATCGCGGCGGTCGGACCCTTCGGCCGTGGCTACCGGCGCGTGAAGTTCATTTTCGACACCAGTGACGGCACGCCCAAAATCATTTATCGCCAGGACCTGAGCCGGCTGGGCTGGGCACTGGGCGAGAAAGTCCGCGAAACCTGGGTCGCCCAGGCAACCCCATGAAGAACGTGCTGAAAATTAATTTTGGAAAGCGTGGACGGCTGACCAGCCTGCTCGGCCTGACGTTGGATGGGAGCCGCCTCGAAGGCGTGGTGCTCCGTCGCACCAACGGGTCACTGCAACGGCACCAGAGCTTTTCGGTCAGCCTGTCACTGGATCCGCTGACGGCGGCGCCGGAACTCGTCGGGCGCGAAATTCGCAATCACCTCGACGCCGCCGGCGTGCGCGAACGGCGTTGCGTGGTGGGGGTGCCGCTGAAGTGGGCGCTGGTGGCGCACACAGAATTGCCGCCATTGCCGGACGCCGACGCCGCCAGTCTTCTGCAATTGGAAGCGGAACGCGGTTTTCCCTCCGATGTCGCCACGCTGCGGCTGGGGGATTCGCGTTGTCCGTTGCTTGCCGGCAAACAACATGTGATGCTGGTGGGCATTTCCAGTGCTCACCTGTCGGCGCTGGAGCAGGTTTTGGCGGCGGCAAAACTCAAGCCGGTCAGCTTTTCACTAGGAATCACGGCGTTGCAACCGCCCGACGCGGATGCCTCCCGCGGGGTGTTGACGCTGGCGATCGGTGAGGGCCAGGTGGGACTGCAGGTCACCTGTGGCGGCGTGGCGGCTTTGCGCGCGCTGGAAGGCGCCATTGAAGACGAGGGCGCCCGGCGTGGGTTGCAGGCCGATCTCGTGGCCCGGGAGGCGCGGATCACGCTGGGACAATTGCCGGCGGAACTGCGTGCGGCCGTGAAACACATCCGCATTTTTGGTCCCCGCGAGCTGGCGCAGCAACTGGCCGACGAAATGGAATTGCGTTTTGAACCGATGGGATTGAAGGTTGAGATTGTCCCCGGTTACGCGCCAAACGAATTTGGCGTTCAGCTCCCGCCGGAGGCCCCGGTTTCACCCGCTTTCAGCCTGGCGGCGCGCCGGTTGGCGGGCGAGACGCCGGTGTTCGAGTTCTTACCGCCCAAACCGTCGGCCTTCCAACAGCTGGTCACCCGATATTCCTCCGGCCGGTTGCGCTCGGCCGGGGCCGTGGCGGCCGGGGTGCTGGTGCTGGTCGGGAGCCTGTTTTGTTTCCAGCAGTTTGAACTGGTCCTGCTCCGTTCCCGGTGGTCGGCCATGTCGGCGAAGGTGCAGGAGCTGGACGGGTTGCAGCAACAAATCCAGCAATACCGTCCCTGGTTTGACGGCTCCTTTCGCAACCTGACGATTTTGCGCCAGCTGACGCTGGCATTTCCCGAGGATGGATCGGTCACGGCCAAGACGGTGGAAATCCGCGACGGCAACACGGTCACCTGCACCGGCACCGCGCAGGACAACGCCGCGCTGCGGCGGACGTTGAACCAGTTGCGCACCGCGGACGGCGTGACGGACGTCAAGCTGCAGCAGCTCCGCGGCCAGTCCCCCATGCAATTCTCGTTCGACATCCATTACGGCAACGGAGGCGGCCATGGAAATTAAAAACCGCCAACAATTTCTGGTCGTGCTGACCATCGCGGTGGTCGCGCTGTTTGTCGGCCAACGCCTGGTTTACGAGCCACTGGCGAACTGGTGGACGGCGCGTTCCCAAACGATCGCCGCCCTGCGCAAACAGGTCAGTGACGGAAAATTACTACTCCAGCGCGAGGAGGCCATCCGCAGTCACTGGGACCAGATGCGCACGAACACCCTGCCGGCCGACACGTCGCTGGCGGAGCAGCAGGTGCTCAAGGCCTTTGACAACTGGTCGCAGGAAAGCAACGCGAGCATCACCGGCCTCACGCCGCAGTGGAACAATGATGCGACGAATTACCTCACGGTCAACTGGCGCGTGGAGGCGTTCGGCGACCTCGACACCCTGGCCCGCTTTCTTTATGACATTGAAAAGGGCCCGCTGGCGCTGAAACTCGAATCCGTGGACCTCAGTGCGCGCGACGACACCGGCCAGCAGTTTACGCTGGGCCTGCAAGTCAACGGACTGGCCCTCACCTCACCTTCAAAATGAATTTAAAAACATCAGCACTCAAACTGGTTGGTTCGGCGATTGCCGGCGCCGTCTGGTTTTCGGCCGCGGTGTTTTCGGCGGCGGCGCCATCGGCCGGGGGAACGGATTTTACGCCGTACCAACTTATCGGGCAGCGGGATATTTTTGATCCCAATCGCGTGCCACATGTGCGCTCCAGCTCCGCCCATGCCACGGCGCGGGTGGTTGATTCCTTTTCCTTCGTGGGCACGATGAGCTACGCCAAGGGTACGTTCGCATTTTTTGACGGCACCAGTCCGGACTTCCGCAAAGTGCTGGAACTGGGCGGCAGCGTGGCTGATTTCAACGTGACGGTCATCACCCAGAAATCCGTCACGCTCCTGGCCGGGACCAATGAAACGATTTTGCCGCTCGGCGCGCAAATGCACCGTGATGATGACGGTCATTGGGTGATTTCGACCAATCCGGCGGCTTACGCGGGCACGGGCAATTCCGCCACTTCCGGTTCCAGCCGCCATCCGCATTTGCCCTCCGACAACCCGAACACGACCGTTCCCGAGGGCGCAGCGGATACGGGGACCGATACGGCGGCGCCGGACACGTCGAGCCCTCCGGCCGGCGGCGGCAACGACGCTTTGACACGATTGATGCAACAGCGCGCACAGGAAGAACAACAATTAGGACAAGGATCAGGACAATGAAAAACATAATCATATTTCTCTTGGCGGCGGTTTTGACCGCCGGAACCTTCCCCATCGCCGCGCAGACGAACGGTGCGCCGCCCACGGTCACGGCCATGCCCGCACCGGCCACCCCGGCCGTTCAGGTCGCCAATGCAGACAGCACCAATGTTCTGCGGTTGAACTTCCGTGGCGCGCCACTGGATTCGGTGCTGGATTACCTCAGCGACGCGGCCGGATTCATCATCGTGCTCGACACCACGGTGAGCGGCCACGTGGATCTCTGGAGCGACCGGCCGGTGACCCGGGATGAAGCGGTGGATTTGCTGAATTCCGTTCTGAACAAAAACGGCTATGCCGCCATACGGGACGGACGGAAGTTGACCATCATGAGCAAGAATGACGCGAAGACGCGCAACATCCCGGTGAAAACCAGCAACGATCCCAATGCCATTCCCGACAATGACGAGATCGCCACGTATATCATTCCCATCCGGTTCGTGGAAGCCCGGCAACTGGCCTCGGATTTGGCGTCGTTCGTCTCACCGCAAGCGACGATTATCGCCAACGAAGCCGGCAACTCCATCGTCGTCACGGATACCCAATCCAACATCCGGCATCTGGTCCAGATCATTGAGGCCGTGGACAACAGTGCCGAGGCGGAGACGGAAATCCGCGTGTTCCGTCTGCAATATGCCAATCCCACCGACGTGGCCACCGAGTTGGGCAATGTATTCCCCAGCAGCAGTTCGGGAAACAATACCCAGGCGCCGATCCGCTTCGGCGGCGGGGGCGGCGGGCCGGGCGGTTTTTTTGCGCGCCTCGCGGCCGCGAACGCCGGCGCCGGCAACAACAGCTCGGACGACCGCCTCAAAAAAGCGACGCAGGTCACCGCCGTGGCCGATGCCCGCATCCAGTCGGTCATCGTGACCGCGCCGAAGGATTTGATGGAACAGATCGCGGGAATGATGCACGACCTGGACGTTCCTTCGCAACGGGACCAGAGGGTTTATGTGTATCACCTCGACCACGGTGATCCAAACCAGGTGGTGCAGGTGTTACAAAATGCATTCGGCAACAGCAACACGCGGTCCACCACCAGCACGCAGCAGGGCGCGCTGGAAACCCGCGCGAATGCCGGCGCGACGTCGGCGGGCAACACCACGTCGTCACTCGGAACCACCACCGGCAATGGCAGCACCGGCGGCGGAGTGGGCGCGGGCCGGCTCCCTTAAGGCAGGAAACCTTTTAACACCAAAAGAACTTATGAAAACAAACAATCATCGGAAACAACTCAGCGGCGCCCTGGTTTTGATTCTGTGCGCCGTGATGGCAACTCACGCCCAGCAGCGCGGTGGTGGCGGTGGCGGCGGCGGTTTCGGGGGCTTTGGCGGCTTTGGCGGGTTCAATAATAACAACCGTAATGCCGCCAGCAGCAGTTCGAGTGACGAATACAACAACAATGGCAGTGTCGGCAACGCGACCATTTACGTGGATCCGGACACCAAGAACATCATCGTCATCTCCGACCAACCGACCAGCGAACAGATCAGCAACGTCATTGCCAGCCTGGACCGTCCGAAACCGCAGGTGCTGATCAACGTCGTCTTTCTGGAGGTATCGCACAACAATTCGCTCGATGTCGGCGTCGAGAGCTCCTATGGCAAGGGACTTGGCAATGGGATCAGCGGCAGCGCCGCCGATGTGTTTGGACTGAGCGGACTGAACTCGATTGTGACCAATTTCAGTACCGTCGGGTCGGCGGTGGCGGCGACCCCGGCCCTGTCGCCCACCACGGCGGGCGGCGCCAATGGATTTTATCAGATCATGGGGAGCGATTTTCAGGCGACCCTGCGCGCCATCGCCACGGCCGGAAAGGTGGAAGTGCTCTCGCGCCCGTCCATCCTGGCGCGCGACGGCCAGCCGGCGACCATTCTCGTCGGCCAGCAGGTGCCCCTGATCACCGGCGTCAGTTACACGGCGGTCGGCAATTCGACCATCCCGATCAACAACGTCACCTATACGCCCGTGGGCATCCAGCTGAACGTCACGCCTTACATCTCTTCCGACGGCTATGTGGAAATGATAGTCACGCCGCAGGATTCGCAGATTGATCCGACGCAGACGGAACCCATCGCCGCCGGCGTGAACGCCCCAGTAATTGACACCCGCACGGCCGATACCGTGGTGGTCACGCCCGACGGGCTGCCAGTCGTCATCGGTGGCCTGATGGTGAACGACAAAACCTCCAGCGACAGCAAAATCCCGATTCTCGGCGACATTCCGGTGCTCGGAATTCTGTTCAAGCATAAAACCAGCAGCGATACCAAAAACGAACTGATGATATTCATGACGCCCCACATTGTGCGGTTGCCGTCGGAGTTGCCCGTGCTGGCCGCGAGCCAGCAAAGGCAGATGCTTATGCCCAAATCCTACTCCGAGCAGGAACTGGATCAGTTTTTGGAGCGCGTGCCCATGAAGCAAAATCCCTAGGCCGCGATTGATTTTTTCCCATGCCCGCCTTTAACTAAACGCAGCGCATGCTACCCAAACGCCATAGCCCTCTGATTTTCGGCCTGCTGCTGGGCATCTGGGTGTTGATTGCCGCCTGGCAGGTCGAGGAGCACATTCACGTTCTGAATGAGGCGCGGGCCGCGCTCGTCAACCGGGCCACGGACATTTCCACGACGCTGGGCATTGTCCTCCGTTCCCAACGGCGCTTCGGCGGCGTGGTGTCCAAGGAACGGATCGAAGCGTCACTGACCGAATTGGTCAGGCAGGATACCGCCGAACTGAGAGGCATCGCGCTTTTGAATGCGGCCGGTGAAATCGTGGCTTCCGCCGGGACCGACACGGATTTGGAATCCAAAGGCATCACCGGTGCCTCCGAACACTGGGATGCCCAGACGGTGACCCTGATGAATCCGGTGGATTTGGGGACCAACCTGACCTTCGACATTGAAGGCACCAACCCGCCGATCATCATGTCCCGGCAGGATTTTACCAATCGCCTGGCCACCAATGGCATCACCGTGCCGCCGCCCCGGCCATCCGCCGGCTCGCCTCAGGAAACGCCACCCTGGCCTCCGCCCGGAGATAATCCAACCAATCCCGCCGTTACCGGCGGCGGTCCGCCACCACCGGCCATGGAGGTCACCACCAACCGCGATCGTTCCCGGGAGGCTGGTTCCCGACCGCGCTTCGGCCGGCCCCGCTGGATGAGCGAGGAGGAATATCAGGTGCTGCTTCAGAAACAAGGTGTGCGCAGTTTTGTCATCGTCATGTCCACCGAACCCATTCGCACCATCAACCGCCAGGATTTCTGGCTTCGGTCCATCATCCTCCTGTTGGCCGCCATTTCCGTCATCGGTTCGGGGCTGGCCTGGCGTAATGTGGCCAAAACGTCCGAACTGCAAATCCGCCTGGTCCGCGCCAGCGAAATGAACCTACATCTCAAGGAAATGAATCTGGCCGCAGCCGGGCTGGCGCATGAAACGCGCAATCCCCTCAACATCATCCGCGGCATGGCGCAGATGCTTTCCAAACAGACCGGCGCGTCGCCGGAGGATATCCGGGAAAAATCGCGCGCGATTGTCAGTGAAACCGACAAGGTCACGGCCCAGTTGAATGAATTCATCAATTACTCGCGTCCCCGGGAAATCCGCCGCTCCAAGATCGCACTCGGCTCGGCCATCCAGGAAGTGGTGCGCACCCTGGCGCATGACATCGGGGAAAAGCAGCTCCGGGTCGAGACCGGCGGTGAACCGATTGCCATCGAAGCCGACGAACAACTGCTCCGGCAGGTGTTATTCAACCTGCTGCTCAATGCCGTTCAGGCGGCGGACCTGAACGGGCAGATTCAAATTGCCGCACGGCGCCTTAACGCTGGCGAAGCCGTGCTGGAAATCCGCGACAACGGTCCCGGGGTGCCGCCCGACCGCCGGCAGGAAATATTCAAGCCGTATTTCACCACCAACCAAAAGGGCACCGGCCTGGGCCTGGCCGTCGTGCAACAGATTGTCCTCGCCCACGGCTGGGAGATCGTTTGCCTGGCCAACGAACCGAAGGGCGCCCTTTTCCGCATCACTCACTTGAAAGTTGCCGCCTGATTCGGATAACGTGGCGGCATGGCATCCGAAGCGCCGTGCATCCTGATTGTGGACGATGATCCCGGTCAGCGCAGCCTGCTGAATTCCTTTCTCCGCAGCCAGGGTTTTGAAACGGCGCTGGCGGACTCCGGCGAGCGCGCCTTGGAAATGCTTCGGGCCGGGAAATTTGACATGATGATTTCCGATGTGCGGATGCCGGGTCTCACCGGGCTGGAAACGTTGCGCCGGGTGCGTGACGAACCCCGCATGGCAGGACTGCCGGTCCTGCTCGTCACCGCCTTTACCGACATTCGCGACGCCGTGGCCGCGATGCGCGATGGCGCGGTCAATTATCTGCCCAAGCCCATCGACCTCGATGAACTGCTCAATTCCGTGCGTCAGGCCCTCGGTATTTCCAAGCCTGCGGCCCTGCGCTACAATGAGGAAAAGCAGTTGCCGGATTATGTGATTGCCCGCAGTACGCTCATGCAGGCCGTGTTCCGGGACGCCTCGTTGATTGCACCGTCCGAAACCCGGGTTTTGATTACGGGCGAAAGCGGGGTGGGGAAGGAAGTGGTGGCGGATGTTCTCCACGCCTGGAGCCCGCGCGCGGCGGGGCCGTTGATCAAGGTCAATTGCGCGGCCATTCCCGAAACGCTGCTGGAAGCCGAATTGTTCGGCCATGAGAAGGGCGCGTTCACCGGCGCGCACGCCCGGCGCATCGGCCGATTTGAGGAAGCCACGGACGGCACCATTTTTCTGGATGAAGTGGCCGAGATGTCGCCGGCGCTGCAAGCCAAACTGTTGCGCGTGACGCAGAACGGGCGGTTTCAACGCGTCGGCTCGAACCGGGAAATCCAGACCAATGCAAGGATTCTTGCCGCCAGCAACCGCAACCTGGAGGATGAAGTCAAGCAGGGCCGGTTTCGCGAGGATTTGTTTTACCGGTTGAACGTGGTGGAGCTGAACATCCCGCCGTTGCGCGAGCGGCGCGAGGATATTTTGCCGCTGGCCGGCCGGTTCATCGAGGAATTGACGAAGGGGCGCGCGCGATTTTCCGAGACGGTTTCCCTGTGCCTGGAACGCTATCCCTGGCCGGGCAACGTCCGCGAGTTGCGCAACGCCATGGAGCGGGCGGTGCTGTTGTCGCGCAGCGAACTGATTTTACCGGAGCACCTGCCGACGCGCGTGCGCGCCGCGGCGGAACAGCCGGTCGCCGCTGAGGCCGCCGATCCGGCGCGCCTGGAGGAAATCGAGCGGCAGGCCATCCTGCAGGCCTTGCAGCAGCATGATTTCAACCGCACCGAAACGGCCAAGGCGCTGGGCATCAGCCGCCGCGCACTGCTCTACAAGCTCCAACGGTTCCGGGAACTGGGATTCAAGGTTGAATAGGCGGCGCAACGTATCCACCTGAACCGCCACCAAGACAAAGTTTCGAGCCGTCTGCCTGTCTGCAAGGTGGTTCAGCCAGCCGCAATACAGTTCGGCCGTGCCTTTTTCCGGAAAAGTGAATTCCCTTGCGTCTTTTGGGCTGCTTTTTCGCATTGAGATGTGAATGATTGGAATTGCCGATGCCCAAGCCATCCGAACGCGAAATTGAGATATTCATCGCTGCGCTGGAACTGCCGTCCGGACAGCGCGCCGCTTATCTTGGGGAAGCCTGCGCCGGCGATGCCGCGTTGCGTCGGCGGGTGGAACAGCTCCTCGCGGCCAGTGAAGCCGTGGGCGCCTTTCTGGAAAGCCCGGCCGCCGTTCCGCCAAAACCCGGGGCCACCATCCGTCTCGACCCGACTCCCACCGAGAAGGCCGGCGACAAGATTGGCCACTATAAATTGCTCCAGCAGATCGGCGAAGGCGGCTGTGGGATCGTGTACATGGCCGAGCAGGAGGAACCCGTCCGCCGCCGGGTCGCGCTCAAGGTCATCAAGCTGGGCATGGACACCAAGAGCGTCATCGCCCGGTTCGAGGCGGAACGGCAGGCGCTGGCGTTGATGGATCATCCGAACATCGCCAAGGTGCTGGACGCCGGGGCGACGGACACGGGCCGTCCGTATTTCGTGATGGAACTGGTGCGCGGCATCAAAATCACGGATTACTGCGACCAGAACCATCTCTCCACCCAGGAACGGCTGGACCTGTTCATTCAGGTTTGCCGCGCGATTCAGCACGCCCATCAAAAAGGTATCATTCATCGGGACATCAAGCCCTCAAACATCCTGGTGACGATGAACGACGGTGTGCCCGTGCCCAAGGTGATTGACTTCGGCATCGCCAAGGCGACCCACGGCAAATTGACCGATCAAACCGTTTTCACGGCCTTCGAGCAATTCATCGGGACGCCCGCCTACATGAGTCCGGAACAGGCGGAGATGAGCGCGCTGGATATTGACACGCGCAGCGACATCTACTCGCTGGGTGTTTTGCTTTACGAATTGCTAACCGGCCAGACCCCTTTTGACGCCAAACAGTTGCTGCAAGCCGGACTGGATGAAATTCGGCGCACGATCCGGGAGCAGGAACCGGCGCGACCCTCAACGCGCTTGAGCACGATGCTGGGCGCGGATCTGACGGCGATTGCCAAACATCGTAACGCCGAGCCGCCCCGGTTGATTCATCTGGTGCGGGGCGACCTGGACTGGATTGTGATGAAGGCGCTGGAGAAGGACCGCACACGCCGTTACGAGACGGCCAATGGTCTGGCGGCGGATGTTGAACGCCACTTGAAAAACGAGCCGGTGGTGGCCTGTCCGCCGGGCAATCTCTACAGATTCCAGAAACTGGTTCGACGTAACAAACTTACGTTCGTGGCGGCCAGTGCCGTGACGGCGGCGCTCATCATTGGACTGGTGGTGTCCACCTGGATGTTCTTCAACGAGCAGCAAGCCCGCCAGCAAGCCGAAGCGGAAAGAGAAATCGCGAAGACAGAGGCAGCCAAGGCGACCGCCATCAGCGATTTCTTTCAGCAGTCGCTTCGGGCGGCAAACCCGGATGAACTTAAAGGTTCGGAATATACCGTGAGAAATCTGCTTGATGATTTCTCTTCCGGGCTGGAAAACCAATTCAAGGACCAACCCGAAGTCGAAGCGTCCGTGCGCGAAACGATTGGAAAGGCTTATTACCGGCTGGGCGTTCCTGACAAGGCCCAGGAACAATTGGAGAGCGCGCTGATGCTGAATCGTCGCTTATACGGAGAGCACGACCAGGTCGCCGCCACGCTTGCGGACTGCGCCTGGGCCTCCTTCGAGCAAGGCCAATTGACGAATGCCGAATCGCAGGCGCGGGCGGCGCTGGATATTTACCGGAAGGATGGCACGATCGGGCAGCCGGTCCTTTTTGCCTTTTGGGCTTTGCAGGAAACACTGAATTCGCAGGGACGATACGCAGAGGTGGAAACCGTCACCAAGCAGGCCCTGGACATCGCACGCAAAACGCCGGGCAAAGAGTTTCCAGAAACAGCCAGTATCATCCACGGACTGGCTCAGGCCAAGAATTCGCAGTCCCAATACGCGGAAGCGGAAAGCCTGGCTCGCCAGGCAGTGGAGCTGCACCGGCGGCTCCAGGGATCGCAGCACCCGGAAACCGGCTGGGCTTTGCTGACGCTCGGGGACGCACTTTTGGGACAGAAGAAGCTGGATGAAGCCGGCCGCGCTGATCGCGAAGCCCTGACCATCTTTCGCAAGCAATACTCCAGCGGGCATAAGAGTGTGGACATAGCGACGAGTAATCTGGAAAAGGTGCTTGAGGCCGGGGGGGATCTGACCGGACTGGCGGCGCTGGATCAAACCATTCTCGCCGACCAGCGCTCGGCGCTCGGCAACGACAGCCCCGCCGTCGCCACGACGTTAAGCAGTCTGGCCGCAAATCTCCAGTCACAAGGCAAATCAGCTGAAGCTGGGAAAGCGTCAAGCGAGGCATTGGACATAACCCTCAAGCTGATTGACCAGGATCCCGCCGGTCTGCCAGCGCTCCTCAGGCAGGAGTCTCAAACACTGGACGGGCTGGGCAACGCGCCGGAAGCCGAAAAGTTGTACGAGAAGGCGATCAATGCCGGACGTTTGAAGCTGGGTGAAACCAATCTCACGGTGGGCGAATTGCTCCATGATTACGCCGGACAACTGGATAGCGAAGGCAAATCGGAAGCGGCGGCGGAGTACTATCTCAAATCGCTGCCCATCCGCCGCACCCAGCAAGACGATAACCTGGCCTGGACACTTCGCAATCTTGGCGGCGATCTGAACCAAATCAGAAGATACCAGGAAGCCGAGGAGTATGCTCGAGAATCGCTGGCCCTCTATCGCAAACTTCATCAAGCAGACGATATTCATGGGACCGCGTGGGTGGAAGGGGTTTTGGGCTACGCGCTCTGGCAACAGCACAAATTGCCGGAGGCAGAGCAGGCGTATCGAGATTCACTGTCGGCTTACAAAAACAGTGGGGCGGTTGGAAGCGACGACTACGCTGCCCAGGTTCAGTCGCTCCTGGACGTTTTGAAAGCCGAAAACAAACCGGCGGAAGTCGAGGCGCTGGATCGGGAAGTTCTCGCCAACCAGCGCCCGGTGCTCGGCGAGGACAGTCCCGCCGTCGCGGCGACGTTAATCAACCTGGCCGACAACTTGCAGTCACAAGGCAAACAAGATGAGGCTGAGAAAGCGTCACGCGAGGCATCGGACATAACCCTCAAGTTGATTGACCAGAACCCCGGCAGTCTGCCAGCGCTCCTCCGGCAGGAATCTCAAACGTTAAACACGCTGGACCAAGCGCCGGAAGCCGAAAAATTGTACGAGGACGCAATCAATACCGGGCAACTAAAGCTGGGTGAAACCAACCTCATTGTGGGCGAACTACTCAATGATTACGGGGTGTTTCTGGCACAAAAGGGCAAATGGGAAGCGGCAGCGGAGTATTATCTGAAATCGCTGCCGATCCGTCGCGCCCAGCAAGATGATAACCTGGCTTTGACCCTTCGCAGCCTTGGCGACGCTCTGAACCAGATCGGTAGAAGCCAGGAAGCCGAGGGGTATCTTCGCGAATCGCTGGCCCTCTATCGCAAACTTCACCACCCGGATGATACCATAACCGGGTGGGCCACCGATAAGTTGGGCTATGCGCTCTGGCAACAAAACAAATTACCGGAGGCCGAACAAGCCTACCGGGACGCGCTCTCAATTTACACGAAACTCGGGGCGATCAACGACTCCGAATACCCTTACATTGTTGGGTTGCTCCGGGATCTGCTGGAGGCCGAAAATAAACCGGCGGACGTCGAGGCGCTGTATCGGGAAGTTCTTGCCACGGAACGCCCGGCGCTCGGCGCTGATAGTCCCGCCGTGGCGTCAACCCTGTTCGACCTGGCCGGTTTTCTCAAGTCACAGAACCAGCCGGAAGCGGCGGCCCAGACATATCGGGAAGGGGTGGCCATCATTCAGGAACCGCATTGGGAAGAACACTTTTCCGATCTGCCTTCAGCGGTGATTTCTGAACTGGTGGAAGCAGGGTATAAACCGGAAGCCACGAACATCTGTCGGGTGCTGCTGAACTCCACCCCAAACAATGCCGGATGGTTCAATGACGTTTCATGGTATTTGGCCACCACGGACCATCCCTCGAACCGCGACCCCGCCCTGGCAGTTGAACTGGCGAATCGCTCCGTTTCGGCGACCAATCGAAAGGACGCAGGCTGTCTGGACACGCTCGCCGCGGCCTATGCGGCGGATGGCCAGTTCACGAACGCGGCCATGACTGAGCAAGAAGGTATCGCCCTGCTACAGAGTGAAGGAGACAAGCAGGATTACGGCTCCCGGCTGAAACTTTACCAATCGAACACTCCCTATGTGGATCATAACGCGCTGGCGGTAGGGGTCATGACCCTGCTGGTTGAGGAAAGGTTTGCCGAGGCGGAACCACTGGGGCGCGAGTGCCTGGCGCTGCGCGAAAAAATAATTCCGGACGATTGGCGGACGTTCAATGCCCGGTCCATGCTGGGCGGCAGTCTGCTGGGGCAGAAGAAATACGCCGAAGCCGAGCCGTTGCTGCTCTCCGGTTACGAAGGTCTTAAACAACGCGAAGACAAGATTCCCGCCGCCGGCAGTATGCGCCCGCAACAAGCCCTCCAGCGCCTGGTGCAACTCTACGAAGAAACCAACCGGCCAGACCAGGCCGCCCAATGGAAGAAATTGCTGGCCCAGTCCGACCCCAATAAGAAATAGGACAGCGCGGCGCGGTGCTGGTGCAGCTTCAAATCCCTGTGTAGGAATCCAATCGGACTGGGGCAGTTTCCGTAAATTAATTTGCGCCTTTGACCCCGGAATCTCGCATTGGCTGACGGTGGGTGAATTGGCTCACCCACTGAAAATGAAATTTAACTGAAAAACCAAAATTATGAAACGTCTGCCCACATCAACCGTAGCGGCGTCTCGGCAGCCGCCGTCGCGCTGGCGCGCTTTGGCGTGCCGCGGAAGCGCCGCAAACCTTTGGAAATTGAAGCATGCGGCTTTCTGCCTGCCGCGACGGTGCGCGAGCACGGCGGGCCGAAAGCCGCTACGCACCCTTCGCGGTATTTCCATTGCGGTCGTCTTGCAGTTGGGAATGCTGGCCGGTTCGCTGGCCCTGGTGACGCCGCTGCGCGCGGATAATGCGTATCTAACGGGCCGGGGGCAATCCGTAACGGCATCGGGAGGTCCGGCGACGGTGATCTTTACAGGCATCCCCAGCTACACATACGTGGCGCAACGGACGACAAACCTGACACCGATGGGCGCTTGGGTGAACGTCAGCACCAACATCGCGCCGGCGAATGGGTTGTTCCAATTGCTTGACGGTTTCAGCGACTTGGGAACTATCCCTAACCAAGCCTTCTACCGGCTGA
>Ga0265316_10004025_pt1 | contig 14717 bp, 12 predicted proteins | sample 4522metaG_FD_202092 | JGI IMG/M metagenome (GOLD analysis project Ga0265316, IMG submission 202092) | Rhizosphere microbial communities from Carex aquatilis grown in University of Washington, Seatle, WA, United States - 4-5-22 metaG | ecosystem: Host-associated > Plants > Roots > Rhizosphere >...
CGCTGGCGCGCTCGGGGCTGCGCAGCTCGCGCGGAATGTCCCCGGTTCCTCCCCAGCGCCCCTCGAGGCCGGGCGGCAAGCCACTAGGGGCGTCGTCGGGCTCAGGCTGGCCTGGAACGCCGACGCCCGAGCGGGGGAAGGTCTCCTCCTCGAATCGTCGCATGGCGCGCAGCTCTGGAGTCTCCGAGGTTTCCGCGCCTTCGAGCGCAACGCCGCGCACGGCCCTGCGCTCGGCGAAACTTTCCCGGGTTGGTGGCGAAGCAACTTGCAACGGCCGGCCTCCGCCTGGCGACGAAAGCGTGTCGCTGGCGATGGCTTTCCCTTCGGCCGCTAGGGCCAAGATCACCATCAAAGCAGCGGGAAATAAGGGCCGCATGGATTGGGATCGTAGCGGAAGAGGCGCCTGGCACCAAGAAAGTGTAATTTCGCGAAAGTGATGGCTGCCTAGCGGCGCTCATCGCGGGAGGTCTAAAGAATCCTTTCAGGTCCTTCTTGCGAGGGCGGGTTTGCCCATGCACCTGCCGGGTGGTATAGAAACCCCTGGAGTTATCCAATGGGACTCGGCACTGGCGAAATCATCCTCATTTTCCTCGTGGTCATGGTTGTGTTCGGCGCCAGCAAGCTGCCCCAGCTGGGCGATGGCCTCGGGCGCGCGATCAAGAACTTCAAACGCGCCGTCACTAGCGCGAACGAGATTGAAGTTTCGGCCAAGAAACCAGAGATCAACGGATCTTCCCAGCCCGAAAAGCAGGACTCCCCCAAGCCGACCGACAAAGCATCCTAGGCGTTTGGCAGCCTTCGTGAGTAACGAGGCGGCCTTCTTCGTCCACGCGGGGATAAGGGACGCGTGAGCGATGCAGGTTTTTTTCCCGCCAGGACCCATCGCGGGAGATTGTCAGAATCCATGAGAGGTTCTTTCAAAGAAGACGAAAATCATCTGTGTTTGCGCGTTAGTACAAGATCGCACTTGACGCGTTCAGGTGACGATGCATGATAGCGGCATGACGACACGCACGATCAAGCGCTACTCAAACCGCAAGCTCTACGACACCCAGGATTCGCACTACGTGACTCTCCAGCAGATTGCTGGGCTGATTCGCAACGGCGACGAAATCCGGGTCATTGATAAGACCACCCAGCAAGACCTGACCGCAGCCACAATGGCCCAGATCATCTTCGAAGAGGAGAAACGGGGCCCGCGGTTGCCGGTTGAGGGTCTCCGCCGCATCATCCGCAGCGGATTGCCGGCCCACTAGGATTTTTTGATCGCAAGAGGGCTTGGGCTTCGGTTCGCCGCCGCCCAAGCGTGTGGCTGTCTCTTGCCGCTCGAACCCGCGTGCGGAACCCGCTGTTTTGTCGGCAGCGTAGCCTCGCGGGCGGGTTTGGTGAGGCCGCGCGCAGCGAGGGGTGTGGCAGGGCGGGAGGCGGGGTGGAAGCGAGCCCTGTCAGGGCAGCCCGCTCAAGGTGTTTCATGAGCAGTTTTGTTGAGAGTCGAGCGGTAGAGACGTGTGCCCCGGCGACACAGCAAGGGGACGCGCTTCCTCCTCCACTCTGCGGGCCCTCACAACGCCGACGTGCGCCCGCAACCCACCCGGTATTGGACATCCATTGCCATGATCTGCTAGGGTTATGAGAAGTAGCGAGTCCTTCAGGTGTCTTCCGGCCGTCCATCTCTTTGTGCTCAGTCCATGAGCCGCTTGTTTCCGACCGAAAACCCAGGGCTCGGTAGGGTGAGGCATGGTGGTTTTTGCCCATCACTTGCACGCTGTCGAGGAGCGGTTTCATTCTGATTTACGCAACCATGAGGACACGAGGTCCGTCCTGGCCGGTTCGCACGCCTACGGCCCAGGAGACAAAGAGAGAGACGTGAGACGCAAGAGGAGAAAGTAATGGGAACGAGGCTTTATGTAGGCAATCTGTCGTACAACGTAACGGAGCCCGAACTGAAGGACGTGTTCGGCGAGAATGGACGAAATGTCAAAGAGGTCAAGGTCGTGCTCGACCGCGACACTGGCCGTCCCCGTGGTTTTGCGTTCGTCGAAATGACCACCGACGCGGAAGCTGCCCAGGCCATCGAGACCCTCAACGGTCGCGAAATCCAGGGCCGTCCCATCAACGTCAGCGAAGCACGCGAGCGCGCCCCACGGGGTGGCGGCGGGGGTGGTGGAGGATTCGGTGGTGGGGGCCGTGGCGGTCGTGATCACGGCGAAGGCCACGGTCGCGGTGGTCGCCGCGGCGGCGGCGGCGGCGGCTGGTAGTATCCTCTCGTCTCGAACCCGGAGAGGGCGAACCCCTCTCCGAAGGTTTGTCTGCTCCATCGGGACACCTAGGTTTCCTGCGAACGGCGCAGTCGGGTGAGCCTCTCGCCCGGGGCCAGATGATGGCGCCTGCGATAGTAGCGATGAAGCTTGGGCAGCCTTCGGCCAGCAGTGTGCAGGCTGTGTGATACACGGCTGTGATGAAGGATTCCTCGACCTCGCACAGCGAGGCGTTATGGAATGTCCTCGCTCAGATGAGTCAGGATCTTTCCATGAAGGCTTGGGAGTCACGAAGGTGGGCTGCTGGCTGTCAGGCCGAACCACTCCCACCAATCAGAACGGAATCTTGTGCTTGATGCCTGACTAGTGGATGACGGTTTCAATCGTGCAAAACGATGAGCAGCCGTCGCCAGAGATGAGGTTGCCGTCGTCGCAGGTCTCGCCGTCGGCGGCGTCGATCACACCGTTGCCGCAGGCGGGACGGTAGGTGCAGTTGAGCTGGCAGCTGCTGTCGGGCAACTTCACGCCGCCGGTATCGCACTGTTCGCCGAACAAGCTGTCGGTCTGACCGTCGCCACAGAAGGGACTTAGCTTGCAGCCTGGCGCGCAGCCGGGCTTGCCGTTGATCCCGTAGGTGGTCAGGTTCACGCCGTCGTCGCATTCTTCGCCCTCGGCAGCTTGCACGATCTTGTCGCCACAATGCGGAGCCAACCCGCTGCAAGTCTCGTTGCAATGCCCGTAGCTTCCGTTAAGCGAACCGTCGTCGCACACCTCGCCCTTGACCACGATGCCGTCACCACAAATGGGCGTGCACACGGACTTGGAGCGGCCGAATCCGTTGAGCGTGAGTTTGAAGTTGGATTGATTGGTGTGCCGTTCGGCGTGAAAGAGCGCGATCTCGTAAATGCGTCCCTTGGTGAGACTGCGTGTCGTGATCTCGGCGTCGGTCAGATTGATGGTTCCGCTGGTCTGGGCGTGCCGGCCGCCCAAATCAATAAGAAGGTTGTTCTTGAAGAAGACCCAAACGTCGTCGTCACCCGAGAAATCGAGGCGCTCGCCGCCTTGCAACTGGAACCAGTAGTGGACCTCGGTGGTGAAGCCGAAGTTGCCACCCCCCGATGGAAGCTCCTTGCCCTGGGCCACCCAGCCCACGCCTGTCAGGTCGGTTTTTCCAAAGGGTAGGAAGGGGTTCGTTGGCGTTCCGCCATCGAACACATATTGACCGGTCGTATTGAGAGCCAGTGTGATGAAACTGTCCCCGCGCACGCTCACGATGGTGTCGCGATACCACTGGTCGAAGTCGGCCTGGGTCGTCAGCTGGCGGCCGTGGGGGCAAGGCGTCGCGCTGACGCTGGCGTTGTCGCAGATCCCCGCGTAGACAGGCTTGCCATCGCTGCCCAGCGCAGACTGCACCAGACCTGTCGTAACGCCCGTGCCGATGTTGTCTTCGAAATTGGGGTGGCGGGTGGCGCCCGCGGCGGGAATGGAAATAAAGTCGCGGAACACCACGGGCAAGGAAAGCAGGCTTGCAGTCGCAACCGGAGTGACGACGCAGTCCCAGCCGATCTCCTTCGTGCAGGTCTTGCTGCAACCGTCGTTGTCGCGCTGGTTGCCGTCGTCGCACTCCTCGACGTCGCCGGCCAGGATCATGCCGTCACCGCAGACCGAAGCACATTCACCATTCTTGCAGGTGGGTTCGCGCTCGCAAGTCGGCGAGCAGCCGTCCCAAGGTAACTGGTTGCCGTCGTCGCAACCCTCGTCGCCCTCGACGATGCTGTTGGCGCAAACGGTTTTCTGGCAAGCGGCGCCGGGCGTGGGGCAGAAATAGCCGGGCTCTACGCGACAGGTGTCGCTGCAGCCGTCGCCATTTTCCATGTTCGCGTCGTCGCACTCCTCGCTGCCCACCATCAGGCCGTCGCCGCACTCGGCGGCCTGGCAGCGCGCGGCTGGCGTGGGGCAGATCCAGCCATCCTCGACCTGGCAGTCGGCGCTGCACCCATCGCCGCTGGCGGTATTGTTGTCGTCGCACTGCTCGGCACCGGAGATGGTGCCGTCGCCGCAAACCGTGGTGTTCACGCAGGGCTGGCCGGGTGTGGGGCAGATCCAGCCTTGATCCAGCAGGCAGGTCGGGCCGCAGCCGTCAGCCGGATCGAGATTGCCGTCGTCGCATTGCTCGCCCTCTGGGATATTCAAGATGCCGTCACCGCAGACCACCGCCGGAGGAGGTGGCACATCAGGGCCGGGTGGGGGCGCGTTGTCGGGCACTTGGACAGGCATGTCTGGCAGGATGAAGATGAACCGATCCAAGTTTGCCCCATCCCTGATCCTCACGTCTGCCGATGGCAAACTGGCATCCGCAGTGGAGCCAACGATCGGCACCGCGTCCTGACAGCCGGTGACTGAAATAATCGCCGCGAGCGCCGCGAGGAATCCCATTTCCCGTTGATACGACCGTGACAGCCGCATAAAGAACCTCCGTACCAATTGCCAACCAGATGTTCCGGACTGCATTGGCGCCCGGAACATGTCACACCCTACCAGCGATAGGTGCCTGGCGGGGAGAGTGGAAGACCATTTCTCTTGCCTTGCCAGCTCTGCCCTGTGACCTGAATCCCACTTTCGCGTCGCTTTCCCTGCGGCCTCGAGTAACTGGTTTCTGCACGAGCTGGCGCAGCTTCGCGGTCACGGCGCAGCCACTCGTCCAGGTCGGTAGGCTGCTCTGCTCGCTAGCTCACCAGCTTGGCGATGAGGTCGCCGACCTCGCGCGTGCCCATGCCCATCTTGCCGGCGGTCAGGCTCTTGATCTGCTTGCTGGCGAGTGCGTCGTGCACGGCTTTGTCGATGGCTTGCGCGATCGCCGGTTCGCCCAGGGTGTCCATCATCATGCCGCCGGCGCAGATGGTGGCTAGCGGATTGATGACGTTCTTCCCGGTGTACTTGGGCGCGCTGCCGCCCATGGGCTCGAACATCGACACGCCCTCGGGGTTGATGTTGCCGCCGGCCGCGATACCGAGGCCGCCCTGGATGATGGCGGCGAGATCCGTGATGATGTCGCCGAACAGATTCTCGGTCACAATCACGTCGTAGTACTCAGGCTGCTTGACGAACCACATGGTGCACGCGTCGACGTGGTTGTAGTCCTGCTTGATGTCCGGGTAGTCCTTGTCGCCCATCTCCTTGTGCACGCGCACCCACAAGTCACCGCAGTAGGTGAGCACGTTGCACTTGTGCACCAGCGTGAGCATCTTCTTCTTGCTGTTGCGCCGACGCGTGAGTTCATAGGCGTACTTCACACACCGCTCGACCACCGGGCGCGAGTACTGCATCACCTGGGTGGCCACTTCCAGCAAGGTGCCCTTCTGGGTGACGCCGCCGATGCCGGTGTAGATGCCGCCGGTGTTTTCGCGCACGACCACGAAGTCGATGTGCTCGGGGCCCTTGTCCTTGAGTGGTGTCTCGACGTTGGGATACAGCTTAACCGGGCGCAAATTGATGTACTGGTCGAGAGCGAAGCGGGTCTTGAGCAGAATGCCAACCTCGAGGATGCCGGGCTTGACGTCCGGGTGGCCGATGGCGCCGAGGAACATGGAATCGAACTTTTTGAACTCCTCGATCGCGCTGTCGGGCAAAATCTCGCCGGTCCGCTTGTAGCGCTCGCCGCCGAAATCGAAGCTCTGGTAGTTGAGCTTCACGCCGTGCTTGGCGCAAGCCGCATCGAGAACCTTCACGCCCTCGGCGAGAACCTCGGGTCCGGTGCCGTCTCCTGGAATCAGCGCGATGTTGTACGATTTCATGGTCGCCCTTTCAGAGTCTTGGAAAGAACCGAATCCACGCTGATAACACAAGGGCGGGATCGGGAACAAGGGGCGTCGTTGGCGGATTGGGCGCTATTCGATGGGCGAAGGCTGGAGCACGTCCGCTCGTTCCACGCGCAGATCGCTCAACCAGAGGCGAGCGAGCGAGGATAGATGCAGTGTGGACCGTGCATCGGCCCACACACGAAGGCGCACGGGGCCGCCGGTGTGGCGAAGGGGCGCGCGCCAAGCCCATGGTCGGCCTTCGCGAGACGCGTTTGCCACGTCGGCGAGCAGGACCACGGGCGAGATAGGTTGGTCGTTGCCTGAGAACCAAATCGAACCGCTTGCGTCTTCTTTGGTTGGATCGAAGGGCGCGATGTCGAGTGCCGCACTCAGGGTGTAGTCACCCGGTGCGAGCGTGAAGTCGGTTTCAACCGTGACCGAGGCGATCGTTCCGGGCGACGGCCGGGGCAGTGCAAGCCCGACCCCATTCCAAACGCCCTTGACGGCGGGCCGTCCAGCGAGATCTCCCTCGCTGGCAAGCGTGCGCCACTTGCAAAATTGGGGTTTCCCGGCGAGCGTGCACTCGGTGGCCGCCCAGCGATGATGCGCGCGCAGCTTGCCGCCGGCCCAAGCGAGAGCCGGCGCGACGGTAAAGACCATAGCGGCGAAGCTGACGGCCAGCGCGGTTTCGCGCTTCCATACCGGCTTTTCGGTTCGATGAACGAGATCTCGAATGTTTTGCCAGAGCCAATCGAGCGCGAGAGCGGACAGGGGAAGCAGCAGCATGAAAATGGGCAGGCGATACCTCGGCTCTGCAAAAATCGCGGTGTAGAGAACCACCAAGGCAGCAGCCTGAGGCACGAGCGAAAGCGCGAGCCACTGCTTGCGCGCGTAGGCTACCGCGCCGCCCATGAGCGCCAGGGCAAGCACGGCCAGCCAAAATGTGTCCGCAATGTCTTCAAGAGCGCTGCGGTGGCGAGCGAAAAAGGCCTGGTAAGCTGGCGGCAGCGCGCCCGCGCGAAAGAGCGGCCAGTAGAGTAGCGCGCGTTCATGAACGAGAAGGCGCTCGGCCTTGCTGGCGAGCAAACCGACGGTGAACAGAGGATCCAAGCCGATCCAGTCCTTGGCGATGGCCAGCGAGGCGCGGTCGGACTCGCGATGGGGTTCGGCCAGGAGGGCGAATCCTGTCACGTCGTGAAACATGCGATTGAGCGAGCGCGAGTAGCAACCGTCGGTGTTGGGGTTGGCACCGACCAGCGCAGTTAGGCCGCCATGGCTGTCCGTGAAGAAGGTTTCGCCGTAGCGCAGGCGATTGCGCACAGCCCAGGGGATCAGCATCAGCACGGCAACCAGACACGCGATGGCCGCGGACTTGACCGACGCGCGCCAGGACTTGCCCTGGGCGCGGAAGACCAGCGCCGACAGGGCGGCCAGGGGTACGACGATGGCGCGGATGAACGCGGCGAAGCCTGTGAAGACACCGAACAAGATCGCGGCCAAAAGAGGGTGCTGGCCCGCGAAGCGCACGAGAAAATAGGCGGCGACAATCAGCAGCACCGCGGCTGGCATGTCGGTCCCGGTGACGCTGGCGATGGCGATGCCGGCCGGCCAACAAGCGTACATGACCCCCGCGATGAGGGCGACCCGCGCGGATCCGCCTGCCAACCTTCGTGCGATGCCGATCACTGCACCGGTGCCGAGTCCGCCCAGCACCGCCCCGACGATTTTGGTGGCGAGCCACCCGCCGCCCAAGGCCTGCACCGGTGCGATGAGGAAGATGTAGCCCGGCATGTACACGTATTCCGAGTCGAACGCGCCATGCTCGACGAGGTGGGCGGCCGACTCGATGTACATGGCGAAATCGCCCACGGGCTTGGTGGGCACAGCCAGTACCCACAGCACGCGCAGCGCGATTGCCAGCGCGACCACGACGAGAGACATCAAGCGAAACTATTACACCCTCAGCCACCCATCCGATCGGATCTTCACCTCGGCTCTCCCAAGAAAGAACCCTTGAGATGGTTCTTTCCCCAGTGTTGCCCGGCGCGTTCGCTTCCGATGCAAAGATGACAACCGGGACTACGAGGCCTGCACCACTGGGACCGCGTCGCCCTCGTCGGTGTCGGCGGCCCAGCCGCAGCCCACAGCGATGCAGCGCAGACGCGCGCCCGAGCGCGAAACCTTTTGCACGACGAAGACCGCGCCACACTGCGGGCAGGGTTTGGGCACGGGGCGATCCCACGACACGAAATCGCACTTCGACTTGGCGTAGTTGGAACAACCGAAGAAAGTCTTGCCGCGCTTTGATCGCTTTTCAGTGAGGTAGCCACCGCAGTTTGGCTTCGGGCAAGCCACACCAAGCGAAATCGGGCTGGTGGTCTTGCAGTCAGGATAGCGCGAGCACGCCAGGAACTCGCCGAAGCGTCCGCGTCGCACCACCATGGGCGAGCTGCACGCCGGGCAGGTCTGATCCGACGGCCGCGTGGCGGGCAGCACGGTCAAGGTACCGTCGGGGTTGCGCGTGTATTCCTTGGTGTTGCGGCACTCGGGATAGCCCGAGCAAGCCAGGAAGTGGCCGTTGCGCCCCCACTTGATGACCATGGGCTTGCTGCACTTTTCGCAGACTTCTTCTGTGGGCTCTTCCTCGCGCTTGATGTCGCGCATTTCCACCTTGGCGCGGGTGAGGTCGCGCTCGAACGGCACGTAGAAGTCGCGCAGCAACTTAATCCAGTCGGCTGCGCCCTCCTCGACCTCGTCGAGCTGCTCTTCCATCTGCGCGGTGAAGTCGGCGTTGAGGATGTCGGGGAAGCTCTTGACCAGAAGCCCGTTGACCACTCCACCAAGCTCGGTCGGCGCCAGTCGACCTTCCTTCTTCTCGGCGTAGCCGCGATCTTGGACCGTCGACAAAATCGCCGCGTAGGTGGACGGCCGGCCGATGCCCTTTTCCTCCAGCTCGCGCACCAGGGTTGCCTCGGAATAGCGCGGCGGTGGCTGGGTGAAGTGCTGCTCGGGATTCTCGCTGACCACGCGCAGGGCCTCGCCTTCCTTCACGTCCGGCAAGGTGCCGCTGCTGTCATCGTCGGGCGCCGCGTCCTCCTGCGTTTCCGCGTAGACATCGAGGTAGCCAGGAAAGCGCATGACCTGGCCGCTGGCGCGCAGGCCGACCCGGCCGGCTTCGATCTCGATGGTCGTCTGATCGAACACCGCGGGCGTCATCTGGCAGGCCACGAAGCGGTTCCAGATCAGCGTGTACAGCTTGACCAGATCCTCGATCTCGCGCGCGTCGCGGGCGGCCCCGGAATCGGTCAGCAGGGCACGCACCCGCTCGGGATCGTGGTCGAGCAGCGTGGGCCGGATGGCCTCGTGCGCGTCCTGCGCGCTTTTCTTGGACTTGAAGACATTCGGCTCGGCCGGCAAGTGGGCCGGACCAAAGCGTTTGCCGATGAGTTCGCGCACGTCCCGCACGGCATCGTCGGAGATGCGCGTGGAATCGGTACGCATATAGGTGATGAGACCGGTCGGTCCTTCGGCCCCGAGCTCGAGACCTTCGTACAGACGCTGGGCCAGGCCCATGGTCCGTTTGGGCGAAAAACGCAGCTTGCTGGAAGCCTCTTGCTGGAGGCGGGACGTGATGAACGGCGCGGGCGGATTCTTGCGCCGCTCTTTGCGCTCGACGGACGCGACCTTGGGCGCGGCGGCGCGGATCAGCTCGAGCGCCTTGGTCGCCTGCTCTTCGTTGACCAGGACGGGTTTTTCGCTGTCGACCTTGACCACCCGTGCGGCAAAAGGCGGTGGGTTTTGCCCCTCGACCTGGACCTCGACGGACCAGTACTCCTCGGTCTGGAAGGCCTTGATTTCTTCCTCGCGCTCGCAGAGCAGGCGCACGGCCACCGACTGGACCCGGCCCGCCGAGAGCCCGCGCCGGACCTTGGTCCACAGAATCGGGCTGATTTGGTAGCCGACCAAGCGATCCAGCACGCGCCGGGCCTGTTGCGATTCGTACTTCTTGGCGTCGAGTTCGAGCGGGTGCTCGATGGCCTCCAGAACCGCCTTTTTCGTGATCTCGTTGAACATCACGCGGTGGATGTTGGGGTTCGACTCCCGGATCTCGTCGGCGATGTGCCACGCAATGGCTTCGCCCTCGCGATCGGGGTCGGGCGCAAGCAAGACCCGCGACGCCTTTTTTGCGGCGGCCTTGATCTCCGCGATGATCTTCTTCTTGCTGTCGATGACCACGTACTTGGGCTGAAAATCGTGCTCGATGTCGATGCCGATGGTGGCCTTGGGCAGATCTTTCACATGTCCGACCGAAGCCTTCACCTCGAAGCCCGGGCCCAGGTACTTCTTGATGGTGCTGGCCTTGGCTGGCGATTCGACGATGACCAGGGTTCCGCCGGCCCGCTTCGACGCGGGCGCCGGCTTCTTCGCCGCCGCTTTCTCAGCTGCGGGTTTCTTGCCGGCGCTGGTGGCGGTGGTTTTCTTGGTGGTCTTCGCGCGAGGTTTCTTTTCAGCAGGCACGTCCGATAACCTCATAAATGTTGCCAGCCGCTCGTCGTACAAAACCTTCAAGCTCGGCTTCGGCCAGAATCGCCAAGATAGAAGGCAAGCCCATGCCCAATCGCTCGCACAGGCTTGAGGGACTGTCCGCTCCAAGCGAAATCGCGTCGAGCACAGCTGCCAGTGGCCCCGGCGCGGGTGGCACAGGCTGAGGGCGGGGCTCTTCGCCGGCCAGCACGCGCTCGATGTCCGCGGCCGAGGCGGCGGGCAGGGCTTGGCCCGCGCGCAAGATGGCATCCGTGCCCGGACTGCCGGGAACGGCGAACAGCATCCGGCCGAGAGCGCGAGTCAGGCGCGCGGTGATGAGCGCGCCCGAGCGCATGGTCGCCTCGACCACGACGACCGCTAGGGCCAGTCCGGCGATGATGCGATTGCGGGCCGGGAATTGGCCGGGGCGCGGCTTGGTCCCCGGCGGGTATTCCGAGAGCAGGCCGCCCGAAGCTGCGATGCGCGCGAACAGGGCGGCGTGGCGATCCGGGTAGACAACATCCGTTCCGCAGCCAAACACCGCGAAAGTGGGCGCACGGGCGGCGAGGGCGCCCTCGTGCGCGGCCGCATCGATGCCAAAAGCACCACCCGAGACGATGGCGGCCCCGCGGCGACCCAGCTCAGCCGCAAGATCATGGGCGCGATCGCAACCAGCGCGCGTGGCTGCCCGGGCGCCCACGATAGCGAAAAGCCGCTGCTCCGGCGCCGGCAATTGCCCGACGAGCCACAACGATTTCGGTGGTGACGGCAGCTCGCGCAGCTGCGCCGGATAGGCTGCATCTTGGAGTTCAATCTGCCGCGCTGGGTGGGCCGGAAATCCGTGCTGCTTTGTTTGCGAGAATGCCATCCCTGACCTTCTCGGCAAATCTCGCTCTGGGTTTCCTGCCAACTGCATAGGGTGGCAAGCTGATAGCGCCTGACCTGAAGAAGATCAAGCAGTTGTGAAAAAGTGCGCGGAATCCAAGGGACTTAGGACACGGTCACAACGCAGTGAGTGACCGTAGAACGGCTGCATTCGGATCGCTTGGCTAGTGGCCTTTGCGCATCTCGGTGAGCTCGCCGACCTTCAATTCCTTGTTACTGCGAGCGATCCAGGCCACCGAAGCGTCGTCGCGCACGTCAACCACCAAGATCTCTCCCACCACCTCTCTCGGTGACCCTGGGTCGTGGATCTCCCAGCTTTCAAGATTGGCGCGATAGCCGTCACCGCGCCGGACCACGAAGGTGCGGTTGCCGACCTGGACGCCATCGCGCTTGCCGCGATTAAGTACCACGAAGTGGCCTGGACCTAGCAGGGTGTTCGGCGCAAACGTGGCAATTACGCGTGCTTCTAGATTGACATCGCTGGGCCGCGGCTCGACGCGCTTGAACTGGTGAACGAACGGACTTACGCGCGCGCCGCGCTCGATGGGAACCACCGTGTCCACAAGGGTTCCCCGCGCGACATCGTTTTCCGCGATCTGGTTCACCACGATGTCGCCCAGGATTCTCACCAGGTAGCCATAGCTCTTGCCGGTCGTGGCATCGACCACCGGCTCGTCGCTGTCGGTGCTGAACACCGAGTAGCGCTCGCCGGCGCGCAAGGGAGTCTTGTCGGGATAGCGTAGGTAGGCCTGATCGTTTGAGGAGAGCATCAACTTCTCCTCGCGCGAGCCGGTAATGGTCCCAGCCTGGTCAAGATCCTTGGTCTCGACAAAACCCATCTCGCGCAGCAACTCGGCGCTGCCGTCGTACGCGTTCAGCCGATTGACCGAGGTCAGGCCCTTGCGGGCAGCGGACGCCACGGGCGCACTGGGCGCGGGAGCAACCGCCGAGGTGCCTCCCCCGCCGAGTCGAACGATGTCGCCGGGAAAAATCCAGTGGGGATTGGTGATCACGGGATTGGCTGCCCACAGGCGCGGCCAGCGCCAGGGGTCGTTGAAATACTTCGAGCAAAGCGACCACAAGGTGTCGCCCTTCTGAACCACGTGCAGCTCCGGGGTCGCTCCGCTTGTGGGCGCGGATGTGACCTTGTCCTGCCCATCTGTTGATGTGCCCGTTTCGGGGCCAAGGAGGCTTCCCGGGGCGCTCAGCCCATCGGCGGTGTTTTCGATTCTGCGTTCGATGGCATCCTTGGGGCCGCTGTTCAGCGTTTTGGAACTCGTCACCTTGGCGGATGGACCTGCCGGAGGAGATGAGTCGGGGTCAAGCGCCCCTGGATCCGCCTGGCCGGCCGGATCCCGAGCGGCTTCGACTTGTGGCGGGATGCGCGTGGCACCCATGTTGTCCGACCGGGCCACACTGGGCAGAAGCAACAGTAGGGCGATTTCGAGCACGAATGGGAGACGGTGGTGTCTCACGGGGCCTCCTCTGGAAGTTGCGCGGCCTTGGCGGTAGGAACCGCTGTTGATCCTCCCGCGGGACGCACGGCATTGGAGCGATCCAGGTCGGCCAGGCGAGCTCCGGCCAGGACAGCGGCTTCATGCCGCGGATAGGAGCGCTGCAGTTGGGTCAGGGTCTGCCTGCCCGCCTCGGCGCTGCCCAAGGATAGGTAGCTGAAACCGACCTTGAGCAGGGCATCGGGAACCTTGTTGCCGTTCGGATAGCGTTCGATGACTCGCCGGAATTCGCGCACGGCCTGGGCGAAATCCTTGCGGTCGTAGTAGCACTCGCCGAGCCAGTACTGGGAATTGTCGGCAAGGTCGGAGGCAGGATAGGCGCGCAGGAATTCCCTGAAACCTTGCGCGGCTTCTTCATGCCTGCCCGCGCGCAAGGCCTCGAAGGCTTTGCGGTAGAGCCCGACGGCCTCCGCGCTGTCGTCCCTGGACACCCGCGGCGCTCCTTCGCGGGCGACTCGAACCATGGGCGCTGCCTCGCGAGCTGGCGGTCCTTCGCGGATGATGGACACCTCGGCCGCATCGCCGCGCAGGCGCAGCACCGGCCGGTGGACGTTGGGCTTCGCCGCCTCGCCCACGTATTCGACCTCGGGCTCGGAGTCGGGTTCGGTGCCCGCGGGAACCCCGCTGGCAACTGCGCTTCGCGGTGCCGTCGGCGCTGGGTGCAAGGCCACCGTCGGCAGCCTGGGCGGCTCCGCCTTTTCCTCGTTCACCTTCCGGCTATCCAGCTGGTCGGTGAGAATGAAGAGGCGATTTTCCAGCTCTTCCACTTGCTTGGCATAGGCCGCGTTCTGCGCGCGCAGGGCTTCGATGGACCGGTGGAGTTGGTCCACGTCGACTTGGTTTGCCTGCCGATGGGCACACGAGGCCATCAGTGCAATGCTTGATATTCCAATCGCGCGGACGAGTAGCCGCATGGTTCCTCAGAATCGATCATAGGCTCCTTCGGCAGAAAAGCGCAAAAACTGACGAGGCTATTGTGATGGGAATCCTGAAAGGGGTCAGCTGCGCACTCGGCACCCACGCCCCGCACCCCTGCCCCTTCGCTGCGCTCGGCCTCGCCAAACCCTCCCGCGCTCTGGCTCCGGCGGGCAAAGCCCGCCTTCGCCTACGCGATGAATGACATAGTGGGCTAGCTCTCCCCGGGCGATTCGTGCTGAACCATGCGGACTAGGCGCACTCGGCGAGGATCGCTCCGGCCCCGCGCGCAAGCAACGCATCCGCGAGTTTGACGCCCAGGTCAGGGGCCTCGCTCGATCTTCCGCTGATCTTGTCGGCGATGATCTGGGACCCGTCGGGACGCCCGACTAATCCAAGCATGGTCACTTGCCCATCGGCGAGGCTCGCATAGCCGGCTACCGGCGTCCGGCAGCTCGCACCCAGGCGCGTGAGAAAGGCTCGCTCGGCGGTGACCGCCAGCTCGGTTCCGGCATCGTTCAGGGCTTGGGCAAGGCCGCGCACTCGGTCGTCGTCGGAGCGTGCCTCGATCGCGAGCGCACCCTGGCCCACCGCCGGTAACACGCGCTCGATGGGCAAGCGTTCGGTGATCCGCGCGGCGAATTCCAGTCGGTCGAGTCCGGCGCATGCCAAAATGGCCGCCTCGACGACCCCATCCGCGACCTTACGCAGACGGGTATCGAGGTTGCCGCGTAGGATTTCGATTTCGAAATCGGGGCGAATGGCCTTGAGCTGGCAGGCCCGGCGCAAACTTGTGGTGCCGATACGCGCAGACTTGGGCA